>OHMN01000042.1_pt1 | contig 117064 bp, 140 predicted proteins | sample 1569361 | NCBI WGS metagenome assembly OHMN01 (sample SAMEA3541508, study PRJEB24748) | human gut metagenome | biome: human gut; feature: human-associated habitat; material: faeces | place: China | collected 2012
TTCGGCGGGGACGGAACCTTCCGGCCCATTTGTGTTTACTGTGCGATATTGTTTATCTTAAAATTCCTACTAAGCTTAGAAAATCCCTGCGTTTGATTTTTATTAAGTCTGTTTTTATAATAAAGGCATCACAAGAAATCGCGTGGTGAGATGATAAAAAAAGTCACATAGAACGAAACATAGAACAGGAAAAACACAGGAGTGAGTAAAAATGGCAAAAAAAATGTTGGTAGTAAGTGCACATGGAGCTGACTGGTGCACACGGTCGGGTGGAACGATCTTGAAGTACGTGAAGAAGGGCTGGGAGGTAACGGTATTTGCTTACACCTTTGGCGAGCACGGAGAGTCCGGTGCTTACTGGAAAAATCACCCGGGCACCAATGTAGAGGAAGTAAAGGCCTGCAGAAAACAGGAAGCGCAGAATGCGGCGAAATTCCTTGGAGTTAAAGAGATATATTTCTTTGATTGCGGCGATTATCCGCTGGTGCTTTCCGCAGACCAGATCCGGGATCTTGGTCACCGGATCCTGAAACTCAGACCGGATGTGGTACTGACCCACTGGATCGATGATCCGTTCAACATGGACCATGAGATTGTAGGAAAGGCAGTGGTCCGTGCGATCAGCGCAGCAGGAATGCGCGGTGCACTTCCAGATACGGACCCGCATTTCATTCCAGATCTGTTCTTCTTTGAGACAACCATGCCGCATTCCGAATTTAATCATTTCCAGATGGACACTTATGTAGATATCGGAGATGTTTTTGAGCAGAAGATCGAGGCAGTTAAGCTGTTTGCAGCACAGCCGCAGCTGGTGGAATACTATACCCGCTGTGCTTTAAACCGCGGCGTACAGGCAAATGACTGGTCTAGAGGGAGAAGACCGATCAAATATGCAGAAGGATTTAAGCGTTATGTGCCGTATCTGGGAGACGAACTTCCATTAACGAAGCTGGATTGAGAGGGGAAAAACATGAGTGAGAAAAAACAGTATATTTACCGGGTAACGGAAAAAGATAATGTGGCAACTGCACTGGAGAATCTGGAACCAGGAATTGCCTGGATCAACGGGGCAGGAGATAAAAAGAGCGTGAACTGCCTGGAAACGGTAATGTCTGGACATAAGGTTGCATTACAGTTCATTGAAAAAGGAACACCGATCGTGAAATACGGAACGGTGATCGGGGAAGCCATTGCAGATATCCCGGAAGGAAGCTGGGTGCATCTTCAGAACATGAAGAGTTTGTATGATGCGCGTTCTTCAACCTTGGATATTCATACCGGGGCACCGAGCGATACCCAGTATATTTGATGCAGGTTTAATCGCAGACCGGTGAAAAAGAAAACCCGTGGCAGTGCAGACAGCATGGAGCTGCGGGAAATCATTCGGAATATCGAAGAAAAAGAGGAGAATGTCATGGAGAAGAAAGATTATCAGAGCGTTCGCTGGAACGGTTATGTGAGAAAAGATGGCCGTATGGGAATCCGTAATAAAGTACTTGTTGTTTATACCGTAGAGTGCGCATCCTTTGTTGCGAAGGAAATCGTGCGCAGAACAAACCGCAAGGATGTAGAGGTTGTCGGCTTTACCGGCTGCTGCGATAACCAGTATGCGGTGCGGATGCTTTTAGCACTGGTCCGTCACCCGAATGTAGGAGCCGTGCTTGGTGTAGGACTTGGATGCGAGTATACTCAGCCAAAGACATTGGCACAGAAGGCAAGAGAGGCAGGAAAGGAAGCAGACGGCTTCTATATTCAGGAGATGGGGGGAACAGAAAAATCCATTGAATACGGCATGAAGCGCGTTCAGGAATTTTTAAAGACACTGGAGAATACACCGACCGCACCGATGGGTTTTGCAGACTTGATCGTGGGCTGTGAGTGCGGCGGATCGGATTATACTTCCGGTCTGGCAGGAAATGCCACAGTAGGACGATTTTTTGACCGGTTGGTAGACTGGAACGGAACCGCAGTCTTTGAAGAAATCGTGGAAGCAGTTGGATTAAAGAAGATGCTTATGGACCGCGCAGCAACCGATGAGGTCCGCGAGAAGCTGGATACGACCTATGAGAAAGCGCTGGATCATTGCCGTTCCATTCACCAGTTTTCCATTTCCTCTGGAAACTTTGTGGGCGGTTTAAGCACGATCGAGGAAAAGAGCATGGGCGCGACCATCAAGAGCGGTACCAAACCGATCGTGGGCGTGACTAAGGTTTCCTGCAAGCCGGATAAAAAAGGCCTGTGGCTGTTAGACAGTACTCCGGATCCGTATTTCATGGGCTTTGGAAAAACCAACCCGAACGACAGTGAGGGACTTATGGACCTGATCTCGATCGGATGCCAGGTAGTATTTCTGGTTACCGGACGCGGAAGCGTAGTCGGAAGTGCAGTTTCCCCGCTGGTAAAGATCACCGGAAACACCGTGACCTATAACCGTATGTCAGATGATATGGACTTCTGTGCAGGAGATGCCATTTCCGGTGTTAAGAGCCTGGATGAATTATCCTTGGAGCTTGCAGACCTGGTACAGGCTGTCTGCGAAGGCAAGGAGACCAATGCTGAACGCCTTGGACACAAGGAATACTACATTCCATATAAATATCAAAACGTGGATGATGTGCCGCTGCCGTGCAGGGCATAAGCGGAACGTTTGGATGATTCTGCAATATCTGGAAAAATCCGTCCGGGAATGCAGATTGCGGTAACCATGGGAAGCCGCGGCATCCGCAATTCCGATATTATTGTAAAGTCAATTGTAGACTATGTGAAATCCTCCATGGAAACGGTTTACCTTGGAACTTGCCGGATTGAAGCACTTCCGGCAGAAGATATCCGCTAAAGAAAAAGGTTTAGTCCATGTCCTCTTCCTTCTTATGGTCGCACAGGTAAGGTGATTCGCTCCAGTAATCTTTCATCAGCTGGATCAGATAACGGCAAGGCTCATTCAAATAGATTTTTTTTGGATGACTTGCGACAAAGTCCCAGGACGGATGACCAGGAAGGGAAAAATAAACCAGACGCTTTGTCGGGCAGGCATAGGCACGTGGGATGATCGAACAGCATCCCATGACTTGTGCCATTTTAAAAATAGAATAGCTGCTTCGTGTTTCCATTACAATGGACGGATGAAAACCGGCCTCCTCCAGGCTGCGGTCGATCAGACTGCGCATGGTGGAGGTTTTTTGCATGAGAATAAACGGATCTTTCTTAAATTGTTTTGGCGAGATCTCAGGAAGAAGTTCTGGAAGTGCTTCCTCTGTGGTAAAGCGGGCACCCTGGGCGGCCAGCGGGTGGGAGGCAGGCACGATCAAAATCAGTTCCTCTTTGTAAATATGCGTATAGTTATTGCGTGTCAGTTGTTCGGTGGGAAGTGTTATAATTCCCATATCCAGTTCTCCGGTACCGATCATATGCTCCTGTTCGGAAACGGGCGCCTCGATCGGGGTAAGGTGGATATCCGGATATTTTTCATAAAAGTGCGGGTAAATACTGCAGAAAATGGACATGCCGCGGTCTGCCATAAGCCCGAGCCGGATGGAGCCGCGCTGAAGCTGGCTAAGATCGCTGATACGGTTGTAAACGTCCTTGCGGATATCCAGAATCCGGTTCACGCCGTCTAAGTAGATCTGCCCGGCTTCCGTGATCTGGAAATGGTTCCTGCCGCGGCAGAAAAGCTGGATCCCAAGCTCTTCCTCTAAGTGAATCAGCTGCTGGTTTAAGGCCGACTGTGTCAGATAGAGCTTTTTCGCCGCCTTGCTGATACTTTTTGTCTCTGCGATCATGCGGATATTTTCAAGCTGTCGTAAGTCCATAAGCATACGCTCCTATTCACGGATGTTGTCTTTTTTTTTGTTTTTCTGCTAGCTAAGGAGGATAGATTTTATCATATAGAAGGATTATACTGCAAAAAATTGTAAAATGAAAATAATATCTTCCTTACATGGAAAATATCAAAATGTTATGTTATACTAAAGAACAAATTGTTTGCGTACCGCGTAAACATTAACAGCAATCGCGTGAGGGGGTGCCATTTTATGATGCAGCGAATTTGTCCGGTGTGCGACCAGGTGATGAAACATACCCATTACTGCAGTGCATGCAGATCCTGGGTGAAGGACCCGGTGTATATGAATGTAACCTACTATCTGAATGAGCGCCATCCAGAACATGAAACGCACTGCAGCTATCACAACGAAGATCCGGATCCTGTGAAAAACGGGACCGGAAAGCAAAAGGCGGCATATAAACCAGCAAAGCCTGCAGTGAACACTCCGCGAACAACGGAAACTGCTGACAGGAAAATGACCGCGAAAAAAACGGATGCGAAAACCCAAAATCCGGTGAAAAAACTGGTTTTTCTGTATGTGTTCATTGTGGTTCTGTTCTGGATCATCAGTCTGGTGGGCGGTCTGGTGAACGCATTGATAGGGATTTTTTAAATTAGTATGAAGAGAGGATTTTATACCGATGAAGATCAGAGATATTCTTGCAAAAAACGAACCGACACTTTCTTTTGAGGTGTTCCCACCGAAGACGGAGGATAAATATGAGTCTGTAGAGGCAGCCGCTTCCGAGATTGCAAAGCTGAATCCGGCTTTCATGAGCGTTACTTACGGTGCCGGCGGCGGAACCAGCCAGTACACAGTTGACATTGCTGCTTCTTTAAAAGCAAAGGGTGTAACCCCGTTAGCGCATCTGACCTGTGTATCCTCTACCCGGGAGAAGGTGCATTCCGTTCTGGACCAGTTAAAGGCAGAGGGCATTGAAAATGTGCTGGCCCTGCGCGGCGATATCCCGAAGGACGGCAAGGTAGAGAAGGATTACCGCTATGCGTCTGAGCTGATCGCTGAGATCAAGGCATCCGGCGATTTCTGCATCGGCGCTGCCTGCTATCCGGAGGGGCATGTGGAATCTGTAAACAAGACCGAGGATATTCAGCATCTGAAGGAAAAGGTTGAGGCTGGCTGTGATTTCGTGACTACCCAGATGTTCTTTGACAATAATATTTTATACAATTACCTGTACCGGGTTCGTGAGAAGGGCATTACCGTTCCGGTGATCGCAGGCATCATGCCGGTGACCAATGTAGCCCAGATCAAGCGCATCTGTTCCATGTCCGGCACTTACCTTCCGGCACGCTTTAAGGCAATCGTAGACCGTTTCGGGGATAACCCTGCAGCCATGAAGCAGGCTGGTATTGCTTATGCGACGGAGCAGATCATCGACCTGATTGCAAACCATGTGAACGGCATTCACGTTTATTCCATGAATAAGCCGGATGTGGCTGCGCAGATCAAAAACAGCCTTTCTGAGATTATACGGTAGGGAAAATATGGATTTTTGTTCACTGGCAAGGGCTGAATGGCTTGCATGCGTGAACAGAGACCAGAAACTACGGAGAAATTTTATTCATGGGAAATACATTTCAGTGGAATGACCGGGAACTTTTGCGCTATCTGGGCTGCAAAAATGGCACTGTACCGGATGAAAATACGAAAGTCCTGATCGACCAGTGTAAGCAGGAACTGGAGCAGGCAGCTTCCCCGCGGGTAACCTGGAGGGAGTATCCGCTGTCCATTCAGGACCACGTGATCGATATGACCTGTTTTCAGACAAGGAGCAAAAGCCTGGAGCGGAATCTAAAGGATTGTGAGCAGATCCTGTTGTTTGCGGCAACGCTTGGCAGTCAGGTGGATGTATTGCTGCACCGCTATAACATGATCCAGATGAGTAAGGCGGTGGTCATGCAGGCGGCATCGGTTGCCATGCTGGAGACCTTCTGCGACGAAGAAAACCAGAAGCTGAAAGAAGCCTATCAGGAAAAAGGCTGGTATCTGCGCCCGAGATTCAGTCCGGGCTATGGGGATTTTCCGCTGGAATGCCAGCGGCAGATCGCACCGGCACTGGAACTTTCAAAAAGGATTGGTGTGACGCTGACGGACAGCCTTCTCATGGCACCGTCCAAATCGGTGACAGCGGTCATCGGACTGAGCCGTTTGCCGAGAAACTGTACGGTGCAGGGATGCGAGGTCTGCGCAAAGAGGGACTGTGCGTACCGCAGATAAAATTCGGACAATACAGGTGTACGAAGCGGCAAGAGTTGGTGTTTGGCGGCATTCGTTTGCCTTTTCATACAGTTTGAGACAAGGCAGATATACAAAGCCGCAACGGTCATTGTTTGCCTGACAATGCAAAAAAATGAAAACACGAAGGAGTTTGGTTATGGATATATTACAGGAATTACAGAAACGCATCCTGTTTTGTGACGGAGGAATGGGAAGCCTTTTACAGGAAGCGGGTTTAAAACCGGGAGAACTTCCGGGCACCTGGAACATTACCCACCCGGAGGAACTTGTGAAGATCCATAAGGCTTATCTGGAGGCTGGCGCGGATATCGTGACAACCAATACCTTCGGTGTTGACCGCTTAAAATACAATGAAACAACCGAGTTTCAACTGGAGCCGGTGATCCGCGCGGCAGTAGCAAACGCGAAAGAAGCGATCCGCCAGAGTGGAAAGCAGGCCTGGATCGGTCTGGATATGGGACCGACCGGAAAGCTGCTAAGGCCGATGGGCGACCTGGCTTTTGAAGATTGCTATGCGATTTACCGGGAAGTGGTGGAGATCGGTGCGGATGCAGGTGCGGATTTTGTCCTCATCGAGACCATGAGCGACAGCTATGAAACCAAAGCAGCGGTGCTGGCGGCAAAGGAAGGCTGTAATCTCCCGATCTTTGTCACGGTAACCTTCGATGAGCGCGGAAAACTGTTAACCGGTGGAAGCCCGGCTTCGATCGTAGCCATGTTAGAGGGCCTTGGCGTGGATGTTCTGGGCATGAACTGCGGACTTGGTCCGGTCCAGATGAAAGAAATCCTGAAGGATATTCTGGAGGTTTCTTCCACTCCGGTGATGATCAACCCGAATGCAGGTCTTCCAAGAAGCGAGAATGGAAAGACCGTTTACGATATCGATGCGGCGCATTTCGCAAAGACCGTAGAAGAAATCGTGGATATGGGTGCCCGCATTGTGGGCGGCTGCTGTGGTACCACGCCGGAGCATATCCGCATGGTGGCAGAACGCTGCCGGGATAAACAGCCGGTTCCGGTTACGAAAAAGAACCGTACTGTGGTTTCCTCGTTTGCACAGGCAGTGGAGATCGGCAAAAATCCGGTCATCATCGGAGAGCGCATCAATCCGACCGGAAAATCCAAGTTCAAACAGGCCCTGCGTGACCACAACCTGGAATACATTCTCCGCGAAGGTGTGACCCAGCAGGATCACGGTGCCCATGTGCTGGATGTAAACGTAGGTCTTCCGGAAATCGACGAGCCGTCTATGTTAGAGGAAGTGGTACGGGAACTGCAGAGCATCATCGACCTGCCGTTCCAGCTCGACACGACCGATGCAGAGGCCATGGAGCGGGCTATGCGTGTATACAACGGAAAGCCGCTCATCAACTCTGTTAATGGGAAAGAAGAATCCATGCGCACGGTATTCCCACTGGTGCAGAAATACGGTGGTGTTGTGGTAGCACTGGCGTTGGATGAGGGCGGTATCCCGGAAACCGCGGAAGGCCGTATTGAGGTAGCGAAGAAGATTTACCGGACCGCAGCCGAGTATGGCATCGGACCGGAAGATATCGTGATCGATGCGCTTTGCCTGACGGTAAGTTCAGACAGCCAGGGCGCCATCACGACACTGGAAACATTACGACGGGTGCGTGATGAACTCCACGGAAAGACCATTTTAGGTGTGTCTAATATTTCCTTCGGACTTCCACAGCGAGAGATCATCAACGCGGCGTTCTTCACCATGGCGATGCAGAATGGCTTAAGCGCTGCGATCATCAACCCGAATTCCGAGGCGATGATGCGTGCGTACTACAGCTTCCGCGCGCTGATGAATTTAGACCCGCAGTGCAGTGAGTACATTTCCGTCTACAGCGGTCAGGTAGCATGCCTGGGACAGAGCGCGGTGACTGGAAATGGCGGTTCGGCAGCAGGAAGCGCAGCCGGAGCAGCAGGCGGTCAGGGAACTTCTGATCTGCATGCCAGCATTGTAAAGGGCCTGAAGGATCAGGCTGTACATGCGGCGCGAGAACTTCTGGAAACCCAGGATGCGTTAGATGTCATCAACAGCCAGATCATCCCGGCACTCGATGTCGTGGGAAAAGGTTTTGAGAAAGGCACCATGTTCCTGCCGCAGCTTCTGATGAGCGCGGAGGCAGCGAAAGGCGCGTTTGAGATCATTAAGGAAAAGATGGACGCCAGCGGCCAGAAGCAGGAGAAGAAGGGAACCATCATCCTGGCTACGGTAAAGGGCGACATTCACGATATTGGAAAAAATATCGTAAAGGTCCTTCTGGAAAACTACAGCTACGACGTACTGGACCTCGGAAAAGATGTTCCGCCGGAGATGATTGTGGAAACCGCAGTGGAGAAACACATTCAGTTAGTTGGTCTCTCTGCGCTGATGACGACAACCGTTCCAAGCATGGAAGAAACCATTGTACAGCTTCGCGAAAAAGCACCATGGGTCAAGGTTATGGTGGGCGGCGCCGTGCTGACCCAGGAGTATGCCGATACCATGGGGGCAGACCAGTACTGCCGCGACGCGATGGCATCCGTGAATTATGCGGAGCAGGTGTTTACGTAGGCTGGTGTCAAAATCTGCATCAAAAGCCTGTATCAAAAGCTTGCGTCAAAGGCGTTCGTGTTGCAAACATACAAAATAGTAAGAAATTTTTAAAAGAATAGAAATTGAATCTCCTTTCCATCTGGATTACACTAAAACACATGACAAAAGTATAATCAGGCAGAAGGGAGATTTTTTCATGTTATTTCATAAGAAAAACACAGGCAGATGCCTGGCGGCGCTGGCTCTTTGCGGGTTCTTTGCCCTGCAGACCCCGGCAGTACCGGCCATGGCAGCACAGGAAACCTTAAAGATAGAAAACCAGAATTTTTACCGCAGCGACGGAACCCAGATCACGGGTGCGGTTGCAAAGGGCGTTACCATTTCCAAATACCAGAACCAGGCTGGTCCGATCGACTGGGCAGCCATGAAAGCGGACGGGGTGAACTTTGCCATGATCCGTGTGGCTTATATGGACAGCGAAGAGCCTTACCTGAAGGAAGATCCGTATTTTAGGGAAAATATAGCAGGCGCACTCCAGAACGGAATCCGTGTCGGCGTGTTCTATTACACCAGGGCATTGGATGAGAACACCGTGCGCCAGGAAGCGCAGTTTGTGCTGGATAAGATCAAGGACTACCCGATCTCTTACCCGGTTGCATATGATGTGGAATCCAAATACCTGTTGGACAACGGAAAAACACCGCAGGAGCTGGCAAACCACGTAAACATTTTCTGCAAAGCCATCGCAGATGCAGGGTACCGCCCGATGCTGTACGGCAACAACGAATGGCTGACCAAGCATATCGATATCTCCCAGGTCCCGTATGACATCTGGTATGCCCGCTACGGAACAAACGGTGAATTTACAAACCGTAAGATCTGGCAGTTTACGGAAACCGGAACCGTAGCCGGGATTACCGGCAATGTCTGCCTTGAGGTTTCCTATTATGATTATCCGGAACTGGCCAATGCAGCTGCAAGCAAAACCTATACCGTTGGCTCCTCAAATAGCGGTGGTCCTGGTGTAAATATGCAGGCCTCCGGCCAGACCCAGGCAACCCCGGCAGCCGGTCAGTCTTCTGATACCCAGACCGGCCCTGGCACCCAGGCAGGAGGAGCGGTCCAGACCAGCACCTCCCCAACTCCGGCAACCGGACAGGATGAGAGCCAGCTGACCAAATCGCCATCCGAATCGTAAATTAAACAATATCTCACAGTAAACATAAATGGGCCGGAAGGTTCCGTCCCCGCCGAATGGCGGGGACGAAACCTTTCGGCCCTCGTTCGTTACTGTGCAATATTGTTATAAAAGTGAGCCCGGTTTGCGGAAAATACCGCTTGTATTTGTGGACGGCTTTCGGTAGAATAGTACTAGGCTGAATCTGGGATTCTCTTTGGAAACGGAGAGAAGAACATGAAGAAAAAACAATCTGCCATTTTAAAATGGCTTTTGCTGGCTGTATTTTTGCTGGCGGCCGGGTGCTTTTACAGCTGCAGCGGAGGCAGGACTTCTGGAGGGTGGGATCCGTCAGCAGATTCCATGGCGGAAGAAGCGCCAGAAGCTGCAGAAACAGCTTCCGGGCTCACGCAGGCAGGCGAGTCTGGAAATGCAGGGCGGTCTGAACAGGCAGGCGAGTTTGAAAATGCAGGCCAGTCTGAAACAGCAGAACAGTCTGGAAATACTGGTTTGGCTGAACCGGAAGGGCCGTCTGGGAACGCAGGCGCACCGGAACCAGCAGGCCAGTCTGGGAGCACAGAGGTATCTGGTGTGGCAGAACGATCAGAAAAAACAGACCAGAAGCTCTGCTACGTCTACCTCTGCGGAGAGGTCAATAACCCGGGTGTTTACACACTTTTAGAGGGCGCGCGGGTTTACGAGGCCATTGAACTGGCCGGAGGCTTTACCGGGGAAGCTGCGGAAAGCTGGCTGAATCTGGCAGAGCCGGTCTGTGACAGCATGAAGCTGGAGGTTCCGTCGAAGACTCAGGCAAAGGACCCGTTATGGCAGGCGAAGGCTCAGGCTGGCAGTGCGAAAACTTCAGGCGCTGCCGGAGCCGGAAATGGAGCCGGAGGTACGGACGGTGGAAGCCAGAAAATGCTGGTGAACATCAATACGGCTTCGCTGGAAGAGCTTATGACGCTAAAAGGCATTGGCGCTTCCCGGGCGGAGGACATTGTCCGCTACCGGCAGGAGGCAGGCGGTTTTACAAAAATTGAAGATATCATGAAGGTGCCGGGCATCAAGGACACGGCTTTTCAAAAAATTAAAGATAACATTACAGTATAGGGAATAGGTGAGAACATGGCAAAGATTCTGGTGGTTGATGATGAAAAACTGATCGTGAAGGGCATTCGTTTCAGTCTGGAACAGGACGGAATGGATGTGGATTGCGCATACGATGGAGAAGAGGCAATCAATCTTGCGAAGCAGACGGAGTACGATGTTGTGCTTCTGGACGTCATGCTGCCGAAGTACGATGGCTTTGAGGTCTGTCAGGCAATCCGGGAATTTTCCGAGATGCCGATCATCATGCTGACTGCCAAGGGCGGGGATATGGACAAGATCCTGGGACTGGAATACGGTGCCGACGATTATGTGACCAAGCCGTTTAATATTCTTGAGGTGAAAGCCCGCATCAAAGCGATCATGCGGAGAAATTCCAAGAAATCCGGTAAGGGAAAAGAGGCAGAGAACAAGATGGTCACTGCCGGGGACTTAAAGCTTGACCGTGAGGGCCGCCGGGTCTTTATCGGGGAAAAGGAGATCAATCTGACGGCAAAGGAATTTGATCTTCTGGAGCTTTTGGTCTGCAACCCGAATAAGGTGTATTCCCGGGAAAGCCTCCTGGCTCTTGTGTGGGGCAATAAGGCATCAGAATCTGGCGATGTGCGCACGGTAGATGTTCATGTCAGACGTCTGCGCGAGAAGATCGAGCCAAGCCCGAGCGATCCGAAATACGTGCATACCAAGTGGGGCGTTGGATATTATTTTAGAGCCTAGAACAAGAGGTAGAGCAGTATGGGACAGAACATATGGAAAAAACGTTGGAGACGACTGGATAATACCGCAAAGATTTTTCCGGTCATCGCAAATGAAAATGTAAGCCAGGTATTCCGGATCTCGGTTACCTTAAAAGAAAAGGTGGACCCGGAGATTCTAAGCCAGGCACTGACAGACATCCTGCCGGAGATCCAGAATTTCCGGGTGAAGCTGCGCCGGGGGCTTTTCTGGTATTATTTTGAGGAAAACGACAGGATCCCGCAGGTAAAGCGGGAGAATACCTATCCCTGCCGGTTCATTGATCCGCATGGGAACCAGCGCTTTTTATTCCGGGTAACCTATTACGAAAAACGGATCAATCTGGAGGTATTCCATGCGCTGACAGACGGGCTGGGAGCGGTAAATTTCCTGAAGTGCCTGACCAGGCAGTATTTAAGACTGGCAGCGGGCGCTTCCCAGTTTATGACCTGGGACGATGAAAACATCCGGAAACAGGAAGTATTCCATGTGCAGGACAGCTATTTAGAGCATGGTGACGACGGAAAGCCGCGCAGCTACAGTTCGAAGCCGGCCTATCAGCTGGAGGGGCATTATCTGCCGCTTGGAAGTGGCCAGGTTTTGCATGGTTATGTTCCGGTCAGCCAGCTAAAGAAGGTCTGCAGGCAGCATGGCGTAAGCATTACCAAATATCTGGCAGCAGCCCTGATCTGGTCGATCTGGCAGGAATATTTAGGCGGAAGAAGCAGTAAGAGGGCGGTTGTTTTAAACCTGCCGATCAATCTGCGCGCTTTTTTCGGCTCCGATACCATGGCAAACTTCTTCGCCGTTACCATGATCGGCTGGCTTTTCCGCAATCCGGATATCCCATTTGAGGTACTGCTCCAGAAGGTTAGCAGCCAGATGGACAGAAAGATCGATAAAGAAAAGCTGGCGGAGAGCATTGCTTACAACGTTTCGAATGAGAAAAAGTGGTATCTGCGTGCCATTCCGCTCTTTCTGAAAGTTCCGGCACTTTCCTTGGTATTCCGCTTAAAGGACCGCGCCTACACCATGACGCTGTCGAACATTGGTCCGGTCTCCATGGAGCCGGAATATGCAGACCTGATCGAGAGGTTCCATTTAATGATCGGGGTTTCCCGCCGCCAGCCGGTCAAATGTGCGGTGTGCGCCTACAAGGATGAAATGGTGATCACCTTTACCTCCGTGTTTGCGGACAGCCGTCTGCAGAAGCGGTTTTTTGGCAAGCTGAAGGAGGACGGTGTATCGGTCCGCTTTGAGGGAAATGACCTTTCTGCTGCGGCAAAACGGGAAATCTATCCGCGGATCCGCAAGGTACTGATCCGCCGGGGAGGCGCAGAGGAAAAGGCAACCCGCATGGCAAAGCAGGTAGGAAATACCGGAGTTGATGCGGCAAAGGGAATCCGTGATTATGTAAGCGGGCGCAGAAGCTGGAAAGAGGAATTGAAACGGCGCCTGCATATATAAGCTTAGGAGTAACTGGGAAGGTACCAAACAGTTATGCTTAGAAAATAGGACAGGGCTTAAAAAGGAGTAGACTAGTTTGAAAAACAGAGAAATAAGCCTGCGTGGAAAACTGGTGCGGGACATGATGAAAAATATGATGGATTCCGCTATGGGGCACAAGATCCAGACGGGGGAATACCGGATGGACCCTAAGGAGCCTGCATGGGTCTGCCCGCCGGATTACGAATACGAGATCATTGGTATGGAGCATTTTAAGATGGAGTATCTCCGTCCCACGGGGGTCTGTACCGGACGGGTTGTGCTGCAGCTTCACGGAGGCGGCTATATAGGTCCCATGAAGAATATTTACCGTGATTTTGCTGTACAGTATTCCAGAAGAAGCTTTGGTGGTGATGTGCTGACGGCCGATTACCGGGTAGCACCGGAATTCCCATACCCGGCTGCCCTTGAGGATGCCGTGGCGGCTTACCAGTGGCTGATCGGGGAAAAGCATTACGAGGCCGGTAAGATCGTGGTCGCAGGGGATTCGGCGGGCGGCGGTCTTGCGCTCGCCCTGGTGATGTATCTGCGTGACCATGGAATGGAGCTTCCGGCCGGAGTGCTGGTCATGTCTCCATGGACCGACCTGACCAACAGCGGGGCATCGTACCAAACGAATTTTGACCGGGATCCCCAGTTTGGCGGCACGACAGATAATATGCTGTTCCACAGCAGCTATATCGGTTCGGAAGACCCAAAGAATCCGTATATTTCCCCGCTGTTTGGCAGCTTTGAGAAGCTTCCGCCGGTCCTGTTCCAGGTGGGAAGTGAGGAGGTGCTCCTGGACGATACCCTGCGGGCGGCCGATAAGGTCCGCAAGGCGCATGGAAAGCTCCGGGTAACGGTTTATGAGGGCATGTTCCATGTATTCCAGATGGCGCTGCGGCTGATCCCGGAAAGCCGGGATGCCTGGGAGGAGGTCGGCCGTTTTCTAGAGGTGATCTACCGGATCGAACGGAAAAAAGAAGGAAAAACCGTCAAACGGGTAAAATCCGGGCGGGAGAGAAGCAGGAGCGAAGCATGAAAATCACACTGGTGACAGTAGGAAAGATCAAAGAAAAGTTTTATACAGATGCAATCGCAGAGTATGCGAAGCGTCTGAGCCGGTACTGCAAGCTTGAGATCATCCAGGTGGCAGATGAAAAAACGCCGGATAAAGCGAGTGAAGCAGAAGAGCAGCAGATCAAGGAAAAAGAAGGAAAAAGGATCCTGGAGCAGATCAAGGACGGTGCGTTTGTCATTGCGCTGGCAATCGACGGAAAGATGCTCGATTCCGTGGAGCTGGCAGAGAAGATCGATAAGCTTGGAATTGGCGGCGTCAGCCAGCTGGTCTTTGTGATCGGTGGTTCTCTGGGGCTTTCCGAGGCCGTGCTGAACCGGGCCGATTACCGCTTAAGCTTTTCCAGAATGACATTTCCGCACCAGCTGATGCGGGTGATCTTATTAGAGCAGATCTACCGCAGCTACCGGATCATCCATAAAGAGCCATACCATAAATAAGACTGAAAAAATAATAAATAAAATAAAAGAGGGGATTCATATGAAAAACTGGAAAAAACAGATCGCGCTGGCCGTAACAGCAGGTCTTCTGACCGTGATGGGGGCAGCTACTGCGTTTGCAGCCTCAAAAACCAGACTGGACACCGTGACAGACCTTTACTGGGGCGATGACGGAACTACAGCCAACTGGGAAAAGATAGACGATGCTTACCAGTATGAGGTCCGTCTCTACTGCAATGAAAGCCAGGTGGAGAGCATCAAGACGAAGAAGGACTCTTTTGACATGGAAAAAAAGATGACAAAAGAAGGCGATTATACCTTCCGGGTACGTGCGCTGGCGAAATCGAATTCCAAGGAATTCACGGATGGTTACTGGTCTGAGGATTCTGAGGAAACCTATGTTTCAGCAGACTTTGCGGATATGATCAAGAATGGTGGAAGCACCTCCCAGTTAAAGAATGGCGGACCGGGTAAAAAAGAAGACGGGTCAACTGCGGAGGAGAAAGAGGCTTCTATCGTACGCCAGGCAAAATGGATCCAGGAGGATGGAAGCGGACGCTGGTGGTACCAGAATGCGGACGGAAGCTATCCGAAGGGTGGCTGGTGGCAGGAGCCTGCAACCGGAACCTGGTATTTCTTCGATACACAGGGATATATGCAGACTGGCTGGATCGACTGGAATGGAAGCCGTTATTACTGCACAGGAAGCGGAGCCATGGCAGTCGGGGAATACACCATTGACGGTGCCGCTTACCGTTTTGATGCTTCCGGGGCACTGCAGCAGTAAATAAAAACCGGTTGCTGTTTGTGCAGCGCATAAGCAGCTAAAAATAAAAGAACACAGACAAGGTCCGGGTATAAATCACCCCTTCCCTCATATATATTATGTAGGGGAGGGGTGATTTTTGGATAAGCGGGAAGAACTGATCAAAATCTTTTCAAAAGATATTCGGGTGATCTTAAAGCAGGTCATGGTGGATTTCGACCAGGTGCAGGAAATACGCCTGCGGGTCCATGCACCGCTTCTGATGATCTGCAACAACCGGGAGTATTACATCACACCGGAAGGAAATTTAAGCATGAAGGCAGAGGAAGCGTATCTCGTGACAAGGGAAGCGCTGAAGGAAACCCTGGATTATATGAGCAGCTATTCCTTATACGCATTTGAGGAGGAGATCAGGCAGGGCTTTATCACGATCCAGGGTGGGCACCGCATTGGCATTGCAGGAAAGACCATCACCGATGGACATGGCATCCGGAGCATGAAGTTTATTTCTTTCATCAATGTAAGGCTTTCGCATCAGGTAAAGGGCTGTGCAGCGGCAGTGCTTCCGTATCTGTATGACCGGGACATGATCTTCCATACACTGATCATTTCACCGCCGCGGTGCGGAAAGACCACGCTCCTTCGGGATATCATCCGGCAGGTATCAAACGGGAGTCCGGAACATGCGGGACTGACCATCGGGGTGATCGATGAGCGGTCTGAGATCGGAGCCTGCTACCAGGGAATCCCACAGAATGAGCTGGGGATCCGGACCGATATCCTAGACTGCTGTCCCAAGGCACAGGGAATGATGATGCTGATCCGGACGATGTCCCCCCAGGTGATCGCGGTGGATGAGATCGGAAGCCGGGAGGATCTGGAGGCGATCGAATACGTAATGAACTGCGGCTGCAAGCTGGTGGCGACCGTACATGGAAGCTCCATTGAGGACATTAAGCAAAAACCGGTCCTCAGGAAAATGGTCCTCGAAAAATGGTTTGAGCGTTATGTGATCCTGAATAACAGGGGAAAGGTAGGCAATATCGGGGAAATCTACGATTCCAGGGGCTGCAGGCTGTACCCGGTGGGAGGTGAATGCTTTTGAGTATGCAGGGATGGATGAAGCTTTTGGGAGCTGCCTGTATTTTATGGGGAGCGGCAGGCTGCGGGATCTGGTTTGCAGGCCATTACCGCAAACGTATCGCAGAGCTGGAACAGCTAAAGCAGATGGTGTTCCTCTTGAAAGGACAGATATTATATGCCAGTGCACCGCTTCCGGAGGCGCTGGAAACGGTGGGAAAACGCTCTGGTGGGGCACTGGGAAGCCTGTTTCTGGAGACAGCTGCCAGCCTGGCAGAAAAACCAGGAGAACCATTTAACAGTATCTGGAAGGAGGCGGTCCTTCGCATGAACGATACGGCACTTTCCAAGACGGACAGGCAGACTTTGGCTGCACTGGGAGAGCATCTTGGCTTTTTAGACCGGGAAACCCAGGAACGCACGCTGCTTCTTTATCTGGAGCAGGTCGATGCAGAGCTTGGGGTCCTTCGGGAGCACAGGCAGGAGCGCTGCCGTCTTTATACGAGCCTTGGAATCATGGGAGGCTTGTTTCTGGCTGTGATCCTGGTCTGATGGAGGGTACCTATGGGGGTAAATCTGATTTTCCGAATTGCCGCAGTTGGGATCCTGGTATCGGTGATCTGCCAGGTCCTCCGGCACAGCGGACGGGAAGAACAGGCATTTCTGACCAGTCTGGCCGGCCTTGTGCTGGTGCTGTTCTGGCTGGTGCCGTACATTTATGATCTATTTGAAACCATGAAAAATCTGTTTGCATTATAGGGGGCGGCATGACAGTTGTAACGGCAGGGATCATCGGGATCATGACAGTGCTTTTTGCAGTCCAGCTAAAAAGCCTGAAGGGAGAATACGGGATATATCTGGTGATGGCTGCGGCCTGTGTGATCTTTTTCTACGGAAGTATGAGATTAAAGGGAATCCTGGATGGACTGCAGAAAATACAGGAGCTGATCCGCATCAATCCGGTGTATCTGAATACGCTCCTGAAGATGACAGGGATTACCTACATCGCGGAGTTTTCCTCCGGAATCTGCAAGGATGCCGGGTATGGCGCACTGGGCAGCCAGATTGAAATTTTCGGAAAGCTCTCCATTCTGGCTGTGAGCCTTCCGGTGATCCTGGCCCTGTTGGATACGCTGCAGGGACTTCTGACATGAGACGGCAGGTATGCAGAGGCTGCATCCTGCTTCTCGTGTTTTTGGGGCTTTTGCTTTCTCCTTATGGGCGTGCCTGGGCGATGGAGATGCATGCGGAAGCCGTGAAAACGCAGGAAGCGGCAGAGTCTGCACTTGTGTGGGACGGGCTTACCGGAATGGAAGAGATTGAGGCGTACTTAAAGCAGGAATTGAAAACCTCCGGGCGGCAGGCTTCGTTTCGGGAGCTTTCAGAGACATTGGCAGCAGGGAATACAAAGGAGCTGCTTTCTTATTGTATGGAGGCACTTAGACAAGAGCTTTTGGGAGAACTGCAGGGGAAAAACCGTATGGCGGGACGGCTTCTGGCATTGGGCCTTTTCGGAGCCCTATTTGCCGGCTTTTCCGATGTGTTTTCCGGCGGACAGATGGCAGAAACCGGATTTTTCCTGACCTATCTGCTGGCATTTGCGATCCTTGCTGCCGTGTTTGGGGAGAGTGCAGGGGCCGCGGCGAAGGTGCTGGAACGCCAGATCCAGTTTATGAAGGTTCTGATTCCGTCCTATTTTGCGGCAGTGGTCTGGTCTGGTGCAGGGCTTTCCTCGGCTGCATGGTATGAGGCCGCCCTGTTTCTGATCGCAGGGGTGCAAAGGCTGTATGCAGGGCTGCTGCTTCCCCTTGTGCGGATTTATTTTCTGGCGGTAGTGGCAGGTTCTATGACCAGGGAGGATATGCTGTCTAAGCTGCTGGAGCTTTTTAAGACCGGGATTTTGTGGGCAAGCCGGTCGCTGATCGGTCTTGTGATCGGCTTTCAGCTGATCCAGGGGATGGTGCTTCCCTATGCGGATTCTATCAGGAATGCCGGGGTCCAGCGCCTTTTGCAGGCAATTCCGGGTGTTGGGGATGGGGCAGGTGCACTTACAAAGCTGATGCTTGGCTCCGGTGTGCTGATCAAAAATACGCTGGGGGCCGCAGCAGTCCTGGTTTTGTTCCTGCTTTCTGTCTGGCCGCTGGCAAGGCTGTTTGTGCTGTATCTGATTTACCGTGGGGTAGCGGCTGTGCTGCAGCCGGTGGCAGACAAGCGTCTGGTGGCCTGCATTGGCGGGGCCGCGGAGGCACAGAAGCTGCTTCTGACGGTAGCGGCATCAGGTTTTTTATTGTTTGCTGTGACCCTGGCGCTGATCTGCCAGGGAACCAATGCAGCATATCTGGCATCCTGATGAAGCAATTTTAATATGTTTGAAAATGGCAGAAGGAGGCGTGCGTGTGGCAGCAGTTTATGAATGGATCCGGAACCTGACTGCATTTTTTTTGTTTTTGTCGGTGCTGGAAAATCTGCTGCCGGGAGATAAGTATGGAAAATATATCCGGTTGTTTGCGGGAATGGTCCTGGTCCTTCTGGCAGTGGAGCCCTTTGCAGAGAGCTCTGGCCTGGAGGAAATCCTGGCACGCAGCTATGAGGGCCTGATTGTCCGGGAAGAAGCCGGGCAATTGCCGGACGGACTGGATGCGGCGGGGGAAGAGCGCATGGAGCATCTTCTGGCACAATACGAGGAGGCGGTCGGTCAGGATGTCCGGAGACTGGCAGAAGACTGCGGGCTTTCCCTTCTTTCCTGCAGGGTACAGATCGGCAGGAAGGAGGACGGGGAAAGCTTTTGCAAGGTCATGCGGATCTTTGCAGTACTTCCGGCGCAGTCTGACACAGACAAAGAAAAACAGCTGTCAAACAAGATTCAGGAGTATTATGGGCTGGAGGAGCGGTATGTGGAAATTGAAATTGCCGCAGGGGAGAGACCGGTGGATCTTTCTGCTGACGGTGGGGGTGATCCTGTGCATTCTGACATTTCCGGCAGGGAATAAAAACAGCAAGATCGCATTTCCTGCATCGAAGGAAACAGCTGCCACGCAGGGGCAGTCTGTGGTGACGCAGCAGGATGCAGCAGCATATGAACAGGAGCTGGAGCAGCGGGTAAAGGAAATCCTGCGTGGCGTATGGGGCGTTGGTGAGGTCGATGTCATGATCGTATTAAAAGCATCCTCGGAAAAGGTGATCCAGGTGGATAACAGCAGCTCCAGATCCACGACAACGGAAAAAGGAGGTGGAACAGACCGCGTGGTGGAAAGCATGGACCAGGAGCACAGCACAGTACTGACCGGAAGCGGAAGCGGCCAGGAGCCGGTCGTGGCAAAAGAAATCTATCCGGAGATTTCCGGTATCGTCATCAGTGCGTCCGGCGGCGGCAGTGCCTCCGTGCGGGCGGAAATTTCGGAAGCCATGGAGTCATTATTCGGACTTCCGGCGCATAAGATAAAAGTGCTAAAGCGGGTGGAGTAAAAAAGGAGCGTCGGTATGAAGCTGAAACGGGAAGGAACACCAAAACAGGATATCAATATGAAAAAGCTGTTCCGGAGAAACCAGATCATCATTACGACCCTGGCCATCATGATCGCTGCTGCCGGATATTTGAATTATGCGGGAAAACGGGAGCTTGAGGCCAGCAGCGGGAACGGGATATACCAGGCGGGGACCTTTGATATCTCAGAGGAAGAGCTGATGGCAGAAAACCAGAAGGCCGGGCAAAGCTATGCAGATGTGACCGGAGAGGCACAGCCTCAGGCGGAGGGAGAAATGCTGCAGGCCGAAGCAATGCAGGGAGGAGCGCTTTCACAGGGCGAAACCCTTGCAGAGGCGGAGCCTGGCAGTGACCTTGCCGAGATCGAAAGCTGGGATGGGGAGGAAACCGGTATGGAAAACCCTGGGGAGGCAGTTTTAACCAGCGGGCTGACGGTGTCGGACTACATAGCAAATGTGCAGCTGAACCGGGAGCAGATTCGGGCGAGAAACAAGGAAGCCTTAAATTCCATCATCAACAATACCAGTATCGATGAGGCTGCCAAGCAGGAGGCAATCCAGAACATGATCGCCATGACAGCGGTCGCAGAAAAGGAAAATGCGGCAGAAACCCTTCTGCAGGCCCGTGGTTTTGCAGACCCGGTCGTAAGCTTAAGTGACGGAAAGGTGGATGTTGTGATCAATGCACCATCCATCACGGACCAGCAGCGTGCACAGATCGAGGATATTGTGAAAAGAAAAACGGAGGTTGGGGCAGAAAATATCATTATCACGCTTTTAAACCTGGAAGACTGACGCTACGGTACAGTTGCTGTTTGCAGGCAGGGATTTTCTGGACTGAAAATACTCTTTGCAAAACAGGGCAGATTTGCTATACTATAAACAAAAGAGATTCCGGGCGGCAGGCTGGAAAAACAGAAATGCAGCCAGGAACCTGTCTGATCTGAGGAGGGAATACTGTGGCAGAGTTAGAAGGAAGAAATACGCATAAATTATATGAAAAAGAGATGATGGGCGAGGTGCGCATCGCAGATGAAGTGGTGGCTATCATTGCAGGCCTCGCAGCGACCGAGGTAGACGGTGTGGACTCCATGGCAGGAAACATCACCAACGAGCTGGTTGGTAAGCTTGGCATGAAGAACCTGTCCAAGGGTGTGAAGGTAGATGTGACCGAGGAGCATGTATCGGTTGACCTCTCCTTAAACATCAAGTACGGCTATAACATCCCGGACGTGAGCGAGCGTGTCCAGGACCGTGTAAAGTCTGCGATCGAAAACATGACCGGCCTCACCGTGCTGGATGTTAATATCCGTATTGCCGGAGTCAACATTAACGAGCAGTAGGCAGAAAGAAGAAGGAATCAAAAGAAAAACCGTGACTGTGAACGTACTGTACAGTTACGAAAAACAGGAAAAGGGGACCGTCCGTGAGGATTGGTCCTTTTTTCATTAGTTTATTTTAAGCTGCATGTCAGGGGCGCTAGTGCTGCGCCTGCTGATTGGCTGGTCCATTGTGTAAAGATACCGTAAAGAAAACTGATAATAAAATATCTATGCTTACATTTTGGTAAGAAAGGTGCTATAATCCATCACTGTTTCCGAAAAGAGAACAGCTGCAGCGTATTTTGGGTGCGCGAGGCTGGAGACTAAACAGGAAGACAAACGTTGCCGTGTGTTTACGCAACAGCAACAGACAAAGGAGGAAATGATGATGAATCTTGCATTTTGTATTCCATTTGCAGGACTTCTGCTTTGCATCGCGGTGCTTCCGCTGGTGAAGGCAGAATGGTGGGAAGCACACCAGCCGCATGCGGTCGTATTCTGGTCACTGCTGTTTGTGCTGCCCTTTGCATTTGTTTATGGCCCTGGACAGGCTTTTGAGAAGGTGTTAGAGTGTATCGTAGACGATTACCTGACCTTTATCATTCTGCTGTTCGGACTTTTTTGCGTTTCGGGTAATATTACCCTGGAGGGAGACCTTGCCGGTTCCCCGCGGATCAATGTAGGCCTTTTGCTGATCGGAACCATGCTTTCAAGCTGGATCGGAACAACCGGTGCCAGCATGCTGATGGTCCGCCCGGTCATTAAGATGAACGCGTGGAGAAAACGGAGAAGCCATATCATGGTATTTTTTATTTTCCTGATCTCCAATATCGGCGGATGCCTGACCCCAATCGGCGACCCGCCGCTTCTGATGGGCTTTATGCGTGGAGTCCCGTTTTTCTGGAGCCTGCATTTGTTACCGGTACTTTTATTTAATGTAGTGATCCTGCTGACGGTCTTTTATTTCCTGGACCTTCGCGCTTACCGGAAGGACATTGCAGAGGGCTTAAAGCCTGACATCAGCAAGCCGGGTACCGAGGTTCACATTATGGGACTTCACAACCTGGTATTTCTGGTTATGATCGTGGCAGCCGTGATCTTAAGCGGAACCCTTCCGGGCATGGCAGCATTTCAGGATGCAGAGGGTGCTGTGCGCGGAATCCATCTGTTTGGGGAAGTGACACTGACTTACCCGGCCCTGATCGAGGTTGTGATCATCCTGGCAGCAGCATTTTTGTCCTTTAAGACAACCAGCCCGGAAATCCGCAGAAAGAACCACTTTACCTGGGGTGCGATCCATGAGGTTGCCATACTGTTTGTCGGTATTTTCATCACCATGCAGCCGGCTCTTATGATCTTAAAGGCGAACGGCGCAAGCCTTGGACTGACCAAGCCGTTTGAGATGTTCTGGGCAACGGGATGCCTCTCCAGCTTTCTGGACAACACACCGACCTATCTGGTATTCCTCACGACAGCCGGTGCGCTGGGCTTTACGGAAGGAATGCCGACGATCCTCGGTACCGTTCCGGTCGCCATGCTGGAGGCAATCTCCTGCGGTGCAGTCTTCATGGGCGCCAATACCTATATCGGCAATGCACCGAACTTTATGGTAAAATCGATTTCGGATGAGAACGGTATCCGCATGCCTTCGTTTTTCGGGTACCTGCTCTGGTCTGTTTCATTTCTGGTTCCGGTATTTATTCTGGACATGCTGGTATTCTTTTTATAAGGAGGGAAAGAGACTATGGAATATACACAGGAAAGTCTCCGCGAGCTTGCGGAGCGCATCTACGATCTGGATGCAGAGGTTTATAGCTGTCTTGGATCTTCCCTTGGCCGTGTGTTCAACCGTGACCGGGAACGCTGCGTGACGGAGCTGGTACAGTTAATGATGCAGCGCGACAGCGGGCACCAGATCAGAAGTGAGCTTGCACTGATCAGTAACATGGCGCGGACTATCCCGGATAAGGAGAGCCGTTCCATGATCATGCGGGAATACACAAGCATCCTGCATGAGATCATTGCGATGCCGACCAGCTTTGGCGGCGGTGATGTTCTGGACCAGAACATGGCCAGCTTAAATGCTTTAAACCTGGAACACCGGTTTTCGGGAAACGACCATCTGGTCATCTGCATCAGCCGCACCTATGGCTGTGCAGGGAATGAAATCGGCTTTACCCTGGCAGACCGCCTGCGAATCAATTATTATGATGCAGAAATCTTCTCCGCGGTTTTAAAACGGCTGGAAGCGGAGAAGGATGAAGTGGTAGACAGAGCCGGATATCCTGGCAAGGCTGTTGATAAAGCCGACCAGGAGGCTGCCTTTGAAAAACCGAAGAAGCTGACATTGAAGGACTGGGCAGCCGGGTTTAACCGCTACCACGGCCTGAACAAGCGAGATGCCGTATTCTTTAACCAGAGTGACCTGATCTGCGATATGGCAAAGAAGGAAGACTTTATCGTGATGGGACGCTGTGCGGATGTGATCTTAACCAATAACCGCATCCCGCACATCAGCATCTTTATCACAGCACCGTTTGAGCAGCGCTTGCGCCGGACCATGGAGGTGCACCCGGGCTTAAATGAGAAGCAGGCAAAGCATCTGTTAAAGCAGCTGGACTGCCAGCACCAGAATTATTACCGCTTCTTTACCGGAAAAAAATGGGGCAATGCCGCAAACTATGATTTGTGCTTAAACAGTGCAGCCTACGGAATTGACGGCTCAGTCGATTTTATCCTCAGGATGCTGGACCGGGAAGGAAAGATGAACGCTCCGAAGTAAGTGTACCCATGAAAAGGCACCGGTGCCGGCCGTTTGCGAAACAGCAGATGGCGGGCTCCGTGTGTAGCAGCCGGAGGAAGCTCATCTGCTGTGGAACAGTACGATCCCGCCGATGGCGATCAGGGCGCCGATGGCTTTTCTCCACTCAAACGCGGCTTTTTCCACCCCGAACCATCCAAACAGTTCAATGGCATAAGCCACGATGATCTGTGTCACGACAATAAAGAGCGTTGCTTTGGCCGGGCCAAGGCCGTCCATGCTCTGGATTACCGTGTAAGTGATGAAGGCTCCTAAAATGCCTCCAAGCATCATGTACCAGGGGCGAACGGTAAACAGGGCAGAGACGGGAACCCGTTCGGAAAAGATCCAGAATACCATGCAGGTGAAAAACGCGGTGAGCTGGACCCATCCGGCGGAAAGCCAGATTCCGGTCTGCCGGGTCAGGCCGGTATTCAACACGCCCTGGATGCTCATGAGGGCGCCGGATATCAGGGCAACAAAAAATCCAAACATAACAGTACCTCCTGGAGAAAAAAGTTTGCGCAATGCGTGAACCGCAAAAGAACAAAACGGAACTGCCGCATGGGATAGTGTGTCTTATGCGGCAGTTTTTATGCGTTGCTGTCTGTGCAAGGCATGAACAGCAACTGCCCGGCAACGATTTTTATGCGATGAAAGGAAACAGCGTTGTGAAACTGAAAAAAATGTGGTATGATAATGCGTAAGATTGGCAGTGGTGCGGCCAGATGGCTTTGCAGACAGTGCAGAGACGGCGGTTTTGTGCCCCTTGCAAGCAGGAGGATAAAGGATAGATGACCAGAAGAGAAATGCGTGAGCATTGTTTTAAGATCCTGTTCGGAGTAGAGTTTTACCCGGCAGAAGAAATAAAAGACCAGGTGGAGCAGTACTTTGACGCCCCACAGGAGGATGACGTAGCCGACAACGGAAAAGAAGAGGTGGTCCACAACGTCGACATGAAAGAGGTAGACCGCACCTTCCTGACAGACCGTGTGGAAGGCATTGCCGGCAAGATCCCGGAGTTAGATGCCCGCATCGACGAGGTGGCACAGGGCTGGAAGACCGGACGTATGGGAAAGGTAGAGCTTACCATCCTGCGCCAGGCTCTCTACGAGATGTTATATGACAGCGAGGTACCTTCCAAGGTTGCGATCAATGAGGCAGTAAACCTTGCAAAGAAATTCGGCGGAAAGGATTCACCGGCGTTTATCAACGGTGTTCTGGCGAAGCTGGTGACCGAGGCATAATATGGCCAGTGTTTATTCTGTTTCCCAGGTGAATTCCTACATCAAAAATATGTTTGCCCAGGACTTTGCCCTCAGCCGGATCACGGTGCGGGGCGAGGTCTCAAACTGCAAGTATCACACATCAGGACATATTTATTTTACGCTGAAGGACGGGACCGGAACTTTGTCGGCAGTGATGTTTGCCGGCCAGAGGAAAGGTCTCTCTTTTCAGTTACAGGAAGGTCTCCAGGTAGTAGTGACCGGGTCGGTCGAGGTCTACGAGCGCGACGGGAAATACCAGCTTTATGCCAGAAAGATCGAGCAGGAGGGACGCGGTGACTTATACCAGCGCTTCTTAAAGCTGCGCGATGAGCTGGAGGAGATGGGCATGTTTGCACCGGAGTATAAGCAGCCCATTCCGGATTATGCAAAAAGGGTTGGCGTGGTAACAGCACCGACCGGGGCAGCCATCCGGGATATCATGAATATCACAGCCAGAAGAAACCCTTATACCCAGCTGGTTTTATATCCGGCGCTGGTGCAGGGTGCAGGGGCTGCGGCTTCCATCGCCAGAGGCATCCGCGCATTAGATAAGCTGGGGCTGGACGTACTGATCGTGGGCCGCGGAGGCGGCTCCATCGAGGATCTGTGGGCGTTTAACGAAGAAATTGTGGCGAGGGCTATTTTTGACTGTGCGACACCAGTCATCTCGGCAGTGGGGCATGAGACCGATGTGACCATTGCAGATTATGTGGCAGACCTGCGGGCACCGACCCCGTCGGCAGCGGCAGAGCTGGCTGTGTTCGATTACCGCCAGTTTGAAGCGGCACGGCTGTCTTACCAGGAGGCACTCGGGCAGGCCATGGAACGGAAAACAGAGCTTTTCCGCTACCGGGCGGAGCAGTACCGGCTAAAGCTTCTGCTCCATGATCCGGAGCGCACACTGCGGGAGCAGAGACAGCGTCTGGCAGATATCCAGGATGCCTTAAGGCAGGTCATGGAACAGAAGATAACCGGGTCACGCCACCGGCTGGCTCTTTTGGGAAGCCGTCTTCACGGGCTGTCCCCGTTAGAAAGGATCAGCGGTGGCTTTGGCTTTGTAACCGATGAAAGGGGAAAACGCTTAGAGAGTGTCCGCCAGACGGCACCGGGTGAAGCCATTACCCTGCGTATTTCGGATGGAACGGTCCGGGCAAGGGTGCTGGAGACAGAAGAACATGAAATCCCGGAAACATGCCCATCGGAGACATGAAAAACGGCCGGTATTGTTACTGTGCGCAGGCAGGAAGTTCCTAAACGGAAAATCAGTTGATGGGCACACAGATGGGAACAGCAACGGCAGAAGGAGAGGCAGCAGACATGGAACAATCAATAGAACAGATCTTTGCAGAGCTGGACGGGCTTGTGGAAAAGCTGGAGGCACCGGACAGCACGCTGGAGGAATCCTTTGCCTGCTATGAGGCAGGCATGAAGCTGGTGAAGGCCTGCAACGACAAGATCGATAAAGTAGAAAAACAGATGATCATCCTGCAGGGAGGGACTGAGGAAGATGGAGATGCATGAGGAACTGAAAAAGAGGACCGGTGAGGTAGAGAAAGTTGTAGAGAGCTATCTCCCGGAGGAAGAGGGGCATCAGAAGACGATTTTTGAAGCCATGAATTACAGTGTTCGGGCCGGCGGCAAGCGCCTTCGTCCCATGCTCATGGAGGAGACCTACCGTCTGTTTGGCGGGACGGAAAAGGCAGTAGAGCCCTTTATGGCAGCCATGGAGATGATCCACACCTCCTCTTTGATCCATGATGACCTTCCGTGCATGGACAATGACGAGCTGCGCAGGGGACTTCCGACAACCTGGAAAAAATTCGGCTATGACATGGCTGTGCTGGCCGGGGATGCGCTGATGATCTATGCGTTTGAGACAGCATCCAAAGCCTTTGCCATGACTGCTCATCCGGACCGTGCCGCAAGGGCGATTGGCGTTCTGGCAGAAAAAACCGGCATCTACGGTATGATCGGCGGCCAGGTAGTCGATGTGGAGCTGACCGGAAAACCAATCCCGCAGGAAAAGCTGGACTTTATCTACCGTTTAAAGACCGGGGCACTCCTGGAGGCTTCCATGATGATCGGAGCTATTCTGGGCGGTGCATCTGAAGAAGAGATCAGCCGCGTAGAGGAGATTGCGTCTGCTGTCGGTCTGGCATTCCAGATCCAGGATGATATCCTCGATGTGACAAGCACCAGCGAAGAACTCGGAAAACCGGTCTTAAGCGATGAAAAGAACCAGAAAACTACGTATGTAACGCTGGCTGGCCTGGACAAGGCAAGAGAAGACGTGGCAGAGATCTCTGCCCGTGCGGTAACGCTGCTAAAACAGCTGCCAGGTGAAAATCCGTTCCTTGAAAACCTGATCACGATGCTGGTGGAACGGAAAAAATAAGAGCTATATGTAAATACTGTAACTGGGGGATATCAGGCAGTTACAAATTACTTTAGGAAAGAAACAGGGAGTTGCAAAAACCATGATTCTGGAACACATTGAAGGTCCGTGGGACGTGAAAAAATTAAACACGGAGGAGCTTAAGACCCTGGCGGCAGAGATCCGGCAGTTTCTGATCGAAAAGATCAGTGTGACCGGCGGACACCTTGCCTCCAATCTGGGTGTGGTGGAGCTGACTATTGCTTTATATCTGGCATTTGACCTGCCAAAGGATAAAGTCATCTGGGATGTGGGGCATCAGTCCTATACCCATAAGATCTTAAGCGGACGCCGGGAAATGTTTGATGAACTGAGGCAGTACGGGGGAATGAGCGGGTTTCCGAAACGCAAGGAAAGCCCGTACGATTCGTTTGATACCGGACACAGCTCCACATCCATTTCTGCAGGTCTTGGCATCGCCCAGGGGCGGGATCTGTTAGGAGAGAATTATGCAGTCATTTCCGTGATCGGCGATGGAGCCCTGACCGGTGGCATGGCTTACGAGGCATTGAACAATGCGGCTCACCTGAAAAAGAATTTTATCATTGTATTAAACGACAATAACATGTCCATCTCAGAAAATGTGGGCGGCATGTCAAAATATCTAAGCGGTCTGCGTTCCGGGACCAGATATAATGCGCTGAAACGCCATGTATCGGAGACCTTGTTAAAAGTTCCGGTGGTTGGTGCCGGACTGGTAGAGCAGATCAGCCGTACCAAAGACAGCATCAAGCAGTTAGTTATTCCGGGAATGCTCTTTGAAAATATGGGCGTGACGTATCTGGGACCTGTGGACGGGCACGATATCAAAGCCATGGTAAAAACATTCCGGGAAGCCCGGAGAATGGAGCATGCGGTGCTGGTCCATGTCCTGACGAAAAAAGGAAAAGGGTATGCACCGGCAGAAAAGAATCCGTCCCGGTTCCATGGAATCGATCCGTTTGACATTGCAACCGGAAAGTCATTGAAGGAAAAGGTTTATCCGACGTACACGGATGTATTTTCCAAGGAAATCTGTCAGCTTGCGGAAACCGAAAAACGACTGGTTGCGGTTACGGCAGCCATGCCGGATGGAACCGGTCTGAAAGCGTTTTCCAAACAGTATCCGGACCGTTTCTTTGATGTGGGAATTGCAGAACAGCATGCGGTAACCTCTGCGGCGGGTATGGCTGCAGCCGGCTTAAAACCGGTCGTTGCCGTGTATTCCTCCTTTTTGCAGAGAGGCTTTGATCAGGTGCTTCACGATGTCTGTATCCAGAACCTGCCGGTGGTCTTTGCATTAGACCGGGCGGGACTGGTCGGGAGTGACGGGGAGACCCATCAGGGCATTTTTGACCTGTCCTATTTAAGCTGTATTCCGAATATGAGCATTATGGCTCCGAAAAACTTGTGGGAGCTTCGGCAGGAGCTGGAGTTTGCAATCTGCCATTACGATGGCCCGATCGCGATCCGCTACCCGCGTGGGCAGGCTTACCGCGGCTTAAAAGACTTCAATCAGCCGGTTGAGTACGGAAAAGGGGAACTGCTTTACGAGGGCAGCCGCATTGCCCTGCTTGCAGTCGGCAGCATGGTCAGCACGGCAGAGCATGTGCGGGAAAAATTAAAAGACGCAGGTTTTAACTGCACACTTGCCAACGGCCGTTTTATCAAGCCGGTGGATTATGATCTGGCAGACAGGCTGGCAGCAGACCATGAGCTGCTTGTGGTACTGGAGGAGAATGTGCTTCAGGGCGGTTATGGCCTGCAGGTGAAGGCTTATGTGCAGGAGCGTTACCCACAGGTTAAAGTATTGAATATCGCACTTCCGGATGCGTATGTGGAGCATGGCAATGTGTCAGTCCTGCGCGAGGGGCTGGGCATTGACAGTGATTCTGTGATCCGCACGATGCGAAACGCGTGGAAACCGCTGGATGAGAGGTTGTCTGAGGCGCAGTCTCATGAAATAATGCAGGAAAATCAGAAATAGAAACAGAAAGAGGAAGATACATGAAAGAAAGACTGGATATCCTGATCGTGAACAAAGGTCTTGCCGCTTCCAGAGAAAAAGCGAAAGCCATTATCATGTCGGGCATTGTTTATGTAGATGGACAGAAGGAAGATAAGGCGGGCTCCATGTTTGAGGAGACTGCAAACATCGAAGTGCGCGGCGCAACATTAAAATATGTCAGCCGCGGCGGCCTGAAGCTGGAAAAGGCCATGACGCATTTTGGCGTGGAATTAAAAGATAAGATCTGTATGGATGTCGGTTCTTCCACGGGAGGCTTTACCGACTGCATGCTGCAAAATGGCGCAGTGAAGGTCTATGCGGTCGATGTAGGACACGGCCAGTTAGACTGGAAGCTCCGCAACGATCCGCGGGTCGTATGCATGGAAAAGACCAACATCCGTTACGTAACTCCGGAAGATATCGCAGATAAGATCAACTTTTCTTCCATCGATGTTTCCTTTATCTCCCTGACGAAGGTATTAGGTCCGGTGAAGGCGCTTCTTGCCGATGACGGACAGATCGTCTGCCTGATCAAACCACAGTTTGAAGCAGGGCGGGAGAAGGTTGGAAAGAAGGGCGTGGTCCGTGAAAAGAGCACGCATCTGGAAGTTATTGAGAAGGTGATCGAATTTGCGGTGAGCATTGGATTTGAAATTTTGAATCTGGAATATTCCCCAATCAAGGGGCCGGAGGGCAATATCGAATATCTGCTTTATCTTCAGAATCATACAGATGGACAAACCTACACGGAGTATCAGGTCGACGCAAAAGCCATTGTCGATGCGGCTCACGGAGAACTGGACAAATAACAGGAGAGTTTATGAAACATTTTTATCTGATCGCGAATCCGTCGAAACCAGGAGCTTTGGATGCAGCGGAAAAAATAGAAAAAGAACTGATCCGCCGCGGTGCATACTGCACGCATAACCGGGGATATACAAGGGCGGATCAGGTTCCGTCTGACACGGAGTGTGTGATCACACTTGGCGGAGATGGTACCCTGATCCAGGCATCCAGAGATCTGATCAGTCTCGATCTTCCCATGATGGGAATTAATATGGGACATCTTGGCTACCTGACCCAGGTGTCGAGGGAAGAAGCCCTCGATCCGGTACTGGATGCTCTTTTGACAGATTCTTTTACATTGGAAAAGCGCATGATGCTGGAAGGCAGTGTCGTAGGGGCAGAAAAAAAAGTCAAAGGCATTGCTTTAAATGAGATCGTTCTGACCAGGCAGGATGTATTGCAGGTACTGCATTTCCAGGTTTATGTGAATGGAGTATTTTTCAACGAATATATGGCAGATGGAATCATTGCGGCAACCCCTACAGGTTCTACTGCGTATAATCTGTCAGCCGGTGGACCGATCGTGGCGCCGGGGGCCGAGCTGATGCTTCTGACCCCGATCTGCTCCCATTCCCTGAATGCGAGAAGCATCGTGCTTTCCCCGGAGGACCGTGTCAGCATCCGCCTGGTAAACTGGACTGGAAGAAAGTCGTACTCGGCTGTATTTGACGGGGATCAGGCATTTCCGCTCCACTGCGGGGAACGGCTGGAAATTTGCCGCGCACCGCAGTATACAACGCTGATCCAATTAAAAAATGTATCATTCCTTGAAAATATCAGACAGAAAATGGACCGCATCTAACGGAGGTAATAAATGAAACTGGAACGTCACAGCAAAATTGTGGAACTGATCGGAAAATATGAGATTGAAACCCAGGAGGAGCTGGCAGAGCGTCTGAATCAGGAAGGCTATAAGGTAACGCAGGCAACGGTTTCCCGCGATATCCGGGAACTGAAGCTGACAAAGATACAGTCTGAAAACGGACGCCAGCGCTATATGGTCATGCAGAACCAGACCGCTTTTAGTGACAAATATATCCGCATCTTAAAAGATGGATATGTTTCCATGGATATGGCGCAGAATATCCTTGTGATCAAGACAGTGTCTGGCATGGCGATGGCGGTTGCAGCAGCGCTGGATGAGATCCACTTTCATGAGATCGTGGGCTGCATCGCAGGAGATGACACCATCATGTGTGCAGTGCGCAGCGTGGACGATACCATTCTGCTGATGGAAAAACTGAAAAAACTGATCTTGGCCCGTTAGGCAAAAGGAGGTGCAGAAATGCTTTTGGAACTGCATGTAAAAAATCTGGCGCTGATCGAGGCGGCAGATGTGGAACTGGAAGATGGCTTAAATATCCTGACCGGCGAGACCGGTGCAGGAAAGTCCATCATGATCGGGTCGGTCAATCTGGCGCTTGGCCAGAAAGCTTCGAAAGAGATGATCCGGAGCGGTGCGGAATATGCTTATGTGGAGCTTGTATTTTCGGTGGATCCGCAAAAAGAAGAAGCGCTCCGTGCGCTGGATGTCGTACCCGATGAAAACGGCATCCTGATCATCAGCCGCAAGATCATGCCATCCCGCAGTATGAGTCGTATTAACGATGAGACGGTTACGGCGGCCAGGTTAAAACAGATCACATCTCTTCTGATCGATATTCATGGACAGCATGAGCATCAGTCTTTGCTCCATGCGTCAAAGCATCTGGAAATTCTTGATATCTACGCAAAATCCCGTGTTCTTGAGCTGAAATTACAGACGGAATCCCTGTATCGGGAATATACCTGTCTTAAGAGAGAACTGGAGCAGCTTGATACAGATAGTGAGAGCCGCAGAAGAGAAGCCGATTTTCTGCGTTTTGAGATTGAAGAAATTGAAAATGCCGGTTTAAAAGAAGGGGAAGAGGAACTTCTTGCGGCAAATTATAAAAAATATGCAAACGCAAAGCGGATCATCGAAAATCTTTCAGCTGCATACCGTGCGGTAGATTCGGAAGGTGTGGGAAATGCCCTGCACGAGGTCAGCGAGGTGGCAGAATTTGATCCGGAATTAAAAGCAATACAGGACCAGCTTTACGATGCGGAGGCTGTGTTGTCGGATGCCCACCATGCGATCGGGGAATACTTAGAGCAGCTTGATTTTGATGAAGCATCGTTTCAGAAAACCCAGGAGCGGCTGGACCTGATCTGTGGACTGCAGGCAAAATATGGGGAAACCATAGAAAAGATCCAGAAATCCCTGGAAGAAAAGAAAAACCGTCTGGAGCAGCTGGAGCATTTTGACGAGTACCGCGCCAGACTGGAACAGAAATACCAAAAGGCAGAAGAAAGCCTGGAGGCGGTGAGCGAGGAATTGTCAAAGGTCCGCATGGAGGAAGCAAAGAAGCTGACCGAAAAGATCCGCGAGGGACTCATCGACTTAAATTTTCTGGATGTGCGTTTTTCCATGGAATTTCGCCGCCTGCCGCACTACACGGCAAATGGCTTTGATGAGGCAGAGTTTGTCATTTCCACAAACCCCGGCGAACCGGAACGTTCCCTTGGACAGGTGGCATCCGGTGGTGAGCTTTCCCGTATCATGCTGGCGATCAAGACGGTGCTGGCAGACAGCGATGACATTCCAACTCTGATTTTCGATGAGATCGATACCGGAATCAGCGGCCGCACGGCACAGAAGGTTGCGGAAAAGCTGGCTGTGATATCCAGAAACCACCAGGTGATCTGTATCACCCATCTGCCGCAGATCGCATCTATGGCCGACTGCCATTTTGAAATTAAAAAATCGACAGACGGTGAGAGCACAAAAACACGGATTCTGCGCCTGAATGAGAAGGATACGGTGACGGAGCTTGCAAGACTTCTTGGCGGCGCCCAGATCACGGAAGCAGTGCTTCAGAATGCCAGCGAGATGAAAAAACTGGCCGAACAGACAAAAAAGCGCAGGTAAGATATTTACAACTAAAAACTGACAGTGTGTTTTTTACATCCGACACACATACTAGAAAGGAGCTTAAAAAAGGCTCCTTTTTTCTTTGTTTCATAGAAAATCGGGAATCAGGTTCCAGGGTACAGGAATGAAACAGACGGCAGGTGAGACAACGGACAGGAGGAATGTGGGATGCGAAAAACACACAGGACAGGAAGTTACTTTTACCGGATTCTTACGGTGATATTCTGGACTAGCTTGGTCTTTACGGCGGGATATGGCTGGTACTATACCGAGCACCAGATCCCGGAGCATTTTAGCATTGCAGAGGGGGAAGAAGAATCCATAGTGCTGGATCTGCCTTTTTATACCACCATACTCAGTGAGAGTGAGGAGGTCGTACTAAAGGGAGATTCCGGTATTCCGCAGGACGAGATCCGGATCCGGCCAGACCAGGAGTTTTCTCTCTATGCGAAAAAAGAAGGTCAGTTCCGTCTGGGCCTGAAGCTGTTCGGGGCGATCCCGTTTAAACAGATCAGCGTGGATGTGGAGGATGCCTCTTATGCAGTTCCCTGTGGTATGCCGGTGGGAATTTACCTGAAATCCCGTGGGGTTATGGTGGTCGGGACCGGAATAGTGACGGATGAAAACGGAAACGAGGCAGAGCCGGCCTATGGGATCTTGCAGTCCGGTGACTACATTGAGGCGATCAACGGGCAACCGCTCTCAGACAAGGAAGCGCTGGTCACAAGCTTAAACCGTATGGGCGAAAGTGAGGCACTTTTGCTGGTGCGGCGGGCCGGAAAGGAGCTGGAGCTGTCTGTGGATACAGTAAAGACAGAGGATGGGAGCCGCAAGCTGGGTGCCTGGGTGCGTGACGATACCCAGGGAATTGGCACCATGACGTATTTAAAGGAAGATGGAAGCTTTGGGGCACTGGGACACGGGATCAGTGACAGTGATACCGGACGTGTGGTAGAGATTGAGAACGGGGCGCTGTATGAGACAGAGATTCTGGGAATTGAGAAGGGAAGTACCGGAAATCCGGGTGTGATGGCTGGCGTCATCTACTATGGACCTGGTTCCAGGCTGGGAAGTGTGGATCAAAATACAGACTGCGGGATATTCGGAACGGTGGACGAAAAATTTAGCCAGAAGGTATTGCAGCAGTCGGTGGAGGTGGGGCACCGGCAGGATGTGAAAAAAGGCAAGGCCTGGATTCGCAGCTATGTTTCGGGAAGTGCTTGCGATTATGAGATAGAAATCCAGCGGGTCGATTACAACCCGGCGCGGGAAAACAAGAGTCTGGTATTCCAGGTGACGGATGAACGGCTTTTACGCCTTACCGGGGGAATCGTGCAGGGCATGAGCGGCAGCCCGATTTTGCAGGATGGAAAGCTCATCGGGGCGGTAACGCATGTGTTTGTGCAGGATTCCAGCCGAGGGTATGGGATTTTTGCGGAGGATATGATGTTGCATTGAGTGTTTTTCTGATATGTCAAGGCTTCCTCTGTGCTGAGGATAACGCCCTGAATGCAGAAATCCTGGAGGCGGTGCTGGATATGAATGGTGCTACCTGCGTGATCTATCCCGACGGTCAGAAACTCGTGGATTCTCATCATCGCCATGACAGCAAATGCTTTTTCCGAGGATGTGCAGAACTGCCTGAACGCAGGCATGGACGCGCATATATCCAAACCTCTTGACATTGGCGTTCTGGAGCGGACGCTGAAAAGCGTAGCAGGCGGCAAAGCTGCGGGGGGGAGGGCAAGCTGTTCATCGGTAGAAAATACAACAACATAACATAACGAGAAAATTTTAAAGAATACAAAAAAATTCTTCACAATGCGTTATATCTGACAGGATTCATTCGTCATAAAGTATGAAAGCTGAACATGTAAGGCAGTCTTTTTGGACTGGTGCAAAGACCACTCTGGAAAACAAACGGTGAAACAACTGTAAAAGCTTTGGCTGAGTGTTTGTCGAATTATGCGGGAAGCGTCGAACTGTGCGCCAAAACCAGGTTGTTGCCTTGCAAAGAAGGCGAGTATAATACAAATTGTGTAACTATCCGTCATAAAATAAAATATGCCGGATTTGGGGACAGGAGGAATGGATCATGGCAGAATTAAAGATTGCGATTGCAGAAGATAACCCGCTGATGCTGGAATTACTGAGCAGCATCCTGGAAGCAGAGAATGGATTTCAGGTGGTTGGGACAGCAGACAATGGAGAAGACGCCTATCAGATGATCATGGAGAAAGAACCAGATATTGTTCTTCTGGATGTAATCATGCCGAAGCTGGATGGAATTACTGTATTAGAGAAGGTACGAGAGGCGAAGGGTGGGAAAAATATGCCCTCCATCATTATGGTGACTGCAGCGGGAAATGAGACTGTGGCATCGGCGGCATTTCGGAATGGAGCCAGTTACTACATATTGAAGCCGTTTGACCGTGAGGTTCTTCTCGACAAGATCCGTCTGGTTGCAAAGGAGCGTTTCCACTCAAAAATGATATCGGCAGTCCGCGAAAAACCGGTGGAATCCTATTTAAATAAAGGAGAGTACCTGCGGCAGAATCTGGAAGATGATGTAACGCAGCTTCTTCACGAGATCGGGATCCCGGCCCATATCAAAGGTTACCAGTATCTGCGGGATGCCATTACGATCTCAGTAGAAGAAGAGGATATGCTGGTGTCTGTTACCAAGGTTTTATATCCGACGATCGCCAAGAAGCATGGAACTACGTCAAGCCGCGTAGAACGGGCAATCCGCCATGCGATTGAAGTGGCATGGAGCCGCGGACAGCTTGAGGTGATCCACGACATCTTTGGCTACACGGTAAACAGCGGAAAAGGAAAACCGACGAACTCCGAATTTATTGCGCTGATCACAGATAAGATCCGCCTGGATTATAAACGTGCACTCTGATTTTTGAAAAAGCTGCTTTCCAATGGCTGTTTTATGAAAAAAACGAATTTTCACGTAAGTTTCATAAAGATTTTACTTCCTAAAACAGAGTAAATCATGTATACTGATAGATAAGACAGTCCGCTTGGGGGCAGACTGGTGCAGAGGAGGGTTCGTATGAAGAACATATTATTTGTTGCATCAGAAGCAGTTCCGTTTATCAAGACAGGAGGGCTTGCTGATGTCGTTGGTTCTTTGCCAAAATGCTTTGACAAGGAGTATTTCGATGTCAGGGTCATGATACCGAAATATTTGTGTATACCGGAAAAATGGCGCAATGAAATGACCTATATCGACCATTTTTATATGGATTATCTGGGACAGAGCCGTTATGTGGGAATCATGGAATATATCTATGATGGAATCACCTTTTACTTTATCGACAATGAATCCTACTTTGGCGGTCCGAAGCCATATGGAGACTGGCTGTATGATCTGGAGAAGTTTTCCTTCTTCTGTAATGCGGCTTTGTCTGCACTCCCGGTCATTGGCTTTAAGCCGGATGTTGTACATTGCCACGACTGGCAGACCGGACTGATCCCGGTTTACTTAAAGGACCGGTTCCGCGGCGGGGAGTTTTTCGCAAACATGAAATCCGTCATGACGATCCACAACTTAAAGTTCCAGGGTGTCTGGGATGTCAAGACGATCCAGCGCTTCTCCATGCTGCCGGACTATTACTTTACTCCGGATAAGCTGGAAGCATACAAAGACGGAAATATGTTAAAGGGCGGCATTGTTTTTGCAGATGCCATTACCACTGTGAGCCAGACTTACGCAGAGGAGATCAAGATGCCGTTTTACGGCGAAGGACTTGACGGCCTGATGCGTGCCCGCTCAGGTGACCTGCGCGGTATCGTAAACGGTATCGACTACGATGAATTTAACCCGGAGACAGACAAACTCATCGTGCAGCCGTACAATGCGAAGAATTTCCGCAAGGAAAAAGGAAAGAATAAAAAGCAGCTGCAGGCACAGCTTGGACTTCCGGTCGATGAAAAGAAATTCATGGTCGGCATTGTATCCAGACTGACAGACCAGAAGGGCTTAGACCTGGTTCAGTGTGTCATGGACGAACTCTGCAGCGACGATATGCAGTTTGTCGTACTGGGAACCGGCGACGAAAAATACGAGAATATGTTCCGTCATTACGACTGGAAATATCATGACCGGGTATCTGCACAGATCTATTATTCCAACGAGATGTCACACAAGATCTATGCAGGCTGTGACGCATTACTCATGCCGTCACTCTTTGAACCGTGCGGCTTAAGCCAGCTGATGGCGCTCCGCTACGGAACGGTGCCGATCGTGCGTGAGACCGGCGGCCTGAAGGATACCGTAGAGCCGTACAATGAATACGAGAGCCGCGGAACCGGTTTCTCCTTCTCAAATTATAATGCGCACGAGATGCTTGACACCGTCCGCTATGCAAAGTATATTTACTACGATAAAAAGCGGGAATGGAACAAGATCATTGACCGTGCCATGGCAGCAGATTTCTCCTGGCAGCAGTCAGCGGGCAAATACCAGGAGCTTTACGACTGGCTGATCGGTTATTGATCCCAAAGGTCTGGCCTGCACAGGAAAAACAGGAACAGAACGAAAAGGAAAGCAGGATTACAACATGGGATTTTGGGATAAACTCCTGGGAAACGAGGTACTCATCAGCGCTATTGTGGGCTGGACGGTTGCCCAGGTTTTAAAAACACTGATCGATTTTGGCTTAAATAAGAGCTTTACACCGGAACGCCTGGTAGGGTCCGGCGGCATGCCAAGCTCCCACTCAGCAACCGTCTGTGGTCTTACGACTGCGGCGGGACTTTGCTACGGGGTGGATTCCTTTCAGTTTGCGATCAGCTTTATACTGGCGGCCGTTGTCATGTACGATGCCATCGGTGTACGGCAGGAGACAGGAAAACAGGCAAAGCTGTTAAACCTGATCATGGAGCAGGACTGGTTTAACTTAAACAACCAGGAGATCCAGAAACGGCTGAAGGAATTTGTCGGGCATACACCGCTTCAGGTAGCAGCCGGGGCAGCACTTGGCATTCTGCTGGCTCTGGTTGTGCATCAGAACTATTTATAGTTCTGTTTGCGCATGCGGTCTGGCGCAGAAACTATTTATAAAAACGAGTTGACACAGAAAAACGGATATGATATTATAATCCGGTATGAGTTAGCGCCGGGACCCAGTCGTTTGGATAACTCCAACCAATGACCTGGTTTACGGTGAGTATATTATTTTTAAGGAGGAAATCACCATGATTTCAAAGGAAAAGAAAGCAGCAATCATCGCTGAGTACGGCAGAAAAGCAGGAGATACCGGTTCACCAGAGGTTCAGATCGCAATCCTGACTGCAAGAATCGCAGAGCTGACTGAGCATTTAAAGAGCAATCAGAAGGATCATCATTCCAGACGTGGTCTGTTAAAGATGGTAGGTCAGAGACGTGGTCTTCTTGACTACTTAAAGAAAACCGACCTGGAAGGCTATCGTGCACTGATTGAAAAGTTAGGCATCAGAAAGTAATTAGGACGTTAGGGTGGAGAGGTCATCTCCACCCTTTTGTTTTTCCGTACTTTGTGAAAAGTGATATTTTCTGGAAGGTATATCCCGAAGCCGCTGCTGTATACACAACTGTTTGTGTACAGAGCAGTAGTTTCGGAGCCTTCTGTGAATATATAGAATGAAAGAGAAAAGGAGACAACCCATGTACAAAAGTTTTAGTATGGAACTTGCCGGAAGAACCCTGACTGTGGACGTCAACAGAGTTGCAAAGCAGGCAAACGGCGCAGCATTTATGCATTATGGCGACACTACCGTATTATCTACCGCTACGGCATCCGATAAACCGAGAGACGGTATCGATTTCTTCCCGTTAAGCGTAGAATATGAAGAAAAATTATACTCCGTAGGAAAGATCCCGGGAGGCTTCAACAAGAGAGAGGGAAAAGCATCTGAGAATGCAATCCTGACCTCCCGTGTTATCGACCGTCCGATGAGACCACTGTTCCCGAAGGATTACCGCAACGACGTAACCTTAAACAACATGGTTATGAGCGTAGATCCGGAGTGCCGTCCGGAGTTAGTTGCAATGTTAGGCGCTGCAATCGCAACCTGCATTTCCGATATCCCGTTTGACGGTCCGTGTGCCATGACCCAGGTTGGCATGATCGATGGCGAGTTCATCATCAACCCGTCCCAGGCGCAGTGGAAGCAGGGTGACTTAAACTTAACCGTAGCATCTACCCGTGAGAAGGTCATCATGATCGAGGCTGGTGCAAACGAGATCCCGGAAGCAAAGATGATCGAAGCAATCTACAAGGCTCATGAGATCAACCAGGAGATCATCAAATTCATCGACACCATCGTGGCAGAGTGCGGCAAGGCAAAACACAGCTACGAGAGCTGTGCAATCCCGGAAGAGCTGTTTGCAGCGATCAAGGAGATCGTAACTCCGGAGCAGATGGAAGAGGCTGTCTTCACCGATGACAAGCAGACCCGTGAGGAGAACATCCGCCAGATTACCGAGAAGCTGGAGGAGGCATTTGCGGACAACGAGGAGTGGCTTGCAGTGCTTGGCGAGGCTGTTTACCAGTACCAGAAGAAGACTGTCCGCAAGATGATCTTAAAAGACCACAAGAGACCGGATGGCCGTGAGATCACCCAGATCCGTCCGCTGGCTGCAGAGGTCGACCTGATCCCGCGTGTACACGGTTCCGCTATGTTCACCCGTGGCCAGACCCAGATCTGCAACGTATGTACCCTGGCTCCGCTGTCTGAGCAGCAGAAGTTAGACGGCCTGGATGAGAACGAAGTATCCAAGCGCTATATGCATCACTATAATTTCCCGTCCTACTCTGTAGGTGAGACCAAGCCGTCCAGAGGACCGGGACGCCGTGAGATCGGTCATGGCGCACTGGCAGAGCGTGCCCTGGTTCCGGTACTGCCGTCCGAGGAAGAGTTCCCGTATGCGATCCGTACCGTATCCGAGACCTTCGAGTCCAACGGTTCTACCTCCATGGCATCTACCTGTGCTTCCTGTATGTCCTTAATGGCAGCAGGTGTGCCGATCAAGAAGATGGTAGCAGGTATTTCCTGTGGTCTTGTAACTGGTGATTCTGATGACGATTTCGTTCTTTTAACTGATATCCAGGGCCTTGAGGATTTCTTCGGCGATATGGACTTTAAGGTAACCGGTACCACCGATGGTATCACTGCAATCCAGATGGATATCAAGATCCACGGACTGACCAGACCAATCGTAGAGGGTGCGATCGCAAGATGCCGTGAGGCAAGACTCTTCATCATGGATACCTGCATGAAACCGGCAATCTCTGAGCCGAGAAAAGAAGTTGGCAAATATGCTCCGAAGATTGACCAGATCAGCATCGACCCGCAGAAGATCGGCGATGTGGTTGGTAAGCAGGGCTGCGTGATCAACAAGATCATCGAGGAGACCGGCGTGAAGATCGACATTTCCGAGGAAGGCAACGTAGCAATCTGCGGTACCGACAAAGAGATGATCGAGAAAGCAAAGAGCATCATCAAGAGCATTGTGACTGACATTGAGCCGGGCCAGGTCATTACCGGTAAGGTTGTCCGCATTATGCCGTTCGGTGCTTTTGTTGAGCTGAAGCCGAAAAAAGATGGTATGATCCACATCTCCAGACTTTCCGACAAGCGTGTAGAGAAAGTGGAAGATGTTGTAAATATCGGTGATATGGTAACCGTTAAGGTTCTTGACGTAGATAAGATGGGCAAGATCAGCCTCAGCATGAAGCCGGGTGACCTTGCAAAAAAGGAAAGTGAAAACTAAACTATGAACTGTAAAAGATATTTTACAGGTGCTCTGGCTGCCTTTATGGTGGCCAGTAGTGCTTTTATGACTTACGCGGACGGTCCGGTGACGATGGGGACCGATCCGGCAGGACTTACATCAGCACCCGGCGAAAGCACCGGGGCAGGAAATGCGGCTCCTGCTGCACAGGAAACCGTGCAGGCCGCATCAGAAGCACAAAGCAATGCATCCCAGACAGTCACTGCGGGTGGCCAGACATCCGGTTCGACACCTGCATTATCTGGAAGTCAGACAACCGGATCTGGTGTCGTAACCTCCGGAGTGATCACGGCAGGAAGCGGTCAGGCAGGACCGGGCAGCGGACCGGGAAGCAGTATTTCGGTTCCTGCCGTAGTAGGAGCCGGAAATATTTCCTTTGCAGGACAGCTTTCCAGTCCTATCGTCAAGGTTGTGGACAAATACAGCTACGACCAGATGACAAAGGACATCAACAGCCTGAAATCGCGTTATGGAAGCCACATGCAGGTGAATTCCATCGGCACCAGCCTGGATGGAAGAACCCTTTATGAGATGATCATTGGAAATCCCAATGCGTCAAAGCATGTGCTGATTCATGCAGGAATCCATGCGCGGGAATACATGACACCGCTTCTGGTCATGAAGCAGGCGGAGCATCTGCTTGCCTTTTATGACAGTGGAGCATACCAGGGGCGCAAGCTCTCAGACATTCTGGGTGGTGTGGCTGTCCACATTGTACCGATGGTGAATCCGGATGGAATTACGATCAGTCAGTTTGGGGTGTCAGCGCTTCGCTCTTCCGACCTGCGTCAGACTGTGAACCAGTGCTATGCCCAGGATACGGCAGATGGGCGGACCAGTCAGGCCTTTGACCGGTATTTGAGCTTATGGAAGGCCAATGGCTGCGGTGTGGACTTAAACCAGAATTTCCCGGCCTTGTGGGATTCCATCAGCACGGGACCGTCCCACGCTTCCTATGCAAACTATAAGGGAACCAGTGCGCTTTCCGAGCCGGAGAGCCAGGCACTGGCAAATCTCGTGAACTCCAGAAGCTGGTCTTTGACCATCAGCTACCACAGCATGGGAAATCTGGTTTATTGGGATTTTGAGGGAAATAAGGTGTCAGCAGAGTCCAAAGCACTGGCAGATCTGGTAACTGGGATTTCCGGATACCGCACGAATACAAGCAGCGGAAAAGGCGGGTTTAAGGATTATGTCCAGATCAAAGACAATCCGGTCCCAAGTCTTACGATCGAAGTGGGAGGCGTAGCCTGTCCGATGCCAGTCAGTGAATTTGGCAATGTCTGGAACAGCAACCAGTCAATTATGGCGGCTGTAGCAGCGTATGCTGCAGATCATTAGGTATTATGGTTCACACATGCGTGACCGGCAGCTGCTTACCAAACCATGGCGGCTTCTTCCCGGATCATACTGCTTTTTTAACAATTGTTTTACCATGTTTCGTTTAGAATGCCTGTCACAGATGCTGTGGCAGGCATTTTTACATACTATTTACCCAAAATTTATTTAAATTTTAAAAATGATTGGAAATGAAGGTAGTGGTATGGTATGATTGAATTGTTTGCGGACTGAAGAGAATAAAGAGAAAAAGTACGCGAGACGAGGAGGAGAGTATGTCAATCAGCGACATTTCAAACGGGTTTGGCTTTCTTGGCGGTCTTGGCATGTTCCTTTATGGCATGAATATCATGGCAGACGGTATGCAGAAGACAGCAGGAAGCAAGATGAGCAGTTTCCTTGGAATGCTCACCAATAACCGCTTTCTGGCAGTGGCTCTGGGTGCATTGATCACGGCAATCATCCAGTCCAGCGGTGCGACAACAGTTATGGTTGTTGGTTTTGTAAGTGCAGGTGTGTTAAATCTGTCACAGGCAGTGGGTGTGATTATGGGTGCCAACATCGGTACTACCATCACCGCATGGATCGTATCCATGAGCCAGTTAGGCGATGCCTTTGAAGTCATGAAGCCGAGCTTTTATGCGCCGGCCATCATTGGAATCGGAGCGTTGTTCCTGGTGTTTTCAAAGAGCCAGAAGAAGAAGACCGTCGGTGAGATCATGATCGGTCTTGGACTGTTGTTTATCGGTCTGGACTTTATGTCAGGCTCTATCAATCCTTATACCGATGCCCCGATCTTCGCGAAAGCATTTGAGGTTCTGGGCGGAAATCCGCTTTTAGGTATGCTGATCGGTGCCATGGTTACTGCACTGCTGCAGAGCTCCTCTGCATCGGTTGGTATCTTACAGACCCTTGCCATGAACGGGATCGTAACGACCAATGCGGCAATCTACATTACGCTGGGCCAGAATATCGGCTCCTGCGTAACGGCAATGCTGTCCAGTATGGGCGGCTCCCGTACCGCTAAGCGTGCAGCGGTCATGCACCTGACCTTTAACGTGATCGGTGCGATCGTATTTGGAACCATTGGTTTTATCTTTTTCAGCCTGCGCCCGGCCTTTGCAGCAGCAAATATCAATGCGGTGCAGATTTCCATCTTCCATACGATCTTTAACCTGTCCATGACCACGCTGCTGTTCCCATTTGCAGACGTTCTGGTAAAGATTTCCGGTATGGTTGTGAAGGAAAAAGAAGAGAAAGAGCCGGTTGTGGAGGATGCAGAAACAGCTGCAACCCTCAAACATCTGGACGAGCGTATCTTCGAGTCCCCGGCCTTTGCCGTTGAGACTGCAGCCCTTGAGGTAGTCCATATGGGACAGATCACCTACGAAAACGTGACCCGTGCCATCGATGCCGTTCTGACCGTGAACTCAGATGAGGTAGAAACCGTATTTAAGACCGAGCAGACCATCAACAATATGGAAAAGATGCTGACCGAGTATCTGATCAAGGTAGACAATCTTTCCCTGACTGAGAAACAGAAGAAGGTCGTAAATAACCTGTTCTACAGCGTCAGCGATATCGAGCGTATCGGTGACCATGCGGAAAACCTGGCAGAACAGGCACAGTATATGGTAGAACACGGACTTCAGTTTTCCAGCACTGGTGCAGAAGACTTAAAATCCATCAGCGACAGCGTATTAAAATCCTTCCAGTATGCGATTGATGCAAGACAGAATGGCAATATGGAGGCAGTACGGAAAGTCAGCCAGTATGAGGACGATGTTGACAGCCAGGAGGAGGAGCTTCGCGAGAAGCACATCGAGCGTTTGTCTGCAGGCGAGTGCAAAGCTTCCGCCGGTGTGGTATTCCTGGATATCATCAGCAATCTGGAGCGTGTATCTGACCATGCATACAATCTGGCAGGTTATGTAAAAGATGAGATGTAAATAATGACAGATTGGTGCAGGAAAAGATACGAAAATAGCGAATATTGTATACAAAGCACAAAAGAAAGCCCTTCGGAGCCAGCCTCCGGGGGCTTCTTTGACAAAAACAAGACGAAAATCCAGGTGTTTTTGTTAATATGGCAAAAAAAGGCTTGCTATTTTGCTTGTTATTAGGTACAATAAGAACCAGGTTGATGACTTTTTAACAATCATCATATTTTTAACAATCTAGGAGGAATGAATCATGGCAGTTAAAGTAGCAATCAATGGTTTTGGTCGTATCGGCCGTCTGGCTTTCAGACAGATGTTTGGCGCAGAGGGTTATGAGGTAGTAGCAATCAACGACTTAACCGATCCGAAGATGTTAGCTCACTTATTAAAATACGATACCGCACAGGGCGGATATGCAGGCCACATCGGTGAGGGCAAACACACCGTAGAGGCTGGCGAGGACTCCATCACTGTTGACGGCAAGAAGATTACCATCTACAAAGAGGCTAAGGCAGCAGACCTTCCGTGGGGCGAGATCGGCGTAGATGTAGTATTAGAGTGTACTGGTTTCTACACCTCCAAAGAGAAAGCACAGGCTCACATTGACGCAGGCGCAAAGAAGGTTGTCATCTCCGCTCCGGCTGGTAACGACTTAAAGACCATCGTTTACAGCGTAAACGAGAACACCCTGACTGCTGAGGATACCATCATTTCCGCAGCATCCTGCACCACCAACTGCTTAGCACCTATGGCAAAAGCACTGAACGACTACGCTCCGATCCAGTCCGGTATCATGAGCACCATCCACGCTTACACCGGTGACCAGATGATCCTGGACGGCCCGCACAGAAAAGGCGATTTAAGAAGAGCAAGAGCAGGCGCTGCAAACATCGTTCCGAACTCCACCGGTGCTGCAAAAGCAATCGGCCTGGTTATTCCGGAGTTAAACGGCAAGCTCATCGGTTCCGCACAGCGTGTTCCGGTACCGACCGGTTCTACCACCATCTTAACTGCAGTTGTTAAGAAAGCTGGCGTTACCAAAGAAGATATCAACGCAGCTATGAAAGCAGCAGCAAGCGAGTCCTTCGGTTACAACGAGGATCCGATCGTTTCTTCCGACGTTATCGGCATGAGATATGGTTCTCTGTTTGATGCAACCCAGACCATGGTGGCTCAGATCGCAGATGATCTGTACGAGGTTCAGGTTGTTTCATGGTATGACAACGAGAACTCCTACACCAGCCAGATGGTTCGCACCATTAAGTACTTCGCAGAGCTGGCATAATTTCTGCTAAAGGAAATTCTTATGCTGCTGTTTATGCAGTGCATGAACGGCAACAGTTTACAAAAGGCTCAGGAAAGGGTCCGGTCACATGTGGACCGGACCCTTTTGCGTCGATAGGTATAGGGCTTGTCCCACCATCATTTATACAAAGAAAGGGGATTACCTCCATGTTAAATAAAAAAAGTGTTGATGATCTGAAAAATTTAAAAGGAAAAAGAGTTCTGGTCCGCTGTGACTTCAACGTACCGTTAAAGAATGGCGTGATCACCGATGAGACCCGTATCGTGGCTGCACTTCCGACTATCCAGAAGCTGATCGGTGAGGGTGCAAAGGTTATCCTTTGTTCCCACCTTGGCAAAGTAAAGAACGGCCCGAACGAGGGTGAGTCCTTAGCTCCGGTTGCAGTACGCCTGTCCGAGAAGCTGGGCAAAGAGGTTGTATTCGTAGCAGATTACAACGTAACCGGCGAGGCAGCAACCAAGGCAGTAGAGGCTATGAACGAGGGCGATGTAGTCCTTCTCCAGAATACCCGTTTCCGTGGTGCAGAGGAGACCAAGAACGGCGAGCAGTTCAGCAAAGAGCTGGCTGACCTGGCAGACGATTATGTATGCGATGCATTCGGTTCCTCCCACAGAGCACACGCTTCCGTAGAGGGCGTAACCAAATTCATCACCGCAAAGGGCGGTACCAACGCAGTTGGTTACCTTATGCAGAAAGAGATCGACTTCCTCGGCAATGCAGTAGAAAACCCGGTAAGACCGTTCGTAGCAATCCTGGGCGGCGCTAAGGTTGCGGACAAGTTAAACGTAATCTCCAACCTGCTTGAGAAATGCGACACACTGATCATCGGCGGCGGCATGGCTTTCACCTTCTTAAAGGCAGAGGGCAAGGAAATCGGTAAATCCCTGGTAGACGATACCAAGTTAGATTACTGCAAGGAGATGTTAGCGAAGGCTGAGAAGCTTGGCAAGAAATTACTCCTTCCGGTAGACGCAGCAGTAGCAGCATCCTTCCCGGATCCGATTGATGCTCCGATCGAGGTTGCAAACGTAGCAGCAGACCAGATCCCGGCTGACATGATGGGCCTGGATATCGGTACCGAGACTGCAAAGCTTTACGCTGAGGCAGTAAAGAGCGCCAAGACTGTGGTATGGAACGGACCGATGGGCGTATTCGAGAACCCGACTCTGGCAGCAGGTACCATTGCCGTAGCAAAGGCACTGGCAGAGACCGACGCAACCACTATCATCGGCGGCGGCGATTCTGCAGCAGCAGTGAACCAGCTTGGCTTCGCAGACAAGATGAGCCACATCTCCACCGGCGGCGGCGCATCCCTGGAGTTCTTAGAGGGCAAATCCCTCCCAGGCGTAGCAGCAGCAGATGATAAATAAACAGGAGGATCCTACAATGTCCAGAAAAAAAATTATCGCAGGCAACTGGAAGATGAACATGACTCCTTCCGAGGCAGTTGCCTTGATCGAAACCTTAAAACCACTTGTAAAGAACGATGAAGTAGATGTTCTGCTTTGTGTTCCGGCTATCGACATTATCCCGGCTATGGAGGCTGCAAAGGGAAGCAACATCCAGATCGGTGCCGAGAATATGTACTTCGAGGAGAAGGGTGCTTACACCGGTGAAATCTCCCCGAATATGTTAGTCGATGCAGGCGTAAAATATGTCATCATCGGCCATTCCGAGAGAAGAGAATACTTTGCAGAGACCAATGAGACCGTAAATAAGAAAGTCTTAAAGGCATTTGAACATGGTATTACCCCAATCATCTGCTGCGGCGAGAGTCTGACCCAGAGAGAGCAGGGCATTACCATTGACTGGATCCGCCAGCAGATCAAGGTTGCATTCTTAAATGTAACTGCAGACCAGGCAAAGACTGCCGTGATCGCTTACGAGCCGATCTGGGCGATCGGTACCGGAAAGGTTGCTACGACTGAGCAGGCGCAGGAAGTATGCGCAGCAATCCGCGCATGCATCGGCGAGATCTACGATGAGGCAACTGCAGCAGCAATCCGTATCCAGTACGGTGGTTCTGTATCTGCGGCAAGCGCACCGGAGCTGTTTGCTCAGGCAGATATCGACGGAGGCCTGGTAGGCGGTGCATCCCTAAAACCGGATTTTGGTGCGATCGTAAACTACAATAAGTAAGAAACCACTGTAAAGGTGTTGTTAAGGAATCATCTGGCTAAAGGCGAAAAACTATACACAAAATCATTTTTGTAGTAAAATATGGGGAACGGAAGCTATTTCCGTTCCCTTTTTATTTCATAGGAAATTGGGATTTTTTAGGGGGATTTTTGTGTATGGAGAATGATAAAAAAGAAAACAAAATAAGACGGAAAAAGGCAGAAAAGGAGCATCCGGACATCCGGAAGATGGTCCTTCACAATGTCCTGATCACACTTTTGATCATGGGGATATCGACGATCATCGCGCAGGCGTTTTTTCACTACAGTAAGAATTCGACCAGTGTGGCGATCATTTATGTACTGACGGTTATGCTGGTGGCCCGTTATACGACCGGGTATATTACCGGTATCATTGCATCGGTTTTCGGCGTGTTTTTCGTGAACTATGTGTTTACCTATCCGTATATGAATTTTAACTTTTCCCTGGACGGCTACCCGGTAACGTTTCTTGGCATGCTTCTGGTCTCATCGATCACCAGCACGACGACAACACGTTTCAAGAAACAGAGCCATCTCTTAAATGAGAGGGAGAAACTGTTGGTGGAGGCAGAAAAGGAGACCATGCGGGCGAATCTTCTGCGTGCGGTGTCACATGACTTAAGAACTCCGCTTACCAGCATCATCGGACTGGCAGACACAGCGTTAAACGACAGCCCGCAGATGACAGAGGAAAAGCGCCGGGAGCTGTTAGAGGGGATCCGGGAGGATGCCAACTGGCTTTTAAATATGGTGGAAAACCTGTTATCAGTTACCAGGATCCGTGTGGGTGATACCCACGTGAATACGTCGCCGGAGCCGCTCGAGGAGGTGGTGGCAGAGGCCGTACAGCGATTCCGCAAACGTCTGCCTCAGGGAAAGGTGGATGTCAAGATCCCGGATGAATTTCTCATGGTCCCGATGGATGCAACGCTGATCGAGCAGGTCATCATCAACCTGCTGGAAAATGCGGTTTACCATTCCGGGACAGATGAGCCGATCGAGTTTTATGTGGAAAAAAGAGATGATTGTGTGGCATTCCACATCCGCGATTACGGAAGAGGCATTGACCCGCAGCGTCTGAAGACGATTTTTGACGGAGCCGGGATTGAGCCGAATGCAAGCGGGGATTCCCATAAGGGAATGGGAATCGGTCTTACCATCTGTAAGACCATCATCAATGCCCACAACGGAACCATTGAAGCTGCCAACCGCCTAAAGGGAGCCGAATTTATTTTTACATTACCATTGGAAGAGGAAGAAGAACATGACGAATAAACAGGTAATTCTGATCATTGAAGATGAAAAAAATATTGGAAACTACATTGAGACGATCGTGATATCGAACGGCTATAAAGCGCTGCGTGCCATGAACGGAATGTCGGGTCTTTCCTTATGTACCTCCCATCATCCGGACCTGATCCTGTTAGATCTCGGCCTGCCGGATGTGGACGGGATCGAAGTGTTGGAGCGGGTCCGCGGCTTTTCGGCAGTGCCGGTCATTGTGATCTCCGCAAGAACCCAGGAGGCAGAAAAGGTGCAGGCGCTTGATAAGGGAGCCGACGATTACATAACAAAGCCGTTTGGCTCGGAAGAGCTTCTGGCACGCATCCGCACGGCGCTGCGCCACAGTGCACAGATTGTCAGTGCAGGCCCGAGGGAAACCGTATATTCCCGCGACGGTCTGACAATCGATTTTGACAAGCGTGTCGTGAATCTGAACGGGGAAGATATCCATCTGACACAGATTGAGTACAAGCTGGTTTCCCTGCTGGCCAAAAATGCAGGAAAGGTGCTTACTTATGACTTTATCCTGAAAGAAATATGGGGACCCTATGCAGATACCGATAACCAGATTCTTCGCGTGAATATGGCGAACATCCGGCGGAAGCTTGAATCAAATCCGGCAGAGCCGCACTACATTTTCACGGAGATCGGAGTGGGTTACCGGATGAAGGAATAGCAAACAGCGGCTTTCTAAAAGCCGCTGTTTATGATTTTCCAGTCATCGGATTTGGATTTGCGCGCAATGCTGATGTAGCGGAACGGGTTTCCGTCCCTGCGGTCAAGGTTGGTCAGCACGCGGTAGATGATGATGTTTCCCGGACCATAGTCATCTTCAATTCCGCTGTTGTGATACTGCGGGTCAGAGGAATCTGCCGGGTAGATCTGGTCAACTCCCTCAAAGGAGGTTACTTCTTCGGTGAAATAATACTGGGCCAGCGCTTCGGTGGCGTTTAACTCCTCTTGTGTGAGCGCCTCCAGATAAGAGGTTTCGGTGGCATCTGTCTCGCTCGCATAGGTTCCGGTTCCGGCAACCTGCCCTGCAAATTCGGATGGGATCATGGAAAGAGCATTCCGGTCAGACTCAGAAAGGCTGTAGTAGAAGCTAAGCCATTTTAAGGTGTCTGCGGAAAGCTCTTTCCTTTTTTTGTAGACACCCTGGAATTCTACCGTATCGTCTGCCAGAAATAATTCACAGGTCCCGGCGGCCTCATCGGTTATGACACCGGCAGCCCCGTCTGCGAGAATACAGTAGGAGGCACCCTTACAGTCAAAATTGGCCTCTTCATTGCAGGATGGGGCAGTACCGTTCGCAGTGACCGACTGGATGGTGCCATCGGTGTGGTCCGGCATGGTGTATACCGTGCGCCCGGCATCGTGGTAGAGGACATTGTTTAACAGAATCATATTGGATGGTTCTTCGGCAGCTTTGCTGTCTGCAGCCTGCTGGGTGGAAAAATCCTGCCCTGTGCTGCTTTTTGGGGCGCCGCACCCGGTCATGGAAGCAGCGGCAGCAGAGAAAAGCAAAAGAACCAGAAGCTTGCGATAAGTTTGCATGATCAATCTCCCAAAAACATAGTGTTGTCATTATAGCAAGGACCGGGAGAAAAAGCTTTAAGATATTTTTAATTTTAGATTACTTCTTGGGAAAACTATGCTATCATGAAAAGATAAAGAATGGTCTGTAAAATGATGAAGAACAGTTTATGAAATGGAAAAGAATGGTTGGGAGGTTTTGGGGGATGACAAAAGAAAAGACAAACGAAAACCGGATTACGGAAGGGATCATCTGGCAGCAGCTTCTGCTGTTTTTCTTTCCAATTCTCTTTGGTACGTTTTTCCAGCAGCTTTACAATGCTGCAGATGCCATGATCGTGGGACGTTTCGTGGGAAAAGAAGCATTATCGGCCGTGGGTGGCTCCACCAGTATGCTGACCCAGCTGATCGTGGGTTTCTTTGTGGGACTTTCCTCCGGCGCTTCGGTGATCGTCTCCCAGTATTATGGGGCAAAACGCCCGGAGATGGTCGGCTATGCCGTTCATACCGCCCTGATGTTCAGCATTCTTTCCGGTATTGTGATCATGGCAGCCGGGATCATTCTGGCCCCGGCTATGCTTGCCGCTATGGGAACGCCGGAGGATGTGCAGGGGCTTTCCGTAATCTATTTAAGAATCTATTTTCTGGGGATCATTGCCAATCTGGTCTACAACATGGGCGCGGCGATCTTGCGTGCGGTCGGGGATTCAAAGCGGCCGCTTTATTTTCTGGCGGCCAGCTGCCTGACGAACATTGCCTTAGACATTCTTCTGGTTGTCGTATGCAGGCTCGGGGTTGTGGGAGCAGCACTGGCAACCATTTTGTCCCAGCTTCTGAGTGCAGTCCTGGTGGCCGTATGTCTCATTCGGACCAGGGACATGCACCGTCTGGTCTTGAAAGAATTGCGGCTGGACGGGCGGATGCTGAGGCGCATCATCCGCATAGGACTTCCGGCCGGGATGCAGTCGGTGATGTATGGTCTGTCTAATGTCATTATCCAGGCCGGGATCAATTCGCTGGGAACGAATAGCGTGGCGGCCTGGGCGGCTTACAGCAAGCTGGACTCTGTCTTCTGGATGATGATCAATGCCTTTGGTATTTCCGTGACAACCTTTGTGGGGCAGAATTATGGCGCCGGGAAAATGGAACGGGTACACCGGGGCGTGCGGACCTGTATGGCCATGACGGTTGTGGCATCCCTGGGTATGTCCGTGCTGATCTACCGGTTTGGGGTGTATGGCTATGAGCTGTTTACCACAGACCAGGATGTGATCACCATCGGTATTGCCATGATGCGTTATCTGGCACCGATGTATGTGGAATATGTGGCGATCGAGATCCTTTCCGGCGCATTGCGCGGGGTGGGAGACTGCTGGTGTCCGATGGTCATCTGTCTGTTAGGAGTCTGTGTGCTCCGTGTAAGCTGGATTCTGATCGCTGTTCCGCTCAAGCGCGATATGTACACGATCATGTTCAGTTATCCGCTGACCTGGATCACCACGACCATTCTGTTTATCATTTACTATCTGTTTTTCGGAAAGCTGAAGCTGTCAAAGGCTAAAGAAGCAAAAAATTGAAGTTTCCAAAATGAAAGCTGAAAAAAGCTGCAGATGACGGATTCATCTGCAGCTTTTTATGTCTGGCTGAAACTATGATAAGTAGTGCCTGGGTCACATCTCCGGCACGGGGGTTGGCCTTGATCTGTCGAAGACATCCTCAGCCCGGAACAGGTCATCAAGCTTTCGCGGGCGTCCCTCTGCTTCTGCGGTGATGTCCTTCCACATCCGGTAGCCGTCCAGGTTCCGGCGTCCCTGGCGCAGGTAATCGTCGCCAAGCTGTACCCAGTACTGGCTGGAGTCGACATTGCAGAAATAGCGGAAGCCTGCATTGTAAAGATAGCGGAAGCGCTCGTTGTCCATGCTGTACGGATGCCAGTCACCGACATCGGCCCCGAATGGGAACAGGATGATATCGGTAGGGCCGATGAGGGATTCTACTTCGGATTCCCATTTATCCGTGTCAGACTGGAAACGGTCCCACTCTACTGTGCCAAGGTCTAAATGGCCCCAGCTGTGGGAGGCAAGCTCCCAGCCGTTGTCCCGCAGGCACTGTGCCACTTCGGCAGCAGCCTGGCGGTCCTGCTCGTAGGTTTCAGAGCCGGCATAGGAGGAGGCAGTGCGATAACCGAGTATGCCCTCGTATCCGGTAAAGGCTAAGACAGCACGCGCTCCTTTATAGGAAAAGTCAGGATGACGCTCACAGAATTTTTCCAGGATCGGGACCAGATCATAGTCTCCGGTGGAGACAGAGCCGTCATCCATGGTCATTTCGCAGGTTGGTTTGCCATCCTCCCCGATGACGATCCGGTTTGCAAAGCCGTCTCCATCCATATAAGGGTAGTAGCAGAGGTCATCCTGGGACATGACAAACGGGATCTTGCCCGGTGGCAGCATGATATCGCCAGCCTTCATGACGGTGTTTCCGTTTTCATCGGTTGTCTCGTAAGCCATATCGTGAAGTCGCACCAGAACGTAACCTTTGCTGTACAGGTTGTCCAGGATCTTATTAAATTCATCGATGGTGGTCATGACCTGGTTGTAGCCATCCTGGTCGGCATCGCCGTCGAAGGCCTTGGACGGGTCCGCTACCAGGGTGTGGAAGAATACATGGGTGATCTTGCTGATGGGAGTACGCACCAGGGTGGCCTTGGTGGATTCATATCCAGCAATAGCGGAAACCACCTCCGGGTCGGAAGCGAATTCCTCCGAAGCCTTTAACAGCTCGATCGCAGCATCGTAGTCGTAGCCGGAGGCCAGCAGATAAGCCTGATGCAGCAGGTCTGCAGCCGGGGTATCGGGCATGACAAAGCCATCTCCCTCGGTGGGAGACTCTGCAGTGTCAGGTGCTTCTGTGGAAATGACAATGGAGCCGGTGGTGTCCGGGGCATTGCCAGAGTGATGCTTTCTTAGAAAAAAAACGCCGGCGCCAAGCGCTCCGGCCAGTGCAATGCAGGCTGCCACGGCCAGGAAACGGGGAAGGCGTGAGCGGCGCCGCCTGTGGCTGTAGGACCTGCCGGAATAATATTCATTCATATACAAAACTCCTTAAAGTTACCTCTTATCTTATGGCTCCATCATAGCATAGAACCCAGGAAATAGCCATAGATTACAGTGTAGAAAAGGTGAAAGAAGGGGGAGTTATGTTACGGTTCACGCGAGTGTGCCAGGCAGCAGGATTTATGAAACGGGCAGTGCTGGTATTGTGCACCAGTCTGCTGCTTTACCTGGTGATGCTGCCCGCACTTTCCCAGATGGCCGGGCTGCCGCTTTTGTGCTTTGCAGAGGAAGGGCAGGCAGAGCCGGCAGTGGCTGTGCAGGCGCCCTGTGCGGTTTTGATGGAGGCATCGACCGGAGAAACCATCTATGAGAAAAACGTAGACGAACAGAGAAGTCCGGCCAGTATCACGAAGATCATGACACTGATCCTGATCTTTGATGCCATTGACGAAGGAAAGATCCGCCTGAGTGATGAGGTGGTCACCAGTGCCCACGCAAAATCTATGGGAGGCTCCCAGGTGTTTTTAGAGGAGGGCGAGGTGCAGACGGTAGAAACCCTGATCAAGTGCATCGTTATTGCGTCTGGCAATGATGCATCCGTGGCGATGGCGGAGTACATAGCTGGTTCCGAGGAGGCCTTTGTCCAGAGCATGAACGAGCGTGCCAGGGGCCTTGGCATGACAGGGACGCACTTTGTGGATTGCTGCGGCCTGACCGAGTCACCACAGCACCTGACCACGGCCCGGGATATTGCGCTCATGTCGCGGGAGCTGATCACGAAATACCCGCAGATCCATACCTATTCTACGATCTGGATGGAAAATATCACACATGTCACAAAGCAGGGGACCAAGGAGTTTGGCCTTTCCAACACCAACAAGCTGTTAAAGATGGCAACCAATTTCAAGGTGACAGGCCTTAAGACAGGTTCCACCTCCCTGGCGAAATACTGTCTGTCAGCAACGGCGGAGAAGGACGGGGTCCGTCTGATCGCAGTGATCATGGCAGCTCCCGACTACAAGGCACGCTTTGCGGATGCAAAGGCGCTTCTGGATTACGGGTATGCAAATTGCCGCCTGTATGAAGACAAGGAAATGCCGGAGCTTCCCGCGCTGGAGGTGACAGATGGCGTGACATCCTCTGTTCCACTGAAATATGCTGGGGGATTTTCTTATCTGAGCCTGAGCGGGGATGATTTTTCAGCGGTCGAAAAGAAGCTGATGCTTCCGGAAGCCCTGACTGCACCGGTAAATGCAGATGAGAAGGCCGGGGTTTTGCGCTACGAGTTAAATGGAAAGGTGCTCGGAGAGGTGGATATTTTAACGGATGGAAGTGTAGAAAAGGCTGGTTTTCTGGATTATCTGGGAAAGGTGGCTTCCTGCTTTTTTATTTCATAGCAGAAGATTGTGGGAAGTGGTCAAGGCAATTGCGCTCCGACACCAGAATCAAGGCACAGTCTTTTTGAAAATGATCCTGCAAAAGCTGAACCGGACAGGAAAGCAGCTCATACACTGTAGGTATTAAGAAATGTACTTTTAGCGCATCTTCCTGTAAAAGGAGCGGCAGCAAAATGCTCCGAAAGGATGCCCTGGAAGTATAGGAAACTGACTGGGAGGACTGTTAGGTTCATGAAAAAGAAGATCAAGTGTCTGTGTGTGGCGGGTCTGGCCTGCGCTGTCTTATGCGGCTGTGCGAAGGAAGCATCCGGACTGACTCCGCTAACCTTGTATGAGGTTGCGCATTCTATTTTTTATGCGCCGCAGTATGCGGCTATTGAGCTGGGATACTTTGAGGAGGAAGGGCTGGATCTGACACTGGTAAACGGGGCCGGGGCCGATAAGGTCATGACAGCCATGCTGGCCGGTGACGCTGATATCGGCTTTATGGGGTCTGAGGCAAGCATTTATACTTACGCCCAGGGCGCGGAGGATTATGCGGTAAATTTTGCACAGCTGACCCAGCGGGCCGGAAACTTTCTGGTAGGAAGGCAGCCAGATCCGGACTTTAACTGGCAGAAACTAAAAGGCAGCAGGGTTTTGGGAGGCCGTGCCGGTGGCATGCCACAGATGGTATTTGAGTATATCTTAAAGAAAAACGGGATCGATCCCAAAACAGACCTGACGATCGACCAGAGCATTCAGTTTGGACTGACGGCAGCGGCCTTCACCAGTGACCAGTCGGACTATACCGTAGAGTTTGAACCCTTTGCAACGGGACTGGAGCTGGAAGGAAACGGGTATGTAGTGGCATCCCTCGGCACAGATTCCGGGTACGTGCCCTACACGGCGTACTGTGCGAAAAAAAGCTATCTGGCCATGCATCCGGAACGCATCCAGAGCTTTACCAATGCGATCCAGAAGGGAATGGATTATGTAAATTCCCATTCAGCAGAAGAAATCGCCAAGGTGATCCAGCCGCAGTTTGCGGAGACACCGCTTGAGAACATCACAAAGATCGTAAAGCGCTACCAGGACCAGGACACCTGGAAGAAGGATCTGGTTTTTGAACAGTCCAGCTTTGAACTTTTGGAAAATATTTTAAAGGAAGCGGGAGAACTGGAAAAGCAGGTGCCGTATGAAAAGCTTGTGACCACGGAATTTGCCAAAAGGGCCGTAGAGTAGAAAAGCAGAAAAATAGAAAACGGCACTAGAATATGCAAAGATAGGAATCCGGAAGATGTCCGTGACAAACGGACATCTTCGTGGTATGATATCCAAAGAAAGCAGCTGCTGTTTGTGCAATGCGGGAACAGTAACGTTTGCGCAACGCCCGAAACGTAACGCAGATGCAGGAATGTGCCAAGGCACATTTTGGGAGGACATGATACATGAATTATAAAATGATCGTTCTGGATCTGGACGGGACCCTGACCAACAGGGACAAGATCATCACTCCGAGAACCAAACAAAGTCTCATGGAGGCACAGAAGCGCGGACTGAAGGTGGTCCTGGCATCTGGACGTCCAACGTACGGGGTCATGCCGCTGGCAGAGGAGCTGGAGCTGGAAACCTACGAGGGGTATATCTTATCTTTTAATGGCGGCATCATCATGAACTGCCGTACGAAGGAGATCCTTCTGAAAAAAGAGCTTCCGGTGGAGGCAAACCGGCGTATTCTGGAGCTGGCACGAAAGGAGCAGGTCGATGTCCTGACTTATGAGGGCGCCCACATTCTTACCAATAATCCGGACAATCCCTATGCAAAGATTGAGTCTGGGATTAACCATCTGAAATTAAAAAAGGTAGAAGACCTGGACAGCTATCTGGACTTCCCGGTTCCGAAATTCCTTATGCTGGACGACGGGGATTATCTTGCACTCGTTGAGGCCAGAGTCAAGGCTGTACTCGGAAAAAATTTCAGCGTATACCGCTCGGAGCCCTATTTCCTTGAAATCCTTCCGAAGGGGATCGATAAAGCACAGTGTCTGGCCCAGCTCTTAAAGCTATTATCCATTGACCGGGAAGAAATGATCGCCTGCGGAGATGGCTTTAACGATCTGTCCATGATCGAGTACGCAGGCCTTGGCGTGGCCATGGAAAATGCAGTCCGTCCAGTACGGAATGCAGCAGACTATGTGACATTGTCGAACAACGACGATGGTGTGGCCCATGTCGTTGAAAAGTTTTTTCTGCAGAACTATGGACTTTAAAAATTTAGTGTGGTAAACTGGTAAAAGTTAGAACTGCAGAACGAAGTATTTTCAGGAAGGGATTGTATTCAATGAATAAGAAGATTAAGACGGAGGCAGTAGACCATCTGTTTGAAGCGATTTTAACATTAAAGACTCCGGAAGAGTGCTATATATTCTTTGAAGATGTATGTACGGTCAACGAACTGTTATCCTTGTCCCAGCGCTACGAGGTAGCAAAAATGCTGCGGGAAAAGAAAACATATCTGGAGATCGCAGATAAGACCGGAGCATCTACTGCAACCATCAGCCGTGTAAACCGCTCCTTAAATTATGGAAACGACGGCTACGACATGGTGTTTGAACGGATTGCCCAGAACCAGGAGACAAAAGAAAACGAATAGGAAGAATGAAAAAGTGATGCTTTGGCGGCATCACTTTTTTGCTTTCTTTGCTTTCGGGTCTAGCGGCATTTCCTCACGGAGCTGGTCGATCAGCATTTCGATCATATGCTTTTTCAGGTAGACATCGAAGGAAAGCTCGCTGATAAAGGAAAACAACTGCAGGTATTCCTGATCTTCCCCTTCGACATCAGTGAAGGTCTGGCGGCTGTCCTCAAACTTTGCACGGATATCGTCTTTTAAATGTTCCATCTGGAGAGCTTCCCGGGAGAACACCTCTTCATAAATATCGCTGAGGGTCAGGCTATCGGCTGTATTGAAGTGCTGCTCCGTGACCGGACGGAACAGCTGCTCAATGTCGCTGATGGAGAGCAGGCTTTTATAATAGTAGATAAACAAAAGCAGCAGGATATGCTCCTTGCTGTATTTTTTGCGGAGCGGGGCAGGCAGCAGGCGGTTCTTTGCGTAATTGTTGATCATGGTCTTGGTGAGCGCCTTGTCTTCCGGGTTTCGTTTGGTCTTTTTTAAATGTTCTTCCATGAAGGAAGTGACCTGGTCCATATATAAGTCCACTTCCGGGATTTTTTCTGTTTTGATATACGAGATGGAGTCGAGCCAGCTTAGAATATCGGATAGTCTTTCGGAATTATTTTTCATAATGTCACCTCTTACTCTATTATATAGTATTGAAAACCAGATGGCAAGTGGAAAAGGCTTAACTGTGGGAAATACTCCACACAGTCAAGCCTTTCTGATACTAAAATGATACTAAAAATTTAATTTTTCCAGTTGGTCAGCCACTTCCCGGTGCTTGCTGGGGTACAAATGGCCGTAGATTTTATTGACCATTTCCACGGTGTCACCGATGCGTTCTGCAATCAGGATCGGCGGGAATCCCATGTTGATCAGCAAAGACACATGACTGTGCCGCAGATCATGCACCCGGATGCGCTTCACGCTGGCAGCAGCAGAACCTTTTTCAATGGCGGTGTAGAGCCTGGACGGTGTCACAGTCTGAAATATCCGTTCGTCCGGATCCGGTTCATAGATCTTTGCAATAACGCTCTGGATCTCTGTAACCAGAAAGCCAGGAATCGGAATAGAACGCTTGCTTCTGTCTGTTTTTGGGTCTGTGATCGTGTCCACCTTATTGAATCGGTGGAAAGTGCCGCAAATGGTGATTGTTTTGCCTGCTGCATCGAAGTCTTTCACGGTCAAGGCCAGCAGCTCACCGCACCGGATCCCGGAATAGAAGAGCGTAAGGAACGCAGCGCGCAGAATTGCGTCTTCCACGGTGGGAAGGAACGTCGTGAACTCTTCCAGGGTCCAGAAGTTTAAACCTCTGTGAACCTTTCCAACCGCTTTAACCAACCGGCAGGGGTTGGAATTCAAATTGTAGTAGCGCATGGCAAAGTTGAACATAGCGGACAAGTGGCAGTTCACCATATACTGGCTGTATTTGCCTAAGGCGGATGCCTTTAGTTCGCCCTGCCAGCTCCGGACGTCTGCCGGGGTGATCTCGCACAGCTTCCGGTCCTTCCAGAACGGGAGAATATGGTTGCGGATCATAGACAGGCGGCTCCTGCAGGTGGATTCCTTCGCGTGGGCTTTCAGATCGGCGGCATAGAGGTCGTATAACGTCTGAAAGGTCATATCTGGCTGGCCCTGCTGCCGCTCCAGAAACTGCCGTTCCCACTCCTTTGCCTCACGCTGCAGCTTGAAGCCGCGTTTCAGCTTCTGCTTTCTGGTTCCGGTGTAGTCGGTATAATACAGCTTCACGAACCAGGTTTTCGTTGTTTTGTCTTGATATACAGGCATGTGTTGCCCCTCCTTTGTTCCTGGCCGGGCTGGGGCGTCTGGGACAAACAGAGGATAATTGACAAATAAAAATGAATGACTTATAATACACTTAACAAGAGAGTCGAAAGCTAGAATACACCTAGCCGCCGGCAAAGCATAACTTCAAAAAATGGCGCCTTACTTTACCAGAGCGAGGGCGCTATTTTTTGTGTGTAAAATAAGCGACAAGAGTGATTACAGCACAAAGCATAATTACAAATTGAAATAAATCAGAGTATGTAACCATTGGCACCGGCCTCCTTCCGTATAACGTCCGGCGGCTGACATAATCGCCCCTTCGACTCCCTGGGTAAGTGTATTATAATTTTCAATGTGCAACAAGGGCGCTTTGGGCGCTCCGTATCTGGTGTATGTATTTGACAAATAAAACGGAATGACTTATAATACACTTAACAGGAGAGCCGGAAGGGAGCCACTACCTCCCCGCCCCGGCGAAAAATGTTAGACTAAAAAATAGCCGTCAAACTTTCTCAGGGTTAGGACGGCTATTTTTTATGCGTATATGTAAGAATTGCCACAATCAGTGATACAACAGATATTACAAGCTGTAATTTCTCATATGTACTCATTGGCACCACCTCCGACAGGCTCGGAACGGGTGCAGCGCGTCCCCCGGTTCCCCGGTTAAGTGTATTATGTTGTCAAGGTGCTGTGGTTATTCTTCTTTGTGATCTGGATCTTGTGCGGGTGCATCGTCTGGATCTGTGTATTTATTTATTTCTGTTAATTCTGAAACTCTGTGTATAGCAGTTTCTTGTCCATAACTGTTTAGTTTCCAAAAGTAGTACAATAAATCCTCTTCTGGAATGCCGGTAAAAATATCATTAGTGTCATTAAGTGTAATTTCTCGTTTGAGAAAATCAAGTAATTGATTAAGAATATCTCTCTGCGAGGATGTAACTAAAGCATTATTAATTAACATTTTTTGATACTGAGGAGTTTTTACTATTTCATCTTGTGGATAATAGGGCACTATTTTTTCTTCAAGAATTAAAGAATTTATGCTAATTCCTAATTCAGAGCCTATTTTCACTAAGTTATTGACAGAGCTATTTTTTATACCTCGTTTAAAGATGCTATCAAGGGTTGTGTATGGCATGTATATTTGCGCTGCGAAACTCTTTAGGCTTCCATAGTGTTCTATGATATGTTTTTTTAGGTTATCTTCAATTTTTCCCATAAATACCCCTTTCTATTATGAGTATATCATAGGCTTTTCACATTATCAACAAAATATACGAATTTTCGTATTAAAAAGTTACAATACTATTGACATAATATGAAAATTCGTATATGATAAATATGAAAATACGAATTTTCGTAAATCAGGAGGTAAAAACACATGAGAGTATCAAGAGATAAGATTGACCTTGCAAGAGCAAGCCGTTGTATGACGATTTCCGGTCTCGCGGAAGCCTACGGCGTAAGCCGCGCACGCATGAATACTATTCTGAATCAGCACGAGGTTACACCGGTATGCGCTGGCCGCATTGCCCGCGCCCTGGGTGTTGATGTAACCGAAATTATCGAAGATTAACAGACAAGCCGGGCTGGGGCGTCTGGGATGCACAGAGGAGCATCAGAAAGGAGCAACACATGGGAATCATCAATCTGATTGCAGAGTATACAAGACTTTGCAGAGAATTGTCAGAGCTTCCGCGCAATGCGGAAAGCCCAGAAACATATGAGCCAATCGCAAAGCGCCGCTGTGAGCTTCTGGATCAGATCGCGGCCAGTAGAAAGGAAGGTGTTGAGATCATGAAACAGTATTTGACTGCTGCAGAAGTCGCGGAAACGGTCGGTGTGTCAGTTACAAAGGCTTACGGGCTAATCCGTGAAATGAACGCCGAATTGAAAGCATCAGGATACATAACGATAGCAGGGAAAGTTCCAGAAGGTTTTTTCAGAAAGAAATATTACGGTTATCAGCCGGGAAGCGGTGAACAGTAGGATGGCAGAAAACAGACGTTTCTACTGGATGAAATTGCCGAATGACTATTTTCGACAGTTGTTTCAGCGGAAAATGAGAAAGCAGAGCAGCGGTATTGAAATGCAGGTGATCTATTTGAAAATGTTGCTGTATAGCATAGATAAGGATGCCGTGATACCATTCCAGGGTGTGTATGATTCTATTGAGGAAGAACTTGCAGAAGAGCTCGGGGAAGAATCAGAAATGGTGAAAGAAACCATAAATTTTCTGGAAGCGAACCAAAAACTTGAGCGGACAGAAAATGGTATTTTTCTTCCGGAAGCGTTGGAGCGGGTCGGATCAGAGGGAACATCGGCGGAGCGTATGCGTAATATGAGAAGACGGAGAGCGTCACAATGTGACAACAGTGTGACAACCAGTGACGGTAGCGTGACAGAGTGTAACACCAGTGTTCAATCTGGTGACGTAGAGAAAGAGATAGATATAGAGAAAGATAAAGAGGTAGAGAAAGAGAAGAATGGAACCGGAATTTTCATAATTTTGGAAGATGGAACTTTCTATGATGTACCTCTGGACAAGCTGACAATGTGGCAGCAGGCGTATCCAGATCTTGATGTAAAGCGTGAACTTTATCAGATGGCATCCTGGTGTGATGCGAATCTATCAAAACGGAAGAGTCGAAGAGGTGTCGAGAAATTCATAAATGGCTGGCTGAATCGTAGTCAAAAGGACGGCCAGCAGAACAGTAAGAAGGAAGAGGTGAAGAATAATGCAGCAGAACCGGAAGCAGAATACAATCCGGAAGATGACCCGGAACACGTCCCAAGCGCAAATGAAGTTTGGGAACGACTCAGACGGGAAGGCCGTTTGTAAGATTTGTCGTGGCACTGGTTATGCAGTGGAGGATATTGTTATACCAGAATATGATCCTGTAACGCCTGTAGCGATGGGAAGTCCGTGTCCTATATGCAAAGGACGTGCCGATTTAGGGGAGCCTGGCTTTCCACGCATATTCAGCGAGGCAGACATGACTAAGTTTGATTTTAACGCCTATGGGGGTGCAGCAGGGCTTGTAGAGCAGATTGCTTTGAGCTTTTGGCAGAATTTCCCGAAGTGGGAGGCAAGGAATAAAGGTTTATACATATGGAGCAAGACAAAAGGGAGCGGAAAAAGTTTCCTTGCCTGCTGTATGGCGGGATCTATCCAGTTAAAGCATAGAAAGACAGTTAAGTTTGTTTCGATGGTTGAGTATTTACAGGCAGTAAAAGAAACATTTAAACAGGGACCAGAAGTTCCAAGCCGTATTTGGGGCTTTATGAATTGTGATTTACTTATTCTGGATGATTTGGGAAGCGAAAAACAGAGCGAATGGGCAGATCAAGAGCTTTTTCGATTGATTGATCGTAGAATGTGTGAAGGAAAACTCCTTATTATTACTTCGAACATGCCAATAGACTCGTTAAAATGTGACGGTCGTATTTCAGAACGGCTTACGAAAGTTTGTATAGAAGCTGCTATGCCAGAAATCAGCATACGAAGGAAGCAAGCCAAGGAAGAAAATAGCAAATTCTTAGAGGAGATTTTAGGAGCCTAACGGCGGAAAGGAGAAACAGGTGGATAAAAAGTATAAGGGCAGCAGTTGCGAACTGGTAGACGCATATGTCATTCTGACCCGTCAGGGCGTTGTACTGGCCTCAGATGATGCGAAACTTACAGCGGGCGAAGATAGAGCGCTGCGGGAGATGAATCTGAGATTGATTGACCGGTCAAAGAAAACGGATGTGGACGGAAACTTCCGTTCCTGGCTGCGTGCGCAGTCTGAAATGATCGTAACGGCCATTCAGGAAGGTTACACACAGGAGGAAGCATTGGAGATGCTGAAAATTTACCAGTTGGCCGAGATTAACAAGGGAAAATCTGGAAATGTATAAAAAAGCCCTATAGGATGTTGGCGCATCTTATAGGGCGGGCATAGCCGGAGCTACTCAAAACCATTTACATAGTAGCACAGAACCGGCAGAAAGGGCAAGAATAATGGGAAAAATTTTAAATGAAAAACATCGTATCGCTACCACTGAGATGCCGGGAGAAGCAAATAATTTTCAGATTTGCTACAGCTCTGCCGATATTATTATCGTTAACAGCACTATGCCTTGTCAGGAGGAAATTGTAAGGCTGATGGTTACGTATCTGGAGCAGGAGGACGATGAAGTCCGGAAAGAACTGTATGAGGTTGTGACGAGTGATATCTTACTGGGAATTTTTCATGCACTGGCGCGCGTGGCGAGAGTCCGCCGCAAGCTGAACCGGTCTAAGTGTGCGTAAAATGATAAGGTGCTGCCGATTGGGAAACGATCGGCAGCATGTGAAATAGATAATTTGCAAAAGTGAGGCGATTGGATTATAATATGTCTGTAAAGATTAGAATATCCTATGAGAAGCCACAGGAGCTTGATACAGTGCTCAAATTGCTCCGACCGATAGTTAAGGCGTATAAGGCAGGAAAGGGCAAGGACGGGCAATACAGACGGGCCTACGTGGATATAAAAACGGAGTGAATCACAGCATCTGCGGCGGTACATATGAATTTGCAGAAAACCGCGGATTTATGATTAATTTAGGCAAATTTCGCCTAATAGAAAAATAAAGATGGGATTTTATTTAGAAATTGACATAGTGAAAGCAAGCAAAAAGAATATGTAGTACCCTGGGCATATGAACATGTTCGGAAGTCCTTTAAGGGCGTGGGAATGACAGAGAGCGAAGATATTCGTTGTCATTTCTTCGCCCTTTTTTGTTTTTCAATAAATATTTTGGAGTAATAGCATTTGGTAGAAAATAGTAGTTAGAATTGTGGACAGTTGGAAAACGGACATAGGGAGGAAAATCATGCGCACACGCGATGCAAAACTATCTGATTATGATGTCGAGGCTTGATGAATATTGCAAAAAGCTGGATTCAGATATTCGGTTCATTCTTTTTAGTTGTGCAATATCAAAAGCGCCAGGCATGGAATTAGTTATTTATGAAAGTCTGACGGCCAAGGATCCGAAAGAAGCCGGGTACTATAGCTTGCTTCGCCGCGGGCGTGATATTCCGGCTAAGACCGATGATTTTTACGGCTACCGCCGGAAGGTCAAAGCAGAGTTTTACCACAGGTTGAAATTGTATGATTTATGGTGAAAATCATAGAGGAGGAGCAACTTGCAATGAGAAAAATCACGCTTAAGCCCAAAGCATATTATACGCGGACAAGCTTGAAAGTAAGTTTTATTTCTGTAAGATGGGACGAAAAAAATAAAGTTTTGGAGACTTTATTATCATTGGCTCATTATGAGCATGATAACACAAAGACCGCGGGTATGAAGCTTTTTTCTCGTAATGTAGAAACAATGGAGAGAATGCTACTGGATCATATAAGGCTGTATCCGGTTAAATGGGAAATGGAAGTTTTGATTCCAGATCCCGGCGAGCCGGGTATATTTCCGTGTTTGATAAAGGAGTGAGAATAGTATGGGCGGTTTTGGGAGCGGCGGCCACAATAAAAAGCATGAGCAGGTTGAAGAAAAAACAAGTGTCCGTGTAGATAGTTTCGCGGTATATAATTTTCTGCAGTATGACAAGTATATTCATTACAAAGAGAAAGTGGATATTCGCAGCGGCGGTACGGTTATTCGATATTATCCACAAAGCAGAGAAATGGAGATTCTGGAGAACCGTGCATTTTATCCGCTGGAGGTTTCAAGGGTAAAGAATATTGATGGAGTATCACAGCGCCTGTATTTTTATTGTCCATGCTGTGAGCGGCGTGTCCGGTATCTGTATCGTGACAGCCGGAAAGGTACATATCAGTGTAGGTTATGCTCGGGATTAAATTACAGGTCCCAACAGGTCAGCGGTCAAGAACAACTTCGCATGAAGATGGAGAATATTGTGGAGAAAAAAATGGGCTATTATGGATGGCATTATATCTGCGATTACATTGCGGACCTTTCTATTCCACCCAAGCCCGCGTATATGCGATATGAAAAGTATGAAAAGCTGGTGTCGGAATTAAAAAAGATGCAGAGAGATTATCGTACCGCTTGCATAAAAACTTTTACTGGATTTTGCAGTAAATATGGGTTTTGATTTATGAACTGTGTATTGTTGCTTATGTGAGAGAAAACCATAGAAATTTATATTACGCCCATTTTTTTTAATAAACGAGGATAGCCGCATTGAATGCGGATGATATAGTATGATTATGATGATGGTGGTGGTGATGTGGATGCATGAATAATGTAACAATACGGAAAACCTTGAAAGAATGTAAGATACCACAATGGCGCCTGGCAGATGCATTAGGTATATCGGAAAATACTCTGGTACGGCGTATGCGGTATGAACTGGATAAACCTGCTGCCGCGCAGATTTTAAAAGTTATACATGATATCAAAAGAAGTGAAGAAAGCGTAGTGAAAATTGAATAATGGTATAAAGAAGGTGAACTGAATGTTTGGTGTGATAATAATCAGCGGATTCTTATTTTTGATAGTCTGTGAACTTGCGGCTATTTATGATGATATGACAACAAAAAAAGGAGATCATGCAGATGAAAAATAAAAACGAGACGGAAAATGCTTTACAGGCACTTCGCAGAGCGGGCGCGTTGATTAAGAATTTGGGAGAAGGGTGTGAACAGGGAGTCAAGCAGGAAATTTTTCTGAGGCAGCAGGTTTTGGCGGAGGAAACAGAGAATGAAAAGCATTAGATTTGAGACCGGTTATAAGACTTTTTCCATTAATGATGATCCGGACAGGACAATCAGCTTTAACCCAACGGACGCAGACATTGTTCAGCGTTTTGCAAAGGCAATAAAAGAGCTGCAGTCCGAAAAAGAAACTATGGCGGACATACAACTGAATCCAGATGGAACTGCGGCCATTAATGATATGAGCTCATTGGAAGAAGCAAGCGCAACACTAGAGAAATTTAATGATCTCATTAAGCAGAAACTGAATTATATTTTCAATTCAGATGTATACGATGTAGTATTTGCCGGACAATCTCCATTTTCCATTGTGGGAAAAGATCATAAGCTGTTGTTTGAGGCATTTCTTGAGGCAGCTTTTGAGATGGTGAATGAAGAGGTTGGCGCAGCGACTCAAAGCCGTATTGGAAAATACACAGATAAATATAAAAAGTAGACTGGAGACGAACTATCGATACAGAAATATTACGTGTTATTGAAGAAATTCAGGGGCGAGGCAATACAGCAGAGGTTAAAAAGAGGAAGGAGGATATAGTAGTACTTGAAGTAATAAGAAAAATTGCATACAGCTCAGGCAGATAGAATGGTATCTGTTAATGGCAAAATGGTGCCGGTGACTTTCAGAAATGAGAATCATCGGCTTTTTGTATTATATAAGGCGGTGATTTATGATGCAGCAGAGTGATGGATCAATTATTATTGATACCCAGATCAATACGGATGGCGCTGGTGTAGGTGGGAGAAAACTACAAAAGGAACTGGGCCGGGTAATAGATAATGCGGAGAAAGCAGCGGATAAGGTAAAAAAGGCTTTTGCTAAAGCTGGTGCTTTCACTTATGATCCTCAAGCTATGGAGAAGGTGTTTGGAAAGACTGCTGCCCAAAATATTAAAAATTATGTAGATGCGATAGAACTGTATGGAAAACAAGCCGGACAAGTATTGAATAAACTAGATTCGTCATTACAGGATCAGACAAATGATTATAAGCGGGAAATTGAAAGCCTGTCAAAGGCCTTAAAGGATATGGAGCAAGATGGTATGTATTTTGGTGATGAAGATTATGACAATACATACATTAAGCTTCAGAAGGTTACTCAGGCATTAAAAGATTATAAAAAAGAACTTGTCAGTCCTGCGGCAACTCCAAAGGTTGTTGATGTATCCACAATGTCTGGAAAGATAGGTCAGCTCTCAAAAGAGCTTTTGCATCTGGAGGATAAAGGAAAAGGCTTTGGAGATTCTGAATATGATGCAACCGCGGTAGCTCTTAAGCGTGCCCAGGAAGCCCTTGCAGCATACAAATCAGAGCTTTTCAAGACTGATGAACAGCGTCAAAAAGAAGCGAAATCAGTCAGGAAGCAGCAGGAAGCCCAGGAAAAGCTTAACCAAAAGCTGCAAGAAGCAAAAGAAAAAGAAGCCGCCGCTGCCGCTGAATCCGAAAGGCTTAGGGAGATTGGCGAAAATGCCAAGGTGTCAAATGCTCATATCGTCAAGCTCCGGCAGGAACTGGAAGCTCTTGAAAACCGACAAAAGGATCTGCAAAAGGCTGGAGTTGGTGTAGGATACAAAGAATATGACCGCAATGCGGCGAAAATCCGCAATTTGCGTGCTCAGATTAATGCCTATGCGTCAGATACGAAAAAGGCAAGCAAATCCACAAAGCAGATGAAGACAAGCATGGATCAGGGCGGAAAATCCGCTAAGAAATTTGGATCCAATATGACCGGACTCTTGAAAAGGCTTATTCTTTTTCGGATTCTTCGTACTGCTATATTCGCAGCTTTTCGTTCGGTACGCGAGGGAATGGAGAATATTGCTCAGTATTCGCCTGAGACGAATAAGGTTATATCAAATGTCCTTTCGTCTCTTACGCAGCTGAAAAATTCATTTGCTACTTCATTTTCTCCTATTGCAGAATATGCTTCTCCTGCATTGGTAGAGTTCATCTCATTGCTTTCAGAAGCAGTTACGTGGACTTCTCAGTTTTTTGCGGCTCTTACCGGAAAAGATACATATACCAAAGCAACGAAGGTAGAGGAAGACTACGGCGCTGCCTTAAAAGAGAGTAACAAGCAGATAAAGGCACAGGAAAAGGCGAATAAAAAGCTGACGTATTCGTTTGATGAGCTTATCCAGGCCGGGAACAAATCAGATCAGGACAAGACCGGGTATGTAGGACCTACACCAGATCAGATGTTTACCACGGAAGAGGTATCAAACGACATAAAGGCCCGTGCTGATGCAGTGAAAAAGATATTCTCCGGCCTGTTTGCTCCGCTGAAAGAATCCTGGCTTGATAATGGCCCGGAAGTGATGCAGTCTCTCACAAACCTGTTTACATCCGCAAAACAGCTTGCACAGGACGTAGGCGCATCATTCATGCAGGTTTGGAATGTTGAAGGGTACGGAAAGACCATAACGGACAATCTGCTTATAACATTTGCCAATCTGGCGCAAACTGTTGCGAATCTTATAACGCAGTTTGATAAAGCTTGGGTCTCAGGCGATACCGGGACAAAGATATTATGCCATCTGGGGGATATTTTGGTTACGTTATCAGGATTTTTTCGCTCAGCATCAGAAAGTATCAAGAATTGGGCTGCAAACTTGGACTTTTCTCCGCTGCTGAAATCCTTTGATAAGGTGCTTACATCCGTAAATCCAGTTGTAAGGGCTATTGGAAATTTGCTGCTATGGCTTTTAAATAATGTTTTGCTGCCTATCACAAAATGGGGTTTAGAACAGGCTCTGACCGGTGTGTTTGAACTTATAGCAGCGGCACTTGATACCCTTTGCGCAGTAATAGAAGCTTTGGAACCGGTTGGAGAATGGTTATGGAATAGCTTTTTGCAGCCTATTGGGGAATGGACAGGGGAAATTATAATTAACGCCCTGAAATTGCTTACAGATGTTTTGAAAAAGTTCTCTGACTGGATTAGTGAAAATAAAGAACTTGTAAGAACTATAACATATGCAATACTTGGCTTTTTTGCGGCTTGGACAATAATAAAGTTGGTATCTGATATTGGAAAGCTGTTTGTCGCATTAAAAGGCTTTATTAGTGTAATGGGCAAAGTCCTGGATTCTATAACACCGGTTAAACTGGCATTATGGGCAATAATAACACTTGCAGCCATTTTATACGATAGCTGGGACAAAATGACTCCGACAGAAAGAATGATAAGCTTTCTGTTGGCAGCAGCTTCTGCGGCCGGAATTCTTGCAGTTGCCCTTGGTGCGATTTCTGGTGCTGCAGGTGCGTTGGCTATGGGAGCATCTATTGCGGCAGGAATAGGAGCGGCAACGATTGCGATTAATGCAGGCAAACGGCAGACACAGTCTATCTACAGCAATGCTGGGGGTGGAAGATCTGCAAAATACGCTTCTGCGGCTTCAATGTACAATATGCCACGCCTTGCTACTGGAACTGTAGTACCGCCACGTGCCGGAGAGTTTGCCGCAATCCTTGGAGATAACAAGCGCGAGACAGAGGTTGTTTCCCCATTAAGCACGATGAAACAGGCATTGAAAGAAGCTCTGGCAGAAAGCGGAGGTAGTCGGGACATAACGGTTATCATGGAAGTGGACGGTCGGCGTTTTGGACAGGCAGTGTACAAGGCAAACAATGAAGAAAAACAGCGTGTAGGTGTAAGGATGGTGACAGTGTGATGTTATTTGAAATTTTGGTTGCAGTTCCAGGCGTGGTCAGAATGGAAAACCACCGTTACCTTTATACGGATATTTCCTACAATAGCATCACTGGTGTAGGATAAGGTATTATAGATTCAAGATGACGGCATTATCTAAAGTTGTTTATTTTTTGAAAGCATCTGTCATGTGGGTCAGATGCTTTTCTTTTGCGTAAACTTGTGATAATATGTGATTAAAAGTATGAATATTTGAAAAATGAGGTTTTCAATGAATACCACGGTAAAGGGAATCCGGCAGGAACTTTTATACTCTGATAAGAGTTTTTTATTATCTGAGTTTTTTATGCCATCACAAGCACATTCTTTTAGAAAAATAAAAGAAATAACGTATTGCTATGGGGATCATGGAAGTTTTGGATATTTAAGGTTCCACGGAAAAAACGGTTCGGTTGAGACATTTTTGTTTCGGAAAAAGAAAAATGAACAGGTATCAGAATTTTTGGATACCATACAAATAGGATATCCAGATGTGAAACTGAATGAACAGTATGAAAGAATTGATTGCCGATCAGCATATAATTACATGCCAGGAAGAAAAAAAGCATTATGCTGGATATCTGCATTCATTATTCTGCTGGGTTCATTCTTTTTCTACATGAATAATATGTCTTCCATTATGCACGACAAAAAAATTACGTTGGAAGCGTTTAATCAGTGTGAAATTGGAATGACATATGAGCAATGTGAGAAAATAATTGGATCTGCGGGAACTCCGCTTGCTGAGTCCGAAATTATAGATACAAACATGACAGCATATATGTGGTACGCCGATGAATACAGCGGAGCAAATGCAGAGTTATACTTTGTGGACGGAAAATTATATCAAAAAGCCCAAATCGGCTTAGAATAGTTACTAAAAATGAAAAATATACCAATGTATGTAGCGGATTCTTCATTTATACAAGATCCGAGGAAAAGTGTAGTAGAAAATGGCAAGTATTGCACACAAAGATATTCCACGCATGAGGTGGAAGCCATCTATCATGCTTTGAAGGTAACACGAAATAAATATCCTATGGATTTAAGAGGGATCGGCCTTGCAAACGAAAGCTGGATTGTGAAGTATAAGGCTAGATATGTTTTGTTTGAAATGATAATCCAACTCTTAGAGTTGTCGGATAATCCGCTTGACGAATTTTCAAAATCTATTGCTTATGTAACGAAAGGAGCCTTTTTTAGAAAATATGCGATAAATTTTTTTGAAAAATCAAAACCTTTTGTATCAGATGAAACGTTAATGAAATTTTCATCTTTTCAGCCACTCAATATACATTTAACTTATGCTAAAGTTTACGAATCAGAACACGAATATGAAAAAGCAATTTCATGCATGGAAGCAGCTCAAAAGTATGGAGGATCAGAAAATTTGTATTTTAAGCAAAAAATTAACGAGTTAGAATGCAAGTTGGTGAAAAATAGTCCAAAAAGAAGTAGGACAATGTCAGAGGATGATATCCAATTTGAAAAAGACATACGTTTTGCAGCACGATATTTAATTGATTATTTTAATGTGAATTATATTTAAAAATCGTCTAGTGCTATAAATACTGGAAGTTTTACGGATTGAGATATTAGCATAAACAGACACCTGTATGATATTACATTTTACAGCAGTCATGTGATGAAAAATTGTTTTGTCTTTTAAGTGCTTATGTAGTTATTTAGACAATCCGCGGAATGAGGGCATTTGTAAGTATATCCAAGTGCAGTTTCCAGAATAGATCTGGAAGGTGAAGAAATTCTAGTCGGATTATTTAAAGAAGTATGGTCGTGAGCCCTCAGCGGTCGAAATAGCCTGGTTTATGGGATAGTCAGGGCGATACAGGAAAATGCCTGTATGGTGATCCTGAGAAGCCTGGACGTACCTGTAGTAGGGAATGACGGCACAGAAGATACAACCGTGGGCATCCTGGTGGCAGCAGGTGACAACCTGGAGGAGAATGTTGTGGACCAGATGGAACGGGAAAGCCTCTGCGCTACCCTGTGGCGCTGCGTGGACAGTCTGCCAGGGATCCAGCCGGACGTGATCCTGAGCCGATACGGCCAGAACCTCACAATAAAGGGCTGCGGGGATGCGTGCGGGATAACTGCAGCAGAGGCAAGGAAACAGCATGACAAGGCGCTGAGGAACCTCAGAAGTGGCGAGAACGGGAAGCTGCTGCGTCCGTTCCTTCCGGATTATGCACAGATCTACAGCAGCGTCCTGGTCGGGAACGGTTGGGAGCGTTTCAACCAGACCTGGACAAGTTCAACGGAGCAGGTAGCCTTGGAACTGTAGGTGTTGCGACATCGCAACGGTGCTTTTTTCTGTGATACTAAAATGATACTAAAAAATGAACGAAACACAAAAATCAGCATTAAAAATCGGCAAATAATACCCTGTAACAACGGAAATATCAGCAAAAAAGAGCTGAAAAGTTCCTATCTATTATAGTATTGAAAACCAGATAGCAAGCGGAAAAGAAAAAACAAAAAGTATTAAATGAAAACAAAAAGTTTTATAAAATTTTTGAAAGTGATTGAATTTTCCACTGGGAATGTCTATAATAAAAATTATAAAGATTGAACAAAGGAGAGATTTCTTATGAAGAAAGTATTAGCAACCAACAATGCTCCGGCTGCGATCGGACCATATTCCCAGGCAATCCATGCAGACAAATTTGTATTCGTTTCCGGCCAGCTTCCAATCGACCCGGCTACCGGTGAGTTTGCAGGCGCAGACATCGCAGCACAGACCAAGCAGTCCTTAACCAACATCAAAAACATTCTCGAGAGCGACGGACTGAGCATGGCTAACGTTGTAAAGACCACGGTCCTTCTGAAAAATATTTCTGACTTCGGCGCTATGAACGAGGTTTATGCTACCTTCTTTGAGGGTGCATGCCCGGCAAGAGCAGCTTTCGAGGTTGCAGCGATCCCGAAGGGAGCACTGGTAGAGATCGAGGCAATCGCATACGCTGAGTAATCCGGCGGAAAAACAGAGCCTGAATGCGAGGCAAAGCGTCATGTCTGTCAACGGATATGCGTGTATGAACGAAAATACCCGATGAATAAAACAGCAGGTACTGCGAACAAAGGTTTGCGGTACCTGCTGTTTTGTGGTAGAATGGGGTGATCAAAATAGATTTTGAAAGGATAACAGCGCAATGGCAGTTTATGATACCTTAAATGACAGACAGAAGGAGGCAGTGTTTAGCACCGAAGGCCCGCTTTTGGTCCTCGCAGGAGCAGGCTCCGGAAAAACCCGTGTCCTGACACACCGCATCGCGTACCTGATCGAAGAAAAGGATGTGAACCCGTGGAATATCATGGCGATCACCTTTACCAACAAAGCAGCGGGGGAGATGCGCGAGCGTGTGGACAAGCTGGTCGGCTTTGGCTCTGAGAGCATCTGGGTTTCGACGTTTCATTCCTCCTGTGTGCGGATCCTGCGCCGCTTTATCGAGAACCTGGGCTACAGCACAAGCTTTTCCATTTACGATGCGGATGACCAGAAAACGCTGATGAAGCAGATTTTAAAAAAGATGGACTTAGACTCGAAGCAGTTTCGGGACAGAGCCATGCTTTCTGCCATTTCCGGCGCAAAAAATGAGCTGATGAGCCCGGAGGAGTTCCGGCTGAATGCGGAAGGTGACTGGCGGGCAAAGAAGATCGCGGAAATCTACCAGACATATCAGGACGAATTAAAGAAAAACAATGCGCTGGATTTCGATGACCTTATTTTCAAGACCGTGGATCTGTTCCAGACAAATGCCGATGTGCTGGAATATTATCAGGAGCGCTTCCGTTATATCATGGTGGATGAGTACCAGGACACCAACACAGCGCAGTTCCGACTGATCGAGCTTCTGGCCGGAAAATATAAAAACCTCTGCGTGGTGGGCGATGATGACCAGTCCATCTATAAGTTCCGTGGTGCTAATATCAGCAATATCCTGGACTTTGAGAGTGCATTTCCGGGGGCGAAGGTCATCAAGCTGGAGCAGAATTACCGTTCCACCAGCCATATCCTGGATGCAGCCAATGCGGTGATCCGCAATAACCAGGGCCGGAAGGACAAGACCCTCTGGACGGCCAACGGTGAGGGCGAGCCGGTGATCTTCCACCAGTACGAGCAGGCCTACGAAGAGGCCGATGGCATTGTGCGCGACATTTTAAAGGATGGCCGGGATTTTCAGGACTATGCGGTCCTTTACCGGACGAATGCGCAGTCCCGCCTTCTGGAGGAAAAATGTATCGAGCATAACGTGCCGTACCGTCTGGTGGGAGGCGTAAACTTCTACCAGAGAAAAGAGATCAAGGATGTATTATCTTACTTAAAGACGATTGCAAACGGGCGGGATGACCTGGCAGTTCAGCGTATCATCAATGTGCCGAAGAGGGGCATTGGTGCAGCATCGATCGCGAAGATCACAGCATGGGCGTCGGAGCAGGGCATCAGCTTTTACGATGCGTGCGTCCGGGCGGCAGCCGTGCCGGGGCTTGGCAAGACTGCAGGAAAAGTCGCTGTGTTTACCGGCCAGATCGAGAACTTCCGGGAGGCTCTGACTGAGGACGAGGCCAGCATCAAAGCGCTGATCGGAATGATCCTTTCCGATACCGGTTACCGGGAAGAGCTGGAAGCAGAGGGAGAGGTCGAGTCCCAGACGCGTCTGGAGAACATCGAAGAGCTCATGAATAAGGCAGTCAGCTACAGCGAGGACGCAGAGCATCCGTCTTTAGATGAATTTTTGGAGCAGGTAGCGCTGGTTGCCGATGTCGACCGGATGGACGATTCCGAGAACCGGGTAACGCTTATGACCTTACACAGTGCAAAAGGACTGGAATTTCCGGTGGTATATTTGAGTGGTCTTGAGGATGGGCTTTTCCCAAGCCGCATGGCGGTCACAGCAGATGACCGGACGGAGCTGGAAGAGGAGCGACGCCTCTGCTATGTCGGCATTACCCGTGCAAAGGAACGCCTGGTGATCACGGCATCCCGCATGCGCATGATCAACGGGGAGACCCATTATTCCAAGGTCAGCCGTTTTGTGGAAGAAATCCCGGAGGAGCTCATCCAGATGGAAAAGCTGGAGCCGAGACTGGGGCGCAGCGCAGCGCGGGATGAATTTGACGATGATGATCTTCCGTGGAATAAGAACCAGAGCCGTCTTGGAGTCAGCAAGTTCGGCATGAAATCGAATTCCTATGCATCGCCGACCGCATCGTATGTTTCGGGGACTGGAAGTGGGTATACGGGAATGGGAAGCTTTGGCAGTGATGCATATGGCAGAGGACAAGGTGGCGTGTCTGCTGGCTTTGGCCGTCAGGGCGGTATGGGCCAGATGGCAGGCCGCGACTTAAGCGGAATCTTCGACCGGAAACCGGCTGGAAAAAGCGCGGCAGGAGCCGCCGGGGCGTTTGCAGGACAGGCAGGAAAGTCCGGCGGACCGGGCTTTGGAAAGGCATTTACCGTGCAGAAGCCGGCATTTCTGGACTATGGAGTGGGCGACCGGGTGCATCATGTGAAATTCGGCGATGGAACCGTTCTGAGTGTCAAGGACGGAGCGAAGGATTTTGAGGTCTCCGTAAACTTTGACACAGCCGGAGTCAAGAAGATGTTTGCTTCCTTCGCAAAGCTTCAGAAGCTTGGGTGAATAGGCAGGGGCTCCCGGCAAGAAAGACCGGAACAGGCGGAAGCCGTTTTGCCTGGCAGGAAAGCGGGAGAAGTGAGGTTCGCGGGAGCGCATAGAATTTATAAATTTGAATAAAATGGGATAGTAAAAAGAGAAAAAGAATGCTATAATCCTAGTAATGGGTCAGCCGGTTTTACAAAAAAGCTGGCTGGAATATGATAGAAAGGACGTGACAGTATGAACCGTTTTGATAACATGAGCAAAGACGCAATGGCACGCGTGGAAGAAATCATGAATTCCACCAAATTAAATGAGTTCTTACACAGAAAAGAGGAAGAGGAGAAAAAGAAAACCTGCATTCTCTGGATTCTTGCAATCATCGGAGTAGTAGCAGCCGTTGCAGCGATCGCATATGGCGTATACCGTTTCTTCACCCCGGATTACCTGGAAGACTTTGAAGATGATTTCGACGACGACTTCGATGATGACTTTTTTGAGGATGAGGACGACACCAAAGAGAAATAATAAAGATCAATCATTTAGCAGAAGAAAAATCAGGCGTGTCTCGCAGACCGGGATGCGCCTTTTCTCTGTTTCATGTACGTTTTGCATGTGTCAGGCAAATCGGCATGAACAGGGCGGGAAGCAATCCGAAACCATTGGGGAAAACAAACTTTTGTCCCCAACATCATAATTTTTAGGAAAAACAGGAGTAAAAACGTGAAAAAGGGAGATATGTTCGAAGCGGTCGTAGAGACCATAGATTTCCCGAACAAGGGAATTTTACATGTAGACGGTGAACGGGTCATTGTCAAGAATGCCATTCCGGGACAGAAGGTGCGGTTTGTCGTAAACAAAAAACGGAAAGGAAAATGCGAGGCACGCCTTCTGGAAGTCCTGGAAAAATCTCCGCTGGAGCGGAGCGAGGGAACCTGTCCGCATTTTGGCATCTGCGGTGGCTGTCTGTACCAGAGTCTTCCCTATGAAGAACAGCTGAAAATCAAAGAAGGCCAGATCAAAGCGCTTTTGGATGAAGTCTGCGATTCCTACGAATTTGAGGGAATCAAGGCAAGCCCGGTTTCTGACGGATACCGCAACAAGATGGAATTTTCCTTTGGAGATGAATATAAGGATGGACCGCTGGCACTCGGCATGCACCGCCGCGGCAGCTTCTATGATATTGTAAATACACCGGAGTGCCAGATCGTGCATGAGGATTTCTGCAAGATTCTGACGGCAACCTTGCATTACTTTACAAAAAAGCATATCAGCTACCATAAAAAGATGCAGCATACCGGTTATCTGCGTCATCTGCTGGTGCGCCGTGCAGTGAAGACCGGTGAGATCCTGGTTGCGCTGGTTACCTCCGGACAGACCGAAAACCTTGGCGTGACCGAAGCGCATACGACTTCGGTAAGCGAAAAGGAGCTTCTTGAGGGCTGGCTTTCCTGCCTGCAGGGGCTGCAGCTTGAGGGAACCTTTGCCGGGATCCTTCACATCCGCAACGACAGCCTTGCCGATGTGGTCCAGAGCGATGAGACAACCATTCTTTACGGTCAGGACTTCTTCTACGAAGAGCTTCTGGGCTTAAAATTCCGCATTACCCCGTTTTCCTTCTTCCAGACCAATTCCCTGGGAGCAGAGGTGCTTTATGAGACGGCACGCAGCTACGTGGGTGAGACGAAGGATAAGGTTGTCTTTGACTTATACAGCGGAACCGGAACCATCGCACAGATCATTGCGCCGGTGGCAGAGAAGGTTGTGGGCGTAGAAATCGTGGAGGAAGCCGTAGAGGCAGCGAAAGAGAACGCCGCCGGAAACGGGCTGGACAATTGCGAGTTTATCGCCGGGGATGTGCTGAAGGTGATCGGAGAGTTAAAGGATAAGCCGGATCTGATCATTTTGGATCCGCCGAGAGATGGCATCCACCCGAAGGCACTAGACAAGATCATCGACTTTGGCGTGGACCGCATGGTCTACATTTCCTGTAAGCCGACCAGCTTAACCAGAGACCTGGTGGTGCTGCAGGAGCGTGGCTACAAGCTGGAAAAGGCCTGTGCTGTGGACATGTTCCCGGCAACGGCAAACTGTGAGACGATCGCGCTGCTGACCCGCGTAAAATAAGGGTTTGTGGGCTTTCTGGGCGACCACGAAAGCCCATTTGACTACGATTTGACAACACTTTTTTGAGATGTTGTCAAAGACTGGCAGCTTTTTCAAAGATTTCTACGCTGCGTTCTGCCATTTTTTCGGTGGCGTGAGTGTAGATCTGCAAGGTGGTGTTGATATCAGCGTGTCCCAGGCGCATCTGGACATCCTTGATATCGGCACCATTTTCTATTAAGAGGGTGGCGTGAGTGTGCCGGAGGGAATGATAGTCGAAAGCCATATTCAGCTCATGGTGGATTACCCTTGCGCAGTATTTAAAGGAGTCGGGGCTGATAAATTCCCCGTTTTCCCGGACGCACAGGAAGTCCACGCGTTGTAGGGCACAGCTAATGCTGTGTTCAACCGGAACAATCCGGTATATACCATTTCCTTTTTCATCTTTCTCCGGTTTTAGATAATAATCTGTGTAATATTCGCCATAGAGAAGCCGGTTCTTTTTCTGTGTGACTAGAGCATGCTTTAACGCTTTGTAGAGAGCATCTCCAAATTTGATGGTGCGGATGGAATTGATTGTTTTTGGTGTTCCAAAGTACCAGGCTGATTTTTCTTCCTTCTTTCCCTTCTGTTCCAGCACCTTACGGACATCAACCCCATAATTTCGTTTTACGATAGTCTTTTTGACGGACAGAGTGCGGTTTTCCATGTCGATATCATCCCAGCATAACGCAAAGGTCTCGCTGAGACGTAAACCGGTATAATAGGCAATCATAAGCGGCAGATAAAAATTGCTGTCTTCCGGAAAACGTTCCAGAATTTTTTTAAATTCGTCTGGACGGATAACATAGCGCTGTTTTGGAGCTTTCTCAAATTTTGGCAGTTTTATCCGGGCGCAGGGGTTTTCTCTGACATACTGCAGCGGTTCTATAGCATATTCATAGGCAGCCGATAATACTCGCAAGATTCCAAGGACGGATGATTTTGCTAGGCCGTCAATCCTTAACTGATTCACATATTCCTGTATGGCAGCAGTGGTCAGCGATTTTAGCCGGTACTGCCCGAAACGTGGCTTTAACCGATTCTCTACAATATAGAGATAACCAAGCTGCGTATTGTATTTTAAATTCGTTTTGCAATAGTTATCAAACCAGTAGTCCAGATAGTCGGACACGCTGAGTTCAGATGGTGTGAATGATTGGCCGGAAGAGTTGTATTCATTCATTGCTGCAGTTCCGGCTGTCTGGGCCTCAGCCTTGGTACGGAATCCGCCTTTTGAGATAGATTTTCGTTTCCCGTTCACCGGCGCAGCTTCAAAGCTGTATTGCCAGGTTGATCCACGTTTCCTTGTTCTTAATTGTCCCATATATCATTCTCCTTTCGTGTGGGTGTTGCGACGTCGCAACGGTAAAAATAGGTACAAAAAATACGCCCCTTGCCAGGGCGCTTCGGAGATGATATAATTCAGGTGTTCAAGCTGATATATCAAGCCGGAGCAATCTGGCAAGAGAAATCTATGTAAAGCCGTTCGGTGCTGGTAACACCGGGCGGTTTTGCTATATGAATTTAATTAGGTAATGATCCGAGATCCTTCCAGTTGGTTGGAAAGCCCATTTCTTTTAATACATCGTCTGGTGATAAGACCGATAATTTTTTATTCAAATTACGAATAGATCGCGAAAGCTCTTCTGTCATTCTTTTGTAGTCATTATGAGATAGAAGGCGTCTTAAAGCAATGAGCGCTGCAAATAGATCACGTTTTCCTTGCATGTATTCATCCCTACTGTTTTTTGCAATGCCCATTTGATCGTGCAATTTGGTATCAATCAATGCCTTTTTAGTTCTGTAGCAATAAAGCCGATTTCCGTGAGCACAGAAATTTCGAATGGCAGAGAGATACATTAAGGCGTTTTCAAGTTCGTTGTCCATAATTCCAAATGTCCGCGAAACATCTTGGCGTTCTTTCACCTGCATCAGACTATAAAATTTGCTGATAGTGCCAAATGTCAAAATATTATTGAGGACCCAAAGCGGGATATATCCATATTCTTTTAAGTAGTGGGATATACTAGGATCACTCGTGCGGCTTGCAATTTGGCGTTGGATTTCGGAAATTAAAGATGTAATATTGGTTTGAGCATCCTTAACTTTCGTATTAAAATTGTTATACAACAAATAATTGCTGTGTCCATATTTCATGGGAAAGTAATAGGCAATTAAATTTTTTACATGAGTTTCAACTCTTAATATGTAACGGAAGAAAATATCGCGTAGCACACGATCAAACTGATAAAGTGCATGTATTTCATATAAGGTTGTTCCATCTTTATAGTGATCTGGTCCAGCGCTGGAATCTAAAAATAATTTGTTATATCCATTTATTAGATTGTAGTACCCTTCTTTGGCAAGAACGGTTTTTGCATATGCTTTGTCCTCGTCAGAATCAATCTTTATTCCTCTTTGCGTCAAAATAACTATAAGCTCTTCATGGGTTTTGAATGGTTTATCTCCCATAAAATCCTCCTTGAAAATAAAAAGACCCCGGGCCCGAAGGACACCGGAGTACGTTCCATATAGTATATGAAGAACACATCGAAGTATGCGTTCTTTGTTCCTACACTATATCATTTTAGTGCGCCTGTGTCAACAGAAATTTGTCAATATGTAAAAATAAACAATCATTCAACGATATATTTGGCTGAATTACTATTGCTCTCATTGCATTTGTACAATGTGTTACTTAATAATTGTTGATAGATAGATTGGAATGTAAAATGCGTCATATATAGGTAGTCATTTCGGTGATGTGATCCCCAACTGTTCGGAATTTCCGAACAGTTGAATTTTCCTCTAATTCGTGATCAAGATAGATATTTTTGATATGTTCACTGATTGAGGATTTTGAAACTTGGTATGGTTCGCACATGGAACGCTGGGTCATCCAAATAGTATCATCATTGAAATAAGCATCGACTTTGGTATCTCCCTTTTCATTTTGGTATATTAAAATGTTTCCGGTATTTGTATCCATGGAATCCTTTCTGCAATAGTATTGCTCTTCAAAACTTTTCTATGACAATCAGCGCTGGGTTACATAGCCATTTCAATCGCATCTGCATCAGCTTTGCCAAAATCATCCCGCATGATGTGCTCCAGGGCGTGCTGATATGCGATCATCTGCCTGGCCTGGCTGATCCGGGCATTTATGATAATGGTAAAGCTGCCGTCTTCGTTCGGATGCACTTCTTCTTCCACAGCGGTATCCATATCAAGAAAGTATACCCCGATGGCTTCTGTCAGCAGTGGGTTATTCATATAGGTCTCCTTTGCTTAACACGGTTCGTCCGGATCGCCTTTTTCCTGAGCTTTCAGGCTCTTCATAAATTCGATGTGTGCTTTCAGGCGTTCCGGCGGGATGTCTCTGGCAACGTGGAAGAGGGTGCGCAGCTCTGGGTTCTCAAAAACTTCTTGAGCTATTTCTCTGGTTTCGTCATTTATATAGTAATGACCAACTGTCTCAGGAAGAACAGTAGTTTTGTCAGTTCGTCCCAATAGATAATCAATATCTACATTAAAAAAATCTGCAATTTTTTCGAGAGTTTCAAAATCAGGTTCTCTTGCTCCTGTTTCATACATTCCTATAGTACTTCTGGATATTCCCAATTTTTCAGCCATTTCAGCTTGTGTAAGTCCACATGAATTTCTAAGTCGTTTAAATATATTTTGAAAGTCGCCCATGCTGTACCTCCTTATGAATTGATGTTATCACATAACGTGATAAAAGTAAATGTAAAAATGTCACAAAATGTGATTGACACTATACGTGACTGGTGCTATACTAAAACCAGTCACAGAGAGTGACAAACAGGAGGTGATAAAGTTGGTTCCGTACGGAAAGCGATTAATTAAGCTGAGAGGAAACAGAAGTCAGGCAGAAGTCGCAAAAGCAGTTGGAATTGCTACGTCAACACTTGGAATGTATGAGACGGAACAGCGCGTTCCAAGAGATTCTACAAAGATTGCGCTTGCAAAGTATTATAAGACAACTGTGCAAAAAATTTTTTTTACCGAAGATGTCACATAAAGTGACATAGAGAGGAGGCGAGATACGTGGAATTAAAAGAAGTTTCAATCGATGCCAATGAAAGAATATTTCTGAATGGCAAAGAAATTGAGAATGTAACAGGGTATAAACTCGAACACTTCGCTGACTCATCAGAACCAGCGAAGCTTACAGTGACAATGTATGTTAATGTAGGCCGAGTTTGTTCTGAATCGCAGAAGTGACAACACTAACTGCAATGTCTTTTAAAGCATGAAGCGATTCAGATCCAACATTTTTAGCAATGGATTTAGTTTTGTTCCAAGTGCTTTCGGAACGAATATCAGCTAAAAACTGGTGTCCAGTATAGGTGAGGTCAAATATTCTCCATATTTGAGGAGAGATATAACCTATAACATTCATTGATTTTGCATTCAGCAATTCTGCATCGATCATTTGAAGGCAATGATAATTCAGTTCTTCAATCGAATATGCAGGTAAGTGGTCATGCAGTTGTTGGACTGTATAAGAAGAATTGTAATTCATGTTTTCGACAGTAATGAGGATATCGCGAATGCAATCGGGATTTAGTTTCATGGTATATCTCCTTTCTTTCGTACTTGGCGCTGCGATGCCGGTACGGAAAGTATAACACTGAGGAGACATGGAAGACAAGATTGAAACCGTAAATCTGATATAGAGAGGAGGCGAGGAACGTGGAAAAACATTCTGGTTACGATGCCATTATCGATAACATCAAAATGCTTATCAGCAAAAAGGGTATGAAACAATCCGTTGTAGCTGAGCGGGCAGGCTTTACACCGCAGGAGTTCAGCAACATTTTGAATGAGCGAAGAAAGCTTCTGAGAATTGAATTTATGCCGCCAATCGCTAAGGCATTGGATGTAGATATGAATGAGCTGTATGGGGTAGAAGGGAAGGAGGTGGTGTGATGGAAGATAAAAAGAACCCACAGTTTCCAGAATGGAAAATATGGATTCTCACTTCGTTGGTAGTTAGTCAGATTATGACGGCTGTTCAGCTTCATCAGGCGAATCAGGAGCTGTGGAAGGCTGTGATTCAGCAGGATGAGGCTTTGGTTCAGTTGAGTCAAGAGTTGGTTCAGCAGAAACAGGAGCTGGTTCAGCTTGGTCAGCGTTTGATTGAGCATCAGCAGAATGATATTCAGCAGAAGACGTCATTAAATCGACTTCTGGAGAATCGGATTCAGAATCCAGCTTGTAGTAAATAGTTTCCAATTTTTCAAGACCTTTTAAACAAGCTTCGTACTGTTTTTGCTGAATTTCAATCATTTCATCATTCTGCTGGATAGTGCGATCATTTTGCTCAATGATGGTTTTGTTTTGTTCAATGATGAGTTCGTTCTGTTGAATAAGTTTTGCATCGTTTTCCATTTCTTCCTGGTGGTATTGTTCCTGCCAAGCAGTGGGAGAAAGGCTCGCGATATATGAGGCAATCCAAAGTATTAAGGGAAATAAGATGGATCCAATTAAAAACTGAGTTTGCTCGGGAGATAGCTTAATTATGGTTTCGCGGTGAGCTGGTGGGTTTGATTTTTCATCATACTCAAAATCATCAGGAATCAGTTCTGCAGGAACTTCAACATATTTTGGGGCTATCCGTATGGCATCGAGCGCTGAAATTAAAGGTTCAAAGCCGGAGGATAACTGAGCACCAATATCAGCGGTGAACTGAAGCCCAAGTGATTTGGTGATGGACGAAAAATCATTTCTGATGGCGACAGTGGCAGAAGATTGAATCAGATTCGCAAACTCTGTACCGTAAGTTTTAGAAAATGAATTGACCAGATCATGCAGTGGCGATTTAAAAGCATCAGCAACTAAACTGCCGTAAATATTTTGTTGTTGCCTGGCCATGTCGATAACTGGTGAAGAGAAAAGCATACCGATTTCTTCTGATTGAGCACGAAACTGTTCAAACGGAAGCTGTGATTTCTCAAAGGCAGCAAGTGGCTGTTCAAAAGAGCGAAGAAGAGCCTGCTGTTGCGTAACAGTATCAATAAGTGGTGATGTGTAAAGCTTTCCGATTTGCTCTAACTGAGCATGAAATTGTTCAAAGGGAAATTTGAAATTATCTTTTTTACTCATGTAAATTCCTCAGTAGCGGTTAAAAGTTCCATATCTATTTTACTGAGAATGAATTGGGAAAGCAATATTTTTATTTTGAAAAATTGATAGCTGAAATAGCAGCGGATTCGGCGTTGCAATCGAGGATCTGCTGGAATAAGAGAGGAGACGAACACAGTGGTAAGAGCATACGAACCGTTATACACGGTAAAAGAGGCGGCGAAGATACTGCGGGTTAATACATCTGCAGTATACAGACTGCTGAATGAAAAGCAGCTTATCGGGTTGCGCCTCGGATCAATCAAGATCCGCGGTGCTGACCTGGAGAAATTTATCGAACAGTATCCGGCGTATGAACCGGGGGAAGGAGGTTGCGATGGCGAAGCTTAACTTTATCGAGTCCCAGCACCCGCGGATGCTCAGCTATGTGGAGTGCCGGAGTGATCCGGCGGAAGAACCGGCGCCGGAGAAGCCATTATCTGACCGGTTGGGAGATCTGGCTGTGGATGTGATGGTTGTAGCTGCAGCGTTCTGCGGCGCGACCGGTTTTATGTTCTGGTTGTTTATTATTCTGGCATTGGCGTAGGAGGGAGGTGAGGACATGGTAGAGGTTACGTTTAATCGTGAGTTGACAGAGATTAGCGATTGCGTTCTGGCCATCACTGGCGGCAGAGTTGACCGTAAGCTAGAGGGCACATTTTATGCCTACGGTGAGACAGATGATGTCGCTCTGAAGCGGATGATCATCAGATTTGTAAAGACTGCAGTCTGTCAGGCGATTGATCCGGCGGAGCAGATGGGCGCTTATGAGGAGCTTCGTGCGATGATTGATGCCGAGATCAATCGTCTGAAAAGAGAAACCCCGGAAGCTGCAACTTCCAGGGAATCAGGGAAATAAGTATAAACTTACACCTCAATTATAAATTGGGAGAAATGGAGAGTCAAGATGGTAAAGGTAATTATTGAGGAAGATGATGGTGAACGCAAGGAATTTACCGGCGACTTTACCGTGGTAACAGTTGTATCTAATAAAGAACATGGCTACAGCACAAATAATTGCATTCGGGGTAAATACATTCGGAATCAGTTCCCGTATTTTCTTGCGCACACAGTGTTTGACAATATGAATTCCATTTATAAAGATGAAACGCCGACGGAACGTATCTTCCGGCTGGTTGAGTTTGAGAGCTACATGGAAGCTTTGGTTATGGGTGAAATCACAGAGAACAGAGATGCGCTGAATCTGTCAGATGAAGCAAATTTTATGCTGGATTTTATAAAACGCATGAAAGAAAAGGAGAACAATGGCAACTAATTTGATTATTCTCGGCCGCTGCCAGGTCAACCGCCTGCAGATAGGCCAGACAATCCGCTTCCACTCCCGGAACTTTGTGCGGGAGATGGTGATGACGATCCGGCGCATGCAGTGGTTAAAGGACCAGGTCATTATCTCCGGTGGCGAAGCAAATGATGTGGCGCTCAGCGTGTATGACTGGGTGGATTTGGTGTCGATAGAAAGGGAGAAAGAGGCAGTGTGATGTCGGTAACGAAGCAGGTGTTCGGCAGCCGCGAAGGGTGGCTCCAGGCGAGAAAAAATCATATTGGCGGATCTGACGCAGCCGCTTGCGTCGGGATGAACCCGTATAAGGACAACGTGCAGCTCTGGGAAGAAAAGGTGGGACTTGTGGAACCGGAAGACATTTCCGGTGAGGATTATGTCCGGTATGGAACAGAGGCGGAGCAACATCTCCGTGCTCTGTTCGTTCTGGATCATCCGGAATATACAGTCACTTACGATGAAAATAACATGTATCGGAATGACCGTTATCCGTGGATGCACGCATCTTTAGACGGAGAGCTGACAGATGAGCAGGGGCGGCGCGGGATCCTGGAGATTAAGACCACCGAGATTTTGCAGGGTAGTCAGTGGGAAAAATGGCGCGACAGAATACCGGACAACTACTTTTGCCAGGTGCTGCATTATCTGGCTGTCACGGAATGGGATTTTGTGGTGCTGAGAGCTCAGATTAAGAGCCAGAGACGAGGAGCACTGAACATCGAAACTCGGGATTACATCATCGAGCGGGGAGATGTTGAGGCGGATATCCAGTATTTGATTGATGCAGAGCGGAAGTTTTGGGATTGTGTCCAGAGTGGGCGCCGCCCCAATCTGATCCTTCCGGCAATTTAAAAAGGAGAAAAGTATGGAACTGAAAATTTACAGCCCGCAGGACACGGGTTTTATTAAGAAAATTGACTGGAACTTTGAAGAATTGAAAGAGCAGGTCACGGCCGCAGCGCAGGAATATGAAACATCTGTTTATACGGATGAGACAATCAAGGCTGCGAAAGCTGACCGGGCACAGCTTAATAAATTTGTGGATGCTTTAAATGGCAAACGTACCGAGATCCGCAAGAAGCTTCTGGAGCCGGACGAGCTCTTCGGGCAGCAGGTTAAGGAACTGACCGGAATTGTTAAGAATGCGATTGACAACATCGACAGCCAGATTAAGGGCTATGAGGAGCGCCAGAGATCCGAGAAGCTTGCAAAAGTCCGGGAGTTTTATGAGGAGAACGTTGCAGATCTGGCAGAGTATCTGCCTTGGGAGCGTGTGGTGAAGTCGGAATATGGCAATGCATCCAAGAGCATGAAGTCTATCAAGGAAGAGATCCTGGCGCTGATCCAGAAAGTTGCCGAGGGTATCGCAATCTTAAATGAGGTGGATAGTCCCTATGCCGGTGACATGAAGCAGGTATTTTTACGGACGTATGACATTGGCATGGCAATGGCAGAGCGTAACCGCCTGGAAGAGGACGAGAAACGCCGGAAGATCTATGCAGAGGAGCAGGAAAAGCTGAGAGCGGAGAGGGAAGCAAAGCGCAGACTGGAAGCTGAGCGCGTGATGGGTGCGTGCAGACCGGTGGCTCCGGAGACAATGGTGCAGCAGCCGCAGGCACAGCAGTCTCAGTCTCAGCCGGTAGTCGAAACCGTAGAGAATCCGGTTACAGTGCTTGATTTTCGCGTATACGTTACCAGAGATCAGATGTTAAAGCTGAAAGGCTTTTTAAAAGAAAACGGCATCCGGTTTGAGCCGGTACCGAAACAGTAAAGGAGGATATTGAATCATGGCAGTAGGAAACAGTTTAGCGAAAAGAAACCAGAATCAGCAGGCAAGTGGACTTACCGCTTACCTGGCAAAGGATGCCGTCAGAAATCAGATCAACAGTGTTGTCGGCGGAAAGAACGGACCGCGTTTTATTTCCAGCATTGTATCTGCAGTACAGGTGAATCCGGCGCTGCAGGAATGCACGAACTCCAGTATCGTATCAGCTGCGCTCCTGGGAGAGTCACTGAATCTTTCCCCGAGCCCGCAGCTTGGTCAGTATTATATGGTACCGTATGACAACCGCAGTAAAGGCGCTAAGGAAGCGCAGTTTCAGCTTGGATATAAAGGATATATTCAGCTGGCAATTCGCTCAGGGCAGTATAAGAAGCTGAATGTACTGGCTATCAAAGAGGGTGAGCTTGTACGCTTTGATCCGCTGAATGAAGAAATTGAGGTCCGTCTTATTGAAGATGAAGAACTGAGAGAAGAAGCACCCACCGTTGGATATTATGCAATGTTTGAATATACCAATGGTTTCCGGAAAGCCCTTTACTGGAGCAAACGTAAGATGCTGGCTCATGCAGATAAGTTCAGCAAGGCGTTTTCGGTTGGTGAAACCACGATCAAGACCCGGTATGGAGAGAAAAAGAAAGTATCTTTCGCGGATTATGAAGCTGGAAATTATGCCAAAGAAGATGAATGGATGTATTCCAGTTTCTGGTACAAGGATTTTGACGGTATGGCATACAAGACCATGCTCCGTCAGCTGATTAGTAAGTGGGGCATTATGAGTATCGAACTGCAGTCTGCAATCAATGCGGATATGGCAGTGGTGCACGAAGACGGGGCCATGGATTACGTTGATAACGGACCGGAAGATGTTTATACAGATTACACGGTGACGGAGCCGAATAACTCTGATCAGCCAGCTGAGGAAGCTGAACAGGCAACAAAAGAAGATGCAGCACCTGCAGATAATGTGGAAGCTGATTTCTTTAATTAAAATGAGAGGAGCAGTACATAATGGCAAAGTTTATCAGCATGGACCGGTTCAAGGGGGGAGCGCTGCTGGAATTGTTTAACCGCGCAATGCGCCAGATTGCCAGTAATATCATGGACCCGAACACGGATCCAGAGAAAGCCAGAACATTGACCCTTAAGCTGACATTTAAGCCGGACAAGAGCCGGAGAAGCATGAAAACATCTTTTGCAGCCAATGTAAGTCTGGCACCGCCACTTGCGGAAGAAACTGTAATGTTGATTGGCCAGGATGCCCGCACTGGTAACATCCAGATGAGCGAGATCGACGACCAGTCCAATGCAGTTTCCGTCCAGGGCAATATGATTCCGGTTAAGGCTGAGGTGGTACCGCAGGCGCCGCCGGTTCAGGCATTTGATCCGGAGACGGGTGAGATTTACGAACCGGCATCGCAGCAGAAGGAACCCATTGATTTAAGAAAAGCATAAAGGAGAGTAAGAACATGTTTGAAGGATTGAAAGAAGCATTAGGTTATGTAGTGGAACTTGGAAACGATGCGGTAAGAACGGAAGTGATTGAGATTGCCGGAAAGACTTATGCACGCAGTGGTGGTGGAAGCCTGGAGCGTTATGATGAGGCGGATTATGCGGAGCCGGTAACTGCAGCTACGTTGACGGCGCTCTCTGATTACATTGAGAACTGCCATGAGGAGTTTTTAAACCGCAAGATGATCATCCATGTAGTGAGCCCGACCGAGGTCCGTTTGGTGTCTATCCTGGATGCCGATCGCAAGCGTGAGACTTTATTTGTAAGCAATGCAATCGTTTCGGAATTTATGTTCGGCCGTTGGTACGACCAGGAAAGCTTTATGATCGGCCTGCAGGCGAACTTCCAGCCGACCGTGGATTTGGATGTGATCATGAAGCTGGCCGGAAACATCGAAAAGAAGAACGACGCAGCTTATAGCGATGACGGTTGTACTCAGATTGTTACCATGCAGACCGGTGTAGCGACCAAAGGTGATGCGATTGTGCCGAATCCGGCAGTATTAAAACCGTTCCGGACCTTCCAGGAAGTGGACCAGCCGGAGAGCGCTTTTGTGTTCCGGATTGGCGACGGCGATGAACCGGCCTTTAAGTTGGTGGAAGCTGAAGGCGGTGTATGGCGCAACGTAGCAATCCAGAATATCAAAGACTATCTGGCAACGCTTCTGGCTGACATGCCGGAAGAGATCCAGAGCATGATTACAATTATCGGTTAATTAATGTTGTTACCTCTGCGGTTTAATGTGTCACAACAGAATGCCGCTGGTACTGCCCCGCTGACTTTGATAGCGGCGGGGCATATATAAAAGGAAAGCAGGTGAAGGTCGCCAATGGGTCGTCCGATCAAGACGGGGCTAAGCTACTTTCCGAAAGATGTGGATTTTTACAACGATTATAAAATTATGGATTTGCTGGAAAAGTATGGACCGGTCGGTGTCACTATTTATGAGGTCCTGTTGACAGAAATCTATAAAAATGGGTATTACCTGGCAGAGCCGATTGACCGGATATCCACGAAGATCGTCCGGATCATCGGTGCAAAATGGGTGCAAAAACGCCTTGTGTCACAAGTTATTCTTGATTGCGGGGAATTAGGGCTCTTCGAGACAACCCTCCTTCAGCATGGGGTTATAACCTCTGTGGGAATCCAGCGGCGATTCGCCATCGTCACTTCACGAAACAAGGTGAATAAAGAAAAATACTGGTTGATAGATGATTCTGGTCAACCTTTATTAAGTGCACCCTTAGACGGTATTTCTGCAACAGAAAAGCCGATTTCTGCAACAGAAACCCATAAAAATGATGCAGAAATTCCACAAAAGGAAAGTAAAGAAAATAAAAGAAAATTAAATAAAATCTCTAGGGAGAGCCAGCACGTTCCGGATCCTGCCTTGAATGCTGCATTGAATGGATATATAGAGTTTCGGGAGCAGGCGGGAAAGCCCATGACGGAACGCGGCATCCGGTTATTACTGGACGAGCTGGAGAAACTGTCCAGCAATCCACAGGAGCAGGCGGCAATCCTTGACCAGTCCACAAAAAATGGTTGGATTGGTGTGTATGAGCTGTCTGCCAAATCAAAAACCCCTGGCAAGACAGCGGCGGGTAAAGGTAATAAGTTTTGTAACTTTGAGCAGCGGGATACCGACTACGATGCAATGGTAGCGGCAGAGACCCGCAAGATGATAGAGGAGAGTGGAGAAGGTGAATGAGACAGAACGGCTTGTTATGAAGCTGTACGGTGAAGGAAAGTCGGTTGCAGACATTGCAGGCCGACTCGGAAAGAAAGAGTCAACGGTATATACATATCTGACTAAAAACGGACAGCCTCAGCGCAAAAAGAAGAGCCAGCTGGGGATCAGCGCCTGGAGAATCAAGCAGGCCCGCAACAGAGCCAAGGAAGGAAGCAAGATCCGTGTGAAGAGCGTGAAGATACTCGGCGAGGGGAATATAAAGCATAAAAGCGTACCGGTTATGGCGCGGGTGTTATCAAAAGCCAGCAAGTACTTCTGCCTGGTGGAGCTGCCGGGCGGTACCCAGGAGTGTATCCTGTGGACGGATATGGTCGGCGAGACCATGGATCGGTATTGAAGGAGAAGACATGGGAGAGGAAGTTAAAAGTGCTGCTGAGATGCAGCAGGAAGAAATTGATAATTTTGAGGTCGATGCCGCGACTGCCAGCAGCTGGTATAAGCAGGTCAGCTATGATGATGCAAAGCTTTTTATCCGGACAAACCTCGAGTCTGCGGCAAGGAGCTTTATTGCGATCGGCTATTATCTCAAACTCATTCGGGATGGTGAACTGTATCGCGAAGAGGGGCACGAAAACATCTGGGACTTTGCACAGGCAGAATATGGCATCAGCAAGTCCACGGCCAGTCGTTACATGAGCATGAATGACCGGTTTGCCCTGGACGGCAACAGCCCGATCGTGGACCAGAAATATAAGGATTTCGGGAAGTCGAAGCTGCAGGAAATGCTGTATCTTACGGATGAGCAGCTGGAGCAGGTAACACCGGAAATGAAGGTCCAGGAGATCCGTTCCATGCGCCAGCCAAAAGAGATTCCATATTTTGAGATCGAGGGGCAGTTGGACTTGGAAAAGGACTTTCCGGAAGTGATTCCGGAAGGTGAGGGAGCAGCGCCGGTTATGACAGGGATGCCTGCGATGACGCAGCCGGCTACGATCCAGACAACAATGACTCTGGAGGAGATGATGGGCGGGGAGGAGCTGGGAGAAACTGTTGCGACATCGCAACAGGAAACACCATCGATGGTTTTGGAGACCGCTGCTCCACCATCGGAATCCGCTGCCGAAAAGCAGCACTCTGGGAAGTGCCTGCATAATCCGTTGTATGATTGCAGCATGGCAGATGAGGATAAGACTATCCCAGGAACCGGCGAGGATTGCACGCATTGTTGCTGCTGGGAATGTCCGAAACATGGAGACTGTAGACTGGAATGCTACGCTTCAGAGCGGCGAAAGTATCAGACAGAAGATGCGAAAACAGAAAAAGAGCTGGATCCGGAACCGATTGAGTATGACCGACATACCCTGGAGAACATGATTCAGGATGCCAAGGAAGCTTTCAATTTGATGAGCGAACACTGGATAAATAACCAGCCGTATACCTACGCCAAATATAGCATGATGATTCAGGCATATGAGATGTTGCTGCAGGTACATGATGCAGCTGATCCTGAGTCGGAAGAGGTTGAGCAGCCGGAGCTTCCTGTCATGAAAAACAACGACCAGCGGAAAGAGTGGTTGCGGAACTACGAGCCCTGGGGCGTGTGGTATAAGGATGAGCATATCGGCAGCACATTTTATAAATACGATTTCAAGTGCGGCGCTCGACTGATTGTTGAAGCGTTTGCCATCAAAAACTATTGCGGGAATTTTACTCACGCAAACTATCATCTGGTAGGCGGACCGGAACCGCCAAAAGGAGCAAATGGCTTTGAAAAATGGACAAGGCACGACGAATATAACCATTATCCGGATAATGAGACGGAGTTGGTGGAGTTTTTGAAGTACATACAGAAAGGGGAAAAGTGATGAATAGATTAACTCAGAAACGGGTAAATGGAATCAAAACCGGCTACTGGTCCGCCAGTAAGAGGGATGAGCTGGTGGCACGGCTGGCAGAGTATGAGGATACTGGCCTGGCGCCTGTAGAGGTGCTGAAGCTGAAACAGAATACAGTGCAGTGGATTCCGATGGCTAAGGAGTTGCCGGAATCAGCAGACTATGTGCTGATGTCATTCGAAAACTTTTCCCTCCCGGCTATTGGCCGGTACGAGGTAAATGACGAGGGTGATGGTGCATGGTATCTGGGGGATGACAATGGTGGAGACACATGCTGCAGTGTTGGATTATTTGTTAATGCGTGGATGCCGCTGCCGAATCCGTATACGGCAGTAAATTAAGATTTAGGAGTGATTGAATGGCACATATCGAGATATGGTGGAGATGTCCGGTTTGCAAGAAAGCGCATGATACTTGTGCAGATGCAATCAAATGCAGAAATTCTCACCCGATTGTATCTGAAAGATGGGCAGTAGGAAATAATGAGGCGGCGTACAAAATCAATGAAAACGTAGAACCTGGCTGGGTTGGAAGCGAGGAATGGGCGATGAAATTAGCTGACAAAAACTGAAATTTGGAGGTGCTAATGTATAAAAACAAAGAGGGATATCCGGATCCGACCGCAGGCCGTGCAGTCCGGAAGGCAGACAAGCCGCCGGAGGAGGTTATTAACTTCCGGCGGGCCATGAAGCTGATGAGTGTGATCTGCCATGTGCGGATCCTGGGCAAAGTAACCGTGATCGATGAGAGAGGCAGGCGGTGGTAGGTGGCTGTAACCAAAAGATATAAAGTTTACCGCTGTGACAAGCTGATTGGCGATTACACGGCGGTGGATGCAGCGGATATGCTTAAATGTACACCCGGGACTGTCCGGAGCTACGCCAGCGGTGGGAATAAGCTTTACGGTGAGTACACCTTTGAGGTCGTAGAGCCGGAGCCAGTGTGCAAGGCGGGGAAGTCCTGGACGATGACCAGGGATCAGGCGGTAGACTGGGAGGATACGCGGCAGCGGTTGTTGAGCAGTGGGGCGGATTTGAGCCGGTATGTGTTAAAGCCGGAACCGAGTTGGAGGTGATGTAACGTAATGAGAGTAGATGGATTCTTTTTCCTGAAAATGATGATGGGATTGGCATTATTTTTAATGACATTTTATCTAGGGTTCAGCGTGATAAAACGAGGAAAAGTTGAACTGCATGAATATGTCTGGATGTGGGTGTTTTGTCTTTGCTGGACATTGGTGTTTTTCTTAAAAAGATAAGGCGTATTGGAGGAGGTGAGCCCATTGGACAAGCAGATATTAAAAGACTACATAGATGCCTGCGCACAGGTTAAGGAGACCAAGGAGCAGATCCGGAAGCTGCGCAAGGCCCGGAAGCAGATGGTGGCAGACACAAGCAAAGGATCGGCCCATGAGTTCCCTTACACGGTCCAGACGTATCATCTGGAGGGGCTGTCATATCCGACTGTGAAAGATCCCGGTGAGTTGGATCGTCTGGAAGAGGTTCTTGTGGAGCGGCTGCAGACTGCTGAGCGGATCAAGCGAGATGTGGAAGCGTGGATGAATACAATCCCGATGCGAATGCAGAGAATCATCCGGTACCGGATATTTGAGGACCTTCCGTGGGGGCAAGTGGCTGTGAGAATGGGCCGTAGAGCAACGGAAGCCAGCGTAAAAATGGAATATTTGAGATTTATGGGTGAAAAATAAATTGTGTTACGAATGTTACACATGTTACGAATCAAAATGATATAGTGTAGCATGAAGCCAAAGGCATACAGCTTGCGGCTTCTGCCTTTTGATTATTTGTTTTGAGCGCGCCGCACATTGGCAGTCCACTTCATGGCTCCGTTACTGCCTTAACAAAACTGTTCTCCTGGATCTGGAGAATGAAAACCATCAAGCAATTGGTGCAAGCGGCGCTGCATGGACTGCACTTTTACTTTCTCCCTGCCGGGTGTCACAGCCTGGCTGGGGATTTGGTTGGCAGTCACCGATTGCAAACAGCTGCATAATGGAACGTAGCTCAGCAGGTCAGAGCAGCTGGCTTATATCCAGCGTGTCGAGGGTTCAAGTCCTTCCGTTCCAATTTGCGAGGTAGAGCAGTCAGGAAGCTCGCCGGGCCCATAACCCGGAGGTCGCAGGTTCAAATCCTGCCTTCGCTATTTGCTTCATAAGAAGCCCTCTTTCATGAAAGCACCTGTCGTGAGATGGGTGCTTTTCTTTTGTCAGAATTTGAGGTATGATGAGAGAAGAAGGGAGATAAAATATGAAGAGTATTGCTATTTTTAACAATAAGGGTGGAGTTGGAAAAACCACATATCTATACCATATTGCGAACATTCTTGCAGATGCTGGAAAAACTGTGCTCATGGTTGACTGCGATAGTCAATGTAATTTGACAGCGTATGCACTAGAAGAATCCCAGATTCGACAAAGTTGGTCGGAACGAGGAAATAGTATATATAGAGTTATAGAGCTTATAGCAAGAGGTTTAGGAGATTATAGAAAAAGAAAACCAGTGCCGTTAAATGATTATTTGTATTTGGTGCCGGGAGATATTGATTTAAGTATATTTGAAGATAGGTTGGGTGAAACCTGGTCAAGTGCATCAAATCAGGAAATATCGTTAAGAGCACAAATTGCAATATATCGGTATGTCCTTTATGCCGCGAAAGAAATCAATGCGGAATATATTTTATATGATTTAGGACCTAATTTAGGTGCTTTGAATAGGGCTGTATTAGGAGGTTGCGATTATTTTGTGACTCCACTTTCACCAGATTTATTTTCGATTAAAGGTACAGAAAATTTAGGAAATAAATTTGTTAAATGGAGAGAAGATTGGGATAGAAATTTGATAAAATGGAAAGGTGAAATGGATGAATTGCCAACTGGAGCCCCTAAATTTGTGGGGTATGTTACACAACAACATAATTTAAGAACAAAAGATGAAGATGGTATGACTAATGGATGGAAGATTTTTGGCAATCAAGTAGATGGAGCTGTTAGGACAAATATCGTAGATAAGCTTACTCCATTAGACCAAGTTGTAAAAAGAGATGATTATAAACTAGGAGCTATTCCGAATTTGCATAGTTTGGTTCCGTATTCGCAAAATGCAAAAAAGCCGGTTTATAAATGCACTGGAAGAGATGGGCTAAAGGGGGAACATATAAGCCGTGCTAGAGAAAGCGTGAAGTATTATGAAGGTATAATTGATATTATAATGAAATTGGAATGAGTACTACAGAGCCACCCCGTGTGGCTCTTTTCTTATACTCAAAACAACACGAATCGAGGTGATCGGACATGGCCAGAGCGCCGGATCCAAGAATTGAACAGGCGAAGGCCATGTATCTGGAAGGTCAGAAATTGGTTGAGATTGCGAGTCAACTAAATCTGCCGGAAGGCACGGTCCGTCGCTGGAAGTGTACACATAAGTGGGATAACGAACGTTCGGATAAGAAAAGCGAGCGTTCGCAAAAGCGTAAGCGTGGGGCTCAACCTAAAAACCAGAATGCCATCGGCAATAACGGCGGCGCTCCGGAGAACAACAAGAATGCAGTTACCACGGGAGAGTTCGAAACTCTCCTTTTTGATTGCCTGGATCCGGAGGAGCAGCGCCTGGCACAGGCCGTGCCGGAGGACAAGCAGAAACTTCTCATGCAGGAGATTCAGCTCCTCACGGTCAGAGAGCGCCGGATGCTAAAAAGGATCAACCTGCTGCGGATGTCCCTGGATGATTCCGGGGCATCATCGGGAGATGAGACTGGTATGACGGTGGTGAGTCACAAGAGCGGACTGGAAAAGGATAAGGAGACTGATCTTCTGGAATACCGCGGCAAGCTGGGTCAGATCCAGAATATCGAGGATGCCCTGACCCGTGTGCAGGCCAGAAAACAGGCTGCCATTGATGCGCTGCATCGATATGGCGTGGATGATGCGCGTCTGGAAATCGAGATGATGAAGCTTGATCTGGCAGCGTTGAAGCTTGGTGGTCAGGAACAGCAGATTGAGGATGATGGATTCCTGGATGCGCTGAATACAGAATCACGGAGTCTGTGGGGTGATGCGGATGACGATTAAAGAGCGCATTGCCGGCATGAAAGAAAAGCTGCAGGCTATGAAACAGCAGCGGGGAATCCTGACAAAGGTCCAGGTATTTCAGTTCCAGCCGTTTTCTCAGAGACAGAAGCAGATTCTTACCTGGTGGATGCCGGACAGCCCTGTAAAGGACTATGACGGTATTATCGCGGATGGAGCGATCCGATCAGGAAAGACGGTCTGCATGTCACTGTCTTTTGTGTTCTGGGCGATGGAGAACTTTAACGGCCAGAATTTTGCGATGTGCGGTAAGACGATTGGGTCCTTCCGGCGAAATGTTTTGTTCTGGCTGAAATTGATGTTGAAAAGCCGCGGCTATAAGGTTGCAGATCACCGGGCGGATAACCTGGTGGAAGTCAGCCGGAATGGTGTCACGAATTACTTCTATATCTTCGGTGGCAAGGATGAACGAAGTCAGGATCTGATCCAGGGCATTACCCTGGCCGGAGTCTTTTGTGATGAGGTCGCACTGATGCCCGAGAGCTTCGTCAACCAGGCAACTGGCCGTTGTTCTGTGGCGGGGTCCAAATACTGGTTTAACTGCAATCCGGACGGACCGTATCACTGGTTTAAGGTCAACTGGATTGACAAAGCCATCGGTTACCTTGGCAAGAAAAAGACTGCCAAGCTGCAGGAAGAAGCCAAGGCGAAAGGCACGGAGTTGAACCTAAAAAAGCTCCTGTATGTGCATTTCACAATGGATGACAACCTAAGCTTGTCGGAAACTATCAAAGCCAGATACCGCAGCATGTATAATGGCGTTTTCTTCAAGCGCTACATCGAGGGCCTCTGGGCTATGGCTGAGGGCATCATCTATGACATGTTCGACCCGGACAAGAACACCGTAGATGCAGAGGCCACGGCAGCTGCGTACCGGGAAAAGACCGGTCAAGAGTTTTGGGTGGGGGATAAATACGTCAGCTGCGATTACGGTACACAGAACCCTACGGCGTTCTTGCTGTGGAGCAAGGGTGCTGACGGCAAATGGTACTGCCGGAGAGAGTATTACTACTCTGGCAGGGACAAAGGTCGGCAGAAGACCGATAAGGAATTCTCGGATGACCTGACGACCTGGCTAGCCGGGGAGAGCATCCATGCCGTTATCCTGGACCCGGCAGCGGCATCCTTTAAAGCCCAACTGGAAAAAGACGGGTACAAAGTAAAGAAAGCCAAGAATGATGTTTTAGACGGAATCCGTTTCGTAGCAACTTTGCTACTGGCGGGTTCCATTTTTGTAGATTCGTCCTGTGAGAACCTGATTAAAGAATTCGCGTCCTACATCTGGGATGCAAAGGCGGGGGAACGGGGCGAAGATAAGCCGGTAAAGGAACATGATCATGCGCTTGATGCGCTCCGGTACTTTTGTTATACGATCATCCGCAGGTTTGGTGGCATGAAGATTTTAAAGTGAGGTGACAAACGAAATGGATATTGAAGTGATAAAGAAACTGATCCGAAAGTATCAGCCAGGGCATACGGACTTCGTGAGTAATGCCATGAAAGCCAGAGCTTATTACCGAAATGATACAGACATCAAATTCCCGCCATCGGAGGAAGAGAGGAAGGAGAAGGAACGGCCGCTCAGGAATGCAAATAACCGAATCCCGTTCAATTATCACGGCCTTTTGGTAAACCAGAAAGCATCCTATATGTTCACAGCACCTCCACTTTTTGATCTGGGAATAAAAGCATCAAACAATAAGCTTGTAAAGTTCCTGGGAGACAAATACGCAAAAATCTGTAAGGACCTGTGTATCGAGGCATCAAATTGTACTGTTGGCTGGCTGCACATTTGGCGCGATAAAAAAGACGCATGGAATTATGCTGTGATCCCAGCCGAACAGGTGATTCCCATCTGGTCTGATAGCTTGGAAAAAGAGCTTTTGGGAGCGTTTCGGAGCTACCAGAAAATTGATGATGGAACAGGTGATACCTATACCATTTATGAGTATTGGAGCGATACGGAATGCGCCGCATACCGATTAAAGGCTGGGGATAGGCTGGATCAGCTGATTCCGTATCAAATGTTTTTAATAGATCCGGTACTGTGTGAGTTCTCGGAAAGCTACCAGCACGGCATCGGAGAAGTGCCGTTTTTCCCATTTTTTAACAACAATATTGATACAAATGACCTGCAGAACATCAAACCTTTGATTGATGTCTACTGCAAGGTGTTCAGCGGTTTTGTTAATGATCTGGAAGATATCCAGGAGATTATCTTTGTACTGACCAATTACGGAGGTGCTGATTTAGGGCAATTCCTGCGGGATCTGAAAGATTATAAAACGATTCAGGTTGAAGATGAAGGTGACGGGGCTCATTCCGGTGTTTCCACACTCACGATTGATTTGCCAGTAGAAGCCAAAAAGACGTTGCTCGAGGTAACCAGAAAGTGCATTTTTGAGCAGGGGATGGGAATTGACCCGGATCCGCAGAATTTCGGCAATTCTTCTGGTGTGGCACTGAAATTCCTGTATTCGCTTCTGGAACAGAAAGCTGGTTTGCAGGAAACCGAGTTTAAGCTTTGTTTCGGCCGCTTTGTCCGTTGCGTGTGCCGTTTGCTTGGTATTCCCATTAAGAATGATACCATTATCCAGACTTGGACACGTACCAGCGTGCAGAACGATCAGGAACTGGCCCAGATTGCATCGCAGAGTAAGGGAGTTATTTCGGACGAGACGATCGTTGCCCATCATCCGTGGGTCGAGGATCCTGAGAAAGAGATGGCACTACTAAAAGAGCAGGAGGATGCGGACACCGCTGAGATCTCCGAGATGTTTCCGAAGGACGATCCGGCCCAAAACGATGATTCAGGCGAGGACAAGAAAGACCAGGGCGGTGATGCGTGATGTCCTACTGGGAGAGACGCCAGGAAGAAACCTATAAAGCCGGGGAAATGACGGTGAACCAATATTTCACTGGGCTGGAAAAAGCGTTCAACCAGGCCAAGAGAGAATTGCAGAAGACGGTGGAAAGTTTTTACTGGCGGTATGCGGAAGAGAATGGATTGACGTATGCAGAGGCTCAGAAACGTCTGGATAAGGCCGAAATGAAGGGGCTGAGGGAGTTTATAGACCTGGCAATGCAGAACATTGGCAAATACAACCAGGAGGTTAATAACAAGTCCATCAAGGCCCGCATGACGCGCTACCAAGCGTTGGAAGCACAGGTGGATGCAATCCTGAACCAGCTGTATGCGGTTGATTACCAGGCAAATGCAGAAAAGATGATGAGCGATGTATATACGAACACCTATCATCGTACCTGGTATGATGCGGACCGATATCGTGGCTTCCATGCCCAGTTCGCTCAGATCGAGCCGAGAACCATTGAAGCGGTGCTGAAGTATCCGTTCAATGGCGCGAACTTCTCGGATCGTCTCTGGAAGCAGAAGGAGCATTTACAGGGACAGATCATGGAGTCGCTGACAAACATGATGATCCAGGGCGCGTCACCGCAGAATCTCGCTAAAGACTTTGCAAAGAAAATGCAGGCAAAGAAGTTTGATGCTTACCGCTTGCTGCACACAGAAAGCTCTTATGTCATGAGCGAGGCCACTCATGCCGGTTACAAAGAGGATGGAGTTGAACAATATCAGATCCTGGCCACGCTGGACAGCAAGACTTGTGGAATCTGCGGCAGGCTGGATGGCAAAATCTATCCAGTATCGGAAGCGGTGACTGGAAAGAACATGCCGCCCTTCCATCCGTTCTGCCGATGTACGGATGTGCCGTATTATCCAGACACGCCAACGGAAGGAATGACATGGGCTGCCAGGGATAAGGACGGTCACAGCATCGAAGTGCCGGAGAGCATGACGTATGAGGAGTGGAAGAAGAAATACCTAGACGAAAGCGTAAAGGATACGGAACAGTTGTACAGGCCTGTTGATAGAGGAGAGAAAGAACAGATTGACATCGGAAAAGGGAAACAGGTGTCTATCAGAAAGGTCGAAAGTTATCCTGGTGAAGTTTATGCATCAGATGCCGCAGATATTAAGCCAAAAGCTCTACATGAAATTAATAAAAATACTGAGGACGCAATGAAAAAATGGGGAATCCCACCGGAGAAAAAGCCGAAGATGGTAATTGTTTCGTCAGATGAGCTTGGTGCATACGGAAAGTATGATGCCGTCACAAACACAGTGTATTATGTCCCGCAAATTGTCGTTGGGGACGATACCGTTGCCCCAGGGGATACGGAATATCATGAAATGTGGCATTTAAAGCAGGCGGAGGATTATCGAAAAAGCGGGAAAACCATTACCCAGGAGAATAAGCGTCAATATATGATACACCTTTGCAAACAGTGCAAGAAGCGCATTGACAAGCTAGGAATCAATGAGTACAATGTTAGTGAAATCAGCCGATATGCAATGAATAACTATATGATAGGCCGATTTGACGAAGTTGAAGCCGATTATATGATGGTAAAACGAAAGGGAAAAGTATCATGGTAATTAACGAATATCCAGAAGAAATAAAAAAATTGATGAGTATTTACGAGCCCTACATGGTGGGGTGTCATCTGGAAGATGCGCCGCCAGAGGCGGTAGAAGCTCTTGAAAAAGTGAAGGAATGGTCATGGGAACAGGGACAATAAATACCACCAGTCAGTAGGCCGGTGGTATTTTTATACCCATTTTTAAGTGTTGCGACATCGCAACAGCAGGGAGGTGAGCACATGAATGTATTAATCTGGTTCCGGCAGCATTATTGCCGGCATAGCTATCGGAAACACTGGAGCCGTGCATCTGGCCCGTATGGCGGATATGTAAGGCGGTGTACCAGATGCGGAAAGGAAGCCCACAATGATTGACATTTATGCAACCGGAGGTAGTTTTCTGGGCGTTCGCATTCCATACAAGGTTATGCTCGATCTTATGAAGGATGACTTTGTCAAGGACACGGAATTCATCGAATTTGAGTTTGAAAATGGCGATAAAGGTGCGGTGAGGAAAAGTTGCATAAATGGTTTTTGTGACTCAGAAGACATAGAAGAAGTTTAAAGCACGCAGAGATGCGTGTTATTTTTATGCCCTGCCATAAGGCACAAAACTGGGTCTACTCTGCCGGGAGTATAACCGGTCAATCCCAATACCCGGAGAGCGGGAATAAAAATCTATGGAGGTAGATACGATGGAATGGTTAAAAGCAATTTTGGAAAAGGCAGTGATCACGGATGGAAAGCTGGATGTTGAGGCAACCATGAAAACCATCAACGCTGAGTTCCCGAAGCATGCAGTACCAAAGCAGGACTACAATGACAAGGTGAAAGAGCTGAGCACGGCCAACGATACCATCAAGGATCTGAAAAAGAACAATGCAGACAACGAAGATCTGCAGAAGAAAGTCGAAGACTACGAAGCTGAAGTTGCGGACCTTAAAACAGCTGCGGAAAACACCAAAAAGGAATATGCCCTGAAAGATAAGCTGAAAGAGGCTGGCGCTATGGATGCAGATTACATCATCTACAAGCAGGGCGGACTGGACAAGTTTACCTTTGATAAAGAGGGCAAGGTTATCGGCCTGGATGATGTGCTGAAACCAATGAGAGAGGCGTCTCCGCATCTGTTTAAATCTACAGGCGGAGCTGGTGGCTATAACCCTACTGGTGGCGGCAACCCCCCGGCAAACAATCCGTTTGCGAAGGAGACCTACAATCTGACCGAACAGGGACGCCTGTTCCGGCAGAATCCAGAGCAGGCCAGACAGCTGGCGGCTGCAGCAGGCGTAAAACTTTAAGAAAGAGAGGATTTTTAAATGGCAGGAACAACCTTACAGGACGTTATCGTCCCGGAACTTTTTGACCCGTATGTAATTAATCGTACGATGGAATTATCTGCTCTGGTGCAGAGCGGAATTATTAAAAACGACAAACGGTTTGATGAGCTGGCATCTCAGGATTCTCCGATGGTTAAGATGCCGTTCTTCGAGGATCTGACCGGAGATTCTGAACAGGTTATTGAGGGCGTTGACCTTGCGGACAACGGGATTAATTCCAATATGGACGTGGCTGTAATCATTCGCAGAGCAAAGATGTGGAGCTCGACGGATTTATCGGCAGCTCTTTCTGGCACGGATCCGATGCAGGCAATCGCTACTCTTGTTGCCAAATTCTGGGAGCGTGATATGCAGAAAGAGCTGATTGCTATCTTAAACGGCGTATTTGGCACTATCCCGGCAGGATTAAGCGGAGACCCTGCTGCAGAGACCAGACTGGCATCCAATATCCTGGACATTTCCGGCTTGAGCGGTGCAAAGGCAAACTGGTCCGGTTCCGCATTTATCGATGCCGAGCAGAAACTGGGAGATGCAAAAGAGCTGCTGACAGGTATTTGCATGCACTCTGCGACAGAAGCTTATCTGAAAAAACAGAACCTGATCGATACGGTACAGCCGTCCAATGATGTTGCGTTTAAAGTCTATCAGGGCAAGAGAGTGATTGTTGATGATGCTTGCCCGGTGACTGATGGCGTATATACCACCTACCTTTTCGGCGAGGGGGCTGTTGCTCTTGGTAATGGCAGTCCGGTGAGAGATATCCCGACTGAGACCGATCGTGCGAAACGTAAGGGTTCTGGCGTTGATTTCCTGGTTAACCGCAGAACGAACATCCTGCATCCGAGAGGAATCGCATGGCAGAATGCTGTTATGGAGAAAACAGAGGGACCGTCCAGAACGGAGTTGGCAAACCCAAAAAACTGGAAGCCGGTATATGAGCCGAAGCAGATCCGCATCGTAGCGTTTAAGCATAAGCTCGGATAAGGAGGCCAAGATGACAAAATCGGAGATGTTGATTACCGTGAAAAATAATCTAAAACTGGAGGATGACACGCGAGATCTCGACATCTCCGATGTTATTCTTGGTGTTTGTGATTATTGTAATCTGAGTCCGGAAGATCTGCCGGACGATTTGGAGCCGTTTGTGCGCCGGAAGGTAAAGGGCGTCGTAGATTATGAAATGGTACACGGACCGGGATACACACAGGAGATTGCCAGCATCAAGGAGGGCGATGGAAGTATCACATATGCTACAGATAGTAGTAACAGCCGTGAGAACATTTATGGCTTGTCTGGTGCCGACAAGGCGATTCTGCGTCGGTTTAGGAGGCTGAGGGGATATGCTTAATCCATATGAGGTTTTATATGATTCCATGATGGACGTATACAGATACCAGAATGCAAAGGATGACGCTGGCTTTGATACTTCCGGGGATGTCTGTGTGGCATCTAAAGTAAAATGTCGTTACAGCCTTTCTGGACAGAACACGGCAGGCCTTCCGGTCCCGTCCGTATCCGCAAATAATCAGCTGTTTTGCGGGCTGGAAACGGACATCCAGGAGGGAGATAAGGTGGTTGTGACACTGCGAAACGGCAAAGAGATCCATCTTAGGGTTGGCGAGGTGCATCCTTACACATTCCAGTGCCAGTGTCGCGTGGAAAGGGACGAAAAGGCATGAGCAGTTCCAATTACCGACGGAATAAAGCGTTTATCAACCAGTTTCGGAAAGAACTGAAAGCAGAGCTAGGCGACTTATCCGAAGTAGATGTCAAAGTGCTTAACAGGGCCGTAAATGAGGGCATCAGATGGCTGAAGGAGCGGACACCGACTGGGCTCCATCCGAATCCGGTTACTTTTACGATTAAGAATGGACCGCAGGCAGGCAAGGTCGTGAGCTTCAAGACTCAGGAAACTATTGTTGGTGGACTGCTAAAAAAATCCTGGAAATCTGCTCCGGCTTCCAAAACAGCGTCCGGGGCAAAGAAGGTACTGGTAAATACAGCAGAGTATGCTTCTTACTGGAATTACGGTCATCGTATCGTGCTGCGAAAGGGCGGTCCGACAAAAGGCTTTGTGAAAGGTACCTATCTGCTGGAAAAAGGGGTCTCCTACATCGACCGTCGGCTGGTGGCCCTGTTCGAAGCGGAATTGGTAAGGATTAAAAAGGAGCATGAGGATGGGGATTGATACACTGTATAAAGCGATTGCAGCAGAGTGCCGGACTGCTGTGCCGGAGCTTGCCAAAATCTACCGAGACAATATCCCGCAGAATGCGGAACTGCCCTTTGTTCTGGTCCTGATCATCGATACGGATGTCAGCCGGCGGCTGGCAAATCAGCAACGGGTCAAACAGAGCTTTGATGTGCAGTATTTTCCTGGGTGCGATATCCAGGACCGCAGAAAAGAATGTGAAAAAGTAAAACAGGAGATGTTACGGCACTTCGATGTGATCAGTGCCGATGGCATCTCTTTTTATGTGAGAGAAAAGAATGCAAATGTAACCGATGATGTTCTTCATTTTATGTTCAGCGCCACTTACACAGAATGCAGGCAGGATGCTGAGCCGAAGATGGAAGAACTTAATGCAAATGTTGAAATGGAGGAATAAGCTATGGCAGGTACATGGGAAAGCCAGAACAAGGTGATTCCTGGGGCGTACATCAATCTGCAGACCAATACTCCACTGAGCATCACCGCGGGTGACCGCGGTACGGTGGTGATTGCGCAGGAACTGTCTGTGGGTACGGACAACGAAATCTATGAGATTACCGCATCCGCAGCAAATTATCCAGAGAATGCGACTGCGGCAGATAAGAAACTGACCGGTCTCGCCCTTCTGGGAGCAAAGACAGTGCTCTTATACAAGCTTCCGTCAGCTCACACGGACGAGCATGTGGAAGCAATGCTGGCGGCATTAAAAACCGTAGATTTTGACGTATTGGTATATCCGTATGCAAAATCAGGTACCTCAGCATCTACGGCACAGCAGACAATCGCGACCTGGGTTAAATCTATGCAGGATGACGATGGCAAGAATGTAACGGCAGTGCTGCCGAACTATGCTGCGGATTCGGAGTATGTGATCAACAGCGTGCAGGGCGTAATCCTTTCGGATGGTTCTACGCTGACAGCATATGAGACCGCGGCATGGATTGGCGGTATTACCGCTGGTTCGAGCATTACGAAGTCCAACACAGCGCAGAAGTTTGTAGGTGCGATTGATGTGGTGCCGAGGATGACGAGATCGGAACAGGAGACAGCGATTAAGGCCGGAAAGCTCCTGCTTGACGTGGATCGCAACCAGAATGTGACGGTAGTTGCAGATATCAACTCTCTGACATCTACTACCCAGACAAAGGGTGATATGATGAAGCAGAACCGGTCTGTAAGAACTGCCTGCGGTATCCGCAGTGACATCCAGTCTGTTTGGGATGCGAATATCAAGGGCAAGTACGACAACAATGCAACAGGCCGTTCAATCTTCAAAGGAATGTTAGTTGAATATTTTACTGATCTAGAGCGTCGTGGAGCAATTCAGAACTTTGATTCTGACAATGTGACTGTTGGGGCTGGAACTGCGATTAACGCAGTATTAGTTAACTGTGGTGTGCAGCTTGTAGGCAGCATGGAGCTTGCTTACATCAATGTAAATCTGACCTAAGGAGGATATGAGATATGGCAGAGAACTATACTATGCTTTCTGACACCCTTGGATCATCTGAGGGAATGGGTTATATTACCCGCGATGGTCAGAACCGGCGGATGTTTGATTTGTCGAAAGTGGAAGCTTATGTCGATCTGAAAGTAACAGAAAAGCAGCTTATGGGGCATCGTATGGTCCAGCATAAGGTAACCGGTGCCAGCGGAAGCGGAAGCGCTACATTTTATTTCATGAATTCTGATGCACTGAAAGAATTTGCGAAATACAAAAAAACCGGTAAATTTGCAGGTGCGTCGATGCAATTTACCAATGAGGATCCTCAGTCTACGGTTGGTCGTCAGACGGTTACACTGTTCCATGTAATCCTGAAAAAGATCCCGGTTGCGTATCTGGATGACAGCAGCGAAGACCCGATCACTTTTGATTCTGATTTTACGTTTGATGATTGTGACTGCCTGGAAGCTTTCCAGCTTCCGGAGAACATGAGATAGGAGAGTGGCTATGAGCGAAGTAAGAGATTTATATGGTTTTTTACATCCGGAGATTACCCCGGAAAAAGAGGTGTTTGTATCTGAGCGTTTTAAGGGGAAGGACGGCAAGCCAATGCCGTTCGTGATCCGCCCATTGGAGCAGGAGATTTGTGATAAGATTCAGCGCGCCTGTGTCAAGACCAATAAAAAGGGGACCAGCGAGTTTGACCGTATCCGTTATGTTGACGAGATTACCGCCGAAGCTGTTGTATTCCCGGATCTGAAAAACGCAGAGCTGCAGAAAGCATATGGCGTTCTCGGCGAAGTAAAACTCCTGAAAAAGATGCTGTATACCAACGAGTATAATGCTCTGATCGACGCAGTCCAGGAGCTGTCTGGTACGGATGATTTTGATGATTTGAAAAATGACGCAAAAAACGAATAAAGCAAAGTGATCCGGAATTTTTGCTGGCGCACTTTGCTCTGCAGAAATTACATATTCTCCCGAAAGAATTTGCCGCTATGACTCCTCGGGAGAAAGCTTTTATTGCTGCCAGCTGCGAATTAAGGGTGGAGGCAGAAAAGCGTGCTGCGAAAGGGGTGAGGTAGATGGCAAAATTAAGGGCTACGATCGAACTGGCTGCAGGCGGATTTTTGTCTCAGATTAACCGCGTGGAGCAGGCATCCAACAGGGCCGCGAAGACTGTGGAGGATGTCAGCGCATCGGCTGACAAAGCAGGAACCAGCCTGGACAGAGCTGGAAAGAGCGGTAAGAAAGCGAAGGAAGGGTTTGAAGATGCTGGCGTTGGTGCGGAAAGGGCCAGAAAAAAGGTCAAGGGACTGGGGGATGAAGTTGATAAAACGAAGTCCAAAGCTGAAAAGGTTGCTGGAGCTCTTGGCAAACTTTTTGCGGCAAAAACAGCAATAGACGTTGGTGGTAAGCTCCTGAATGCATCCGATAACTACATGAATGCAAATACCCGTCTCGGCTTGATCAACAAGGATAATAACGGGAATGTTATCAATCCAAACCTGCAGAAAGAAGTATATGCTTCTGCGCAGCGCTCCAGGGCATCGTATGAGAGTACAGCTAATGGCGTCGCAAGCCTTGGCCTAAATGCGTCGAGTGCTTTCAAAGACCAGAAAGAGCTAATTGGATTCGTTGAGTCTATCAATAAGCAGTTTGCAATCGGCGGAACCGAAGCGGGGGCAGCGGCTGGTGCCATGACTCAGTTGACCCAGGCAATGGGTTCTGGTGCTCTTCGCGGTGATGAACTTAACTCCGTCCTGGAAGCGGCACCGAGTATTGCCCGTAACATCGAGAAGTACATGGGCTGGGCGGAAGGTTCCATTAAATCCTATGCGGAAAAAGGTGCGTTATCGGCGGAAATCGTAAAGAATGCGCAGTTGGCCGCTATGGATGAAATCAATCAGAAGTTTAACTCCATGCCTATGACCTGGGCACAGCTGTGGACCAGGAGCATGAATGCGATACAGAACGCATCTGCACCGTTCCTACTGGCTCTAAACTGGATTGCCAATAACATGGATATTATTGGTCCGATTTTGCTTGGAATTGCAGCAGGACTTGCGGTGTATGCGGCATTTACCTACGGTGCAGCAGCTGCGCAGTGGGTGCTGAATGAGGCAACCGCGGCATGGAATGCGCTTTGTGCGATGAATCCGGCGGGATTGATGGCGATAGGATTTATAGCATTGATTGCAATGTTATATGCGGGCGTTGCGGCCTTTAATAAGCTGACAGGATCATCGGTGAGCGCAACGGGCATCATTGGAGCAGCAGTATATGTTCTTGGGGCGGGAATTTATAATAATTTTATCTTCCCGACCTATAACGGTTTCGCTATGCTGGCCAATTTTGTTGGTAATGTTTTTCACAATCCGGTTGCAGCGGTGAAAGTATTGTTCCTGGATATGGCAAATACGTGCATCAGTTATGTATTAAACATGGCCAGAGCTATAGAGAATATTATCAATAAAATCCCTGGCGCTTCTGTGAATATCACATCCGGACTAGACGCTTTAAAAAATGGAATTGAAACAAAGGCAAAAACCATAAAGGATGAAAGTGGTTGGAAAGAATATGTAAAGCAACCGGAACTGATGGACTATAGCGCAGCTGCCAGCAAAGGCTACGCGAAAGGATCAGCGTTGGCGGGCAAGATATCCAATCTTGTCAGTGGTGGTATTGGTGGTATGGATTTTAGCTCCATAGGTACCGCTGGAAATCCCGCAAAGGTAGAAGGAAAGGGCAAGAATGGCAGTATGAACGTAAAGCTGGAAGATGAGGATATTGATTACCTCAGAGAACTGGCAGAGCGTGATTATGTTGCCCGAATCGCACAAAATACCCTGGCACCGAACATCCAGGTTACCTTTACAGGAGACATCAATCAGGAACTCGATTATGAAAAGATTGGCCCTGCAGTGGCTCAGATCCTGCAGGATGAAATCGACAAAACACCGGAGGGACTATACTGATGAGCTACAGCGTGTATTTAAAAATCAGCGGCAAAAAATATAAGCTTCCGGTCAACCCGGAAAAAATTAAAAAGACTCAGAAGCTGAATGTGGAGAAATATCAGGTCTTAAGATCCGGACAAGTCTGCGTTCCTACCTATGCGGAATTGTGTGGGTATGAATTCGAGGAATGTGAGCTGCCTCATCGGGACGTCCACTACATGGAGCCGGGAAGCGATGCGGATCCAGATAAATACATCAGGGCAATTACAAAGGCGCAAAAGAACAAGTTGCCAATCCAGCTGATCTACTCCAATGGGGAGACAGACGATGAATCAGCAAAGGTTTTGATTGAGTCATGTAGCATAACGGAAAAAGCGGGAGAGGAAGGGGATAAATACCTTTCTCTCTCGTTTTTGCAATACAAGGCACCGAGCAAGAAGTACATGGCAGTTGTCACACCTACGGCTACCGTGGCGCAGCCGCAGGTTCAGCAGCCTTCCAACCAGGCAGTGGAACAGGGAAAAACCTATACAGTCCAGAAAGGTGATACGCTCTGGAAAATCGCAAAGCAATTTTACGGAAATGGAAACCAGTATTCGAAAATCGTGAGTGCAAATTCGGATAAAATCAAAAATCCAAATCTGATTTATCCGGGGCAAACATTTTCAATACCAGCCTGACGAAAGGAGTCTCCTATGCAATTATGTGTCGAGAATAACGGTAAAATTTGGGAGATATCCGAATTATGTCTGGAAATCAGCTGGAAGGATGAACTGAACAACGGGGCATCCGTGCTGGAATTTGCTTACCTGTATGAAAGCGAGCTGATGATCCAGAACGGTGATGTTGTGCGTCTGACCAATACCAGCGAAACAGATGGGATCTTTTTTGGCGTGGTTTTTAAGGTCAGTATGGGTGAAGACCGGAAGGTAAAGGTTAAGGCATACGATCAGCTGCGTTACGGCAAGGCAAAGGATATCATCACGCTGAAAGGCGGACAGGATGATATTTGCACTGTAACGCAGAATATGTGCAAATTTTTGAATTTAAAATCCGGAACAATGCCGGCCGTGGCTTATAAAGTACCATCCGACAAGGTGAAGTACCAGGACACTTGGATAGATGTAATCTATGGATTGATTTCGGACACTCTGCTCAATACAAAAACTGCGGAAAAGCCACAAGGCGACTGGTACCGTCTGGCAGATGTATATGGCGAAGTTAAATTAGACAGCTTGTGGGATCTGCAGCTCCCGCTTGTCCTGGGAGATTCGTCCCTTGCATATGGATACAGTTGGGAAAAGAGCATCGATGATAATTTTTACAACATCGTGAAGCTATCCTGGATGGATGAAGGGAGCGGAAAAGCCCAGACCACACAAGCATCTGCTCAGGAATCCGTGAACCGGTATGGTAATCTGCAGTACTACGAGCATGTCTCAGACAAGAGTACGGATTCCGCAAAGTTGCAGGAGAAAGCCAAAAAGCTGTTACAGTTGTATAACCACGAAAAAGAGACCATCAAGCTGTCCTGCCTGGGTGATCATTCCGTCCGGGCAGGCTGCAGCATTTATGGCAGCGTGGCCGACATCGAACTGAACCGGCGGGTGATTGTCAAGTCAGTCACGCATAAATATCTGCCCGTACATACGATGGAGCTGGAGGTGATTGCAAATTGATCAATGAGAAAATCAAGATGATTGTGGACGGATTTTTGAATTCTGTGAAACTTCCGACTATTCTGATCGGTACCTATAACGGTGCCGGGGTACAGGTGGATGCTAGGTTTACGGTTCCAGCTGCTCAGCTTTCAGGCAACATGAAATCATCCTTGAAAGCCGGTGACAAGGTCAGAATGCTGGCATCGACAGGCTGGGAAGAATTCTATATCTTAGAGATCATTGGTAAGAATACGGCATTTAAGGATGAAATAAAGGGGGAGGCGCTGAAATAATGGAGCTGACAACAGATATGCGGATTGAACAGCAGAGCTTTTCCAACCGGTCGTACAATGTCTCGCAGACGGCAATTAACGGATTCGTAACAGATTTGGAAGCGTTATCCCAAGCCATCCACAAGCGGCTGACTACGCAGCAGTTTGAGTATCCGATTTACAGCTTCGGCTATGGAGTAGATTGGAGAGATTTGCTTGGGCAGGATCCTGAATATGTCCGGCCAGAAATGAAGCGGATGATTCAGGAAACATTGCTGGAAGATAATCGCATCACAGAGGTTGATAATTTCTCCTTTGAATTTTCTGGCAATGTGTGCCAGTGCACATTTGATGTTACAAGCATTTTCGGAATCACAAGGGAGGGAGTGGAAGCCAATGTATGAAGATATGACTTATGAAAATATTTTGCAGAATATGTTAAACCGAGTGCCGGAAGATATCGACAAACGTGAGGGTAGTGTGATTTATGATGCCTTGGCGCCTGCAGCGTATTTCCTCGCTGATCAGTATTTTCAGCTTGCAAATTTTATTGACCTTGTGCTTCCGGATACAGCACTGGGCGAATATCTGGACCGGGCTGTGCTGGCCTACGGCGTGGAAAGAAAACCAGCCACAGCTGCAGTCAGAAAAACGACTGCGTCAGGCGTGGTAGATATCGGAAGCCGATGGGCAATCAGCAACTTGGTTTATGCGGTGACAGCGGCATTGTCGGAATACGAATACGAGGCAACCTGCGAGACTCCTGGAACAATCGGCAACCAGTATGTCGGAGAAATGCAGGCTTTGTCTGCTGTAAATGGAGTGACGGCAACGCTGGGGGATATTATCACTGCAGGTGCAGATGAGGAGACAGATGATGCATTAAGAACCAGGCTCATGGAAAAGGTACGGCTTCCGGCAACATCTGGAAATGCTTATCATTATCAGCAATGGGCACTGGAGGTTCCGGGGGTAGGAGCCGCAAAAGTATTCCCTCTTGATAATGGCCCGGGAACTGTTGGCATCCTGGTAGTAGACGCTGATCGGCTGATTGCTGAGGGACTCCCGGCCAAAGTGGCAGCGCACATCGAAACGGTGTGCCCGATCGGGGCAACTGTAACCGTATCAAGCCCTACGGCACTGAATATTGCGATCAGTGCCAATGTACAGTTGGACGGAAGTAAGAGTCTGAGCGATGTAAAAAAAGCTTATGAAATCGCTGTGAAGGATTTTTTGAGCGATACAGTATTCTCTTCCTACCGTGTGAGCTATGCGAAACTTGGAAGCTTACTGCTTGATGTGCCCGGAGTGGAAGATTTTGACAGCTTCACGCTGAACGGTGGAACAGGAAATGTTACGGTAGGAGAAAAGCAGGTGCCGATTATCGGTACCATATCTTTGTCGGAGGTGAGTGCTGTTGGACTTAACTAAAGTGTTGCCTCCATACTATGACCAAAATGATACGATGCAGACATTGCAAAAGATTCTGTCAGCTGTTACTGATGACCTGGAAAATGGTCTGAGTGATACTATATCAGAATGCTTTGTGACAACAGCATCAAAACTACTCCCAAGGTATGAGCATTTGTTAGGACTTACAGTGGATGTATCAAAGTCGGACCGGTTCCGGCGCGAACGCATAAGGGCAAAAATTTCCGGTGCCGGAACCACGACAAAAAGTATGATCGAGGATGTATCCAGAAGCTACTCAAATGGCGAAGTGGAAGTTATAGAGGATAATGAAAACAGTCGCTTTGTAATCCGCTTCGTTGGCGTTCTTGGCATCCCGGGAAATATGGCAGATTTGAAACTGACCATCGAAGAAATAAAGCCTGCGCATCTTGAAGTGGAATATGAGTACATTTACAACACCTGGGCGGACAGCAGCGTGCTGAAGTGGGAGACAGCTGCAGCATACACGTGGGAAGAAATAAGGACGGTGGAGCTATGAAAGAAACAACAAACTTAAAACTGAAAAAACCAGAAAAGAATGAGTATATCAATATCGATGATATCAATAACAATATGGATGTCATCGATGAAGAGGTTGCGAAGAAAGCATCAGCATCCGGCGGCGATATCTCCGATACCGTGATCACATCTGCAGAGGAGCCTACTGCAGAGTATCCGGTGCCTGCAGCTGGTGACAGCACAAAGGTGTTTTTAGGCAAAACTCGGAAGTTTTTTAGCGATATCAAAAACTGGATGACCGGCGTGTGTATGCTGGGACAGATCGTAAATAACTGCGTGACCGACAATGCAAAGCTGCCGTTGTCGGCGGCGCAGGGCAAGCAGCTGATGGACCTTTATAATGTGCTAAACACCAACCAGAATCGGACGGCCATTATAAAAGCTGGATATGCCCAATTCAGTAATATAAAATGGGCTGCTAGCGCATCATACACTTGCGTTGTCTCTGATCAGAATATTAAAAAATCCGATATACTGTTAACTGGAATAAGAATTGTGGGTAGCACTGCCGAAAATTATGGATTGCGCTTTTGGGTTGATGATGGATATATATCTTGTAACTGCACCTCATTAATTGCAGGCAATAACACTACAGTCGGTTTTTGGTATCTGTTAATCCGTTCGGCTATTTCAGAATGATATTTTTTCTATGCGCTTGTAAATGTATACACACCATTCGAATAGACAAGATAATGATGCTCTTGGCAATTCCAGCTCATAGATTCAACATACCCATATTTTTGGGTGTCATACTTAAAACCAAAAACTGTGTGTACGCCAGAGTTAAAGAAAAATCCCAAAATAATTGAGCCGGCATCGGACTGTTCAAAAACCATTTTTAAGGATTTTTCTATCGTTTCTCCGCTCATATTACCATAATTACGGTTCAGTTTTTTCGCCTTGGTGTTTTGAACTATAAATATAGAAAATTCAGGTCCTTCGGGGCCTTTTATTATACATAAAAATACATTAGGAGGTATCCCAAATGGAAAAAATCAAATTATCCGGATCTGAGCGGACGTATGAGATCCGGAGCATTATCCCGACAGCAGAGCATGTGCTGCAAATCATCTTTTCAGACGCGGTACCGACAGCCTGGGGCGGCGACATCGAGCTGTATACTGCAGGTGATGTGCTGGCCACAACTCTCACCGGCTGGACCACAGTGTACCGCGATGAGGGCCAGATCATCTACCTGTCAAATGACGGCAGCGTGTACGTGCCGCCTGCGGATCCGGAACCGGTCACGCCGCCAGAGCCGTATGAGCCGACCCTTGCAGAGCTACAGGCTGCCAAAAAGCAGGAGATCAGTCAGGCGTGTGAGCAGATTATTTATGCTGGCATCAGCGTAACACTGGCAGACGGCACCGTGGAGCACTTTGCGCTGACTGAGCATGATCAACTTAACCTTTTTGGTAAGCAGGCCCAGCTTGCGGCCGGAACTGAGCAGCTGGAGTATCACTCTGACGGCAAACCGTGTCGGTATTACAGTGCGACAGACATGCAGACCATCATCGCGGCTGCCATGCAGCATGTCAGCTACCATACCACCTACTGCAACGCGCTTAACATGTGGGTAGCCGGATGCGAGACAGCTGATGAGCTGCAGCAGATCTATTACGGTGTGGATGTGCCGGAGCAGTACCAGTCGGAGGTCCTCAAAGCATATCTTTTAGAGATTGCGAGTCTGGCGGGAGATGATGCGGATGCTTAAACTGTTTTGCAAATACAGCTTTTTGTTTGACGTTGGCGGTGCGCTTTATGTGCTGATCGAGCTGATCTGGCGGGGCTGGAGCCATTGGACTATGTTTATCCTGGGCGGCCTGTGTTTTGTCATGCTTGGACTGATCAATGAGGTGCTGCAGTGGGATACGCCGCTATGGCAGCAGGTGTGGATCGGCACGATCGGGATCACGGCCCTGGAGTTTTTGACTGGTTGCATCGTCAATCTGTGGCTTGGCTGGGGCGTGTGGGATTATAGCGGGATGCCTGGCAATGTCCTGGGACAGATCTGTCCACAGTACATGGTGCTGTGGGTGCCAGTGAGCCTGATCGGCATTGTGCTGGATGACTGGATCCGGTACCGCTTTTTCGGCGAGGAGCGTCCGCATTACAAATTAATATAAGGGAGATACACGATGATTGAAGTGATTTTACAGTACATAGCCACGCACTGGGTTGCGTGGCTTTTTGCGGCTATCTCCGGCATCCTGGGCGCAGCTTATCGCAGATTATCCAAGCAGCTCAAAACGGAGCAGATAAAAGCGCGGTCTATCAATGCTGCAGTGTTGGCCCTGCTCCACGACAGGCTGTACCAAGCGTGCCAGTTTTATTTAAAACGGGGATATTGTACACTCGAAGACCGAGACAATTTGGAGTACATGTTTAAGCCTTATAAGGCTTTGGGTGGCAATGGAACCGGCGAAGAACTATATAACAGGTGCCTGGCATTGCCGTATGAATCGGCAGAAAGTGAGGATAAGAAATGAATATGAACGACGTGTTGCAGTATGCAGCGTATGTGTTGGTGGCCATCGGTGTGATGGCTTTTTTAGTATCTGTAATTACGCAGGTAATCAAAGAACTGCCATGCTTTAAGCAGGTGCCGACCGCCGTGGTTGTGATCGTGCTGAGCCTGGTCCTTTGCCCGGTGGCACTGGTGGCGCTGCTGGCCTGGATGTCAAAGCCGATTACCTGGTATCTTTTATTTGCTTGTATGATTGCAGCTTTTATAGTAGCGCTGGTTGCAATGGACGGATGGGAGCGTGTGACCGAGATATGGCAGCGGACAAGGTACAGCGATAAGCATTGAGAGGAGGTGATCCAGATATCTCCCGCGGCGGCCCGGGTGACGGCCGCCATGTTGTTGCGATATCGCAATGGGCGATTTAAGCGCTACCCTTATAATAATTAAGAAGAAAAGAGGACAAATCTATGATGAAATTAAGCGAAACTGTCGAAATGATGAACAGCGCAGATTATAAGGAAAGATTTAAGGCTGAGTATAATCAGCTGGCTATCAGATATTATGGCTTGAAAGGGATGTTAGAGAAATGGGATGCAGGCACGCTGCCGTTTAAGCCGACATGTCCGAGAAGTACCTATAATATGCAGTTGACCGCCATGACGGATTACCTTGCGGTGCTGGAAGCCAGGGCGGTTATGGAAGGCATTGAGCTTGACGATGTAAGCTGCAAATAAGGCAGAAAGGATAATCAAATGAAAATATCAGAAAAAGGACTTGCGCTGATCAAAAAATTTGAAGGCTGCCGTCTGACAGCTTACCAGGATGCCGTAGGTGTCTGGACCATCGGCTATGGCACCACCACTGCAGACAAGTCTATCACAGGCACCACGATTTGCCAGGGGTTGCGCATTAGCCAGAAGACGGCAGATGAGTGGCTGCGTGAATCCATCAATCGCAAGTATGGCCCGAAGGTGGACAAGTATGCCACATACCGGTGGACCCAGAACGAATTTGATGCCCTGGTGTCCTTTGCCTACAACGTCGGCTCTATCGACGGCCTTACTGCACAGGGATCACGGACGCGTGCGGAAATCTCTCACATGATCCTGGCTTACAACAAGGCAGGCGGCAGAGAACTGACCGGTCTCACCAAACGCCGCCAGGAAGAACGAGCGCTCTTTTTGACGCCGGTGCCGGAACAGGTTAAGACCGGATGGCAGCAGGAGGACGGTGGCTGGCGGTTTTACTTCCGGGATGGCAGTGGCAAGCATGTGGTCAACGCCTGGTACCACGATGAGGATAAGTGGTACTGGTTTGACGGTGCCGGTATGATGGTTCATGACACCTGGTACCGCTACAATGGTGACTGGTATTATCTGGGGACAGATGGAGCTATGGTTAAGGGCTTGCAGACGTCAGGCGGTAAATGGTATTATTTAGATGATGATGGCCGCATGGCAACAGAGCCGGTGGTACTTACGCCTGACCAGGACGGAGCGCTACAGCATCCGGGTTTAAGACAGTAAAACAGATGCGCCGTAGTCAATGACAACGATTTGACTACGGCGCATAAATTACGGTATAATATGCTAGGTTGCTCAGAAAAACGAAAATGTATTCGGTAACCAGTTTTGCCTTATTTTGTGCGGAAACTGAGTGATAGCATAACTTACTATATAATAAGTAGATTCACAGGTTCAAGACACGGCAAACTGTGAGACGGTAGTTCTTTTGTCCCACAAAAAAGCCGACAGTTAAATCCACATTGATGTGGAGTTTGGAGAGGGCGAGGGCAAGATTCCGGTAGATAGTA
>OHMN01000045.1_pt1 | contig 114848 bp, 128 predicted proteins | sample 1569361 | NCBI WGS metagenome assembly OHMN01 (sample SAMEA3541508, study PRJEB24748) | human gut metagenome | biome: human gut; feature: human-associated habitat; material: faeces | place: China | collected 2012
TCACGCCATCACGACTAAGCTTTTCAAGCAAGTTACGTTTTTCTTGTGTTAATACCATGTTTTCTTATACCTCTTCTACCTGAATCTGATTAAATAAGTTTTCGTAATTTGTCATATTGACATGACCTGTCATTTTTTCTTGAGCATTTAGCATGCCGAGGGCATTCGCATGACGTAAGAAATCTTTGTCGGAAAGATTATGAACAATCGCTGACGCAATACCAGCCACCGTTGAATCACCAGAACCAACAGGATTGACCACATTGATTTTTGGAATGATAACACGGTAATAGTGGTCACCATGTTTCGCAAAAGCTCCTTTGCTGCCTAGTGAAACAACCACCCAATCAATCCCTGCAAACAAATCATCTTGCAAGATTTGTTTTAACTCATCCACATCATCGCTCACTTCTCTTCCAACAAGTTGTGATAATTCTTCTGTGTTTGGCTTGATAACAAACGGTTTATCATTACCTGTTAAAACAGCTTCCAAAGCCTTACCAGAACAATCTAGCACTACTTTTTTGCCTTGGGAATTAGCAAGTCCAATGACTTTTTGATAATAATCGCTTTCAAGCCCCGCTGGAAGGCTACCCGAAATTGTGATGACATCATAAGACGGGCAAAGGTAACGAAAATGATTAAGAAAACCATCTGCCTCATCTTGGTCAATCATCGGACCTGCTTCCAAAACTTCTGTCTGCAAGCCTTCATGCAAAATCGCAATGCAATTGCGGGTTTCCCCATGAATCGGAAAGAAACGATGTTGGATACCATTTTGGTCAAGCCTACTTGTTAAAAAGTCACCTAGCTTTCCACCGATAAAACCTGTCGCAGTCACATTATCGCCAATTTCTGACAATACACGTGTGACGTTCAAACCCTTACCACCTGCTGTTTTTTTAACCTCGGAAACACGATTGACCGTATCCAAAGTTAGCTCATCAAGCGGATAAGAAATATCAATTGACGGATTCAATGTTACAGTAAGAATCATCTGATTTTCTCCTAATCCTGATATTCGCCACGATTCCATTTTTCAAGAAATTCATCAAAGAAATCTGGTGATGTTTGGTCCTCATTGACCGTTTCGACTTGTGCAATTTTTTCAATCAAAGCTTTATTTTCTGCTGTTGGTTTGTATTCAGCTTTGATAAATGCTTCAATAATGTCGCACATGAGTAATTCACCTGTGATTTTACCACCAAAACCGATGACATTAGCATTTAATTCTTCTTTGGCGTAAATCGCTGTTGTCATGTCGCGAACCAAAGCTGAGCGAATACCTGGAACTTTGTTGACAGAGTTGTTGATTCCAACACCTGTTCCACAAATACAAACACCTAGGTCTGCTTGACCGCTTGTCACCGCTTCACCGACTTTTTTACCAAAGATAGGATAATGTGTGCGTGTGTGGTCATATGTTCCACAATCAATAACCTCATAACCTTTTGATTTCAAGAAATCTGACACTGCCATTTTTTCTGTTGTTACGATATGGTCACATCCAATTGCAATTTTCATTTTATCTTCCTCGCTCCTAACACATTTTATTCAACATATCAACACGGATTTGGTGACGACCACCGTCATAGTGACCTTCCAAGAACCCTTTGGCAATATTTTTAGCTAATTCAACACCGACAATTTCTGCCCCCATAGTAATCATACGAGCATTGTTGTGAGCACGTGTCATGTAAGCAGAGCGTTCATCTGAAACTTCCGCTGCGACCATCCCTTTGATTTTAGTTGCTGTCATAAAGCTACCAGCACCATAAGCATCAATCATAATGCCAAGATTGCCTTCAGCCGCATTGACACCCGCTGCAACAGCAAGCGTATTATCAACAAAATCTTTAGTCACATCTGTCACATCATTAACATCATAATCATTTGCAAGCAAGTATTCTTTGATAATATTTTTCAAAGTTTCACCTGCGGCATCTGAACCAAGAATAACTGTCATTTTAACACCTCAAAATTCTTCTTTTATCTAGATAATTTTTAAAAACGTTTTTTTATATTTATATAATAAAACCAAAACAAACATTTGTCAACACATTTGTTTAATATTTTTTGTTTTGTTTGTTGTTTTATGTTTACCAATAATGTAATTATATCCACAAAACTAATGATAACATCAGAGTTATCAGCTTTATTACAGTTTTATTTCGTAGTGTTTCTTTTTTTTCTTATTTGTTGAGTTCGTCTATTTTTTATGATAATATAGAAGTAAGATATCATTTATTATGCAAATGGAAAGGAGATTATTATGCTAAAAAAAGAACGCCTCCAGTGGATTCTTGAAAAAGTCAATGTCAAAGGCATCATTACCGTTAATGATGTCATTAAAGAGCTTGGCGTTTCAGATATGACTGTCAGACGAGACTTGGATGAGCTTGATAAAGACGGCTTACTTATCCGCATCCACGGTGGTGCACAGAGCATTGATAGCCCAAAAATCAGAAGTAAACACGAAAAATCAAACACTGAAAAACAAGAACTTCAAATTGAAGAAAAACGTGCTATCGCTAAATTCGCTAGTCAGCTTGTTCAAGAAGGAGAAACAATTTTTATTGGACCAGGAACGACACTCGAACATTTTGCAAGTGAACTCGTCGCCAAAAATATTCGAGTTATTACAAACAGTTTGCCTGTTTTTAACATTTTAAATGAAAATAAAAACACCGATTTAATCTTAACTGGTGGAGAATATCGTGATATTACAGGCGCTTTTGTCGGATCTTTGACTGCCAACTACCTCCAAAACCTAAAATTCTCAAAGGCTTTTGTGAGTGCCAATGGTGTATTTGGTGATTCTATTGCCACATATAGTGAGAGTGAAGGAGAAATTCAACGTATCGCACTTGATAACGCCATTGAAACATTCTTGCTCGTTGACCATGAAAAATTCGACAAATACGACTTTTACGATTTCTATCGCATTAGCGATATCAATCATCTGGTAACCGATTCTGCTATTACCAGCGACACCAAAGAAAAATTCGGTCCACTAACCGATATTATCGTTGCCACAGACTGATTTTAGTCACAAAGAAACTGCTTATCCCCTGATAAACAGCTTTTTTATGAATTTATCAATCAACAAAAAATCCCTACACTTGCTGGTGTAGGGATTTTTATATTGTATTCTAGAATAGTTTTGTTTTGGAAAAATTAGCGAATAGCTGCTTCTGTTTCAGGGTCGAAGAAGTGACCTTTAGCCACATTTAAAGTCAATTCAACTTGTTCACCTGGTTCATAAGTATCACGCGCATCTGTACGTGACACGAGTTCAACATCACCAGATTTGACATAAAGCATTGTTTCAGCCCCAAGCAATTCTGACACAGTTACTTCTGCTTTGATTGTTGCACCAGGATAAGTATCGCGGACCAATGGATTGTTTGAAATATCTTCCGGGCGAATACCAAAGATAACTCTTTTACCATTATACCCTTTTGTTTCAAGCAATTTCTTTTGACCTTCTGGCAAAGTTATCTTGAAGCCAGCATCATTGACCAAAGCATCGCCTTCAACCATTGCTTCAAAGAAGTTCATGGCGGGGCTACCGATAAATCCTGCAACAAATTTATTAGCAGGACGGTTATAAAGTTCTTGTGGTGTACCAATTTGTTCGACACGACCAATTGTTCCTGAACCGTCAGGATTTTTTGTAGAACTCATGATAACAATACGGTCAGCAAGTGTCATGGCTTCTGTTTGGTCGTGAGTAACGTAGATTGTTGTTGAACCAATACGACGGTGGATTTTGGCAATTTCAGCACGCATTGACACACGCAATTTAGCATCCAAGTTTGACAAAGGTTCGTCCATCAAGAACACTTTGGCATCACGGACAATGGCACGCCCCATGGCAACACGTTGTCGTTGACCACCTGAAAGGTCAGCAGGTTTACGTTGAAGAAACTCTGTCAAGCCAAGAATTTCAGCAGCTTCACGAACACGTTTGTCAATGTCATCTTTTTTATATTTTCTAAGTTTTAGCCCAAATGCCATGTTATCGTAAACAGTCATGTGTGGGTAAAGGGCATAGTTTTGGAAAACCATGGCAATGTCACGGTCTTTTGGTGCTTTGTCATTAACAACTTCACCATCAATTTTAAGTTCACCTTCTGTGATGTCCTCAAGACCAGCAACCATACGAAGTGTTGTTGATTTACCACAACCTGAAGGTCCTACGAAAACGATAAATTCTTTATCTTTGATGTCAAGATCGAAATCTTCAACAGCATAATGACTTGCATTTGGATATTTTTTGTAAATGTGGTTAAGGTTTAATTCTACCATTTTGTAACTCCTTTAATCTATGTGGCTTTATTATAACAAAGATAACGCTTACATACTATAGACAGAAATGACAAGATTTTTTGTGCAAAGTGCCCAAAAATTATGGCATCATGATTAGGAGATAGCAAAAAGCAAGGCTATCAAGATTTTTCAAATTCAAACCAGACAACAATCGAAATTTTTCTAATTTATATTGAAGTGAATTTCGATGAATATAAAGACTTTGTGCCGTTTTGGCAAGATTTCCCTGCTCCTGCCACATGGCAACAATGATAGCTCGAATATCCTTGCTATCATCAATAGATTGCAATATTTTGTGTTTTATCGTTGGAATATCAAGATGACGTGCAAAGTCTAACAACAACATTTCAGAAAACGTCGCCACCCGTTCGTTACCACGATAGTGACTCACATCAGAAAAAAGCTTGGTTTCTTCATCGAAATAAGCCTGCAAATCATTTGCTTGCAATTTACTCCAGCCATTGCCAAAGAAAACAGTCAATTTAATCCCAAAATCATTTTCCAAAGTTGGTAAAACATCTTTTACCAATTCTTCTACCTCAATCAGCTCTGATTGATCCAGCAAAAGAATGGTCCGATTATCTGAAAGACTGACTTCTGTAATCATATTTGGTAAAAGAGTTGCTAAAAAATCAACCAATTCTTCTGGTAATCGATATTGATGGTCAATGTAAATCATCTGAAGGCGTTTGTACTCTTGGGGTAAACTGCCCTTTTTTTGCACCAAATACTGATACCAAGGATTTTCAGAAACACGACTAGCTGAAATCGTCATCTTTTTAAGCGTCAGCAATGCTTTTTCACGCTCACTAAGACTGGCTAGAGGAAGATAATAAGACGTTCCATTTTCTTCTAAAATAAGCCATTCTTCTGGATTTTGGATATTTCCTTTTGATGTCGCTTCAGGAAACAATTCATCTAGTGACATGATTTACCTCCATTTTTAATAACTGTTGCGAAATTAATACCAGTTTTATATTAATTCAATGCAATAAGTCTCTACTTCAATCAAGGGATTAGCGTGCCTTAGTATCCAAGATAATGGTAACAGGACCATCATTGACAAGACTAACATACATATCAGCTCCGAAAACGCCTGTTTCAACAGGAACGTATTGCGCTAGTGCTTCATTGAAGGCATTGTATAATTGCTCGGCTTTGTCAGGTTTGGCAGCACCAGTAAAGGCTGGTCGGTTACCCTTTTTCGTATCCGCAAACAAGGTAAACTGTGACACCGATAAAATGCTTCCCTTGACATCTTGAACAGATAAATTCATTTTTCCCATATCATCTGAAAAAATCCGCATATTCGTGATTTTTCGCACCGCATAATCAAGGTCCTCTTGCTCATCATCTGGACCGACCCCAACCAAAAGCAACAAGCCTTGTTTAATATCACCGACAAGCTCCTCATCAATCACGACTTGGGCTTTCTTGACACGCTGAATAACAACTTTCATATACAATCCTTTCTAAAAAAGCGGGCTGACAAAGTCAACTCGCTTGAAAAACGCACTCATTACCCATTTGTTCGTTTGACAGAGTAAACATCTGGAATAATTTTGATTTTATCAACGACAGTTGTCAATGCTGTTAAGTTTGGAATGGCAAAGCTGACGTGAATATTAGCAAATTTCATATCTTTACTTGGTTGGGCATTGACAGTTGAAATATTCTTAGTGGCATTTGATAACACTTGAAGCACATCATTGAGCAAACCTGAACGATTAAGTCCGTAAATGTCAATTTCAGCCAAGTAATCATTGCTGGCACTAGTATCATCCCATTCAACTTCAATAAGACGTTGTTCGTAACCCTCTTGGCTCTTGATATTATGACAATCTGCACGGTGAATAGCCACCCCACGCCCCTTAGTGATATAACCTTCGATTGGGTCTCCTGGGACTGGGTTACAACATTTGGCAATACGCATCAAGAGACCTGAAGCTCCTTGGATAATAACGCCATTTTCGCTACGAACTTTCAGAACATCTTTGTTTTCGGTTTTAACTTCGCCACCGTTCATCAGTTCTTCGGCTTCAGCTTTCGCCTTCGCACGTTCTTCTTCACGGCGTTCTTTTTCTGTCAATCGATTAAAGACAGAAGCAGCGCTAATTTCACCAAAACCGACAGCAGCGTACAAGGCTTCTTCGCTACGAACGCTAAAGCGTGGCAAAATTTCTTCAATATGCTTTTTATCAAGGTATTTGTTAGCCACATAGCCTTGCTCTTGGAAATAATCCACTAAAAGCTCGCGACCTTTATTAATTGAGGTTTCTTTATCTTGATTTTTGAAAAATTGGCGAATGCGATTGCGAGCTTTATTGGTTTTGACAATTTTAATCCAATCACGACTTGGACCAAATGAATTAGGATTAGTGACAATCTCAACCACATCACCTGTTTTCAATTTAGCGGTCAGTGGCACCATACGTCCGTTAACCTTAGCACCAACTGCTTTTTCCCCAACCTGCGTATGGATAGCATAGGCAAAGTCAATCGGACCTGAATCTTTTGGCAATTCTTGCACGGCACCTGTTGGTGTAAAGACATAGATACGTTCTGAGAAAATATCCTGCTTAACCGAATCAACGAAATCAACCGCATCACCGTTTGAAGCGTCTTGCAATTCCACCAATTCCTTAATCCAGTTCATGCCGACGGCTTGTTCTTGGTTGTCAACTTTCCCTTTGATACCTTGCTTGTAAGCCCAGTGAGCAGCAACCCCGTATTCGGCAACTTGGTGCATTTCTTTGGTACGAATTTGAATCTCAATCGGACCTTTTGGACCATAAACTGTCGTATGAATAGATTGGTAACCATTAGCTTTAGGCGCAGCAATGTAATCCTTAAAACGACCAGGCATTGGACGCCACAATTCATGAATATAGCCGACCATGGCATAAACATCGCTCGGCGTTTCCATAATACAACGAATGGCAATCAAATCGTAAATTTGGTCAAAACGTTTTTTCTTGTCACGCATTTTGCGATAAATCGAGTAAATGTGTTTTGGTCGTCCGTAAACTTCACCATAAAGCCCTTGTTCTTGCGTGTAATCCTTGATTTTCTTAACAATTTCATCAACCAAAGCTTCACGTTCACGACGCTTTTCTTTCATCATGTGAGAAATCTTGTAGAACTCAATTTCATCAAGATAACGGAAGGACAAATCTTCCAATTCCCACTTGATACGGCTAATCCCCAAACGATGAGCTAGGGGTGCATAGATTTCCATTGTTTCTCGTGAAATACGCTCTTGCTTATCTTTACGCAGATGTTTTAAAGTGCGCATATTGTGGAGACGGTCTGCCAATTTAACCAAAATAACACGAATGTCCTTAGACATCGCCATCAACATTTTACGGTGATTTTCTGCCAATTGTTCTTCATGTGATTTGTACTCAACTTTACCAAGTTTTGTAACACCATCGACAATATCACGAACATCTTTGCCAAATTCCGCTTCAATGTCATCTAAAGTAACTTCAGTATCTTCAACAACATCATGCAAAAAACCGCAAGCTACCGTCACCACATCAAGATGCAAATCTGCTAAAATACCTGCAACTTGGATAGGGTGAATAATGTAAGGCTCACCTGATTGCCTGACTTGAGAAATATGTGCTTTTGTTGCGTAATCCAATGCCTTTTGAACAATTGCCACATCAGATTCGCTCATGTATTGGGCTGTGAGTGCAACCACCTCTTCACCCGTTAAATTCACATTTTTTGCCATAAAGACCTCTTCAGATTGATATTGTATTTATTTTAACACTAAACTGCCTAAAATACCAATTCATAAGCCAAAAAGCCACGTTTTGGAAGGAGAAATGTGCTAAATATTATCCAAATAAGAAATAGTCAAGCTTAGAACAAATAAAATCTGGCGAATTGACGCTTATTCCTCATTTCTTGCTGACTGACCAAAAGTCTATCAAACAAAGACACACCTTGTTTTCTTAAATTGTAAATTGTAAATCGTTAATTTTTCTTCATAAGTTAATTTCATACAAAAAGCACCCCAATCGTTAGATTCTTTGTCTAACGATTGGGGTGCAGTTCAAAACCATCCTTTTTATAAGTCGTTACAAAGTTTACCCTACTATCTATTAAAAGTTTGTCACTATATTATAGAGACAAATGATTAATAGTCCAGCCATCATGCAGGAATATATCAGATTAACTTGTTGATTAGAAAATTGTCGATTGATACGAGTCCCTATATTCCCTCCTATGATGGCAGCAATTATAATCAGTGGAACAAGTTGCCATTTAAAACTACTAGGTTGAGAAGCTATCATTATTTTTATAATTTTAGGAATTTGGGCAAAGAATATCATTGCTATAGAATATGGAGCGGAATCTTTTGTCGTTAAGGACATGAATCCTACTAATACAATAACATTTAATGGTCCTCCACCAATCCCAAGAAATACAGAGAACGCACCTACAAATAGACCTGCTAGAAAAATAATTGGTAATTGTGTTAAATGAAACCTAGTAAAACAATTCTCAAATCTTGTAAATATTAATACTAGTAAGAGGACCATAAAGAGGAAAATTGACTGAACAAACGTAACAGTGTGGTTCGGGATAATTTGTGTGAGTTGCTTAAAGATTGCATCACCAACTAGCCCACCAACTAATGAACCGATTGATAAACCAAAAAGAATATTCTTTTTAAAAGTCATTCCACTTTTGCTATGTTTGTAAATAGAAGAAAGACACATTGAAAAAACAGCTATAGTAGAGTAATTCCCGATGACTGTAGCGTTATCAATTCCTATCATATCAAAGACTGGCTTGATAATAGCTCCCCCACCTGCTCCTGATGTTGCACCTAGTGCTGTAGCAAAAAAGACAACTAACATGTATAGAATAATCGTCATTTTCTCCTCCTATTCACAAATTATATGTTTTCTCCATTCGTACGTATCACTTCTTGATACCAATAGAACGATTTTTTCTTAATACGTTTAAAAGTACCTTGTCCTCTGTCATCAACATCAACATAGATGAAGCCATAGCGTTTCTTCATCTCACCTGTGGACCACGCGATAAGATCGATACAGCCCCATGGAGTGTAGCCAAGTAAGTCGACACCGTCTAGATCCACAGCATCTTTCATTGCCTTAATATGTGCAGCGAGGTAGTCAATACGGTAATCATCATTAATGCTTCCATCATCTTCAATCTTATCAACTGCACCAAGCCCATTTTCAACGATAAAAAGCGGAACATGATAACGATCGTACATTTCACTCAAAGCTACACGAAGACCAAGCGGATCAATCGTCCACCCCCATTCAGAAACTGCTAAATTTGGATTTTTATAACTGAGTAAATTATTACCAGGTGTTTTTGGAACGGAAGTATCAGTTGTAGACATCGTTGACATATAATAACTAAAACCAATAAAATCAACTATTCCTCTCTCCAAAATTTTCAAATCCCCTTCTTCCATCTTAATTGTGACACCCTTACGTTCGAACTCTTTCCATTTATAAGCAGGATAATAGCCCTTAACTTGAATATCCAAGTAGAATTCAACCTGTCTTTTATATAAAAGATTTTCAATCACATCTTCAGGTTTAGCTGTCATTGCATAGCTTGGTGCATACATAACCATATTACCAATTTTTGAATGTGGAATAATTTTATGACAGAGCTGCACAGCTTTTGCGGAAGCAATAAAAATATGATGAAGAGCTTGAAATCTCGTCTGCTCATCATTATTATGAATTCCAATTTGTAACCATGAGCGCAAAACATTAATTTCATTAAACGTTAACCAATATTTGACCTTATTTTTATATCTACGAAAAACAGTTTCACAATAATGCTCGAAAAATTTTATAACTTCACGACTCTCCCAGCCATTATAATGATCAGCTAAATGAAGTGGCATATCAAAATGACAAAGTGTAACAACAGGTTCAATTCCGTACTTAAGACATTCATCAAAAACTCTATCATAAAATGCTAAGCCTGCCTTATTGGGTTCCTTATCATTTCCGTTGGGAAAGATGCGTGTCCATGCAATTGACATACGATAAGCTTTGAATCCCATCTCTGCAAATAACTTGATATCTTCTTTATAACGGTGATAAAAATCAATTCCTATATGTGAAGGATAAAATTCATCTGTATCAAGGAAACCAATAGCACCCTCAGGGACTTTAGCTAAACGTTCATCCTTGCAAACCTTACCATCAAGAGTTTTATAGGTAATACGACGTGGCGTCGTAGCATCACCTACCGTTAGAGTATCCATTGTCGTTAAGCCACGTCCACCTACTTGAAAAGCACCCTCAATTTGATTAGCAGCTGTTGCACCACCCCACAAAAAATCTGATCTGAATCCCATCCTTTTTACCTCTTTCATCTTATGCTCATAGGATATCTCCCACACGAACCTTACCTTCATGTTTTAAAGAGATATCTTTGCCTTGACTATCTGTAATAATTATCATGATTGTTGTATCGTAACCTTTTTGGGAAATCATTTGTCGTTCAAAATGCGCAAGAGGTTGACCAGCCTTAATGATTTCACCCTGACTTACAAGAGGCGTAAAGCCTTCTCCCTCTAATTCAATGGTATTAATACCAATATGTACCAATACTTCAACACCATCATCCCTTACTATACCATAGGCATGTCCTGTTGGAAAAGCAGTTACCAGAGTTCCATTTACAGGTGCAAAAACTGTATCAGTCTCTGGTATAATCGCGACCCCATCACCCATAACTTTACTTGCAAATACCTCATCATTAACATTTTCAAGCGCCACTAACTGTCCATCAGAAACAGAGACAAAAGTTTCATCAGAAACTGTAGTTATGAGATTTTCCTTTTCTTTCTTCTCTTCATTAGGAAGACCCAAAATAAACGAAGTCATAAATGAAACGATGAAGGCAATAATACAAGCAATTGAAGCATGAATAATAACATTCGGAAAGGCTATGCTGAAATAGCTTGGAAGCGAAAGTAGGCCTGGAGGAACTTGAGCAAAACGCCCTACTCCCATAATACCAAGATAAAGGCCTGCAACCCCTCCACCAAACATAGACGCATATAAAGGACATTTATATTTGAGACTTACTCCATAAAGCGCGGGTTCTGTAATACCAAGAATTGCAGAAAAACCTGTAGAAACAGTGAGGCCTCTCAAAGTCTTATCTTTGGTCTTGAAGGTAAGAGCCAGTGCTGCCCCACCTTGAGCAATATTTGAAACGGTCATCCCTGGACCAGCAACAGTATCAATGCCTTTCGTTGCTAACATATTAATACCTATTGGAATAATCCCATAATGCATACCAGTCATTACTAAGAGTGGGTTTGCTGCCCCAACCAAAGTTGGAACAAGCCACGGAACAGTACCGTTCATAAATGATACAAAAACATTCAAACCATCTCCTAACCAAGTTCCAATTGGACCAATAAAAAGAAAAGTCACAGGAAGAACAATGAGCAGAGTAAGCATTGGTGCTACAAAAATACGAACAACTGCTGGTGTATATCGGTTCGCTAAAGGCTCAACATATGATAGAAACCAAACTGCCAAGATGATAGGAATTACAGATGAACTGTAAGATGCTAACGTTACTGGCAACCCAAATAAACTTAATCCCGTTCCCGCCTCACGTGCAGCGGCCACCAAATCAACAAAGGTTGGGCTAATTAGAGTAGCCCCTACTGTCATTGCTAGATACTGATTAGTCTTAAATTTTTTAGCGGCCGAGGCTGCTAAAATTACTGGTAAAAAATAGAAAATAGTATCACCAAAGATAGATAAAAATTGGTATGTTGAATCTTGTGATGTTAGCCAACCAAACATTGTGCTTAGTGAAACAATAACTTTAATCATCCCAGCGCCAGCCATTACTGGGACAATGGGAACAAACATCCCTGCAATTGTATCTAGAAGCTGAGCAATTTTCCCTTTACTATCATTTTTATTTTGAGTAACTTGCTCATCGTTTGAAAAATTTGCTTGGTTATTTATAGCTTTAAAGACATCTGCAACAGCTGGGCCAATAACTACTTGATACTGCCCTCCACTTTGAATAATATCAATAATTCCTGCGGTTTTCTTTAATTCATCCGTTTTTGCTAAAGAATCATCTTTTAAATTAAAACGAAGTCTCGTCGCACAATGAATAAGTGACTTAACATTACCTTCACCCCCAATATTATCAATAATGGTCTGAGCTAATAATGAATAATCTTTTACCATAAATCGTTCTCCTTAAGTTGATGCATTCATTTTAAACGCTTTCATATTACAAAACAATACTCCCTGCGCTTTTGTGAACAGTGTTGCATTATTTTATTGAAAAAACTCAAATAGCTCGCAACAGTGTTGCAAGCTATTTTAATTTTTGATTTTCTGAGTCGTTTAGCAGGGGATTAAGCGAGCGACGTTTCTGCTCATACATTTGTGACAAATCACATTTTGTTTGATAATTTTTGGTATAGTGTTTTTGGAAGACTGAAGCATATAGGGTATCAAGGATAAAAGAAACTGAAATCAATGAACTAAAATTCCCCAGATTTTCAATAAGTTTTTCTCTCGTGGATATCCAAATAACAATATCAAACATCGAGGAGAGAGCATTTTCACCGAAAGAGGTTAAGACAATCGTGGGAATTTTTCTATTTTGTAATAATTTAGCAACTTTCAGTAATGACTCTGTTTCTCCAGAGTACGATATTAGGATAAAACAGGCATCTTTTGGTACCTGACAAGCAGAGTAATAGAGGTTATCTGTCCTTCGCTCAACTATAACTGTTTTTCCTATTTTAATCATGCGGTTTTTGAATGTTTCAGCCATTTCAAAAGTATCACCAACCATACCCAGATAAATTATAGCTGCATTCGAAAGCAGCTTCGTTGCAGCTTGTAAACTATCATGATGAAGAAGCGATAAACTATCCTCCACGGTTTCTTTATATAAAGTAGCAATTTTTGAAGCAAGTGCAACATTAATATCATTTTCAGTGAAAGGAAAATTGGGATTGATATTGAGAAAATTTCTTTCTAAATAATCTAGCTCTTTTAAAAAAGCAAGTTTAAAATCACTATAACCTGAAAAGCCTAAAAATTGACAAAAGCGGGTAACTGTTGATGTGCAACAAATAACGTTGATGCAATGGTTCTAGAACTAAGTTTCTCAACCCTTCGACCAGAATCAATAAAAAAGTTTGCCAATGTTTTATCCACTTCAGTCATATTCTCTTGAAATAATAAACGTTCTCTAATGAGCATACCTATACTCCCTCACCTTTTCAGAATATTATATCACAATTAGGCAATCTCTATCAGTTTGAGGTTAAGTATTTTATCTAATAGCTGTATCTAATATTTGATAGACTTCTTAATCACTTTAATTGTTTTGTCAGAGAATTGAAGTTTATTTTCTACCAAAATGTTAGATAGCTCTACATTCATCCTACTTAAAATCAATGGTACAGAAATCCTGCTCGATTCTAGTTCCTTACGATAGGAAAGAAAAAATTTTTAAGTGGTATATTTTTTGACGCCTCACTCAAGGACATTAACAATTTATCAATAATAACTACTGCTTCATTTTTTCTGTTTCTCCTGAATACCATCCAGCACTTCCACCTGTTAAATCATTCATTACTGAATTAGTTGTAATTGTTGTAGCTGTTTGTGACCAATACCAAAAATCTATTTGCATTACAATATAATCCATTCTCATAATAAATTGTCGTTTTTAGGTCATCAACGATAAAATTTGATTAAAACCAAAAGCCGATAGGTAATTTATCAGCTTTATATTTTAAAATATGTTTACTGCTAATCTATGACCAAAGTTTTTTTCTCAATTGAACATGTCATATAATGAAATATTTTTATAAAATCCTTTCTCAGCTTCCCTTCACTCTTTTTCAACTTATTTTCCACCTAAAATCTGGTGAATTTTGTCGTTAAATTTTGGCAAGTATTCGTGACCGTATTCTGGGTAAAAATAAAGTTTTTTCGGTGCCTGAATGTGGTTATAAACAGCAAATTGTGTTTTTGGGTGACAAACTCGGTCTTCTAAGCCCATCGCCCATATCACTTCTGCTTGGATACGGTCCACCAAATATTGAATATCAACATAATCTAAAGCGGCAAATACAGCTTCTTCTCGTTCATGAAGTGGATCACGATAGCGGAAATAGTATGCCAACTCCTCATAAGCTGATTGTGTGACCTCTAAACCATATGCGGTACGATAATCGCTTAAAAAGGGATACTGCACAAATGTCCGTTTAACCTTTGGACACAGCGCCGCACAGACAAGCGCTAAAGCTCCGCCTTGTGATACGCCGTAAGAAGCCATTTTAGAACTATCCACAAATGGCAGACGACTCACCACATTTGTCAGTTGGTAAACATCCTGAAAAACCGCACGATAAAAAAGCTTCTCTGGACCGTCCTCAATGCCACGGATAAGGTGTCCTTTCAAGGTGCCACCACTTGTTTGCAAACGGTCTTCTGACTCGCCACCTTGCCCTCGAACAGACAAGGCAACCACAACATAGCCTTCAGACACAAAAGCTAATTTATCCAACCAATCACCGACATCACTATGATAACCATGAAATTGAAAAATAACAGGGTGTTTCGCACTCGATTTCTTTGGCAAAAGCAGTTGAGCATAGATTTTTGACTCATGAACACCTGTAAAATACAAGTCATAACAGTCTGCAACTTTTGATGTAAAATCAGTCGGCGTCAATTCATAATGAAGCCCCAGCGAATCCACCTCTTTTTGGGCTTTTATCCCAAAAATCATCAGGCTTATCTTGACGCCCTTGGTAATTGCCCCATTCTCTCAAAGCATCTTCTGTTTTCATTGCCTACCTCTACTTTCAATAAATAAACGTTAGGCGTTTTAGGATTTCTTGAGCAATGATATTAGCGCCAGCCAATGTTGGGTGAACACCGTCATCACCTGTCAATTCACGTCTGCCATAAAGCAATGCCTGCTCATTCATCAAGCCATCCAAAGGAACCAATTCCAATTTAAACTCACGCGCAAGATGACGGACAAGTTGAATCTTAGGATCCAAATCTCGACGCCATCCCATACGGTCTTCTGGATAGTCCAACACAAATGGTTCCATTAACAAAATGCGCTCAATTCCTGCTTGTTTCAATGCTTGCAGAAGCTGACGATAGACATTTTCAAAACGTTCTTGTTCTTCTTGACTAGCAAAACCATCTTTACCAACTAAGTGCCAAACATCATTGATACCAACCATTAAAATGACAGCATCGGGTTGGCAAGATAAGCAATCGTCCACACGATTTAACAAATCTTGAACCTTATCACCACCAACACCTCGATTGTAAAAATGCAATTCTAACTCTGGAGAACGATCCAGTAAATCTGCCGCTACAATGCTCACATAGCCATGTCCTAGACTGTCTGGATTACTTTTATCACGTCCCCACTCCGTAATGCTATCTCCGAAAAAAACGATACGGTCATGTTTCCTAATTTCCATAGGTTACCTCACTTAGTGTTTAAGAAATTTGAAACGGCTCCTAATAAGTTGGCATCATTTTTAAACTGACAACTTTTAAGTTCGTAAGTTAATTCATTGGCTTCAGTGTCATGAATTAATTTTTGAATACGTTTATCAAGTTCAGATACCAAATCTGGTCGAACTGAGATACCGCCACCGATACCGACCAAATCTGGGTTGAAGCTGACAAGGCAATTGAAAATACCAGTAGCCAAAGCATCATACAAACCTGCCAAAGCAGCCTTAGCTTCTTCATTTCCATTATCTGCTAAATCAAACAAATCTTTCCCAGAAAAATCAGTTAAGCCATGAGCTTTAGCATAACGGTCAGCTACTTGAACTGGACTAGCAAGCGTGCTTAATGTCTTACCATTTTCGATAATCATATAGCCAAATTCACCACCGAAAAGGCTGCTACCTTTGTACAATTGACCATTTTGACAAACTGCACCGCCAATACCAGAACCAATGATAAAGTAAAGGGCATTTTTGCTGTCTTGACCAATACCAAATTTGCTTTCAGCTAGACCTGCACAGTTGGCATCATTTTCAATAGCAACAAGAAGTCCAAACAAAGCTTCTAATTCATCAACAATTTTGAAGCGATGAATGTATGGAATCACACTAAGCCCTTTGATAACACCTTCTTCTGTATCCACGGCACCCGGGCTTGATATGGCAACACCTTTTGTATCAGCATCTGATAATTCTTTAAAGACTTGATACAGATTTTCTTTCATTTCATCCCAAGTTTTTGGCGTAGCAAAAGAACTTTTCTTTTCGATACTATCATCTTGGTAAAGACCGTATTTTACAGATGTTCCACCAATATCAAACACAACTAAATTCATTTTTTTCTCCATTCTAAGTGACGGAGATTGCCATTAATTATGTGTTAAAACAATCTCCACTGAAAATTCATCATAACGGTGGGTACTGATTGAATACTCAAAAACGGCACCTGTGCTTAGGTAACCTGTTTGAACGGCAATCGCAACTGGGTCCCCTTTTTCCAAGTCTAGGTATTCAGCTTCCATATCCGTTGCACGACGTACTGTAATCGTACGGTGACCAGATTGGATTTTTAGCCCTAAACCACTTTCAATATAATCATAAATTGAGCTTTCAACATGCTCTAATTTCAGACCGTTAATTAAATCAATCGGCATATATGTTTCTTCAATAACCGTTGGTTTATCATCAACAATACGCACACGATGAATTTTGTACACAAAACTTGTTTCTTTAATTTTTAATTTGTCAGCAATTTCAGGCGTTGCTTTTACTACAGAAAAGTCAATCACCTTACTTGTAATGTTTTTGTCTGGATAGAATGCGGTTGTCCCCATCATTTGAATGTCCATCAACATTTTTTCCATTTTTTCAACAGATAGGTCCATCACAAAAGTTCCAGCACCACGACGCTTGTAAATTAATCCCTCTGCAACTAGCATATCCAAAGCCTTTTTAACCGTCATTTTACTAACATCGTAAAATTGACAAAGGTCTTTTTCAAAAGGTAATTGCTCATTTGGCTGATAAACACCTTCTAAGATTTTCTTGCGAACATCATTTGCAATACGATTATATTTTTCCATTTTTTCTCCTCTGCTCATTTTGATTACTCTTTTCCTTACTTTTATTGTAAACTAGAACGCAAGAAGTTCCAAATGTTATTTATCAATTTGTTGCAAATAATAAATTTTTCCGTTAAAATCACCCGGCATTTCGCGCGACCAATACTCATTTTCTCTACTGATATAATTTTTTCCTAAAATAATACCGATAGAAGTTAGGTCACGTCCATACCTTACCTCGTCTTTATCTTTTCCGAGAATATGATAGGCTTTATCAGGGTTGAGACCAACTAATGTTAAGCGTTCGTAAATTGGATTTGGTTGCGCCAAAATCGTATAATAGCCAACCAAAGCTTCTGTTCTTTCTTTATTGACAACCAGCCAGCCGACATGGTTTTTGTCCATCAAATCCAAGCGATAGAAAATACCATTTTGAATCAATTCTTGATAGGTATGGTATTCTTTAATCTGCGCTTTTACAGCTTCTTTTTCCTCTTCTGTCAAAGCTAATGGATTTAATTCGTAGCCAAAGACACCAAACATGGCAACGTCTTTTCGAATATCAAGTGATGTCACACGTACGACTTGATGATTAGGCACCGCTGAAACATGGGCACTCATGGTTGATAACGGATAGACCATAGAAGTCCCCCATTGAATAGTCAAACGTTCCACCGCGTCCGTATCATCGCTTGTCCAGATTTGTGGCAAATAATAAAGCATTCCAGGGTCAAAACGTGCCCCACCACCCGCACAAGATTCAATAAGAACATCAGGAAATGCCTGATTTAGTTTTTCGTATAAGCTGTAAACACCCAAGATGTAACGGTGGTTAACCTCACCTTGCTGTTTACTTGGCAAATGACTTGAAAAACTTTCTGAAATGTAGCGGTTCATGTCTAACTTAATGTAATCAATCGGCACCGTTGATAACAAGTGTGCCATTTGATTGTAAATTGCTTCAACCACTTCTGGATTGCCAAAATCAAGCACAAATTGGTTACGACCATGCGAAATATTTTTTTCTGGATTGCCAATGACCCAATCTGGATGTTCTTTAAACAAATCAGTATCATCAGAGACCATTTCTGGCTCAAACCAAAGTCCAAACAACATTCCTTTTTCTTTGATAGCCTTAGCTAAATGAGCAAGTCCGTCTGGTAATTTTTCCTTGTTTTCCGTCCAATTACCAAGTGAACCCGTGTCACTATTTCGCTTGCCAAACCAACCGTCATCCAAGACAAAAAGTTCAATTCCTAATTTACTGGCTTCCTCAGCCACTTCTAAAATCTTTTCTTGATTAAAATCGAAATACATCGCCTCCCAACTATAAAAACTTATTCAACTTTGTAAAGATAACAAATTAATTGCTATCGTTGAAGTTCATGACGCTACTGGTTCAGATGATATTCAAGACTTAGAAAATGCTGCTAGCTACTGGATTGAAATGAAGAGCGCTTTGATTGGAAACGAAGCAAACGTTATCCTTAATATCGCTAACGAATGGGCAGGTGCTTGGGATAGTTCAAACTGGGCAGCAGGTTACCAACAAGTTATTCCAAAACTTCGTAACGCTGGTATTAAAAATACTATCATGTAGACTGTGCTGGTTGGGGACAATACCCACAATCTATTGTAGAAGCAGGTCAAAGTGTCGTCCAAGCTGACTCACAAAATAACATCATGTTCTCTATTCACATGTATGAATACGCTGGTGCATACGGTTCAGTTCAATCAAATATTGACTCTGCACTTAACGTAGGTGTACCACTTTGCATCGGTGAATTTGGTATCAAGCATACTAATGGTCCTATTGATTATGAAACTATTATGAGTTACTCTCAAGCTAAAGGAGTTGGCTACCTCGGTTGGTCTTGGAAAGGAAACAGCGATGAATTGTCTTATCTTGATATGGTTCAAGACTGGGCAGGGACACAACTAACTGAACAAGGTAACGCTATTATAAATGACCAAAATGGTATCAAGAACACATCTAAACGTTGTGCAATTTTTGACTAATACAATTCGTATGTAAGTCATTATCTGACAACTCCATATTCTCGACTGGGGAAAGATTATCATGTTGACCTTTCTTCAGTTTTTTATATCCTGTAAGTTTAAAATTTTCTGAACATTTGTTATAATATTAGCTAGACATGTTTGATTCTAAAGGCTTTTAACGCTTTTAGAGAAAGGAGAGACTCATGAAAAATACCGTATTGAGCTTTCAAAGAGCCAAAAAAGACGGTAAAAAATTAACCATGTTAACCGCCTATGATTACTCAACTGCAAAATTAATCGACAGTACTGGTATCAACAGCATTCTCGTTGGTGATTCACTTGGAAATGTTGTTTTAGGATACGACGACACGGTTTCAGTAACACTAGGTGATATGATTCATCACGGAAAAGCCGTTTGTCGTGGGGCAAAAAATGCACTCGTCATCGTTGATATGCCTTTTATGTCCTATCAGATTTCTGTCGAACAAGCCTTGGAAAATGCAGGACGTTTGATGAAAGAAACGCATTGTCAAGCCGTTAAATTAGAGGGTGGCAAAAGCGTTTGCCCACAAATCAAGGCTATGGTTGAGGCTGGTATTCCTGTCTGTGCGCACCTTGGCTTAACACCGCAACACATCAACGCTTTCGGAGGTTTCAAAGTCCAAGGGAGAACCGAAGCCGCTGCCAAACAACTCATTGAAGATGCCAAAGCCGTCCAAGAAGCTGGCGCATTCGCTGTTGTACTCGAAGCCATTCCAGCCAAGCTCGCTCAATTAATTACCAAGCAACTGGACATTCCTACTATCGGAATCGGTGCCGGTAACCAAACTGACGGGCAAGTGCTAGTCTATGCTGACTTGTTAGGATTGTTCTCTGATTTCATACCTAAATTTGTCAAACGCTACGCTAACATTGGCGAGCTCATCTCTGACGCTGTTAAGAATTATATTGACGACGTCGCAACGCAGAAATTTCCAACACCAGAAAATGAATATCACATTGATGACACTATCATCAAAAAACTCTATTAATTAGAAAAGAGGCATATCGTTACATGAAAATCGTTCATACCGTTAAAGATGTCCGCAAAGCTGTGCAAGCTTGGAAAGCAGACGGAAAAAGCATTGGACTTGTCCCAACCATGGGTTGCCTACACGAAGGGCATAAGAGTCTGATTGACAAAGCCGTTGCCGAAAACGACCACGTCGTCGTCAGCGTTTTTGTGAATCCAATTCAATTCGCACCAACAGAAGATTTAGAAAGCTACCCACGAGATTTAGAACAAGATGCCAGACTTTGCGAAGCTGCTGGCGCTAGCCTCATCTTCAATCCAGATCCTAGTGACATGTACTCTCCAACTTTTTCAAGTTTCATTGACATGTCAACTCTAACCCAAGGGCTTTGTGGCAAGACACGTCCTATTCATTTCCGAGGTGTCTGCACCGTTGTCGGAAAACTGTTCAACATTGTGGAACCAAACAGAGCTTATTTTGGTCAAAAAGATGCGCAGCAACTCGCTGTTATCAAGCACATGGTTGATGATTTGAATTTCAACCTTGAAATCATTGGTTGCCCAATTGTCCGCGAAATAGACGGTCTTGCTAAAAGTTCACGTAACACTTACCTCTCAGCAGAGGAACGTCAGGCTGCCCTTGTTCTTTCAAAAAGTCTAGCCCTTGCTGAAAAAATGATTCAAGACGGTGAAACAGACACAGATAAATTAAAAGAAGCCATGACTGATTTCATCGAAAAAGAACCCCTTGCTAAAATCGATTATGTCGAATTTGTTGACTGGAAAACACTTGAACCTGTCAGCCAAATTGACCGACCAGTTCTCAACGCTATCGCTGTTTACATTGGCAAAACACGCTTAATTGACAATCATATTTACGAATAAGGGAGGCTAATTGTGCACATTCAAATGTTAAAATCAAAAATCCACCGTGCTGTTGTCACAGGTGCCGAAGTCGATTACGTTGGCAGTATCACCGTTGACCCAGAACTTTTCGAAGCAGCTGGCATGGTTGAATACGAAAAAGTTCAAATTGCAGACGTGGAAACAGGCAGCCGACTAGAAACATACATCATTGCTGGCGAACCTGGAAAAGGAGAAATTTGCCTCAACGGCGCTGCCGCTAAGCTCGTCAACGTTGGTGACCACGTCATCATCATGTCTTATGCTAGCCTCACACCAGAAGAAGCCAAAACGCAAAAACCACTTGTCGTCTTTGTTAATGAAAAAAATCAACTCACACGCCTAACGCATTACGAAAAATCAGGTCGCTTATACGACCAAGAAGCTGAAAAATAAGGAAAAAAACAGTCCAGTAGACTGTTTTTTCTCGAGCCTAAAAATTAAAAAGCCAGTCATGTCCAGTTTTTTCATTGTCTAACTTATGCTCTCAATTCAATTTATCAATATCATCATTTTAAAAACGAAAACAATTTAAACCGTCGGCAAATCATTCTACTGCTTAATAACACAGTGCTAGTTAAAACCAGAATTTATTTCTAGGCGAGAATATAACAAAAGAGTTCTGGAATCACTCCAGAACCCTTTTGTTTCACTCATATTTATGAACAATAATTATTTTTCGTTTGCGTGACTAGCAATAATTTCTAGCTCGCCATCAAATTCCCATGATTTAACATCATTCGGAAGGATAAAGTGGTCACCTTTTTTGATGTTATAAACACGGTTATCAATATTCAAGCTACCTTGACCTGAAAGAACACTTACCAACAAGTATGGTGCTGTTTGTGTAAGATTAACGACACCAGATACCACCCATTTATAAACAGCAAAGAATTCATTTGAAACCAAAAGGCTTGAACTCAAGTTGTCAACATCAATCGTTACAGGTGTACTGTTAGCAGGTTCACCAATTGTTAAAACATCAATTGATTGCTCAATGTGTAAGTCACGAAGATTGCCTTGTGCATCACGGCGGTCAAAATCATAAACACGGTAAGTTGTATCACTTGATTGTTGTGTTTCTAAAATTAAGATGCCTTTACCAATAGCGTGCATTGTACCACTTGGTACGTAGAAGAAATCCCCAGCTTTTACAGGGATTTTTGTTAACAAATCATCCCATTTCCCAGCTTCAATCAATTGACGAAGCTCTTCTTTTGATTTGGCATTGTGTCCGTAAATAATTTCAGAATCTTCATCCGCAGCAATAACATACCAGCACTCAGTTTTACCAAGTTCGCCTTCATGTTCAAGAGCGTAAGCATCATCTGGGTGAACTTGTACACTAAGCCAATCATTGGCATCAAGAATTTTTGTCAATAATGGAAAGACTTCAGATTTTGGATTGCCAAAAAGTTCTTTGTGTTCACGATAAAGTTTATCTAGACCTTCACCTTTATAAGTACCATTATCTACGATTGAAACACCGTTTGGATGAGCTGAAATTGCCCAGTATTCACCAGTTGTTTCTGTTGGAATGTCATAACCAAACTCATCACGAAGTTTAGTTCCCCCCCAGATTTTATCATGCATTTGTGACTTTAGAAATAATGGTTCTGCCATAAAATTTTCCTTTCCTTCAAGCAAAATATGCTTGTTCACCAAGAAGAAACCCAAAGCATTTTTGGGTTTCTTAGTTAAATGTTCTTAACATCCAATAATGAATAACCTCTAGTATCGAAACGATTTCTACTACGAGAGTATTCAATCGGTCTCCCATTTTCCAAGTAAACAACTTGTTCGACTTGCAAAATGGGATCATCATCTTTGCAGGCTAAATAATCTTTGTCATAATGATCTGGCTTTTCAGCCGTGATATGTCGGTAGGAACCTGCAAATTTGAGACCGAGTTGATGCCAAAGGTAATCATAAACAGATGTTAATAAGATATCATCATCCAAACCAGGTGTTAAATCGCAAGACATATGAGTGTGTTCCAAAGCATAGGGTTTACCGTCTAATAAACGAAGTCGGATAATTTTGTAAACAGGTGTTGCTGAATCAACTTGGAGCCGCTCTGCTATTTTAGCATCTGGAAATTCGACAGTAAATTCAATGATTTTACTTGTCAATTTCCGAGGGTCGTCTTTCATATCATAGCTCAACCCATTATAATTGTTCAAACGGAATTTTGAGTCCTCCTTATCCCAAAACGAAGAATTTAAAACCTTTGTTCCATTTCCTTGTTTTGAAAGGACCAAACCTTCGATGGTTAACATCTCAATAGCCTTTTTGATTGTCATACGGCTTACCCCAAATTCTTTTGCTAAGTCCGATTGAATCGGTAGCATTGAATCAATTGGATAAGTACCGTCTGAAATCCTCGTTCGAATAATACTTGCAATCTCTTCATATTTTGACATAGATCGCTCCTACTATACTTGTATAGACTAATTTTTTTAAACTATAGTTCTATTATAACGCAGAATCAGGTTGTTTGTCTAGCATACGTAAGAATGGATACCAAATAAATCCGACGATGAGACAGTCAACGATTTGAAGAAGTCCACCTGCAAGTGAGTTTGTAGCAATCATACCACTAAAGAATACTGGTACAGTCCAAGGCACTGATACACCTGTTGGAGCAGGTACAAGACCAATTGCCATTACGAAATAGTTAAGCGCTGTAACGATGATTGGTGAAATTACCCAAGGAATAAGAATTGTAGCATTCAACACAATTGGCAAACCGAAGATAACAGGTTCGTTAACGTTGAAGATACCAGCACCTAATGCCAAACGGCCAACATCACGATATTGTCTTTTCTTCATAACAAATGCCATAAGGATAACAACTGCCAAAGTCATACCTGATCCACCTAAACCAACAGTAAATGTTTCCATGAATGGTTTAGAAATAATGTGTGGAATATGTTCACCAGCTTTATAAGCATCCAAGTTGTCGTACATCAATGTATTCCAGATTGGATCCATTACTGAGTTAACAAGGATTTGTCCGTGAAGTCCAAAGAACCATAGAAATTGGATAAAGAAGATTGCGATCAATGTTGCCCAAATACTACTTCCTAGACCCACTAAAGGCATTTGGATGACATTATAGATAACATCATGAAGGTTTGTATTGAAACCAACTGTTACAATAGCATTAAGAGCTGTAAAAATTGATAATGTCAAAATAGCTGGGATAAGCGCTGCGAATGATTTAGCAACTGCAGGTGGAACACTGTCTGGCATTTTAATTTGCCAACCTTTTTTACTGATACGGCAGTAAATTTCTGTTGCAATGAAAGATACGATCATACCAAGGAACATCCCTTTGGCACCAAGACGATCAAGGCTCAAAATATTTGAAACTTGTTCACCACTGTCAGTAGTTGTAAAGAATGGTGTCAATAGGAGGAAGCTTACAAATGAAATGGCGCCACCGAAAATACCATCTTCATCATAAGATTTTGATAGATAATAACCAATCCCCCAAGTAACAAATACTGTCATAATAGACATTGTTGCACTTTGTGCACTACCAAAAAGTTCAGACAAAAGCGATTTCAAATCATCGCTTAAAAAAGGAAGGTTACAAATAACCACGACAATTGAACCAAACATAGTCAATGGAAACGCCAACATGAAGGCATCTCGTAAAATAGCTAGGTAACGGTTAGAACCTAACTTGTTTGCCAAAGGCAAAAGTTTGTCACTGATAGCATCTAGAAACTTGTTCATAAATACTCCTCTTTCCATTAATTGTTTTTACACTATAACTATATATTATTTATCATTAAATGTCTAGTCTTTTTTATAAAAAATATTGTCTTTTTATTTAAAAGGTGTATAATTATATTTGTAAATGAAAATATTTTAAGGAGAATCTAATGGCAACTTACACATTCCCAGAAAACTTTTGGTGGGGCGCTGCTACATCTGGTCCTCAAAGCGAAGGGCGTTTCGATAAGAAACACGCTAATATGTTTGACTATTGGTATGAAATTGAACCTGAAACTTTTTATGATCAAGTAGGGCCTGACACAGCCTCTAACTTCTATAACAGTTATAAAGAAGATATTGCATTGATGAAAAAAGTAGGACTCAATAGTGTTCGTACTTCTATTCAATGGACACGTCTTATTGATGACCTTGAAACAAATACTGTCAACCAGGATGCAGTAGATTTCTATAATAACGTTATTGATTGCTTCATCGAAAATGGTATTCGTCCAATCATGAACCTTCACCATTTCGATTTACCTGTTGAACTTTATCATAAATATGGTGGTTGGGAATCACGCCATGTTGTTGATCTTTACGTTGGATTTGCTGAACAAGCTTTCAAAGCATTCGGTGACCGCGTTAAAGATTGGGCAACACACAATGAACCAATGGTTGTTGTTGACGGTGAATATCTTTACCAATTCCATTATCCAAAATTAGTCGATGGTAAGAAGGCAGTTCAAGTTGCGTATAACTTGAATATTGCTTCCGCAAAAGCTATCGCTAAATTCCGAGAACTTGGCTTAGACAAAGATGGGGGGCGCATTGGTACTATTTTGAACTTAACACCAACTTACGCCGCCTCTGATTCTGAAGATGACCAAGCGGCAGCACACTTTGCTGAACTTTGGAACAACAAAATGTTCCTTGAACCAGCTATCAACGGACATTTCCCAGAAGAATTAGAAGCTGTATTAGAAAAAGATGGTGTTATCTGGCAAACAGAACCTGAAGATGCTGAAATCTTCAAAAACAACACTGTTGATTTCTTGGGTGTTAACTTCTACCATCCAAATCGTGTGAAAGCTCCAGACATCGCGCCTAACTCTGTCGGTGCTTGGTTGCCAAGTCGTTACTATGACGAGTACAACATGCCTGGTCGTCGCATGAATATTGATAAAGGCTGGGAAATCTTCCCAGAAGCTATTTACGATATTGCCATCAACATTCGCGACAACTACAAAAACATCCCTTGGTTTGTTTCTGAAAATGGTATGGGTGTTTCTCGTGAAGAACGCTTCATGGACGAAAGCGGACAAGTTCAAGATGATTATCGTATTGACTTCATCAAAGAACACCTCGCTTGTCTCCACCGAGGAATCGAAGAAGGTTCAAACTGTTTCGGTTATCACCTCTGGACACCAATCGATTGCTGGTCTTGGATGAATGCTTACCGCAACCGTTATGGATTTATTTCAAACAATATTCACACACAAATTAAGACCATTAAAAAATCTGGCGAATGGTTTAAACACGTTACTGTTGATAATGGATTTGAAGAATAATCATTTAATATTCTAATATTATTTGATTTCAAATACTCCTAATAAATTTCTACTTCATGATTTTCACCCAGCCAATGAAAATTAACTTAACAAATTCTTTTTATCCATTTAAAACTATTTACTAGATTCCACCCCTCTTCTGCATAGGAGAGGGATTTGCTATACACAAATTTTTTATAAGCGTAGCCAAATTTATTTTTTCAAAAACAAACTTCAAATTTTACTAAGCTTGCTTGATTTTGAGAATATTGACAAGGAACAGCGAGTATAAATTATTTGATGTTGTTATAGCCTAAGACTGAACAGAGAAATATCCAAAAAGAAGACTTTCTACCTTCTTTTTGGATGATTAAATTGTTCTCGTGTTTCAAACGATAAAATAAATTGTGTTGGGTGTACAAGGGTTAGACAATGAAAAAAACAGTCCGATGGACTTGACTCGCTTGTTAGTTTCTAGGCTCGTGAAAAAACAGTCCGATGGACTGTTTTTTTCCTTATTTTTCATCGAGTCGTTGGTACAATGTGATCATTTCCACCGCAACTTCTTTCAAAGTCATTGTAGTCATCAAATGATCTTGTGCGTGAACCATAATAATCTCGATTTTAACTTCGGTACCGCTTGCATATTTCTGTAACAAATCAGTCTGAGCATGATGTGCTCCCAAAAGTTCTGCATCAGCAGCATCTAGTTTTTCTTTTGCTTCGTCATATTTGCCTTCTTTCATTTTAGCAAATGCTTCGTGAACAGAAGTGCGGGCGTTACCGCTGTGCAAGATAATTTCAAAAGCAGCAAGTTGCAATTCTTCTTCAGTCATCTCTAACAACACCTCATTAAATGTTTTCTACGATAAGATTAGCCATTTTCTCAACACCCATTGGGATTGGAACATAAGCTTGTGGTGGAACTTTAACAACTGGACGACCTGATTTTTCACCAGCAGCTGCAAATTGGTTATAATACATACCAGCTTGTGGGCTAACTAGATACAAATCGTAGGTTGCATCAGTAATAACTTGTTCACCTTCGTTAGAGCTGATAGCTTCTACAGTGATGTCTTTACCTTGTTTTTCGAAAAAGTCTGTTGTTTTTTGGGCCATTAGTGATGATGACATTCCAGCTACACAGATAATCAATGCTTTTGACATAATCATTCTCCCTTTTAGAATAGAATATAAAATAATTGTTTAAGATGTTTTACGCTCCCCAACATCTTTGTTAAAAGTATATCATATATATCTTAAAATGTATAGTCTTTTATTTTTAAAAGTTCAAACTTTTAAAAATTTGAACGCTTTCTAAATCATATAAATTTCAGAGATAAATTCTTGTCTATAACCATATATTGTGTTATATTACTATGAGAAGCACAATATATAGTAGGATGGTTATTATGTCACAAGAAAAAAGATTAGCTCCATTAAGCATTGTTTATATCAGTTTAAGCGGTAACACACAAAGCTTTGTAAAACGATTAACTGAACACTTACTGAACCATTATTCCCTAGATACACAAACCATTAATATCAAGGAACTCAATCATGAAACATTTCCAATCACGACACCTTTTGTTGCTGTTTTGCCAACCTATCTTGAAGGTGGTAATGGTATTGATTCAGGTGATGTTGAAATCTTGACGAATCCGCTAGGTGATTTTATTGCTGCTCATGACAACTACAAACATTGTTTTGGTATTATTGGTTCTGGCAATCGGAATTTCAACGAACAGTATTGCCTGACAGCCAAACAGTACGCCAAACGTTTTGGTTTTCCGATGTTGGGTGATTTTGAATTACGAGGAACAAGCTCTGATATTGAGCGCCTAGCAGAGATTATTGTGAAGCAACACCAAGGATTTGCCAATCCTAGTTAAATACATACAACCCTTTCTCAACTAAATTTAGCAGACATGGTATAATAACATAGATGATATCGCGTATTTTATCATCAATATGACTACTAAATTTTAATTGGAGAACTCATGAAAACAACAGTTGATTATATTACAAAACTTGCAAATATCCCTTCACCTACTGGCTACACAAGTCACATTATGAATTATGTGATTGCTGAACTTGAAAGCTTTGGCTATGCGCCTGTTCGCACGAATAAAGGCGGAGTTATGGTCACAATCACAGGTAAAAATGATAGCAAGCACCGTGTAGTGACTGCTCATCTGGATACACTTGGTGCTATGGTTCGCGCTGTCAAACCTGATGGACGGCTCAAAATGGACCTTATCGGTGGCTTTGTTTACAACGCTATTGAGGGAGAAAATTGTACCGTTCACGTTTCTAAAAATGGCAAGAAAATCAGTGGTACAATCCTTATGCACCAAACATCTGTACACGTTTATAAAGATGCTGGTACGGCTGAGCGCAACCAAACTAACATGGAAGTTCGCCTTGATGAAAAAGTAACAAATGAGAAAGAAACACGCGCTCTTGGTATCGAAGTTGGTGACTTTATCTCATTTGACCCACGTGTTGTCGTTACCGAATCAGGTTTTATCAAATCACGTCACTTAGATGACAAAGTGTCAGCAGCTATCTTAATTGAATTGCTTAAAGAATATAAAGCGCAAAACATTACTTTGCCATACACGACACACTTCTACTTCTCAGCATTTGAAGAACTTGGTCATGGAGCGAATTCGAGTATCCCGGTTGAAACTGTTGAATACCTTTCGGTCGATATGGGAGCAATGGGAGACGACCAACAAACAGATGAATACAGTGTGTCAATCTGTGTCAAAGACGGTTCAGGACCTTATCACTATGAATTGCGCCAACATCTTGTCAAATTAGCAAATGACAATAAGATTCCTTACAAATTGGACATTTATCCGTATTATGGTAGTGACGCTTCTGCTGCTCTTCGTGCAGGTGCTGAAGTCAAACACGCCCTTTTTGGAGCTGGTATCGAATCAAGTCACTCATACGAACGCACACACATTGACTCTGTCCAAGCAACAGAACGCCTCGTTGATGCTTACCTAAAAAGCCCAATTGTGGAGTAAAAATTGAATACAAAAAATAAGAGTGAATGTTATGTTCACTCTTTTATCGTTCTCTATTCGGATATAACCCTAAGTTCGTGACCTTTATAATTATTTTCGTCTAGGACAATATTTTCTTGACTGTACTGTTTGCTTACCAATTTTAAAATTTCGTTTTCATCTCTTGCCTCAACTTTTACAATTCTTTGAAGCACTTCCTCAATTTCTACATTGAATGCCCTCATCTTTTCTCCGTAATTAATCATTGATTATTTTAATGCTATTATTGCGGATCCATAATACCTAAAATCGCCCCTGAAATCAGGAGCGATTGTGTAAAAACAAACAAATAAATTAGGAGGTAGTGTTATTAGTAGTTAAGCTCAACGGCAAGACCGAAATGGTCACTAACGATTGGTGCCTCACCGCCGTCAAATGTGACGGTTGATGATAGAATATCAATACCTTTACTTGTGAAAACATGGTCAACTTTGAGGGATTGTTTATTGCCCTCCCAGCCGTCAATGTCTTCAATAATCGTATGGTCGCCTTGGACTTTCTTAGCCACTTTGTGGCTGTCTTGTAAATCAAGTGGGCTGTTTAAAATCATATCATAGCCAGCAGTATCCGTTGGGTTGTTAAAATCACCCATGAGTACCAATGGTTTGGGGGAATCAAGCAGCGCTGTCTCCAACTTTTGCCATTCACTTTCAAAGCCTTTACCAAACCAAGACATGTGTAAGCTAACAACCGTAATTGGTTTCTGATCAATTTCCGTCTCCGCAACAAGAACACGTCTTGTGTGAAAATCAGTTTCGTCATCAACATCAGATACCAGAATATCATTCACTTTGATAGGTGTTTTTGATAAAATAACAACACCCTCATTGTACTTTTCGTATCCAATATGATTATATGCCCAAGACCAATAATAATATCGTCCTTGACTTCTCAGATAATTCACGAGTTGTAAAGCGTAGTTATCGCGATGCAAAGCTGGGCTTCCTGGTAATTTTTCATAGCCATCAACTTCTTTGGTTAACAGTCCACGAATATCTTGGTTAATTTCTTGAAGGCAAATGACATCATAATTTTCACTATAAATCGTTTCTGCCAAGTCGAATAATTTCTTTAATGAATTTGCCTCCAACCAAGAATGCGTATTAAGTGTTAAAAATTTAGCCATATCTGTTCCCTTCAAGTCAAAGGAGAGTCCATGATTCCTGTCTCAGACTCCCTTTTATTTAGATTTAACCTAAACATCTCTTATTCATATGAGTAATATCAGCTTAAAGTTCTACTTTGGCAACAGGTGTGTTAGCAGAAACTTTTCCTGTTTGGGTTAAATTGACTGCTTTGATTTCTGCTGTATTTGTGAAGGCAACAATAATTGTTGTTTCACGACCTGCTGAACGAATAGCTGCTAAATCAGCTACCACCAAAAGCTCACCAGCTTTAACACGTTGACCTTCTGTAATCTTAACTGAGAATGGTACTCCATTAAGAGCAACAGTATCTAAACCAATGTGAACAAGAACTTCAAGTCCATTGTCTGTTAATAGACCAAAGGCGTGTTTTGTTGGAAAAACGCTTGTTACAATACCTGAAACTGGTGCGTAAATATTGCCATTTTCTGGTTCAACAGCGAAGCCATCACCCATCATTTTACCAGCAAAGACAGGGTCTTTAACTTCTGTGATAGGTTTTACATCACCATCTGCAACTGCATTGACATCTTCTGTCACACCTTTATAAGAAACTTTTGTAACATCGTTTCCTTCAACTTCTGACAAGTTGACAGTTGGAATTTCTGCGCCAGAATCAAGAAGGTCTTGGATATCAGATTTCAAAATATCCGCTTTTGGTCCATAAACCGCTTGAACACCTGAACCTTTGATGATAAGTCCCATAGCGCCAGCCTTTTTCCAAGTGTCCTCATCACCGACTTTAGCGACATCTTTGACTGTAACACGAAGTCGAGTCATACAAGCATCAACATCTTCGATGTTATCGCGTCCACCAAGGAGATTAATGATTTGAACGATTTGTGAATCTGCAGAGACACTAGCACCGTCTGCTAATGCACTAGCTTGGTCATCATCCATATCGTCATAATTACCATTACGACCTGGAGTAGCAAAGTTGAATTTCTTAATCATGAAGTCTGCAATAAAGTACATCACAACTCCTGATAAAATACAACAGATGACAAAATTAATCAAATCACCGCCAAGTCCAGCTTTGAGAGCCATAGGCGTACGTGTTAAAAGTTCAATATTACCAAATGAATGAAGACGAAGGTTAACTAAATCAGCTAAAGCAAATGTCACCCCTTGAACGACTGCATAAACAACGTAAAGTGGCATTGCAACGAACATAAACATGTATTCAATTGGTTCAGTAACACCTGTTAAAAATGTTGCTGCTGCCGTTGAGATGAACATAGCAGTGTATTTTTTCTTCTTGTCAGGGTCAACATTACGATACATAGCAAGGCTAACTCCCATAAGTGTACCCGTTGCACCAATCATTTGCCCAACTTTAAAGCGAGCTGGTGTTACATTTGTTAAAAGATCTTGGTAAGCTGAAGCATTAGACCCTTTCAGATTGATAAGGTCTGTTACCCATGCTAACCAAAGTGGGTCTTGACCAAAAACTTCTGTTCCTTTTTGAGCCCCTGTCAAAATTTCATAAGTACCACCAAGTGATGTGTAGTTCATTGGGATAGTAATCATATGATGAAGTCCAAATGGAAGAAGCAAACGTTCCAAAGTGCCATATAAGAAAGGTGCTAAAAATGGTGCTGAATCTTGTGAAGATGCAATCCACATACCAAATCCATTGATTCCTGATTGAATGATTGGCCAAACAAGAGACATGAACAAACCAACAAGAACTGAACGATAGATAACAACAAATGGTACGAAGCGTTTACCATTAAAGAATGAAAGAACGTCTGGTAATTTGCGGTAGTTATAGTATTTATTGTAAGCTGTTGCCCCAACAAACCCAGAGATAATACCGACAAACACACCCATATTAAGAGCAGGTTGACCAAGAACGTTGACAAAGTAGTCAGCTACAAGCATTTTGCCACCAAGAACATTGTGAACTGTACTTGTACCATCAGCAATCATATCAAGTGAAATACCATAAACGTGACCTGTGATAAGGTTGATGAGAATAAATGCGATACCTGCTGCAAACGCACCACCAGCACGTTCTTTTGCCCAACTACCACCAATTGCTAATGCGAAGAGGATGTGAAGATTATTGATAATTCCCCATCCGATTTGAGCAATAACATTACCAACCGTAGCAAGAAGGGCTGAGTCTGCATTGATTAGCGGAAGTGAGTTCCCAATACTAACCATTAAACCTGCTGCTGGCATAACAGCAATAACAACCATCAAGCATTTTCCGAATTTTTGCCAAAATTCGAAGCTGGTTAAATTTTTAAATGCCTTCTTCATGAAATACTCCTTAAACCATTTGCTAAGAAACCATTTGCTTTAATTTATGAAAAATAATGCCACTTATATTTTTCAACTTCTTTAAAGAATTGATTTAAGCTTTGTTTTAATTTTGCGCAAACGTTTGCGTTATTTTGATGATTTTATTATAACACGTATTTCTAATTTGTAAAGCGTTTTCCGGATTTTTTTAAAAAGGGTACTTAAGAAACACCTCCTTTGCAAAAAAACCTCCAGCGGAGGTTCAGTTGGTAAAAGCTGTTAACCCAAATCTGGTGTTGATTCGCGTTCAATGATTTTATGTGGAATAACAACTATTTGTTCGGTCAGATTTTTAGGATCAGCTAATAATAATTTAGCGGCATTTTCTCCTAATTCATATGGAAAAATATCCACGGAAGTCAAGGCAGGGCTTGCAATTTCTGTAATCAATGAATTGTTAAAGCCAATCATGGCATAATGATTTTCACGGTTGTTATCTTTGAATAAACGTTGCAAACGAATAGCCATGATGTCATCGCAGGCAACAAAAGCTTCTGTCTGAGGATTTTCAGCAAGAAACGTCTGCAACTTCACCGCATTCTCCTCATCACTTAAACGTGATAATTGCAATGCACTCCCTTTTTTATCATATTCTTGCAAGGCTTCACAGTAACCTTGATAACGTTCGGTTTGCACTAATTCATCCATATCAGTATAGGCAAAAACAAGATGATTATAACCTTTGACTAACATGAATGTCGTTGCGTCTTTACCAGCTTGGTCATTATTATTATCGACAAAACGCACCGTTTTTTGCGGAGCATCTTCGTAAGAACGACCAACGACGACACAAGAAACCTTCTTTTCTTGTTTGACAAATTCAAAAACTGGATCTGCTTTTCTTGAATAAAGAAAAATAAGCTTAGTGATGTTGCCGCTACGAATTAAGGTTTGGATATTTTTTTGCAATTCGTCATCTGTTCGTCCTGTTGCCAAGCTGACCATGTAGTCATTCTCGCTACACACGCTTGAAATACCTTGAATAATTTGCATGAAAAATGGGTTATTTCCAAGTGAATCCTGACTTTCTCGCACGGGCAAAATAACCCCTATTGTATTGGTTGTACGATTGACTAGATTTTGTGCCGAATAGTTTGGAGAATAATCCAGTTCTTTCATCGCACGACGCACACGCCTTTTAGTCGCCTCGCTAATCATACTACTATCATGCAGAGCACGTGAAGCTGTAGACGTTGATACCCCCGCAACCCTTGCGACATCCTTAATTGTTGCCATTATATTATCCTTATTTGTAATTTGTATATATCTAGAATAAAAACTTTTTAAAGCGCTGTCAACCCAAAACCTTCACAAGTACCAGTAAAAAATGAGTAAATAAAAAGAAAACACCTATAACAGTGTTTTCCATTATAAATTGTTAACAACCTAGGTTTCTAGCTACTTCATCAATTCCAAGGCATAGCTAACGCTCGCTAAAGCATATAGCGGTGCGGTTTCAGCGCGCATGATACGTGGTCCTAAACCGATTTTCAAACCACCTTTTAATTCAAATGTTTCGATTTCTTCTGGCGAAATGCCGCCCTCTGGTCCAAAGATAAAAAGAATTTTCTCTCCTGCTTTCATTTGTGACAATTCACGCGCTAGAACAGCCGTCTCACCTTCCTTGGCTGATTCCTCATAAGCAATAAAAATCCTGTCAAATTGCTCAAGTTCTGCTAAAAAAGCTTCTTTTTGCTCAAAAAGAGTAACTTCTGGAATCACATTACGTTTGCTTTGTTCCGCAGCACCTAGTGTGATTTTTGCCAGCTTATCGGCTTTTTTGGCTAATTTTTTGCCGTCCCATTTGACCACTGACCAATCCGCTGGAAATGCCCAGAGCTTTGCCATACCAAGTTCAGTCCCTTTTTGTGCTAGAAATTCCAATTTATCACCCTTTGGAAATCCTGCGACAATCGTCACCTCAGCAGGCAATTCAACATTGCTATCTAGTTCTTCAATGATTTCAAAACGGTGTTCAGCACTATCAATGACTTTTGCCAAACGCTTCACGTGGTCATCAAAGACAAGGACAACTTCGTCGTTTTCTGTCAAACGCATGACGTTAAACATATGCTTAATCGTATCTTTATCTGTGATTGTAACGACATCTTGAGCTTGTCCTGCTACAAAATACTGTTGCATTTATCCTCCAATTACACCTGAAATATCATCTGTTTTTTTGAAAACACAAGCATTCCATTCGCCTTGAACCATGTGTGTTTCAAGGAAGAAACCTGCGTCCTCAGCTGATTTACGAACCATATCCCATTTATCAGAAATAATGCCTGACATGATAAGGTAACCTTCATCTTTAACAAGACGATAAGCATCTTCTGTCATATTGACCAAAATGTCCGCAAGGATATTTGCCACGATAACGTCTGCTTGAATGCCAACACCTTGCAAAAGATTTCCAGTAGCCACGTGGATATTTTCAGTATTAGCGTTCAAATCAATATTTTCTTGTGCCACGCGCACTGCTACTTCGTCAAGGTCATAAGCGTAAATGTCTTTTGCCCCAAGTAGTGAACTTGCAATCGAAAGCACACCTGAACCAGTACCGACATCAAGGACCGTTTCACCACCACGAAGCACCTGCTCGAGCGCAAAAAGACTCATTTTTGTGGTTGGGTGAGTTCCTGTACCAAATGCCATACCAGGGTCGAGACGAATTATTTTCTCACCCTCGCTAGCTTCATAATCGGTCCAACTTGGAACGATTGTCAAATCATAGCTGATACGCGTTGGTTCATAATATTTTTTCCAGTTTTCTGCCCAATCCTGCTCTGCCAATTCTTGCGTTGCGTAGTGAACATCACCAGCATCAACGCCAAAATCAGTCAATTCCGCTAAGCGGTCAGCCACTTCTTTTTCAACAGCCTCAATATCAACATTTTCTGGGTAGTAAGCTGTGATTTTAACAGTTTCCACTTGTTTGATTTCTGGAAATACTTCGCCATATTTGCCAACATGACCGAAATAGTCCGCACTATCATCAATCGCCACACCTTGACTACCTAATTCAATCAAAATATTCGATGCAGCTTCTTCTGCATCACGTAAAACCTCAACAGTTAACTCTTGCCATTTGTCCATAATTAAGATACCAAGCCCGTAAAATACAAAACCAAAATAGGAAAGTCACCGATGACGCTTGCGTCTAGGGGAACTTTATCTTTTTGGCACAGTATTTCGGGCGGGTTCAGTTTAAAATTACCTGCCCCCTTTTTCCTTTCTATCTGTATTAAAAGGTCATAAGTTCGTGCTCAAAGCAAACACTTATCCTTTTCCTTTCTTGCTTTTTATTTGAAATATATTCAGTTCGAGATATTAACTAACCCTTCCCTGTGTTTTATCCGATTAGACCTCAATACCTCGGATAAGCAAAATATTCTGTTTCTTTCAGAGCTACTTTCCCATTTTCAAAGCTTTCAGTGTCCCATTCGAGTGCAAAGTCAGTCGCATTTTCGTCTGCTAAAAAGTCCATTAAATCATCAAGACCTTTGGTTGCTACGTCGTTCAATGTTTCAGCAAAATAAGCTAAAAATTCACGTGAAAAGCCTTTTTTGGCATCAAATGGAATAGTCACCAAATAATCATCTTCATCAACTTTTGATTTTGCTTGATTGTAAAAAAGCACATAATCTTCAAAAACGATGTCGTCGTTGTTGATTTCACCTTGGTCATCCACAGTTTCAACCGCAGATTGATTCTGCGCTTCCAAAATAAAAGTCACTTCCACCGCATGATTTTTCTTATTCCAATCAATAGCATAATCAAACGTGAAGTACTTGTCCATTTCTTCTTCTAATACTGATAAAAAGCCAAATTTAGCCATTAAAAATTTCTTCCAATCTTCTTTTGTGTTACAATTATTTTATCATACTTAAGGGGAAATGACATGCAAATACGACCAATGGAGCTAGAAGATGTTGAACAAGTGGTTATACTAGAAAACCAAACATGGAATGCAATTAACACACCAGCTCCGCTACCTATTGCAAATAAGGATAAAATCATCAAAGATTTTGAAAATGGAACACATTATCTTGTCGCTGAAGAAAATCAGGATATTTTAGGTGTTCTTGATTACCATACTTATTATCCTTTCCCTAGCGGTCATCACGTGGTAACCTTTGGCATTACCATTTCTGAAAAAACGCGCGGTCAAGGTATCGGACGCAAACTTATCCAAACTTTCTTTGATATAGCAAAAGCTGACGGCTACCAAAAAGTTCTCATTCATGTGCTATCATCAAATGAAAAAGCCTGCATATTCTACGAAAAATTAGGCTTTAAACAAGAGGCTATTTTGAAAAATCAATTTTACCTAAACCATACTTACGTTGATGACCTCGTTTACAGTTATTATCTGGAGGATATTCATGCCAAATAATCTCGCTTTGCGAATGCGCCCTAAGAATATTGACCAAGTGATTGGGCAGAAGCATCTAGTCGGTGATGGAAAAATCATTCGCCGTATGGTGGAGGCCAATATGCTGTCATCAATGATTCTCTACGGTCCTCCTGGTATCGGGAAGACCTCAATCGCTAGCGCTATCGCAGGAACAACCAAATACGCTTTTCGGACGTTCAACGCTACAACAGACAGCAAAAAGCGCCTGCAAGAAATTGCCGAGGAAGCTAAATTTTCTGGCGGTTTAGTCTTACTGCTTGACGAAATTCACCGCTTAGATAAAACCAAGCAAGATTTCTTGCTACCTTTACTTGAAAATGGCAATATTATCATGATTGGGGCAACAACTGAAAATCCTTTCTTTTCGGTGACGCCAGCCATTCGCTCAAGGGTACAAATTTTTGAATTAGAACCTTTGTCAACTGATGACATAAAGACAGCTTTGCAAACAGCTTTATCTGATAAAGAGCGCGGATTTGACTTTGATGTTGATATTGATGCCGATGCGCTTGATTTCATTGCAACGGCAACCAACGGCGACCTACGCTCAGCTTTTAATTCGCTTGATTTAGCGGTCATGTCAACCAAAGCAGATGATAACGAGCTGCGCCACATTAGCCTTGACACCGTTGAAAATAGCTTGCAGCGCAGTTATATTACCATGGATAAAGATGGTGATGGTCACTATGATGTGCTGTCAGCTTTGCAAAAATCCATTCGTGGCTCTGATGTCAATGCTAGTCTGCACTACGCTGCTCGTCTGATTGAAGCTGGTGATTTGCCAAGCCTTGCTCGCAGGCTGACTGTGATTGCTTACGAGGATATTGGGCTTGCTAATCCTGACGCTCAAATTCATACGGTTACGGCCCTTGATGCTGCCCAAAGAATTGGTTTTCCTGAAGCACGTATCTTAATTGCCAACGTCGTAATTGACCTTGCCTTATCACCAAAATCAAATTCTGCCATTACAGCGATTGACAAGGCTATCAGCGACCTTCATCAAAACGGAAATTTGCCAATTCCACGCCATCTACGCGACGGACATTACGCTGGCAGCAAAGATTTGGGAAACGCACAAGGCTACAAATACCCTCATGATTATCCTGAAAAATGGGTTAAACAGCAGTATTTACCAGATAAGTTAGTCGAAAAAAATTATTTTGATGCTAACCAAACTGGGAAATACGAGCGTGCCCTCGGTGCTAACAAAGAGCGAATTGATGAACTGTCTAAATAATGATAATATGGTACTTTCTCATTTTAATAGTTTTCATTAATGCTTAAAAAGAAAACCGCTTTCTAAAAAATAAGATTTGCCCTTGAAATATTTTTTAAAAATGCTATTATAGATATATAGGTTATTGCTGTGGCATACGAATTCACATCAATGTGTTGACCGACTAAATATTTGTATTTCGGGAAACAGTAGTCTTTCTCCAGTATGCAGGCCGTTACACGCGGAAGCAACTAAGGAGAAGCGAGTTGCCCACCTGCTTGTAGATTGCGGGTTCAATACAAATCGTGAATCACGGTGCCAATACAGCTTCTTATCCTTCCTTAGCTCAGTTGGTAGAGCAGTGGACTCTTAATCCATGGGTCATAGGTTCGAGCCCTATAGGGAGGACTAAACATCATAAGAAAAAGCCCTTTGTTTGGGGCTTTTTGCTTGTTCTAAAATCGATTTATTGCGATTTTATCATAAATTTTTGACGGTCTGCTGGTCGTCTTTATTCATAAATGAAAAACGTCGTTAAATACGATACTGTGTTAAATCTTGTTTTAAAAAGTAGTAAAATAAGTTGCCATAATTTCCTGAATAGTCCAGTACATGACCATTATAAACGACCTTAGTGACTTTGTAATAGTCAGCAATATCGATTGAGCAAGCTTGCTGTGAACGTTCGAATTCCTCGTATGAGTCAAACGTCACCACTCGTTCTTGGTTTCCTGCGTTTAAAAATGTAATTTCAATCATTATTTACATTTCCTTTCTAATTCGTCATACTATATTACTTCGATGTTGGAATACAGTATGTAGAATTGTATAACGTTATGCTACTACAAAGTGTGTTTTCACACAACTATTTTGCTCTGACTGGATTTTCTCAATCATAATGCAAGAATCAATTATAAATAATAAAAAGAGATTCCAAACAGAAATCTCTTTTTAACTGAGTTTGTAAAACGATATTATCCTTTATGATACTCAAAAGCGATTGTGTAGCTTTTCTCCTCATTTGCTTGCAGGGTAATGTCACCAAAATTATCATGATTAATAGCATCTGGGAGAAATTGTGCTTCAAGTGCTAAGGATTCAAATTCTTTAGCCATTTTGCCCTTATCACGCGCTGGATAAATACCTTCAGGAATACCACCCATGCTGTAAACGACCCAAGCATCACGGTCAGAATAAAGGTGAACAGAATCGCCACTTTCCTCATCTTTCAATTCTCCACAAGGTTTATCAAGCGAAGCATTTACCAAGAAAGCATCGTCAAGCCCGCCTGTATCAGCGATAGCCTCTCCAAGGTTTTGCCCAGTTTGAAAATCATAAGCTGTGCCAGCAACGTCAATGAATTTTCCTGTCGGAATCAAATCATCACGAGTCTCTAAATAATGGTCTGCTGCCAAAGTGAAGGTGTGCTGACTTAAATCTTGACGATTTCCCAAGTTAAAATAAACATGGTTGGTTGGGTTAAAAAGCGTTGTTTTAGTAGTATTTTTGCCCGTATAAACAATCGTAAAACGATTTGCATTGTCTAGCGTAAATCGCACTTCTACCTGCATATCTCCTGGGAAATGGTCAATTTCCTCTTTAGCGTCATAAGTCATCACCACACTAAGCGCATTTTGACCAGCTTCGATAAATGCAGTCCAGATTTGCTGATGAAATCCTTGAGGTCCACCGTGAAGAGTGTTTCCTTTTTCATTTTGTTGTAGCTGAATTTCTTTGCCATCAAGGTTAACTTTCCCTTGATTAATACGCCCTGCAACACGTCCGATTGATTGACCTGCACATAAAGGATTTTTCAGATAATCACTTGGCTTATCAAAACCAATGATAAGATTTTTCTGACCTCCTTTGTCATCTGGCACTAAAAATTCTTGCCAAGTTGCTCCCAGCGTTAGTAAACCAACTTGGACACCATTATCATTAATAATAGTGTATTTTTCAACCTTTTGCCCATTAATTGTCTCAACAATTTCTTGTTTGACTTCCATTTTTTGCCCTCTTTCTTAGATTCTTTCTTTTATTTTACTCTTTAGCTAATTTTTTGTAAACGTTTACCATGAGGTTTTACCAAGTTTTACCAGACATCATCTTCATAAACCAAAAACTCCTACCCATTGGACAGGAGTTTTTGGTTATATATAGTGATTATTTTACCACGAGATTCAAGTTTGTTAGGCACTGCTCAAAAGCTCCGGGAGAGGGGATGAGGTTGGAAATAAAGCTAACAAACTTGTATCAAAAATCTATTTCACAACAATATTTACAAGTTTGTTAGGTACCGCAATTACTTTAATAATGTCTTTGCCAGCGATTTCTGTTTGGATTTTGTCGTTAGCAAGGGCAAGTTTTTCAAGTTCTTCACGGCTTGAATCTTTTGGTACAACAAGTTTAGCACGTACTTTACCTTTGATTTGGATAACAATTTCAACGTCGTTTTCAACGAGTTTTGCTTCGTCCCATGTTGGCCATGCAACGTATGAAATTGATTCACCTGATTGTGTCAATGTTTGCCACAATTCTTCAGAAAGGTGTGGTGCAAATGGTGCTAACAATTGTACAAATCCTTTAGCGTAGTCAGCAAAGAGTTTGTCCTCTTTGTTAGCAGCGTTGACGAATACCATTAATTGCGCAATAGCTGTATTGAATTTCATGGCTTCAAGTTGTTCAGTTACAGCTTTGACTGTTTCGTTGTAAACTTTATCCAAATTGCCATTGTTTTCTGCAACAATTTCTTTTGTTGTCAACAAGCGATAGACGCGGTCGAGGAATTTACGTGAGCCTTCAAGACCTTCTTCAGACCATGCGATTGAGGCATCAAGTGGTCCCATGAACATTTCGTACACGCGAAGTGTATCTGCACCATAATGTTCAACCACATCATCAGGGTTAACAACGTTTTTAAGTGATTTAGACATTTTCGCTGGTGCTTGTTCAAGTTCTTCACCAGTTTCAATGTGGAAGAATGAACCGTCACGTTTTTCAACTTTGTCAGTTGCCACAAGTGCACCACGGTGATCGCGGTAGCTTGTTCCCAAAATCATCCCTTGGTTAAAGAGTTTTTGGAATGGTTCTTTGGTTGGAACAACACCTAAATCATAAAGGAATTTATGCCAGAAACGAGCATAAAGAAGGTGAAGCACAGCGTGTTCTGCACCACCGATGTAAATATCAACTGGCAACCAAGCTTTGAGAAGCTCTTCATCAGCCAATTTTTCATCGTTGTGTGGATCAATGTAACGCAAGAAGTACCAGCTTGAACCAGCCCATTGTGGCATTGTATTGGTTTCACGGCGACCTTTAACGCCGTCTTCGCGTGTCACTTCAAGCCAATCAGTCAAGTTAGCAAGTGGTGATTCACCCGTACCTGAAGGTTTGATGTCTTTTGTTACTGGCAATACAAGTGGTAATTGCTCCTCTGGAACAGCTGTTGTTGTACCGTCTTCCCAGTGGATGATTGGGATTGGTTCACCCCAATAACGTTGACGTGAGAAAAGCCAGTCACGCAAGCGGTAAGTTACTTTCTTGTTACCAACGCCTTCTGCTTCAAGCCATTCAACCATTTTATCAATAGCTTGCGCTTTATCAAGTCCATCTAGGAAACCAGAATTGACGTGAAGTCCGTCTTCTGTGTAAGCTTCCTCTTCAACATTTCCGCCTTCAAGAACTGGAATGATTTCCAAGTCAAATTGTTTTGCGAATTCCCAGTCACGTGTATCGTGAGCAGGAACAGCCATGATAGCACCAGTACCGTAGCTTACAAGAACATAATCAGCAATCCAGATTGGCATTTCTTTACCAGTTACTGGGTTAATGGCATAGCTACCAGTCCAAACACCTGTTTTTTCTTTAGCAAGGTCTGTACGAGCAAGGTCAGATTTAAGGCTTGCTTGGTGTTGGTAGTCAGCAACTGCTTGCGCTTGTTCTGGTGTTGTAATAGCTTCAACAAGTGGGTGCTCAGGCGCTAAAACAGCGTAAGTCGCACCAAATAATGTATCTGGACGAGTTGTAAAGACGGTGAAATCTTTATCCGTATCTTTGATTTTAAAAGTAACGTTAGCACCAGTTGATTTACCAATCCAGTTACGTTGCATATCTTTGATTGATTCTGGCCAATCAAGGTCTTCTAAATCTTCGAGCAGACGTTCAGCGTAAGCTGTGATTTTAAGCATCCATTGGCGCATCGGTTTACGAACAACTGGATAACCACCACGTTCAGATGTCCCGTCAGGCAGCACTTCTTCGTTGGCGATAGCTGTCCCTAATTCTTCAACCCAGTTAACTGGTACTTCAGCTTCGTACGCCAAGCCTTTTTCGTATAATTTTGTGAAAATCCACTGAGTCCATTTGTAATAATTAGGGTCAGTTGTGTTCACTTCACGATCCCAGTCATATGAGAAACCAAGTGAGTTGATTTGGCGTTTGAAGTTTGCAATGTTTTTAGCTGTAAATTCAGCTGGGTCATTACCTGTATCCATTGCGTATTGTTCGGCAGGAAGTCCGAAAGCATCCCAACCCATTGGGTGAAGAACGTTGTAGCCTTGAGCGCGTTTGAAACGGCTAAGAATATCAGTCGCAGTGTATCCTTCTGGATGTCCTACGTGCAGACCAGCTCCAGATGGGTAAGGGAACATATCCAACGCATAAAAATTTGGTTTATCAGCGTCTGTTCCTGTTTTAAACGTATGATTAACAGCCCAATAGGCCTGCCATTTTTTCTCAATTTCTTTATGATTATAAGTTGCCATGTCATTCTCCATGTTCTTAGTGTTGGTTACTATTATACCACGAAAAGAATAAAGAAAAAAGGCGAAATCACAAGGGATTTCATGCCTGTTTTCAGTTGATAAGAAGAATTTTTAGTCAAATCAAATGCTCATTTAGTCATTTGCTAAATAATCTTTCAATTGTTCCATGATTGCTTTGGTATCTTTGACACCGATTTGGTAAATTTCTTCGTATTTGTCGGGGTTGGTTTCAAGTCGTCCGATTTCCAGATTTTGGCTTGGGCGAATGGCAAAAAGTTCGCCTTCATTTTCCAAATTGCTAATGTGTTCAATGGTGTCGTTATAGTGTTGATAACGTTTTGAAGCGACTTCTACAAACTTAGGGTATTTTCTGTAAAAAAGTTTATAGACACGACCATTACTTGGCTTTTTACGGTAATCAATTGGACGTGTTAAAACAACAATCAATTTATCAAAACCAAGGCTTTTGGCAAAATCGACTGGAATACTGTCTGACAGACCACCATCAAGGTATTTATTGCTTTGCCACTCAACGATTTTTGACGCCAAAGGCAATGCTGAACTCGCACGAAGTAACTCCATTTGTTCAAAGACATTGTCAACCTTATGATACTCAGCTTTTCCTGTTGCTAAATTAGTTACTGTTACATAGAAAGGTACACCTGATTTTTCAAAAGCTTCCTCGTCAAAAATATCCAGTTCCATCGGAACTTTGTAGTAGGCAAATTCTTTATTGACCACATTTCCTGTTTTCAACCATGAACGAAGTCCCATGTACCCCGGATTTGTGGCATATTTTTTATTGTAACGGAGGGCTCTGCCTTTTTGTTTTGACAAAAAATTCACCCCAAAAAGGGCCCCAGCAGATACCGAGACAACACCATCCACCTTAATTCCCGCATCTAAAAAGGTATCCAAGACACCAGCGGTGTACAAACCGCGCATGCCGCCACCCTCTAATACTAAACCGACAGCCATCCTTATTCTCCGTTCTTTCTCACTTTGTTACTTAATTATAGCAAAAAACATGCTATTTAGAGTGTTTTTGCTATGTTTATAATAGTCCTAACAACATCAGGGAAACATTTATGAAAAAACAGCTTTTTGATATTATCAAACCTTCTGATAACCTAGCAACCATTGAAAAAATTTACGATGTTTTTATGGTTTGTACTATTGTGATTAACTTATTGCCACTAACAAGCAAGTCAACAACGTCATTTTATATCACGCTTGATACTATCACGAAGAAATCGAAAAAGAAGATATTGAATCAAAATAGCATTCAAATACAAAAAACGCCGAATTCCGTCTAAGAGTTCAGCGTTTTAGAATGTAAGCCAATATACACGTTAGGCTTGTGAAAAATCATTACAATTCAGCGATTTGGTAAAGCTCCAATTCAGCTTGTGTTTCAGTTCCGAACATGTTAATCATCAATTTCACTTTGTTGTTTTCGATTTCAACAACACGTCCTTCTTGTCCTGCAAAGGCGCCGTCAATGATTTGAACCACATCACCTGGTTTGATGTTTGTGTCAATGACATCAACAGTTTGTCCCATTGAGATAAGAATTGAACGGATTTCTTCTTCCAAAAGTGGTGTCGGTTTTGAACGGTTACCGTGTGACCCAACAAATCCAGTAACGTTTGGTGTGTTACGAACAACGAACCAAGCTTCGTCTGTCATCACCATTTCAACTAAGACATAACCTGGAAAACGATTTTCTTCAACTTCTTTGACTTTCCCATTTTTTTCAACATTAACTGTTTGTGTTGGAATTTCAACGCGCAAGATGTTATCTAACATATTGTAAGTTTGCGCACGTTGCAACAATGTTTCTTTAACTTTGTTTTCGTAACCAGAGTAAGTTTGTAAAACGAACCAACCCTTATCAAATGAATCTAACATAATTTCCTCCATTATAAAAAAGCCCCGCAAGGCTCTTTGGGTGTTTTTCTTTATTTTATTATAGGAAAAATAATAAGCGCTGTCAACGAATTGATGCCAAATGTGCACAAAAAAGCCTGAGAAAGGACTTCTCAGACTTCTTTTGACTTAATCATCAATCAGAAGCTTGCTATTGCAAAACCTCCAATCAAACTCAATCTTAAAAACGATTCAATAAATCTGTCACTCCAAGTGAGAGCAATTTATCGAAAATGAAAATAACAATGGTAAAGAATGCTGTATATTCAAGTACAGAAATAAAATCTTTCCAACGTTGTTTACGATTTGGCCATGTTGTGTCTTTTAAAATCGTAAAAACTCCCTTAATGAATGCCACGGGCGCCTCCTTTTTCTATCATCTCCGCTCATTACTCTAAAGCTGAGAATGCCAGTTGCTACATAAAATGATTAACGTGTTTCTTTATGTAGTGTGTATTTTTTACAATGTTTACAAAATTTATTAACTTCTAGTCGTACAGGCTTTGGATTACTACTAACTCCGATAGAGTAGTTACGGCTTCCACATTCTGTACAAGCTAAACTTGCTTTTTTCTGTGCCATAATGCCTCCGAGTCCTTATTTTATCATGTTTTTGATAAGTTGGCAAGTTCGTTAGTTCGTCTGGCTGTTAAACCAACTTGAGAAACTATCCCAAGCGTCTTTAACCGCTCGTCCAATCGTGTCGCCAGCGTTTTGTGCGGATTCTTGCACTTTATCAAGGATACTGTCAGAGCTTGATGACGAACTGCTACTGCTTGTATCTGTTGAATCATCGGTGCTATAAACTAAATCGTATCCATTCTGGCTATAAGCATTTTCGACGGTAAACTCTGTTCCTGCCGTATATGGTAAAATGCTACTTGCTACCGCACTAAAGATGGTCGATGCCGTTCCCGAACTTGCGTCGGTTAGGTAGTGATTTTCATCAGTCGAATCATAACCAATCCATTGAGCAATAACGACATCAGGCGTATAGCCAATTACCCATTGGTCACTTGTCAAGTCTTCATTGAAGCTTGCTTCCACGGTACCTGTCTTACCTGCCATCGTGTAACCATAAGCATTAGCGTTAATAGCAGAGCCGTTTGAAAATGTTCCAAGCATCATGCTTGTCATCTTATTTGCTACGGATTGACTAATGACACGTTTATTGGACTGTTTAAATTCTGCAATCACATCACCACTAGCATTTTCAATTTTGGTAATCAAATGAGCTTTTGGCATCACACCACCATTAGCAAAGGTTGAATAGGCTTGCGCCATTTCAAGTGGATTCGTTGTGACACCACCACCGAGTGCAATACCCAATTCCTCGTTGACGTTGTCCATGTTGAGACCAAATTTCTTACCGTAACCAATTCCCTTACTGATACCAATTTCATTTAATAGGTAAACAGCAGGGATATTGTAAGAATTAGCTAATGCTTGATACATCGGCAAATCGTCTGTCTCAATGCCACCATAGTTTGTTGGTGCATAGCCATCGTAGTCCTGAACCGTATTTGGCAATTCAGTTGTAATTGAATAACCTGAAGCAACTGCTGGTGAATAAACCACCAGAGGTTTGATGGTTGAACCAGGGCTACGTGATGCTTGTGTCGCATAATTGAAACTTCGGAAGATTGCAGAGGTTGAGCTAACACGCCCTACCAAACCACGAACAGCCCCCGTTGATGGATCCATAGCAACACTTGCACCTTGGGCGCTTTCACCGTCATAATCTGATGTTGGGAAGTAAGAAGTATTATCAAAAATAGCCTGCATATTGGCTTGATAATTTTGGTCAAGCTCTGTGTAAATTTTATAACCATTATTGACAATATCATCTTCTGATAAGCCATATGTTTCCTCAGATTCCTGAATAACCGCATCAAAATAAGAAGCGTATTGGTAATCATCAGAAGTCCCTGTATAGGTATCGTTAAGCTCGCTGGAAATATCAACTTGCTCAGCTTCATCAGCTTCTTCCTGCGTGATTTTACCGGCATCAACCATAACATTTAGAACCGTATTACGGCGATTTGTCGCATTTTCAATAGAATAATAAGGATTGTAAATTTCAGGACCTTTCAACATCCCAGCAAGAATCGCTGATTGTTCAATGGTTAAATTTGCTGCGCTAGTGCCAAAATATTTTTGACTTGCGTCCTCAATCCCCCAGACCGAATTTCCAAAATAAGCATTGTTCAGATACATGGTCAATATTTCATCTTTGGTGTATTTTTTGGTTAACTCGAGCGCGAGGAAAAATTCCTTGGCTTTTCGGGTGATTGTCTGTTCTTGACTCAGATAAGCATTCTTAGCTAATTGCTGGGTGATTGTCGAACCACCACCAAAGTGCCCAAAGGTGAACAGAGCCAAGAAAAAACGTGAATAATTAATCCCGCTATTTTCATAGAAAGTTCGATCCTCGGTTGCAATAACCGCATTTTTCATGTTATCACTAATAGCGTCTAATTCGACATACGTTCCTTTTTGACCTGAAAGCGAACCAACTTGATCACCATTTTGGTCATAAATGACAGTTGTTGCTTTCAAAGCATCTTGCAAATCCGAAACATTCGTTGATTTGGCGACAAAGTAAAGGTAAGAACCAATCGCTAAAACACCAATTCCCGTTAAAATAAGCAGAATTTTTCCGATACGGTAGCGACGCCAGAAACGTCGGATTGGATTTTTGGTGGAGGGCATGAAGCGAGAGATTTTTTGCACCCAAGCAGGTGATTTTTTCACCTTTTCGTGGTGTCCTTTGCTTCGCTGATACGTTGGTGTTGCTTCTTTCTCTTCCGTTTTGTCTGTTTCAAATTCATTGACAGTAGCGCCTGATAACTCCTCCTCAGATGAGTTACGCTTACTGTGATTGTGAGAAGATATTCTCTCCTTGATGTCGTTAAACAAAGAAAGAATTTTTTCTTTAATCATTTTTAATTTTGTCATAGCTACATTATATCAATTTCTTTTAAAATCGTCAGAGATAAAGGGATTTCTTAAATAATACAACGTTTTCATTTCATTTTAGTCTTTTTGTGATAAAATAAAAGCATAGAAAAATAGGCACAACTGGTCTCAAACAGCCACTCATTCCCACAATACTTCTACCTATTATTAGAAAGGATTTCACGATGAACAAAGGATTTGAAGCATTTAAAAAAACATTGTCACACGAAAGTTTAAAAGCCGTTTATGATGAAACAAAAATTGAAGTTTCTGAAAGCGAGGCCGAAGGCACTGAAGCCTATTCAATAGCAGTCGCAACTCAAATGGCAGTTAATTTGTTGGAACAATACCACGATTGGTTGCATGAAAACGACAAAAAATAAACTACCAACGCACCAAACAAGGTGCGTTTTAACTTGTAGTCATGCTATAATAGAGCTATGACTTTATCATTTACGCTTAAAAATTCTTATCCAGACTGCACGGTCAAAGAACTTTTAGAGGAGCATTTGCTCATTCCACGAAAAATTCGCCACTTCTTGCGCACTAAAAAACATCTTCTTATCAACGGAGAAATGATTAATTGGCAAAGTTTGGTCAAAACTGGTGACACGATTCATTTAATTTTTGATGATGACGATTATCCCCAAAAAGAGATTCCTTTTGGACAAGCTGAGCTGGTTGATTGTCTTTACCAAGACGAGCACCTCATCATCGTCAACAAACCAGAAGGCATGAAAACCCATGGCAACGAACCCAATGAAATTACTCTGCTTAACCACGTCTCTGCCTATGTCGGACAAACGTGCTATGTGATTCACCGTTTAGACATGGAAACTAGCGGAGCTGTCATGTTTGCCAAAAATCCTTTTGTTTTGCCAATCCTCAATCGCCTGCTAGAAAACAAAGACATTGCTCGCGAATACTGGGCTTTGGTGCAAGGAAAATTCGAACCCAAACACCAAGTCTTTCAAGATAAAATTGGGCGCGACCGTCATGACCGTAGAAAGCGCGTGATTGACCGCAAAAATGGGCAAACTGCCTTAACCATCGTTGACCGACTCAAAGTTTTTCCAAATGGAACTCTGGTCAAATGCCGCTTAAAGACGGGACGCACACATCAGATTCGTGTGCACTTATCAGCTCACAACCATGCCATTATCGGCGACCCACTTTATAGCAAAATCCCTGCCAAACGTCTTATGCTACATGCGCACAAATTAAGTTTCACCCACCCATTTACCCTTGAAAAAATCAGCGTTGAAGCCAAATCTCAAACCTTTGAAGCAGGCTTATCATAAAACAAAAGCACCCCAATCGTTAGATTTTGTGTCTAACTTTTGGGGTGCCGTTCTTTGTGCGCTTTTCAACTGTTAAACAGAATAACTTTCTATTTTTTCGTTAATGTGTTGCCGTAAAGTGGTTTACTGTAATCAAAATCGTCATTTGTTCCAGTTTGCCAAAGGACTAATTTCAAATGTGACCCATCAATTTTAATACCGAAGGCATATTTGACACCGATACCGCCAATACCGCTAGTAATAAAGGCTGATGTATCGGTACCGTCATCGTAAACATAACGATAAATATTATCCCCCTCTTCTTCAAGTTTAGTAACTTTTGCTGTTTTGACTTCGTTATCTTTCGTTGTTTTAGTAATCATACCGTCAGCCTCAAACTTGAAAATGATGTCATCCTTATCATCAACCTTCCATGTTCCCAAAATTTTTTCTGGGAAGACTGAATCTGATTTTACTTGATTATTCTCACCTGTCACGGTGATATTTTTTTGCCCAGAATTAGCCACAACATAGCTTGAACCTGATTTTTTCAAGGTCATCTTGCCTTCCAAGGTCTGAATAACATCACCAGATGTATTTTTCTCGCTATCTGTTGATTTATCATAATAAAAATCATAAGTTGCTGAAAAGTTAACGAGATAGGACTCCTTGCCAATCTGAGACAGACTCGTCAGCGTGATGGCTGGCACAGTCAGACTTGACGCCTTACGAGTATCTGTCTGCATTTTCGCCTTAATGCTCTCTTTTAAGCCTTTATAAAACTCATTATTCGCTCCATCTTCAAATACCGTAGAGACAGTTGATGAATCTTGCCCCGTGCTTAAATACGAAATCAATTGGTCAAAAGCTGACACAAGAATCTGACCAGCACTTGCTTCATCTAAGAGATTTTCAGCATCTAAAGCCACCGTATCACCATCAGAAATGCCAGAAAGAGCCTGCTTTTGTGATGTCAATTCTCCGTCTGAATAATTCTTTTTAACATAAGCTTGCGCAGAATCCGTCAAAGGATAATCACTCACATCATACTCACCATTTGACAAAGTCCCAATGCGTGTGTCATCAAAATAAAGCTCACCGTCAGTCAAATTACTTGTTACTTTGAATGTTTTAAAACTAACAGTCAAATCCAACAAGCTATTTTCACCGTCATAAGCCTTACTTAGCTCTACTGACTTCCCATTGTAAGTGCCTGAAATACTCGCCGTATAATCCGCAATTGGTAAACGCTCAAGTGTCAGCGTATAATCTTCCGAATCACTAACCGCTACTTTTTTCTCGTTTAAAAGAACATCAACCTGATTAATATTTGTCTTAATGGTTAAACTCATTGGTTTTAAAGCTACTCGGTAAGCGGGGAAAAAGAGAAATCTTCGCCCCACTTTTTTAATGTAGGAATCATCCGAACTGTCTGCCTTCTCTAGCGTCTCTGACAGTTTTTGGGCTTCACTTTTAGAAAGCTTTGTAAACATCGTATATTGCGCTTGGTCATTCGTCACTTGTTGATTGGTATCCGACCAGACGACATATCCCTTGATATTTTCAAACGTATCGCCAGACTGACGGTAAGCGGAGACATATTCCTCAATCAAATGTTTCTTTGAATAATGAAAACTCCCCCACACCAAAAATAGTACCAAAGCAAGTCCTAAAATAAGACTAGGTATCCAAACTTTTTTTAATCTTAAAATGCTTTTTATCTTTTTCATGACTTTTCTCCATTATTCTTACTATTTCACATATTATATCAAAAATTCTTTAACTTCTTGTTACAAAATAGCCACACCACATTACAGTAAAAAACAGAAAAAACGACTCAAAAAGCCGCCATTAGTCAAAAATCATCTTTATTATCACTCCTAACAATATAAATAGCACCCAAAACAGCACCAACAACACCTAACCAAAAGAACATAAGCTTACCCCTTTCACCTCAAAAACTCCTACACTCACGAGTAAACTGTTATTGTTGCTTTTAGTATACTACACCTTCTATTATTTTTCGACCATTTTAATGCTTCGTGGAAAAATTGATGCAAAAGAAAAACGAACCCCACCAAATCAAAAAGTTCGCTTTTTCTTTAAGTTTTTTAGTGTAGCTTATCAGTCTTTTCAGAAGGTAATCAGTCATCAAGCTGCACCAACATATTTTCAGCTGCCCCCAACCGAAAATACGGTATCAAATAAATATAAGGTCTACGAGGATGTCTAGGTTAGCTATCAGTACTTTTATAGGTGAACAATCATGTCTAAAACAAACCTTATAAACCGTTCTTAATGTTATCATACCTCATGGATATACTAATTTGTAATTGAGTAAATAATACTACTACGAATACTACAGATGGTGTCACTCAATTGAAAAAGGTATGATTTGTTAACTTGAACCGGTCATTGTTCAAGTCTTATTTAGCAATTCTGCTAATTTTCTCCTAGGAAAGTCCAATTCCCTTAGAACAATATCTTGGTTTTCGAGTATGCTCCCAAAATCAAAAGCTCCCAATCAATTGATTTTCATACTTGAAACTTCTTACATATAAGAACGACATGGTTCCATTAAGCATTAATCAAAATACTTATGGATATAATATAACATAGAAAACTGCCGATATTAAAAATTCTCAAATACGAAAATTTAAAAATATTTTTTTCATATTTGAGAATTTTAGCTTTTTTTCTTATTTTATTCTATAATAAATAGAAAAGGGAGGTAATGTTATGCTCAAAAAATTGATTGCTGTAGCAGCTGTTCTTCTAACTTTTAGAATTTGGCCATTTTAATTAGTGCCAACTATTTCCGAACACAGAGAGTAGATAACAATTATCCACTATTAGGTTAGCGGTGGTTGTTTATCTGCTCTTTTCTTGTCTTTTAGGCAAAATGCTTCTAACCGTTCTCTTAACACCAAAGCAGTTGTAGGGTTACCTAGTTTTTCTACCATTTCAATATATTCTTCCATTGGTTCGGTCGTTGTTATTTCACCTTTTAAATAAGCTAGAATTTGCCTTAAGAAATTTAAAACAACAATCGCAAACATATCTTGATAATTTAATAATTTTTCCAGTTTATCAATAAAAAAAGTGGTGTAATAAAACTCTTCGCGATCAATTAGCGCAAAGATGATATTTAAAAAGGTTAGCTCTGCTGTTTTTTTATGCTGCGGCAACGATAAATAAAACTTATCACGTTCTGCAAAAGCTTTCCCTAAGAAAATCAAATCTGCATCTGACAAAATAGCCATTGTATTTCCAAAAATGTACAGCTCATACTCCGTCCATTCTTCTATACCATAAAGATAGTCTGTCAAAAACTTCTTGTCCTCATCGGCGATTTCATAATTTGGGTCTAGTGAATGAATAGCGCTAGCGACATCTATCCTATTTAGCCGGTTATAGGTGTCAAATGTTTCCGTATCTTCCAAAGTGTTCAGCAATTGTTTTAATCCTTCAACATCACCCTTTAACTGTAATTTTGCAATCTGTTTACCAACAGCAAAAAAGGGGCTTTCTTGATAATGATTTAAAGCATGCCCGAACTCGGCGAAACTCATGTGAATACCAGAAATAGCTACTAACAATTTATCAGCTGCTAACATTGTTTGCCCATTTTCAAATTTTGATAATTGTGAAAGAGACACATTGCCACGTGCCACATCTTTTAATTTCAGCCCACGCGCCACTCTGAGTTCCCGATAAAGTTCACCTAAATTCATTAATTCTTTTTCGTTCAATATCATTTTTCTCCATAATTAATGAGCGCTAGCTCTTTTTCACGTTATCTATACTTTGCCTTATTATATCAAATTTTGTTATAAAACTCTTAAATAAAGACATTGCTTTCAAGGCAAATGAAAACTCCTCAGAATTTGAGGAGTTTTCGTTATTTTTAATAATCATTTATCTAGCTTAGAAGCCACCCATCATTGATGGATCCATACCTGGAGCTGCTGGCGCTGGTGCAGCTGGTTCTGGATGATTAGCCACAACGGCTTCAGTTGTCAAAATAAGACTTGCAACTGATGCGGCATTTTGAAGGGCTGAACGTGTTACTTTAACAGGGTCAATGATACCTGCTTCAACCATGTTTACCCATTCACCATTGGCAGCGTTAAATCCTGTACCAACTTCTGAGTTTTTCAAGTGTTCGATGATAACTGAACCTTCGTAACCAGCATTGAATGCAATTTGACGAACCGGTTCTTCAAGAGCACGAAGAACAATGTTACGACCAGTTGCTTCATCACCGTCAAGTTCAAGTTCAGCAACTTTTGAAATGACATTGACAAGTGCTGTACCACCACCTGCAACAATACCTTCTTCAACGGCAGCGCGTGTGGCATTAAGCGCATCTTCAATACGCAATTTCATTTCTTTCAATTCTGTTTCTGTCGCTGCACCAACTTTGATAACAGCTACTCCACCAGCTAATTTAGCCAAACGTTCTTGTAATTTTTCACGGTCAAATTCTGATGTCGTTGCTTCGAGTTGTGATTTAATCACATTGACACGATTAGCGATAGCTGAAGCCTCACCAGCTCCTTCAACAATAACTGTGCTATCTTTATCAACAGTTACTTTAGCAGCTTGTCCAAGAGCTGTCATGTTTGCATCTTTCAAATCAAGACCAAGGTCTTCTGTGATAACAGTACCACCAGTTAAAATGGCAATATCTTCAAGCATTGCTTTACGACGGTCACCAAATCCAGGAGCCTTAACAGCTACAACGTTGAAAGTACCACGAATTTTGTTAAGCACAAGTGTTGGAAGAGCTTCACCATCAACATCATCCGCAATAATAAGAAGTGGACGACTAGTTTTAAGCACTTCTTCAAGAAGTGGCAAAATATCTTGAATGTTTGAGATTTTCTTATCTGTAATCAAGATGTATGGATTTTCGAGGTCAGCAACCATTTTTTCATTGTCAGTAACCATGTATTGTGAAAGGTAACCACGGTCAAATTGCATACCTTCAACAACGTCAAGTTCTGTTTCCATACCACGTGATTCTTCGATAGTGATAACACCGTCGTTGCCAACTTTTTCCATAGCTTCTGAAATGTATTCACCAACTTTTTCAGAACGTGATGAAACCGCAGCAACTTGAGCAATCGCTTCTTTATTAGCAACTGGTTGAGCAATAGCTTTCAATTCGTCAACTGCAACAGCAACAGCTGATTCGATACCACGACGGATACCAATTGGGTTTGCACCCGCAGTAACGTTTTTAAGACCTTCACGAACGATAGCTTGCGTCAATACTGTGGCAGTTGTTGTACCATCACCAGCGATGTCGTTTGTTTTTGAAGCAACTTCTGATACAAGTTTAGCTCCCATATTTTCAAAATGGTCTTCTAATTCGATTTCTTTGGCGATTGTCACACCATCATTTGTGATAAGTGGTGAACCAAATGATTTTTCAAGAACCACGTTACGACCTTTAGGACCTAAAGTTACTTTAACGGTATCTGCCAAAATATCCACACCACGCATCATGCTTGCACGTGCATCTGCTGAAAATTTAATATCTTTTGCCATGATTAGTTTCCTCTATTTTATTTCTATTTGATAAATTTTCTAAATAAACATTAATAGCACAATTTCTCTTATGCTAGAATAGCCAAAATATCTGCTTCACGAACAATAGTTACTGTGTTATCGTCGTCTTTGACTTCAATTCCAACACCGTTTTCAATAATGACTTTATCACCTGCTGCAACACTTGGCGCTACCAGTTCACCTGTCAAGGTACGAGCACCGTCACCGACTGCTACAACAGTTGCTACTTGAGTTCTTTCTTTGCTTGCGCCAGCAAGGACAAAACCACCAACTGTTTGCTCTTTTTCTTCCTCAACTTTCAAGACCACACGGTCACCTAATGGTTTTAACATGCTTTTGCCTCCAATTATCTCTTAATTTTTGTTTGAAAATAGCAGAGCTAAATTCTTTTTTAGCACTCTAATGTAACGAGTGCTAATTTCTACAAAAACTATTCTAACACTTGATCATAAATAGTCAAGAAAAAAACACTAATTCTCAGAAAAAGAAAACTGAGTTGAAATTGTTCCTATTATGAAAGTAATTTTTCTCAATTAATCTATGTCACCCCAGCACTAGGGCATCGTCGTTTAGGGCTTGACCGCTATTTTTGTGGAAGAGGTCCATGAGTTGAGCAACGGTGAGGTTTTTCTTTTCATCGCCACGAACATCAACCACGATTTTGCCATGATAAAGCATGATAAGACGATTACCATACTCGATAGCGTGTTCCATATTATGAGTAATCATTAGGGTTGTTAGCTCTTGTTCTTCAACGATTTTTTTCGTTAAATGCATAACCATGTCACTTGTTTTTGGGTCAAGGGCTGCTGTGTGTTCATCTAAGAGAAGAATTTTGGGGCGTACCAAGGTTGCCATAGCAAGCGTTAGTGCTTGGCGTTGACCACCTGATAAGAAAGCCGCATCTGTTTTCATACGATTTTCCAGTCCTAAACCAAGTTCTGTCAACGTTTCTTTGAACAATTCACGTTCTTGTTCGGTGACAGATTTTTTGAAGAAGCTGCGCTTTTTACCACGACGGTAAGCAATCGCCATATTTTCTTCAATCGTTAAATTGGTTGCTGTTCCCATTCGTGGGTCTTGGAATACACGGCTAATATCTTTTGAACGTGCGGCAACAGAAGCTTTACGAATAGATCCTCCTTCCAGAAGAATGTCTCCTTCGTCAATGTCAACGACGCCAGCAATGGAATTCATAAGTGTTGATTTCCCAGCACCATTTCCTCCAATGACAGAGATGAAATCACCTTGTTCAATGTCTAAATCTAAGCCACGCAAAACGTGATTTTCGTTAACAGTTCCTTTTTCAAAGGTTTTATGAATATTTGATAATGTTAAAAGTGCCATTAATCTTCACCTCCTGGAGTTAATGTTTTTGAGGGTTTGATATGAAGTTTGTTGCGAATTTCTGGAACATAGAGAATCAAGGCAAGCAGAATCGCTGACGCTAATTTGAGCATTTGCGCATCGACATTCATGGCTAGAATGATAACAAGCACCAGACGATATAAGATTGAACCAAGAACAATTGACCAGAGACGTTTGCCAAGTGGCAAATATTTCACGATAACTTCAGCAAGGATAATAGATGCCAAACCATTAACAATCGTACCTGTTCCCATATTCATATCCGCGTAGCCATTATTTTGCGCCAAAAGTGAACCAGCAAGGGCAATCAAACCATTTGAAATCATGTAACCCAAAATCTTCATGCGGTCAACCTTGATACCATTAGCTTCACCCATAGCAATATTATCACCTGTTGCACGAAGCGCGAGACCGACTTGCGTATTTAACAGAACCACCAGCAAGATAATGACTAATGCGACAAAGATAACACCAATCAAAATCACAGCATATAGTTTCGACAAGTTAAGTGCTGACGTCATTAAGGTCACGAGTGTTTCTTGACCTGCTAACGAAACATTGGCACTACCTAGCACCAAAAGATTGATAGAATAAAGTGCCGTAAGGGTAATAATCCCTGTTAACAGAGCTGGAATTTTCATCTTGGTGTGCATGAAACCAGACACTGCACCAGCAACCATTCCTGCCACAAAACCACCAATAGTAGCAATTAAGGGATTAATGCCATTGACAATCATAATCGCTGTTGAAGCTGCCCCGAGTGGGAATGAGCCTTCGGCAGAAAGGTCAGCAATATCTAAAATACGGAAAGTAATAAAGACACCAATTGCCATGATTGACCACAAAAGACCTTGTGAAATTGCCGATAAAACAATATCAAGCCAACCGTTCGTACTTGATGAATCTGACGTTTGTGTTGACGTGCTTGATGAACTGGTTTTCGTTGTGCTTGAGCTTGCTGATGTGCTTGTTTCGGTCGTATCAGAAGACGATTCTGTCGTGTCGTTCTCAATACTGCTTAAATCAATTCCTAAAGTCTCAGCCATTTCATCATTAGTAACGACGTTTAGCGTCTCTGGATATTCCGCAGCAACATCACTAACATCTTCACCTTCAAGGATACGAATGGCTAATTTTGCCGTTTGACGACCAAGGGCTTCGTAATTGGCACCGTACGTAAAAAGGACACCTTGTTCCACAACATCTGCTGAACCACCGACAACTGGGATTTTTGTTTCTTTCGATAATTCTGTAATGAGCGAGATAGCACTAACAATCATGTTATCCGTTGGGATAAATAGAACTTCTGTCTGGCTCATCAGGCTTTTAGCGGTATCTTGAACATCGTTCGTTGATGAAATACCTTTGGTAATGGCCTCGATACCTGCCTTAGCAAACGCTTCTTTTGCTTCTTCAACTTGAACTTCGGAATTGCGTTCATTTGTCGTGTACATGATGCCAACTTTTGTTACATTCGGCATAACTTTTTGTAATAATTCGACTTGTTTTGAAATAGGTGACATATCGCTTGTCCCTGTTGCAATACCCCCAGGATTTTTCATTGAATCAACTAATTTTGCTGATACTGGGTCGGTAACTGCTGTAAACAAGACTGGAACGTCGGTTGATAGATTAGCCAAGGTCTGTGCGGCTGGTGTTGCAATCCCTAAAACAAGGTCATTATTAGCAATCAAATTGGTTGAAATGGTTTGTAAATTTGACTGGTCACCTTGTGCATTTTCATAATCAATGACAATATTATCCCCGTCAATATACCCTTCTTTTTCTAATTCATCCACAAATCCCTTGCGAGCTGCTGTTAGCGATTGATGTTCAACATACTGAAGAATCCCAATATGGACACCATCGTCACTAGTACTTTTTGATGATGAACATCCAAATAATGTGAGCACAGCTAACATCAAAACCATAATAGTTGCCATGTTTCTTTTCATACTACTTACCTCCGCTTTTCTTGCTCCCAATCTTGCTGTCGAAATTGGAAAACTTTCTCAATATTAGAACTGCCTAGTTCTACATCAGCCACAATAAATAAAACCAGCTAGGCTCAAAAGTCTAACTGGTTTCCAATACATGCGTAAAAACATATCTTACTTGCCAATTAGAACTCAAAGTATCTAATCGGCTTTTCTCAACAGTAAAATGCTTTAGCTTCATAGATACAAACGGTATGACGTTTGCATCCATGATTGGCTACAAACGTCTATCTAAAGAAACTAAAGTAATAGTAATGATTTAGTTTTTCAGTCATTACAGACGCCTTTTTCAGCATATTTCCTCCTGTTAAGTTGTAAACCATGAGACATTTCACATAGCTTACTATCATTGTTTTTGATTGTTTACAGTTTACCCTTATTTTTGCTTTCTGTCAATATATTTTTAAAATTCAGAAAAAAGAGTTATTAAAAAAGTCCCTAGCAAAGAGATTATGTACTAGAAACTTTTTGTTTTTGAAATAAGTATTGTAATGAGATTAAAAAGGTATCTTTAAAGGAATTTATATTTAAAAGGATTGGAGTTTCATTTCAAAATCATCAATGAGTTTGGCGACATTCTGTTTGCCACGGTAAATGCCGTAACCAAAAAGCAACATTCCCGAAACACCGACAAAAGCTAGGACGTAGCCAAGAATAGATAAAATGAGATTTGTTTGACGAAAGAAATATACTAGCAAAAATCCAATACTTGCTACTAAAAAGAGCAAAGTTAGCCAACGTCCGAGATTTTCAATCATATGTTTTTGGTAGGCTATTTCTGTTTGATAACCATTAAGCACTTCTGATTTTGTCATGAATTTTTCCTCTTTTGATTGATATGATACGCAAGAAAGCCCTAGTAAGGTTGATATTTCTAAAGCGTGTTAGTAAGACAAACCTGGATCGAAGAATCCAACGAGAACACCAACAAAGGCAATAACGACAAGTAATAGCATGACTTTAATTGGTGAGATATTTTTCTTAGCCATTAGCCACCAGCAAAAGACGATGAAGATTGCTGTTAGCAAACCTGGATAAACAGCGTCTAATTTATCTTGAAGAACCAAGTACGGATTTTTAGCACTACCAAGTTGGAATGATGTTTGGACAGATACCCAAGTGGCAGCAACACCACCGACAACCATACCACCAACGATAGAAACGGCTTTACGAATGGCTTGACCTTGAGCACCGACGAGAAATTCAACAGCTTTATCACCGAGTTCATAACCTTTAAAATAGGCAAATCTCATACCGAGATAAGCTAACAAGTTCCAAACGACAATGTAGAAAACGGCACCGATTGGTGAGCCACCAGTGGAAAGACCAAGGGCAATCCCTAAAATAACTGGAATCAAAGTTCCAACAACAAGTGAGTCACCGATACCAGCCACAGGTCCCATAAGCCCTGCACGAAGTCCGTTAATGGTTTCGTCATCAACCTCTTCAGAACCATTAGCACGCGCTTCTTCAAGACCTGCTGTGATTCCAACAATGAGTGAACCAAGCTGTGGTTCTGTATTGAAAAAAGCTGTGTAAGTTTGCATTGAACGCGCTTGGTCTTCTTTATTGTCATACAATTCTTCCACGATTGGAAGCATTGATGTCAAATAACCAAAGGTTTGCATATGCTCTTGTGAGAAGCAAGTAAGGTTACCATAATACCAATGATGGAAAGATTTCATCAAGGTTTTCTTTGTTAATTTCTTTTGAGCCATTTTAGATATCCTCCTCATCATCGTCATCAAAGTCATCAGCTGCTGTGGCTGTTGCTCTTACAGTTTTAACCATTTCAAGCTCATAGAATAATACGGCAAAGATTAATGAAATCACTGCACATGAGACCAAATTCAAACCAAGTGAAGCTGCCAAAGTAAAACCAACAAAGAATGGAATAAAGTCAGTCACTTTTTCAACAATTTGTTTCAAAAGAATGGCAATTCCGACACATGGTAACAAAGCCCCTACTGTAAAGAGGGTTTTCATTGGAATACCATCCATTGGAAGTGCATCTTTCATTGCTGTAACAGCAGTCGCACCAAGTTTACACATTACCAATGTTGGGATAAATGAGAATACAAAATGTGATACCCATGGATAGAGCCAGTCAACTTGATAAAGTTTTCTAAATTGACCTTTTTCTACCGCACGCCAACCAATGTGTTGCCAAATAAGATTCATGGTTGCTGTTCCGTAGAAAAGAACCGTACCGACAGTACCAACAAGCGTACCCATTGATTTAGCCAAGTTAGCCGCATCAGCTGAATCAGCTGATAAACCTTGAGAATGGATGGCTACCATTGCCAAAGGAATACCGATATAAGACACCGCACGCACGTCAGCTGAAACAGTACCACCAGGTGTTACAAGGGCAATGTAAACCAACTGCATAGCAACACCACAAATGATTCCTGTTTTAACATCGCCAAGAATAAGTCCACAGACAAGGCCACCGACAAGAGGACGACCAAGCGTATAGTTACCAATGGTTGTACCACCAAGACCTGGCATTGAAGACAAACATGCAAACAACCCTAACAAAGCTGCTTGAAACCAAGAAATTGTCATAATACATCTCCTATACTAAGATACAAAGAGCGTCAGCGAGCAAAAGGAAAATAGGAGTTTTGACGAAGAGTCGCTAGACTCTAGGAGAAACTATCTTTTTGACACAGCTCGCAGCTCGTGTTCAATTAACAAGATACAAAGAGCGCAAACGAGTTTTGGCATCAAAAATAGCTATGCCAACTCACTTTATTCGCTGCTAAGTAACAATAAATTAATAACCAAATTTTGATTTGAAATCTGACCAGTAACCGATTGAAACATCTGGCAATAATTGGAATTTCACTTTGTATCCAGCTTTTTCAATTGCTTCAAGGGCATCTGCTTCTTCTTGGGTGATAGATTGATTATTCCCAAGTTTGACAGCACCTGGTCGGTCATTACATGGACCAACGATAATTTCTTTTACATCACTAGGAACAAAACCTTGGTCAACCAGAATTTTTTTCATGTCAATTGGATTCTTGGTAATCACAAAATAGCGCGTGTCAGAATCCAATACTTTTTGAGATTTTTGTCCAAAAGCATCTACCGACCAAACAAAGGTTTTCTTGTCCGAAGCTCCTTTGTAAGCTTGGGTTAAAACTTTGTTTTTTGAAGCAGCATCGTTTACGGCAATCAAACCGTCACAAGGGTATTCTTTTGCCCAACGTGTTACAGTTTGCCCATGAATCATGCGGTCATCAATACGTACAAATGATACAGTCATTTTTTATCTCCTTTTTTAAATATCATCGTCATCATCATCTGAAGTGATTTTGAATTCTTGAAGAGCCGCTTGAGCTTCTGGCAAAACGGCTTGTACAAAATCATCGCCCTCAAGCATATCTTTCATCACTGCAGAAGTAATTGCCATTGGTAAATTCATACCACCTAAAACAACAGCATTTTCCAATTTTCCGAGTTCGTCCAAGACGTTACAAGCAGTTGTCAAAGGGCTACCGCCAATAATATCAGCAAGAACAACAACGGAATCGTCAGCTGTTAAACCTGAAATAGCTTGTCTGAAGTCTTTTTCAAAGTCATCAACTGTTTTGCCATTTTTTAGACCGACAGCGATGACTTGATCAATTTTATCTTCCGCAAACATCGCCAAAGACGTTTTGAGACCCGTCGCAAAGTCTCCATGACTGACTAGTAGTAAATACTTCATAGAACTTATCTCCTTATCTGCTTTTATTTTAGCTTTAAATAAAACGTTTTCACACTCTCGTTTGTCACTTTATTCTGATGACATTTATCACCTCGAATATGACATTTGTCATTTTGAAAACAAACAAAAACATCTGGAGATCAAACTCTCCAGATGTCATCAAGATTATTTCAAACTGTCTTCTATTGTCTTTTGGATTGTAAATAAATCTGTCTCGATACTGTTATTGGCAATAGATTTGGTAATCAGATAGTCTGCTTGTTCCAGTACGGTGTTATACGTTTTAAACGTTGGCTGGGTAATTCCTTGGCTAAGCATTGAATCTAATGTTGAAACCGTCAAAGAATCTGAACCAAAACCATCCTCTTTTAGTTTTTCTTTCGTGGCGTCACTTTGCATCACACTTTTCAAAACAGATGCCCCTTGCGAATAATCAAAGACTGATTGTTGAATGTCTTCATCGGTACAGAGTAATTGCAAAAATTCCCACGCCAAGGTACGGTGTTTGGTTTTTAAGGACATGGCATAAAGCGATGTTGCGACTTGCGTTGCATCGCCGTCCTCACTACTTGCTGGCATTGTCACACAAGACCATGAGAAGCTAGAATATTTCGCAACATGATAAGGATAAGGCTTATAAGTGCGATATTCTGCCAAAGTCATTGGCAAAAAAGCAACCTTTCCTTCGTCAAAATCTTGTGAAGTGACCTCATAATTTCCACTAAGAGCATTGAGTTGCGTAATCAAGGAAAGGGCATTTTTCACGTCATCACTGTCAAAATAAGCTTTCGTTCCCGTTGTGTTAAATAGCTTCGCACCATAGGCAGCGACAGCTTGTTGCCAAGTGTAGCCTATACAACCATACTGGTCAATCACCCCATCACCGTCAGTATCCTTAGTCACTTGCTTGCAAATATTGTAAAAGTCCTCTAAAGTCCACCCAGAATCTGGAATCGAAATTCCCTCTTTTTCCAAAAGGTCAATATTAATACACATCATGGTTGGATTGCTTTCAAATGGCAAAGCGTACTGCGTATTATTATAATTTCCTGCCTTATAAGAGGATTCATAAAATATCGAATCATCAAAGCTTGTACTAATATGCTCATCTAACTTGGCAAGTACGCCTGTTGAGGACAAGAGGTTAAAGTCATCTTCTGGCACGATAAAAACATCTGGTTGTGTTCCTGCAACAATCTGGTCTGTTAACCAATCAGAATAATCATCCTTTGAAATACCACTCTCATAGACCACCTCGACATTTGGGTACAATTTTTCAAAGCGTGAAATCGCAGTATCAATGACTTTATAATCATTTCCATTCGGCACATCCCAGCTACTTCCTGCATAAATGCCGATTTTTAAAATGATTTTCTGGTGTGTTTGATGATAAATAAAAGCAGCACTCCCAACGACAATTACTAGTAGTGGTAGCAATAACCATTTGTAATATTTTTTGAGTTTAGTCATGGTCATCTTCCTCAAATGATTTCAAGGTGACACCTGTCTGCACCGCCCAAATAGCAAGCTGCGTACGGTCACGTAAATTCAACTTAGAAAGGATGCTAGATAGATAATTTCTAACGGTTCCTTCTGACAGATACAGTTTGGCAGCAATTTCTTTATTGGACAATCCAAAACCAATCTGCTGTATAATACGCCACTCCATTTTACTAATGTCGGTCGTTAGCGCATCATCAACTTGGATAGCAAAGTTTGATTGCGCCATTTGTGAAAAAAGTTTAAAAACTTTTGTGGCAATATCTGGATTTAGCATGGCACGTCCGTCATTAACCGTCACCACCGCATCATGCAATTCATCCATCGAAGTTCCCTTCAGCAAATAACCACTGGCACCATATTTTAGAGCGCTATAAATAAAATCATCATCATCAAAAGTCGTTAGGATAATCACCTTCGTATTTGGGAAATGTTCTTTAACAGCTTTGGTACACAAAACACCGTCCATTTTTGGCATACGAATATCCATTAAAACCACGTCTGGTTTGCTAGTCGGTAGAGCTTCCAAAACCTCTGTCCCATCACTCACCGCGCCAACAACTTCGATATCAGGATAGGCAGACAAGACAATTTTTAACGACTCTCTAATCAATTCTTGGTCGTCAGCAATTAATACTCGTATCATTCTTCTTCTCCTTTTATTTTAGGGATATGAATCGTTGTGGCAAAACCATCCTCACCTGAAAATTGGACACAACCACCAATAATGGCTAAGCGTTCCGTCATTTGGGTCAACCCAAAACCGTATTGAATCGTTTCACTCCCCACTCCATTATCTTTAATGAGCAAAACGTAATCATCTTTATTTAGCATACTAATCTTAATTTCAGTTGCTCGTCCATGACGCAAAGAATTGGTCACAGATTCTTGAATGACACGGAAAATGACATCTTCTTTTGTTTTGTCAAAATCAACATTATCCCACTGATAATTCAAATCAATCTGCAAATGCGATAATTCTTGATACTCGGCAAGCATTTTTTCAATAGCGTCTTTTAAACTACGATTTTCCAGAGCACCTGGACGCATTTTATTCAGCGAGCGTCTAACATCAACAATCCCTTCTCGCACAACGTTGGAAACATTGGTCAATTGCTTTTTAGCGTTATTTGGGTCAAGGTCAATCAAGACAATCACCGCATCAATTCCTGCAGAAATGCCTGTCAAGGCATGACCAATAGTATCGTGAATTTCACGCGCAATACGCCTGCGTTCCCTATCCTCAGTAATTTTTTCAGACACCGCCACGTATTCTTTCAAACGCGTATTTGCCTGCGAGGCCATGAGCAATTCTTCCTCAATCTTATGGTTTTCAGTCACCGAATAAACAATGTAAGTCACTAAAGAAATAATGAAAATGATAATATTTAGCGATACCAGACAATTTTTGATGAAAAGAATCACTAAACGCGTGCTTGCAGGGAAAAATCCGATATAAACATCCAAATCAGGCGTTCTAATCAGAAGCGACAAGACGTCATAATTTGACAGCAAAAGCGCACCGAAACTAGCGACAATAAAGAGCAACCATGACTTTTTCTCACGAAACGTGTAAAAATCCGTGTAAGAGAAAAAGATATCCATAAAAACAAGCAAAATTAAACCGTTATAGGAAAATTGCAGCGCTACAAAGGTAGCTAACAACAAGAGCACCTCAAAAATCGCAAACCAATCACGCGCCGTTGTCCCTTTTTTAAACTTTTGATTTCTGATATAAATAACAAGTAAAAGCCCTGCAAAAAAGAGATTTGACAACCAAAAAATTCGCTCTGGTGAACTTGGAATGACGCTAATTTCTTCTAATAAAGAACGACTCAAACCATTGTCAATAATGTACTTTGTAGCTGACAAATAAACTGAGCTATAAAATAACACCGCCAAGAAATTAATAATAATCAGGGCACGTTTTGCAAAATCAATATTTTTCAAAGCTTTCATCATTGCCACCCCGCTAAATCAAAGTCAGAAACGTTCTCACTAGTCATAAATTCAACTGGAATGACAATTTCCTTATCTACTGATTTGTTGTGATATAGCGAGTAACCCGCCTGAATCGCTCGTTTACCGATTGTTAACGGCGATTGAGCTACTGTTGCTTGAATTGAACTCGTCGTTGCCAATAAATTTTTCATATCTGGCGAACCATCTACACCATAGATTTTAATCGATGTTGTCACATTTGAATTTTCAATTGCAGCCAAAGCTCCGATAGCCACTTGGTCATTAAGCGCCATCACCGTGTCAAATTCGACCCCTGAAGCGATGACCGATTCCACTTGCGGCATCGCTATTTCGGTTTGCCCTAAGCAATCCTTGCGGTCAACCACTTGATAGGTATCATTTCCTTCAATCGTATCTAAAAATCCATTGATACGATCTACTGCTGATACTGCATTTTGATGTTCCAATAACAAAATTTTGGCACTTGATTGCGTCTGCATTAAATTTTGAGCGCATAAAACACCAGCTTGATAATTATCCGATACAATTGTCGTATCTACTGAAGAATCATCTGATAGTTGACTATCGACAACAACAATTTTTATCCCAGCTCTTTTCGCTTTCTTCAAAGCTTTTATTAATTTTTGACTGTTTGCATCAACAGGATTGATGATAATGATATTAACACCCTTTTCAATAAACGATTCAACCTGTTGCGTTTGTTTATCAACGTCCAAAGCAGGGTCTCTAGTGTACAAAATATCATTATTTTCCTCAACAATTTTTTCAACCTCGTTGTTTAATACCTTGTAAAAATCATTGTTCATGGTCATGTAGGTCGCACCAATCTTAACCTGATTTTCATTTGAAGGAACCATTTTATAGTTCCAATAAACTCCCACAATGGCAAGAACCCCAATAAAAGCGCTTACCAAAACACCGACATATTTCCGTTTTTTCATCTCATACCTTTTCAATAAAATCAAGAGACCACTGATAGCTATATTTGCCTTAATTATAACACGTTTAAATTGTACAGACAATTCAGTCAGAAATAGCCCCTCATTCTATCTAACGAATTTAAAAAACACCCGCAGGTGTTTTTTATACTCTATTTATTCGAAACTACTTATGCCAAGTTTTTCCAGAACTAAGGCAATACCGTCATGATTGTGACTAGCTGTTACGTGTCCGACTTGCTCCTTGACTTCTTGAGGCGCATTTGCCATAACATAAGCTTCACCTACTGCCTCTAGCATGTCTAAATCGTTAAAATTGTCACCAAAAGCAAGCGTATCTGCCATATCAACCTCGTAATGCTGCGCCAAAGTCTGGACTGCCCTTCCTTTATGAATCCCACTTGCCATAATTTCAATATAATAAGGCAGCGACCTTGCAATTGATAAATCTGAATAGAGACTTTTTAGCTTATTTTCCAAAGCTTCCATGCGTTCTGGTTCACCCATTAACAAGATTTTATGAACTTCTGGCAATCGACCGATTTGTTCCAAGTTCGCTTCCTTAGAGGCTAAGTCCACCACGCGCTCTTCACGTGAAATCCAACGATTAGCACGGTTTTGGGACAACCACTTTTCACCGCTGTAAACATTCCAAGCAACGTCAGAGACTTCTTTTTCTAAATACTGACAAATCGCTTGCGCTTCTTGTGGACTCATCGGACAACTATCAATTACTTGCCCTTGTTCATCTTGGATGAGGGCACCATTATAGGAAATCATGGGTACATCAGGTAAAAAATCTTTCAAAATTGGCTTAATCGCCTCTGGCATACGCGCCGAAACTGGAACAAATAAAATACCTGTATCAACAGCATGACGAAGGGCTTGGCGTGTCCTAGGCATCACTTTTAAGGCATCATTAATAAGAGTGCCGTCAATATCACTAAAAATTATTTTTACCATTGTACTTTTCCTCCTATTTTCTCTCAGTATAGCATTTTTTGAAAAGGTTTTCAAAAAAACTATTTCCTGATAATAACAAAAAAAGCTCAAGTCAAAAACTAACTCGAGCTTGGGTTGGTTAAAATGGTAATTCTTCCTCTTCCAAAACTAAATCAGCGAGGTCGTTTGCCACATTATTTTCTCGCATAGCACGTTGGGCACGGCTTTCTAAAAGTTGGAAAGAATGGCAAAGCACTTCTGTCACATAATTCGTGTGACCATCTTTTTCATATTTGCGTGTGCGAAGCTCGCCATCAATCGAAATCAGACTTCCTTTTCCAGCATAAGAAACAAGAGTTTCTGCTAAACGTCCCCAAACCACAATTGAAATAAAATCAGCCTCACGCTCACCATTTTGCGATTTAAAACGGCGGTTAACTGCTAATGTTACACGTGTAACAGATTTCTCATTTGACGTCGTCACAAGCTCAGGCTGCGCCGTCAAACGACCAATCATAATAACTTTATTGTACATCATTACCTCCTTATCTTATTATTCGAAAAAGAATCTAGAAAACAGTAAATTAATGTAACAAAAAAGTCCTAGTTTCCTAGGACTTTCCTATTTCTTACCCTTTCCAGTGTTTTTCTGGGTTAAAGGCTTCGCCGACTAGGGCTGTGTCATCAAGTTCGATGATACCACGTTTTTGTGGGGCGTTTGGAAGGGCTAATTCGCGAGGTGAGCACATCATACCAAAGCTCTTTTCGCCACGAAGGGCACCTGGGAAAATAAGGCTTCCGTTTGGCATCATAGCACCTGGAAGGGCTACGATTGTCTTCAAACCAACAGCGGCATTTGGCGCACCTGCAACGATTTGAACGATTTTGTCATCTGAGATTTGTACTTGGCAAATGTTCAAGTGGTCGCTGTCTGGGTGAGCAACCATTTCTTTGATTTGACCAACAACAAATTTTGGTGAAGGCTCATTTTCCAATTGTTCGCTAAAACCTTCTTTTGTCAATTCAGCGTTCAATGTTGCAACGTCTTGGTCAGATAGAGTGACTTGACCAACACCTTCAATTGTAACCAAGCTTGACACTTCAAAAATATTCCAAGCAACTGTTTCACCATTTTTCTCAAGGAAAACGCGTGAGACATTGCCTTTGCGTTCATAGTCAAGTTTAGCACCTTTGCTATCTTTGACAATTACCATGAGGACATCACCGACATGTTCTTTGTTGTACGTAAAAATCATTTTCTCTCCTATTTCAATCCAGCTAAAAAGCTGTTAATTTCTGCTTTGGTTTTGCGTAATTTATTAACCAAACGACCAATTTCTTTTCCATTTTCAGTCACCACAAAACTTGGAATCCCAAAAATATTCCAGCGTTGTGCTACTTCCATGAAATCATCACGATCCACACGGACAAAGGTGAATTCTGGATTTTCTGCTTCAATTTCAGGCATGACTGGATAGATGAATTGGCAATCTGGACACCAATTTGCCGTAAAAAAGAAAACCACTTTTTCAGGTTTTTCTAGATAGGTAGCCATTTCTTCATAGGATTTTGGGCTAATCATTTTTCTCCTCCTCATAGCTAATCTCACCATTTTGGTAAACGAATTGAAACGTCCGACCGTCCTCTAAAACAAGACCACCAGTCGTTCTCTCCTTATCAGATTCAAAAGCATTTACATAAAGCACCGAGATATTGTCAAATCGACTAAAATAATCACGAATGGCTTGCTTAATTTTTTCTTGTCGCTTTTCTTCGCATTGTTTTTTTAGGATTGCTCCCAAAATGATGACACCACCGACTCCCACTAAGCTAAAACGTGACAGTAAGTTTCTTTTTTTGTTTCTCATACGCTTTATTTTAGCATATTTCCTAGCAGATTTCCAAAGAACAAGACATAGGATTTTGAGTCGAAATGCTGCAGTTGCCATTACTAAGACATCTAACCTAGCAGTCACGGTAGGTGATTGCTACCACTTCAGCACTATATAAGCACTAAGATTAAACAAATCTACTTGGTTAAGATTGAGACTGTCAGACTTTCACAGAATATGATATAATGCAGTCACGTAGAAACAATTACGACAAAGTTAGCCACTGGTTCAGACTATCGGATTTCGTAGCATCGTTATGGTAGAGGGATTCTCAGTTAGTATCTTGTTTGCCTTTGACTGAAGGCTAAGAAGAACGCCGACCAACAAACTGTTACTCAATGTCAACCTGAATTTGCCATAGTTGCTACTGATAATGCTTACCAAAGGCTATAGTTACAGGATACAAGAAGCACAAGGAGAACGCATGTTTATTAAACAAGAGCAAGCATCAGATATTACTGCTGTTGATCAGGTTATCAAGAAAGCATTTGCACCCCTACCTTATTCTGATCATCAAGAACATTTACTTGTCCGACGACTACGCCAAAGCAAAGAATTCATTCCCGAATTGTCTTTGGTTGCTGAGCTTGACGGTCAGATAGTCGGTCATATCTTATTCACCAAAGCACAGGTCAATCATACTACTGTCCTAGCTTTAGCTCCCCTCGCTGTCCATCCCGATTATCAACAGCAAGGAATTGGATCCGCCCTAGTTAAGAAAGGGCATCAATTAGCGCAAGCTCTACAGTTTCCTTATAGTATTGTCTTAGGTGACCCTCAATATTACTCAAGATTTGGCTATCAAGCAGCAAAAAACTGGGGCATTTTCCCTCCCTTCGATGTTCCGAGCAATCATTTTATGGGGATTAAATTGATTCAATCAGCTCCTCCGTTGCATGGCACATTAGCCTATTCTGAGGCATTTGGAGTTTAAATCAAAAAATAACTATTCATTTATGAAAGAATCGAGGTTTTTATGTCAGAATTATTTTCAAAAATAAAAGAAATCACAGAACTGGATAGTATTGCAGGATACGAACATAGCGTTCGTAACTATCTTCGTTCAAAAATCACACCGCTCGTTGATGACGTGCAAACTGACGGTCTTGGTGGTATTTTTGGTATTAAAAACTCTGCTGCTGAAAATGCACCACGCATCATGGTTGCCGCTCACATGGACGAAGTTGGTTTCATGGTCAGCGACATCAAAGCTGACGGTACCATGCGTGCTGTTGGTATTGGTGGGTGGAATCCTTTGGTGCTAAGCTCACAACGTTTTACTCTTTACACACGTGACGGTCGCGCAATTCCAGTCGTTTCTGGTTCTGTTCCACCACATTTCCTTCGTGGAGCAAATGGCTCTGCTGCTCTTCCAAAAATCGATGACATCATTTTCGACGCTGGATTTACAGACAAAGCTGAAGCAGAAGCATTTGGCATTCTTCCAGGCGACATCATCGTACCAAAATCTGAAACAATTCTCACAGCCAACCAAAAAAATGTTATCTCTAAAGCTTGGGACAATCGCTTCGGTGTGCTTATGGTAACCGAATTGCTTGAAAGCCTTAAAGGGCAAAAACTTGATAACACTCTTATTGCTGGTGCTAATGTTCAAGAAGAAGTTGGTCTTCGTGGCGCACACGTTTCTGCCACAAAATTCCAACCAGAACTCTTCTTCGCCGTTGATTGCTCACCTGCTGGTGACATTTATGGCAACCAAGGTAAAATTGGCGACGGAACACTTTTCCGTTTCTACGACCCAGGACATATCATGTTAAAAGATATGCGTGATTTCTTACTCACAACCGCTGAAGAAGCTGGTATCAAATATCAATATTATGCTGCCAAAGGTGGTACAGATGCTGGTGCTGCTCACCTTAAAAACGGTGGTATCCCATCGACAACTATCGGTGTTTGTGCGCGTTATATTCATTCGCACCAAAGCCTTTATGCTATGGATGACTTCTTGCAAGCGCAAGCTTTCCTTCAAGCTATTGTTAAAAAATTAGACCGCTCAACTGTTGACCTCATCAAACAATACTAGAAAGGAGCTAGGGGACTCAGGTCATTAAGCATCTCTGTTGCACTTCCCCTTTGTCTTACTATGAAAATTGGATTTATCGGAGTTGGAAAAATGGCAACTGCCATTATCAATGGACTCAACACAACATCGCACGATATCATCATTTCAGGTTCTTCACTTCCTCGCTCACGCGAAATCGCAGAGCAACTTGGAGTTAAAGCAGCCCTTTCACACCAAGAACTCATTGACCAATCTGACTTGGTTATCCTTGGTATCAAACCACAAATGTTTGAACCAGTCCTTGCTGGACTTCACTTCCACCAGCCCATTCTTTCAATGGCGGCAGGGGTAACATTGGAACGCCTTGGCAAATTAACAGACCCAAATCTTCCATTAATTCGTATCATGCCAAACCTCAATGCTCAAATTCTAAAAAGTACAACAGCGATTTGTACCAATGACAACGTTTCTGCAGAACTCATAGCAACCACCAAAGAAATCACTAACAGCTTTGGTTCAACCTTTGATATTCCTGAAAAAGACTTTGATACTTTTACAGCTCTTGCAGGCTCTAGTCCAGCTTACATTTACCTATTTATCGAAGCTCTTGCTAAAGCTGGTGTCAAATATGGTATTCCAAAAGAAAAATCACTCGATATCGTGACACAAACGGTCCTTGCTAGTGCTGAAAATCTTCTTCAAGGTTCTGACAGCCCACATGACTTGATTGATAAAATCTCAAGCCCTGGTGGAACAACCATCGCAGGACTTCTCGACCTTGAAAAAACAGGATTGACAGCAAGTGTCATCTCAAGCATCGATGCCACTATCGATAAAGCAAAAGCTTTGTAATTAAAAAAGCACTGAATAAAATCGTTCAGTGCTTTTCTTTACCTCACAAGATCATAAAAAGTACTCCCAATGCATTATTAATAAAATGGATAGCTATTGTATATTCCAGTTTCTGTGTCTTATGATAAACAACAGCAAGTACCAATCCCATACCACCATAAATAATCCAACTTCCAATATTAGTTGGTATATGCAATAAACCAAAAAGCAGAGAACTAAGGATAACACCAAGGTAAGAATTATTAAAGAGACGTCCTAAGATAAGTCCACGCATAACCGTTTCTTCCACAATTGGCGCTGCAATAGCTGTCAAAACAACTAACAAAAGAGGTGACATACCAAGTTGCTCAAGCGCTGCTTGATTTTCTGTATTTGCCCCAATACCATTTTCTAAAAGTAAGACAACACCACCGATATACTTGACAATAGTTAGCACAACAAAACCAACCAAAATGGTTTTCCAAGCTTTCCATGTTTTTAATTCTTCTAAATGACTCAATAGTTCAACTCGTTTAGCAACATAGACTGTAAAAACAGCAACTACCAAAAGAGCTAAAGTAATTAATACAGACTGCCAGAATGGTTGGTCTGCTGCAATAAATGCTGTTGGCAATTGCTCCAAGAAAAGCAATCCCAGAGCCAAAAAGAAATATTTTAAAGCTGTTAAAAGTTTTTTCATGATATCACCTCTTATAAAATTCTTGTAAATATTAGTTTAAAGAAAACAAATCCCCAAAATAAACTATACAACCAAATCAGCAAGACTATCGGATAAGTCAATACAATACCTATAAAAGCATACAAGATAATCAACATAAAATTCTCTAAAAATAAGAGAATCAGCGTTGATAAAGCCGTCACTCGCAAGATGAGCTGATTGCGTTCATCGTAAGCGGCAATATAAGCTGCTTTTAAACGATTCGGTTGCCTTGTCAAAGTTACATAATAGATAGCAACTACTAATCCTGCTACTCCTCCACCTAGTAATAAACCAGCCGCAAAATCATTGGTCTTGATAAAAAATGAAGTCAGTAAACATGAAGCAGCAACAAATAGAAAACTTAGGGATACCGTCATCATATAATGACGATATTCTTCCAATGTCTTTTTCCGAGTCATACTTATTAAAGCTTTTAAAACCACAATTTTCTCCTTTTATTTCCCCAAAATTTTATCTTGAAAAAAGTAATAGATAATACGTTTAACATGATACTCATTGCTAGTAGAAAACCTGATAAAAAGTCACTCAGATTAGCCACCAATACTGTAAGTAACAATAGTTGCCCTAAACTTACCGTAGCAAAACCAACGTTTTTCATAGTCTCATAAAGTGTGTTCATCTTTTTCTCCTACTTTTCATCGTCAAAAATAAAAATCTCTTCAATTGTTTTCCCAAAGTATTTAGCGATTTTATGAGCTAACTCCAAAGAAGCATTATAACGTCCCTTTTCAAGTGAGATAATCGTCTGCCTTGTCACGGCTAACGCTTCTGCCAGTTCTGCTTGACTAATTTTATTTGCTTTGCGTAGTTCTTGGATTTTTGTTTCCATTTCCTCCTCCATATCGCATCAATTAGTAAAGGAGACTTTACATTTTTAGCATAGTATAGTTTACTTTACATTTTTTGTCAAGTTTATTTTATATTTTTTATAAAATAATCAAAAAAGCTGACCCATTCAGGTCAACTTTTCTGGTCTTATCATAATATTTGATAACTTAATTAGTAGAATTTTTAAAACGTTCAACGTCACGCGCAATCACAAGTTCTTCATCAGTTGGGATAACCATAGTTTTCACACGCGCTTTATCTGTTGAAATAACGCCATAGGCTCCTGACACATTCTTAGCTGGATCCGTATCAACACCAAACCAAGTCATGCCAGAAATAATATCCTCACGAACAACGCTTGAATTCTCACCGATACCTGCCGTAAAGACAATAGCATCAGCGCCATTCAAAACCGCAAAATACTGTGCAATGTATTTTCGTAAACGATCAATATACATGTCATAAGCTAACTGACATTTTTCATCGCCCTCTTCCTTCCCAGCAAGAATATCACGCATATCACTTGATTTCTCAGAAATACCAAGAAGACCTGAATCGCGATTTAATACCGTACGAATTTTTTGAGGGCTATTAAGGTTTGGTTCACACTCTAATAAATACGTAATCACACCAGGATCAATGCTTCCTGAACGTGTACCCATCATTGTTCCACCAAGCGGTGTCAAGCCCATTGAAGTATCAACAGATTTACCGTCCTTGATAGCAGTCACGGACACCCCATTACCAATATGGCAAGTAATTAATTTCAGATCTTCCAAGGGTTTTCCTAAAACCTTTGCCGCTTCTTGCGCGACATATTGGTGACTTGTTCCATGGGCACCATATTTACGAATCTTATAATCAGTATAATAACGATTTGCAATCGGATAGCGGTATGCTACTTCAGGCATTGTTGCATGAAAAGCAGTATCAAAAACAACAACACTTGTAATGTCAGGCAAAAGGTCTTTAAAAGCTCTAATTCCAAGAGCTGCTCCAGGATTGTGAAGCGGTGCTAATACGGATAACTCCTCAACTTGTTGAATGACTTTATCAGTTACCAAAACCGAATCTTTGAAGTACTCACCCCCAGCAACAACACGATGTCCAACACCCGTGATTTCATCATAACTAGCAATGATGTCCATTGAAATCAAATCATCCAAGAAAATTTTAACAGCTGCTGTGTGGTCTGGAATATCCTTGGTCTCAGATTTCGTCTGTCCATTAAATTTAACCGTAGAAATACCATTGACAAGACCAATACGTTCAATTAGCCCTTTTGCAATAACTTCTTCTTCTGGCATATTATACAATTGCCATTTCAGACTTGAACTTCCTGCATTAATAGAAATAGTTTTCGCCATAAATTTACCTCTAAAGCGCTTTCATGTTATATCTCCATTATATCACATTTTTTTTAAAATTCATATTATCAACTTTCCATTTTTGAAATTTTCCAATGAAATCGGTCAGAGTTTCACGACTTTGTAAGTCAGAAAGTGGATAAACAAAGGTTTCTGGCGTCTGCGCAGCTTGTTTTTTCAAAACAAAAATTGATTTCGCATTCGCTGCATTGCCAAAAATAGATTCTGGCAAAGTAATCACGGCGATAATATCCGCGTAATCTTTCAACCATTGTTTCAATAAATCACTCTGTTTGCTTGTCAAAAGACTAACGGGCGCCAAAAAGACTGCAATACCATCTTTTTTGAGATATTTTAACGATTGTTCCATTAACAAATGGTGGGCATAGGTATGCTCATCAGAACTTGCCACTTTATAACGTTTTGCAATGTCATCATTAGGATAGAAACCCACTGGCAAATCACTAATAATCACATCACTTTCTTGTAGAATTTGTGGACGCACAGCGTCTTCTTGAATAAACCGAGCATCAGAATCCATCACTTCTGCAATACTTGCTGATAAATCAATCAACAAATCGTCAACTTCAATACCAAGATAATTTAATTCTTTAGACGAATTATTTAAGAATGTTTGAGCAAGGTTCCCTGTCCCACTACCAATTTCTAAAAGGTCAATTTTATCTGAATCTGTCAGATTTTCAATCAAGAACAGCAAAATAAAACCAATAGCATCTGGTGTAAATTGATGATTGGCTTGCAGTTGCTCTGTTTGACCAGCTTTGATAAAGATAAATTGGAAAGCTCGACGCCACTCTTCTTTGGTCAATGCAAGCTGACGCAGTTTCTCATTGTTGGCAGCAACTTCTTCACTGGCACCTTCAGCACCCAAGTAAAAAGAGTTCTGTTCAATAAGCGCATCATAAATATGAGTTTTTAACTCATTTTCAATTAATTGGATATTTTCTAAAATCAGCTCATAGGCTGTTTCAATTTTTTCAAAATTCATCTTGTCCTCCGCAACCCTATCATATCAAAAAACGCAGGAAATGAAAAGAAAGCCCTAATTAGCTTTCTCTTTCTGAACACTTTGGAAAACATAGTCAAATTCTTGTTGATTAGGCAGTTTGACCATCACCTGCAATCGATTATCTTGGAAGTTGTAGTCAGTTACTCCTTGGTCAAATGTAAGGTGACCAGTATCCTCTTTTGCCAAATCTTTTGTTAATTCTGCCATTAAATAAGCCTGACTAGCAGATAGCTGCGCTTGGTGTTGTCGCTCCATTGCCACGACACGTCCTAGATAAAATTGCAAAAGCAAGGCAAAAATTGCTGCCATAAGCAAAGCATAGATTAAAATCCCTGCCTTAACTTGCCGTTTCAAAAGTGTAAACAAATGTCCTCTCCAAACCATTCTCTAAAGTCAATGTCATTGTCACCTTCTGACCATCTCTAGAAATAGCAGAAGATCTTACTCCAAATATCATTGGCTGATAGCCTTGACCAGATGCGTTTGTTTTACGAAAATCATCAGCCTTTGACTGTCCAAATGCCAACTTTTGACTGGACTTCGTCACATATAGCTTGTTATTTTCAACCTTATCTAATTGACAATTGGCAAGTTCCGCACGCAGCTGTTGTGAAAACAAAAGCCAGTTTTCCTCTTGATTTTCCGACAAATAATGCACATTTGCAGAAATAGATTGCGTTAAGCCATTGTAAACAAGAATAGCACCCGAAATTACCAATAAAGAAACCAAACATTCTATGAGGGTGAATGCCTTTAAACTAGTCTTTTTTAACATGTAATATTTCCGTTTTCGCCTCATAAACATAGACCTCTCCATCTTTTTTGATAATCTCAACCTCAATACCATTCATCTTCAAATGATTTTGCCCTGTTTGCACAGCCATTGTTGCCACATTAAGAACTTCCTGCTGCCGTAAACTTTCTTGCATAAACTGCCTATTTTTATCAATTTCCCCTAAAACAATACTCGTAATCATCGCTAACAATCCTAGTGCTATCAAGCTTTCAAGGAGTATGTAAGCTTTTAGTTTCTGTCTTTTTATATTTACCACTCCCTAAATATAATTGATAGTTGAACTCTTTATCTGACGTTTGAAAGGCTAATTTTGCCAAGGACGAATTACCTCCTGCTTTGTCAAAATTGACTTGATAAGTTTTATCAACTTTGACCGATGGAGGGAGTTTTACCGCTGAGAAATCAGTAGATACTTCCTCTTGCGAAACAGTCAACGTAAAACTTTGTTGCCTAGCATTAGCTAATTTTTGCGTGTCACAATAGAGATTTTCAAACGATAAAAAGAAAATCTTTTCTTCTACATTTTGAAAAATACCATTCAAAGAGCCTGACAACATCATGATAATAAAACAGGCAATTCCTAGTGTTAATAAACTTTCTAAAAGGGTAAAAGCTGAAACTGTTTTATTTTTTAGCTTCATTGTAAGTTTTTGCTTGTTCAGAAGTGATGTAGCCAACTTCAACTAAATCATCAACAGTCGGTTTATCTCCCGTTTTCAGTTCGTACAAATCCATCTGGCTTTCAACCACTTTCACAACAGCAGCATCGCCTTTTTCACGAACAACGTCCTTTTGCTTACTCAAATTCGGTACAAAAAGCAACATTAAAACACTGATAATAAGAAGCACAATCAACATCTCCACAAGTGTGAAAGCAGCCACAGACTTTTTACGTAATTTTTTCCAAATCTTTTTCATTAAAAATTTCCTCCCATATTTTGATACATTGGCAACAGCATTGCCACATAAATTAACACAATAATCAAAGCTACAAAGACAAAAACAAGTGGTTGAATGAGCTGTGTTGCTTGAGTCAATTTGCCAAAAAAGCTCTGCCATGTTTCCTCAGCATAAATGTCCAACTCACGCCCAAGCTTTGATTTGATCTCACCATATTCAATCATCAAGCTCAATTCTCGCAAAAAGAATGGATAATCCAGAACTTTTTGATGAAAAGCTTGCCCTGAAAGCAGCGCTTCTTCCATATCCTTTCCAATCTCTTGAAATAAGAGCGACTTTTGCTTTTGCATGATTCCCACGATTGCCATTAATTCAATACCTTGCCCAATCAAATTCCCCCATTCACGCGCATAGTAAGCTGTCAAATATAACCTAACATAGTTTCCCACAAGTGGAATCCGGCTTATTCGACTATATAAATCAATCTGCGATAAACGCCTAGCATAAAATGTCGTACAAATAAGCAACACTCCAATCGAGAAAATACTTAACAAAAAAATCGTTGGAAAATGTGCAATAATCTGCGTTGCCACATTTTGGCTTTCCAGCTGCGGCAGTAAATAATTCTTCAACCCCAGCATAATCAAAATAAGAAACAAGAACAAAATCAATGGATACGTTGCAACTTCAATTAACTTTTTTCTGACGACAGTCATGCTAGAAAGGTAAGACTCAATTTTTAGCAGACTTTTCTGACTGTTTCCATGAACATCAGCCAAAGCAATTTGTGTGACAATATTGTCCGAAAACCCTAAATCTACCATCATTGCTGCTAGACTAGCACCATTTAACAAACTTTCTTGCATCCTCTCAACATAAACCTCTGACAACAATTGACTTCTTCGGAGAAAAAACACAATTTCTGTTAAATTAAACCCACTTTTAAAAAGATTATTAAAGAGTTGGATAACCTTGCGCTGTTTTTTAAATGGCAATTTTTTCGATTTTTGCTTGTTCAGCTGTGATATGTCCGTCTTTAACAAGACTTTCAATTTTTGCATTCCAGCATTCTGGTCGGTGACTTTCAAAGTTTTCTTTAACAAAATCAATCACACCTCCTCCACCAATTAAGCGTTGATAAACAATGGCACGCAAACTATTTTCCAATTCTTGCTTACTAACACCCAATTCCAAAAGACGTTCGTAAACGCCAGGGATACTTTTCGCATGAATGGTCGAAAACACAATAGCTCCTGTCAAACTTGCACGAACGACTGCATGCGCTGTCTCGCTATCACGAATTTCTCCAATAATCAGAATATCTGGTCTATGGCGAAGCGATAATTTAATTAGCTCATCATAAGTCATCCCAATATCACTATTTAACTGCAACTGCAACATTTGTTCTTGTTTGATTTCAACAGGGTCCTCAATTGTAATGACTTGCTTATCAGGAAATTTTTCACGAACCAATTGGTACATGAGAGTGGTTTTTCCACTCCCTACTGGTCCCGAAAAAAGGTAAAGTCCCCTACTATCAATGGCTTCTAAAATATTTTTCATCCCATCAAACCAATATTGCAAGTCATGACGGCCAGAATAAAGCAAGCGAATCACTAAACTTTCTCGTCCACGATAATCACCAACACTCGACAAGCGAAGCGAAATCTCTTCCTCATCTGCAAATTGATAATCACAAGAACCTAACTGACTGCGACGTTTCTCACCAACATTCATACCAGCCACAAATTTAAAATGACTAATCAAGCTAGTCATCTGCTCTATCTCAAAATAATCAACAAATCGCCGTTGGTCTCCTACGCGTTGATACACTTCATAACAATCTTCTCTAGGTAAAATGTAAATATCTTGCGCATTAACTTCAACAGCATCTTTAATGAGTTGCTTTGCTTCTTCCTGAATCATCTTGACCTCCTACTTTTCTATTCGTAAATTGGTCATAAAAAACAAAAAAATCATGGAAAAAATTCCATGATTACGATTCGAATTTACAATTTTGGGGTCTTGACTCATCATTTTGAACGTTAAAATGATAAGAAAAAGTCCCTTCAGGCAATTCTTTACCGTCTTTGAGCATTAAAATGGAATGGTACTGTTGCAGATAATCCCCACAATTCTCACACCAACGTTGATCTGTCTTATCCCAGAAAGCCGCCTGAAGATTATCATGATATTTACAACTTGGTAAAGTCGTTTTAAGAGATAACCATTCTGTTTTGTAAAAGGAGAAAGCATCCTCAAAATACTCAAAACGTTTTTCTTCTATAATATCTTTTTGCCAATCTTTCAAGAACCACCACGGCTCATAATCCCCATACATTTTTATCACTTGATACATTTAACACACTTCCTTACGGAGTTTATTATATAAAAATCAAAAGCTTTTTAAAAAGAATTTGCTTATTTAGAATTATTATCAGTAAAGTTCGGTGATAATAAGCACAAAGGTCTGAGATGAAAATCTCAGACCTTTTCATTTATTAGCATAAAATGTGAACTAACCTTATTCAGCACCTGTTGAAACGGTTGCTTCAACTGTTTCTGCTTCTTCACTTATTTCAAGTTCATTAACAGCTTGTGGTTCAAGGTTACGGTAACGAGCCATACCTGTACCAGCTGGAATGATTTTACCAATGATAACATTTTCTTTAAGACCAAGAAGATGATCTTTCTTACCACGGATAGCAGCATCTGTAAGAACACGAGTTGTTTCTTGGAATGATGCGGCTGACAAGAATGAGTTAGTTTCAAGCGAAGCTTTTGTAATCCCCATAAGCACTGGACGTGATGTTGCAGGGATACCACCAGAGATAACAACATCTTTGTTAGCATCCGTAAAGTCTGCAATATCCATAAGTGTGCCTGGGAGAAGTTCTGTATCACCTGGATCCATGATACGAACTTTGCGAAGCATTTGGCGAACCATTACTTCGACGTGTTTATCACCGATTTCTACCCCTTGGCTACGGTAAACTTTTTGTACTTCAGCAAGAAGGTAAGTTTCAACTGATAATGTGTCACGAACTTCAAGGAGACGTTTAGGTTGGATAGAACCTTCAGTAAGTGGAGCACCACGGTGTACCTCATCACCAACAGCAACTTTCATGCGGGCAGTGAATGGTACCACGTATTCACCCATACCAGTTTTACCTTGAACGTAAACTTTCTTAGTACGTGTAGAAGCATCTTCTTCGATGTCAACAACAGTACCTTTAACTTCAGTAATAACGGCTTCCCCTTTAGGATTACGAGCTTCAAAGATTTCTTGGATACGAGGAAGACCTTGTGTGATATCGGTATTTGACGCAACACCACCCGTGTGGAAAGTACGCATTGTAAGCTGTGTACCAGGTTCACCGATAGATTGAGCGGCAATTGTACCAACTGCTTCACCAACTTCAACCGCATCACCTGTTGCAAGGTTGACACCATAACAGTGACGGCAGACACCATGACGAGTGTTACATGTGAATACTGAACGGATTGTAACTTCTTCAACACCAGCTTTAACAATTTCAGCTGCCATATCTTCAGTAATCAATACATCTGAACCAACAATAACTTCGCCAGTTTCAGGATGTTTAACAGATTTCTTAGTGTAACGACCAACCAGACGCTCTTCAAGAGTTTCTGTCACCTCTTTACCGTCAGTAATGGCACGAATAACAAGACCACGGTCAGTTCCACAATCATCTTCACGAATGATAACATCTTGGGCAACGTCAACCAAACGACGAGTAAGGTAACCAGAGTCGGCAGTCTTAAGGGCTGTATCGGTCATACCTTTACGAGCACCGTGAGTTGAGAAGAACATTTCCAAGACAGACAAACCTTCACGGAAGTTAGATAGGATAGGCAATTCCATGATACGTCCGTTCGGAGCAGCCATCAAACCACGCATACCGGCAAGTTGTGAGAAGTTAGAGATGTTACCACGAGCTCCTGAGTCCATCATCATAACGATAGGATTCTTAGGATCTTGTGTTTCAATCAGACGTTGTTCAAGTTCTTCTTTAGCTTCACGCCATGTTGTTGTAACAGCAACATAACGGTCATCATCAGTCATCAAACCACGACGGAAGGCTTTGTTGATTTGTTCAACTTTGCTGTGAGCTGCATCGATAATTTCTTGTTTGTTATCGATAACTGGGATATCGGCGATACCTACTGTCAAACCAGCAAGAGTTGAATGATAGTAACCAAGGTCTTTCAAGCGGTCAAGGAAAGCTGATGTTTCTGTTGTACGGAAACGTTTAAAGATTTCCGCAATGATATTTCCAAGATTTTTCTTCTTAAATGGTACATTGATTTCCAAGCTGTCAATAGCAGATTGAATATCTTGTCCTGGTGCTAAGAAGTATTTATCTGGAGTTTTTTCTGTTAGGTTAGCATTGTTTGGCTCTTGAAGGTAAGGTAAATCCTCAGGCATGATATCGTTGAAGAGAATCTTACCTACAGTTGTAACCAGGATTTTATGTTTCTGTTCGTCAGTCCATGGTTTATTTGGCATGCTATCAACGGCAATACCCACACGAGTATGCAAGTGAACATAACCATTACGGTAAGCCATAACTGCTTCATCACGGTCTTTGAAGATCATTCCTTCACCTTCACGACCTGGTTCTTCCATAGTAAGGTAGTAGTTACCAAGAACCATATCTTGAGATGGTGTTACGACTGGTTTACCATCTTTAGGGTTAAGGATGTGTTCTGCGGCAAGCATAAGAAGACGTGCTTCAGCTTGTGCTTCTTCAGAAAGTGGTACGTGGATGGCCATTTGATCACCATCGAAGTCGGCATTGTAGGCTTCACAAACAAGTGGGTGAAGACGAAGTGCTTTACCATCGATAAGGACTGGTTCGAAGGCTTGGATACCCAAACGGTGAAGAGTCGGTGCGCGGTTAAGCAGTACTGGATGTTCTTTGATAACTTCTTCAAGAATATCCCAAATACGTTCATCACCACGTTCAACCATACGTTTCGCTGCTTTAACGTTACCAGCATAGTCACGCGCAACAATTTCACGCATTACGAATGGTTTGAACAATTCGATAGCCATTTCACGCGGCACACCACATTGATACATTTTAAGTGTTGGACCCACGGCGATAACTGAACGTCCAGAGAAGTCAACACGTTTACCAAGCAAGTTTTGACGGAAACGACCTTGTTTACCTTTAAGCATGTGGCTCAAAGATTTAAGAGGACGGCTACCAGGACCAGTGATTGGACGACCACGACGACCGTTATCGATAAGAGCATCAACAGCTTCTTGCAACATACGTTTTTCATTTTGCACAATGATACCTGGGGCATTCAATTCAAGCAAACGAGCCAAACGGTTGTTACGGTTGATAACACGACGGTAAAGGTCATTCAAGTCAGATGCAGCGAAACGTCCACCATCCAATTGAACCATTGGACGAAGATCTGGTGGAATAACTGGCAAGATGTTAAGTACCATCCATTCTGGTTTGTTACCAGATTTGTAGAAGGCATCAAGCACGTCCAAACGACGGACAGCTTTGATACGTTTTTGCCCTGTTGCTGTTTTCAATTCTTCCTTAAGTTCAGCGATTTCAGATTTCAAATCAACGCGTTTAAGAAGATCTTGGATAGCTTCAGCACCCATTTTCGCAACAAATGAGCCTTGTCCGTATTCTTGTAATTTTTCACGATATTCACGCTCAGTCAAAAGTGATTTTGGTTCAAGCGGAGTATCTTTTGGATCGATAACTACGTAAGCAGCGAAGTAAATAACTTCTTCAAGAGCACGTGGACTCATATCAAGAGTAAGTCCCATGCGTGATGGAATACCTTTGAAGTACCAGATGTGTGATACTGGAGCTTTCAATTCAATGTGTCCCATGCGTTCACGACGAACTTTAGCACGTGTTACTTCAACACCACAGCGGTCACAAACAATTCCTTTATAACGAATACGTTTATATTTACCACAAGCACATTCCCAGTCTTTTGTTGGTCCAAAGATTACTTCATCAAAAAGACCTTCACGTTCTGGTTTGAGCGTACGATAGTTGATTGTTTCAGGTTTTTTAACTTCACCATAAGACCATGAACGGACTTTACTTGGTGAGGCTAATGTGATTTGCATACTTTTAAAACGATTTACGTCAACCACTAGTTTTACCTTTCTTTATTGTTCTTTTGAAAATAGCAGAGCTACTTTCTAATTTGTCACGACTTACAAACTTTTGTCTGCAAGACATTATTTATCGTTATAGGACTCATTCAAACAATCTGACTAGGAAAGGCAAGGTTGGCTTGCACTTTCCATGTCTAAATTGTTATTTCCTATTATTTATTTTCTTCAGCAGAAACTTCTACTTTTTCAGCAGATTCAGTTTCTTGCTTTTGACGAGCTTTTTCAAGGTCATCAACGTGCATAACGTCGTCGTCTTCACCTTCATCAAGATCACGAAGTTCTACTTCGTTATCATCTTCATCAAGCACACGCATATCAAGACCAAGTGATTGCAATTCTTTAACAAGCACTCGGAATGATTCTGGTACACCTGGTTTTGGAATTGGTTTACCTTTAGTGATAGCTTCATAAGCTTTAAGACGTCCAGTCACATCATCTGACTTGTATGTCAAGATTTCTTGAAGGACATTTGATGCACCATAAGCTTCCAAAGCCCAAACTTCCATTTCACCGAAACGTTGTCCACCAAATTGTGCTTTACCACCAAGAGGTTGTTGTGTAACAAGTGAGTAAGGACCAACTGAACGAGCGTGAAGTTTATCATCAACCATGTGGTGAAGTTTGATCATGTACATGATACCAACAGAGACACGATTATCAAATGGTTCACCTGTACGACCGTCATAAAGAACTGTCTTAGCGTCGCTATCCATACCAGCTTCACGAACAGTATCCCAAAGGTCTTCTGAAGTTGCCCCGTCAAAGACTGGAGTTGCAATGTGAATACCGAGGTTACGAGCTGCCATACCAAGGTGAAGTTCCATAACTTGTCCGATATTCATACGAGATGGCACCCCAAGAGGGTTCAACATGATATCAACTGGAGTTCCGTCTGGAAGATATGGCATGTCTTCAACAGGAACGATACGAGAAACAACCCCTTTGTTTCCGTGACGACCGGCCATTTTATCTCCGACTTTGATTTTACGTTTTTGTGCAATGTAAACACGAACGAGCATGTTGACACCTGATTGCAATTCATCACCGTTAGCACGTGTGAAGATTTTAACGTCACGAACAACACCGTCTCCACCGTGTGGTACACGAAGTGATGTATCACGTACTTCACGAGATTTATCACCGAAGATTGCGTGAAGAAGGCGTTCTTCAGCAGAAAGGTCTTTTTCACCTTTAGGTGTTACCTTACCTACAAGGATATCACCTTCTTTAACTTCAGCACCAATACGGATAATACCCATTTCGTCAAGGTCTTTAAGAGCTTCTTCACCAACGTTTGGAATTTCGCGAGTGATTTCTTCAGGGCCTAACTTAGTATCACGTGTTTCTGATTCAAATTCTTCCAAGTGAACTGATGTGTAAACATCTTCTTTAACAAGACGTTCGCTCATGATAACGGCATCTTCATAGTTGTAACCATCCCATGTCATGTAGGCAACGATTGGGTTTTGACCAAGTGCCATTTCACCTTTTTCCATAGAAGGTCCGTCAGCAATGAAGTCACCTTTTTCAACAATATCACCAACTTTAACAAGTGTACGTTGGTTGTATGCTGTACCTGAGTTTGAACGACGGAATTTAGTAATGTGGTAAACATCAAGTGAACCATCTTCACGACGAACTTCAACTTTTTCAGCGTCTGAGAAGACTACGCGTCCATCATGTTTAGCGATAACAGCGGCACCAGAATCGTGAGCTGCTTGATATTCCATACCAGTACCAACATATGGTGCATGTGGGTCAATCAATGGCACCGCTTGACGTTGCATGTTGGCACCCATAAGGGCACGGTTTGAATCATCATTTTCAAGGAAAGGAATACATGCTGTCGCAACGGCAACTACTTGTTTAGGAGAAACATCCACGAAGTCAACGATGTTTGATGGGAATTCTTGGTTATTACCTTGATGACGTCCCATAACAATTTCTTCAGCGAATGTTCCATCTTCGTTAAGTTTCGAGTTAGCTTGCGCTACCGTGTATTCATCTTCTTCATCGGCAGTCAACCAAACAATTTCGTTTGTAACCACACCAGTAGCACGGTCAACTTTACGATATGGTGTTTGGATGAAACCATATTTATTAAGATGTCCGTATGTTGACAAGTTATTAATCAAACCGATGTTAGGTCCTTCAGGAGTTTCAATCGGACACATACGACCATAGTGAGTGTAGTGCACGTCACGAACTTCATAACCAGCACGGTCACGAGTCAAACCACCAGGTCCTAAGGCTGACAAACGACGTTTGTGAGACAATTCAGAAAGTGGGTTGTGTTGGTCCATGAACTGTGACAATTGAGAAGAACCGAAGAATTCTTTAACAGCCGCAGTTACAGGACGAATGTTGATGATTTGTTGTGGTGTCAACACTTCATTGTCTTGAACTGACATACGTTCACGAACATTACGTTCCATACGAGCAAGACCAATACGGAATTGGTTAGCAAGCAATTCACCAACGGCACGAATACGACGGTTACCAAGGTGGTCGATATCGTCAACTTTACCAAGACCTTCAGCAAGATTAAGGAAGTATGACATTTCAGCCAAGATGTCTGCTGGTGTAAGTGCACGCACTTTATCATCAGGATTTGCATTACCTACGATTGTAACAACGCGGTCTGGGTCAACCGGTGACACAACTTTGAATTTTTGAAGAACGACAGGTTCAGTGACAACAGCGTAATCATTTGGTGTGTAAACAAATTTGTTAAGGTCACCATCTAATTGTTCAGCAATTGAATCAATCACGTCACGTGTCATTACTGTACCAGCTTCAACAAGAATTTCACCAGTTTCAGTATCAACCAAGTTTTCAGCTATAGTTTGGTTCAAGAGACGAGTCTTGACGTTAAGTTTTTTATTGATTTTGTAACGTCCAACAGCTGCCAAGTCATAACGACGTGGGTCAAAGAAACGAGCTACAAGCAAACTACGTGAGCTATCGGCTGTTTTTGGTTCACCTGGACGAAGGCGTTCGTAAATTTCTTTAAGCGCTTCGTCAGTACGTGAATCTGCTGGATTTTTATGAATATCTTTTTCAATAGTATTACGAACAAGCTCGCTATCACCGAAAATATCCACGATTTCATCATCACCTGAGAAACCAAGTGCACGTACAAGTGTTGTAAATGGAATTTTACGTGTACGGTCAATACGTGTGTAAGCAATGTCTTTTGAATCTGTTTCTAATTCAAGCCAAGCTCCACGGTTAGGAATTACAGTTGAACCGTAACCAACTTTACCGTTTTTATCAACTTTATCGTTGAAATAAACACCAGGAGAACGAACTAACTGAGAAACGATAATACGTTCACCACCGTTGATGATGAATGTACCCATTTCAGTCATGATTGGGAAATCACCGAAGAAAACTTCTTGAGTTTTGATTTCTCCTGTTTCTTTATTAATCAAACGGAAGGTTACAAAAATAGGTGCTGAATAAGATGCATCGTGGATACGAGCTTCTTCAAGCGTATATTTAGGCTCTTTTAATTCGTAACCAACAAATTCAAGCTCCATAGTATCCGTAAAGTTTGTAATCGGAAGTACATCTTCAAAAACTTCTCTCAATCCATTATCCAAGAAGTCTTTAAAAGAATCCGTTTGAATTTCAATCAAGTTAGGTAAATCAAGAACTTCCTTGATTCTTGAAAAGCTACGACGTGTACGGTGTTTCCCGTACTGAACTTCATGTCCTGCCAAGTTTTTTACTCCTTCATTAAAATACAGAGATCAATAAATGTCACATAACCCGATTCCCTTCATTTTGACGAGAATCATCATTATTTTTCATTTTGACCTTTATAGTTAGGTTGCTCATTAAAACACCCTGCCAAGTGTGTCGTTGATGTGAATTTTTAGAATCTTTAAATATAGGTTACAACTCCTATTTTTTCTAAAATTAGGCACAAAAAGAGCAGCTAAATCTGACCAGTAAAAGTGTGATTTAACTGCTGTAAACCTTAGTTGGACAATATTTCAACTAAAGCAGACGACAAATAGTTATTAACATTATACCTTATTTTTTTAATTTTTGCAAGTATATTAGTTACTGCTACTTGTTGTGATAGATGAATTACTCAACAAACTTTCCCAAGCTTTTGTATAATCACTATCTGTCCCACCAATAGCAAATTTATAAGTCATTGTACCTGCACCATTCTTAGCCCAATAACTTGTCGTTGTTTCACCACTCACAGTAAGCGAACGACCATTGACCGTCACCGTACCAGGCTGTAAACCTGTTGCTTTAAGAACAGTTGATTTGATAACACTTGAAGACAAACTATATTTCTTACCAACACCTAAGACACTTGAATCAGCGTTACAGATGGCATTAACCAAATAAGCCATGTACTGCGCATTATAAGAATATCCTGCTGCATCAGGTAAGGAAGTATTGTCGTCATTACCTGCCCAACCACCAAGCGTTACTTTCGGTGTTGATAGCACAAGCCACACGTCTGTATAATTGTCAGTTGTACCGGTTTTACCTGTCCAATCCGCACTAGCGGCTGTCGCATTTAAACTCTTCAAATCTGCATAAAATTTTGTCGTACCACCACCAGTGATAACTTCTTTTAATAACTGATTTAAAATGCTAGCCGTTGCTTCAGAAAAGACACGTACAGGATTAGCTTTATGTTGATAAATAACATTGCCTTGACTATCTGTGATACTGTCAACCATGTAACCTTTCAAGTAAACACCACCATTTGAAATCATTTGGTAAGCATTAACTTGTTGAAGAACTGTTGTCTCAATTCCTCCACCTAAAGGCAAGCTTTCAATAGAATAATCATCAATATCATATCCCATTTTCTTCATGTAAGATTCAACATCAACGTCATCATTGAGCAACATTTGATACGTCCAATAAGCTGGAATATTCCATGACGTATTCAAAGCTTCTTGGAGAGTAACCATTGCCGTTCCTTCTTCACTACCGTGCATGATTGACTGACCACTAGAGAAAGTTGTCGGATAGTTAGATAACATACTAGCACTACCTAAAAGCCCTTGGTCAATAGCAATCCCATATGCGATAATCGGCTTAATACTTGACCCTGGCGACCTCGCAGTATCAAACGCATGGTTGTTCTGGTTAGTTGAATAATCCCGTCCACCAATAAAGCCTAGAATAGCTCCAGTAGAATTATCCATCAAGACATTACCAACCTCAACTGTTTGAGAGCTTCCTTGGTCAAGCGTGCTACCATACTGTGCCACAGCATTCTGCATGGTATTATAAACATCTTTATCAATCGTTGTTTTAACGGTATACCCCCCCTGTTGCAACGCTTCTAAAGCCAATTTTTGGTAAGATTCCTTCGTTGAATCATTTTTTAGTTCTTGTTCAGAAACACCATTTTGCTCAACCAAATAATCATACATGATATCCTGAGCTTCTTCTAAAACAGCATAATAAAGAAAATCATGTTCACTCGTTGTCGTCGATTCAGGTTGAATGAAATCCCGACTAACATCATAAGCCTTATATTCCTCATATTCAGCTTTAGTCAAATAGCCTGCGCGATATATATTGTAAAGGACATCTTGCTGACGAGACAAACCATAAGCCATATCCTCCTCGTCTTTCAACTGCCCTGTAGCTGTGTATGGGGAATAGACAATCGGACTTTGTGGCAAACCAGCCAAAAATGCCGCTTGTGGAATTGTCAAATCACTGGCTGAAACGCCAAAAATACCTTGCGCTGCTTCCTCAATCCCAGCAATATTTTCACCTTTATTATTACGTCCGAATGGAGAGACATTAAGATAATCAGTCAAAATCTCATCCTTACTCAAATAACGTTCCAGCGCTAATGCGTAGATAATTTCGCGTGATTTACGTCTAAAGGTTGGATCGTCTCCCAAAATTTGTTGTTTAATCAACTGTTGCGTAAGAGTTGATCCACCACTTGTCTCACCCAAACCAAGCACTGAAGCCAAGGTTGCACGAAAAACAGCTTTTGGAACAACACCATCATGGCTCTCAAAATTTTCATCCTCAGTCGCAATAATGGCTTTTTTAACATTGTCTGAAATCTCGTCGCTTTCAACAGGTGTTCGCAACAAATCAGTATCAATACTTGCAATCGAACTACCATCAGAATACGACATCTCTGAAATCCTAGTCAAAGATGTTACCTGACTAACCAGACTTTCCTTGCTAGGAACTTTGACAGAATCAATCTGACTCGCAAGATAACCAAAAGCAGTACCCGCCCCTAACATCCCAAACAGGATAATAATAATATAAAAAAAGTCGGTTAATAATTTCACTGTTCTTAAAGCAACCGAACCCAAATCTATAACACTAAGTTTCTGGTGACTTGTTTTTTTCTTTTCCTTGTTTCTCTTAAACATTCTAATACCTCATTAATATTATACCAAACTTTGATAAAGCTTGCATAGAAGTACCGCTTTTTGATATAATAGCCTGTAAACTACAATATATCATTGAGGTAGAGTTAACTTAGCTAGAAATTACTATTAACCTCAAAATTTTAAGTAAGGAGAAAGCTCGTGAACATATTCGAAGAACTCAAAGAACGTGGCTTAGTTTTTCAAACTACTGATGAAGAAGCCCTTGTCAAAGCATTAACAGAAGGGCAAGTATCCTATTATACTGGTTATGATCCTACAGCTGATAGCTTACACCTTGGTCACCTCGTTGCTATTTTAACATCACGCCGCCTGCAATTAGCAGGGCATAAACCATATGCTCTTGTTGGAGGAGCTACTGGACTTATCGGCGACCCATCATTCAAAGATGCTGAACGCAGTCTTCAAACTAAAGAAACTGTTGACGGCTGGGTAACTAAGATTCAAAATCAATTATCACGTTTCCTTGATTTCGAAAATGGTGACAACAAAGCCGTTATGGTAAACAACTATGATTGGTTTGGCAATGTCAGTTTCATTGACTTCCTACGTGATGTCGGAAAATACTTTACTGTCAATGCTATGATGAGTAAAGAATCCGTTAAAAAACGTATCGAAACTGGTATCTCATACACTGAATTCGCCTACCAAATCATGCAAGGTTACGATTTCTATGAATTAAATGACAAATACAACGTTACCTTGCAAATCGGTGGTTCAGACCAATGGGGAAATATGACTGCTGGTACAGAGTTGCTACGCCGCAAAGCTGATAAAACAGGTCATGTCATGACCGTACCACTCATCACTGATTCAACAGGTAAAAAATTCGGTAAATCTGAAGGAAATGCTGTTTGGCTTGACGCTGAAAAAACATCTCCATACGAAATGTACCAATTCTGGCTCAACGTTATGGATGACGACGCTGTTCGCTTCTTGAAAATCTTCACATTCCTTTCACTAGAAGAAATTGCTGAAATAGAAGAAGAATTCAACGCAGCTCGTCACGAACGCTTAGCACAAAAAATCTTAGCACGCGAAGTTGTCACACTTGTTCACGGCGAAGCAGCTTACAAACAAGCCCTTAAAATCACTGAACAACTCTTCGCCGGAAACATCAAAAGCCTTTCAGCAAAAGAATTGAAACAAGGTCTAAACAATGTTCCTAACTACTCTGTTCAAGCAGACAATAACCGCAATATCGTTGAAATTCTTGTAGCTGCAAAAATCTCACCATCAAAACGTCAAGCACGTGAAGACGTTCAAAATGGTGCCATCTACATCAATGGTGAACGTATCCAAGATTTAGACTACACACTTTCTGACGACGATAAAATCGATAACGAACTAACAGTTATCCGTCGCGGTAAGAAAAAATACTTCGTACTGGACTTTAGCTAACTATATACTAGCATAGAACCCTTGGAACGTTGATATTATAGGATTTCTGGAAAAACCTATCTCCTTACATTTTTACTTATTTTTATCAAAAGTCCACAAAAAGGGGAGTAAATTTTAACGAGTTCAGCAGGCAGGAAAAAAGCACCTTAGCAGGTGCTTTTATAATATAGTGAAAATGTTCGGGCTGTTTTTCATCCTCTGGAAGAGTGGCGATTAGGTAGAGGGCTGATGAACCTAAATGGTGCAACGTTGCACTATTTGGAAGTTCATGAGCTACTTTCATCATTCTTTTAGCTCTTCCAAAACGTCTGCTACTCGTTCAGTAGTAACTATCTCATAGGGCTTTACTGGTTCGTTAGGGAGAACATAATCAAATACCATCCCATTCTTTCTCACAATTTGAACGGTATCACCCTTTATAAAACCTCTATCGATTGCCTCTTTTAGTTCATCATAATATAACATAACGATACCTCCTTACTTATTTATTCGTAAAAGAAACAGAAAAAGTACTACTTTTTACTACATTCAGCGCCTTATATTAATCATTTCAATAACCGCTTATGCTATAATAGTAGTGTACTTAGATAGATATATTGTGATTTTCTTCCGTGGTTTATTCCACGGCTTTTTATTTGCATAAAAAAAGGTATCCATGTTCTTATTGTAGCACTGTAAGCGATTGTGGTATAATATGAATAAGTTTTTTATGTGTGTTGTCCTGCTTGCCCGAGCAGGCTTTTTTATTTGGCTATGTCACAACAAACAGTTGATAAATAGCCATTTTTATAGGGGAGTATCAGAACTCCCCTACAAACTGTTATTTGCAGTTATCTATACTCATTTGGAATTTCGATATGAAATGTCTCACACAATAACTTCACATCATGTGCATCATTTTCATCAAACTCGTATCCCAGATGGAACATTACTTGACTATATGGTTCAATACAGGAAACCTCTATCTCCTCAATTTTTCCTTTGCCCGAAAAAGTTTCTATCGGAAAACAATCCCCCTCATAAAGAATTTCACCTTCGTCCGTATATTCAAAACAATGCAAATCAATAATTCTGTTTTTCAAATCTTCCCATACAGTATGGTTCAATGTTGTATATTCCATCTTAATCTCATAAAAGCCATTAGCTTTCATTATTTCTATAAAGTTCTGATAATCGTTCTTTTCTACAAAAATGTCAATATCATTATGGGCTCTTGACTGATATCCAAGAAGAGCATCTACACCCCAGCCACCATCAAGAAAGACTTTAATCTCCGCATCTATTGCAAATTGAAGAATCTGTTTTACATCTGTTATATTGACCATCTTATCATCTCCACAAATTCTAATTAGGCGACCAGAGGAACTGCTGGTCTGTTTGATAAATCTCTGCATTTAGCAGTTTTCAATGTTGCCAAAACAAAAGTTAAGAAGATGTTCCTTTTCTCCATGTCGCTTTCTTTGGCGTAATTTACAAGGTTATTCCACACAAGATAGTTGTTCAGATACTTGGTAGAAACACCGTTAAAGCCACGCATAAACCTCTTTAGCTGGCTATGGTAGCTATTGATATGTTGGATATTATAAATGCCTTTCTTGGCTTTGCCAGTCTTTAACTGCACAAGGTCAATGCCATTGGCATTTGTAAATCTCACATAGGAGTTCATCTTGTCCGTAACAAGAGTGGAATTGGTCTTAATCCTACCATCATAAATATGATGTAAATCTCTTGTAGAAACTCTACCAGTATTCGTAATCTTGGAGATAGACAAGCCATTCCTATTAACCGCACAAGGAACACATACCTTTTCTTGGGACAAGCCTCTGATATGTGTAGAATGACCACGCTTATAAGCCTTGCGTGGCATAGCAAATGTCTTACTCTTGCTATGATTGCCCTTGTACGAGATGGCGAAAAAAGTTTCGTCAGCCTCAATAATGCCATCAAGAATAATTGGAAAATGGAGAAACACCCACGTCTCAAGTATACCAAAAAGCAATATCAGTAGCAATCTAAAAGCGGAACAAATAGAAAGTTAACTGATAAACAAAACACAATCAAAATAAGACTTTTCAAGGTTATATGACACCCCTTAAAAATCTGAAAAAATGGCGCGTGATACAAGCTAACACCTTGTGGTGGCTCTCCTCGGCTCAAAATAGGGGGCGGGGGTCAATTAAAACAGCAAGGCAATATAATTATACCCCCAATAATTAAAATGCCATACAGGGCTTTTTAGGGGCTAATAAGGACGTGCTAGAAAAATCAAAAAGGGAAAATCACACACGGAAGAGGGCAGCGTTGTTATCTCCGAACAATACCAAGCCCCATTAAAAATCAATGGGGTATTTCCGAATAATAAACAAGGGAAGCGCGTGCTTTCTCGGACTTCCCTCGGTGTTCGTTTCACTATCCAAGCAAACAGAAAAAGCCTACTGATAATCAGTAAGCTTCCTCTTGTCTATGTTAACGCTTGATACTATGATAACAGATTTTTTATTTAATCTTCTTTGTTTAGACTTGTATCATAGTATTCTAAGCCTTGATACTCGTTATCAATATCTAAAGACTTAAATAAATCAATCGCTTCATTATCTAACATCTCAAGCGTTCCGATTGCTGTTTCACTATCTGCAATCAATGGGTCATCACTCAACAAACGTTCAGCATAATCTAACAACTCACTTTCATATAACGCAACCTTATCAACCAATTCATCAAATGTTGCTTGTTCCTTTAGTTGTTTTGCTCGTTTGTCAATATACTTATCAATAGTATCACCGTAAGCAATCTCACGCGCTTCCTTGTCGCTATCCTCTACTTCTTTCATCAGCTCGTTATATTGTGCCATTAGCTCGTTATATTGTGCCATTTCGTTAGCTTGGTTATCGTCTATCATTGTTTCCTGTGGGTCAATTGTGTATTCAACTAATTCTAATCCATCATTATCAAACATTTCTGTTAAACAATCTAAACAGTTGTAAATTCTGTTTGTGATACTTCCGAATGCTTCTTGGTGACCTGTTGGCATATAACCATGATACTCATCTTGTAAGTACTCTACCCAGTTGCGTGCTTCTTTAGTCCATGCTTTTAGTTCTGTTAGGGTCTTTGGTGCTGTTGTTTTGTTTGTGTTAGTCATATTAGTTTACCTCTTTCTATTTGTGTTAGTCTTCATACATAACTATGATTGTTAAATATGCATCCATTTCCTCATAAGTGCCATAAGTTGCTTCTTGATATTTAATATCAATCACTTTCTTATCAGCAATAAAAGAATTCACCCTGTTTTCAAATTCCTCATTAGTTTCATTTCTGAATTTTGGCAAATCCATATACTCGTTAAAGCCTGTTTCAATTCGCTTGCGGTTGAATAGTTTAATTTTCATTTTTCTTTATCCTTTCTGATTTTTACTCCAAAATACCCCAAATTTACACCATTGAAATTTTTTTACTCCATGCCTTAACTCCTTGATACATAAGGGATTGACCGTATTTATGGAGCAAAAGAGTAAAAATTTCCGTCCGCTATATTATATATATGCATATGGTATATTGCTATATACTAAAATATTTTATTTTTAGATATAAATATTATTATATTTACTCCACAAATACACTTAAACCCTTGATACATAAGGTTTTGAGCTATGGAGTAAAATTTTTAAAAATACGATTTTATGGAGTAAAAACGGCCTTTCATGGAGTAAAAATTTAATGCTTTTTGATAAATCCGCTTGTTCTGCGCTTACCAAAATACATAGCCTTCTGATATTCCCAACCGTCAAGGCTGTTCATATAAATTTTGATTTTATTCTTGATTTTGGAAGCTGGTTCACTCTCATCTTCAAATATCTCATAAATAACATCATTGACATTCAAACGGTCACGCGCTACCGTTCCAATCCACTCTGTGCCTTTTTCTCGGTCGTCATTGGTCTTGTAGGCCGTGCCTGTTTCTTCTAAATCAGTATAATACTGTTTGCGGTAGTGCTTTTTGGTGGTGACTTCAAAAAAATCTTCTGGGATTTTGATAGACAAATACCACTCTAATTTTTCAATAATATCATCTTGATACTTGTATTTCACACGTTCTCTAGCTATTAATTTGCCCTCTTCGCTAGTATCATCATAATAAAGTTTGCTGTTAATCTCATAGGCTTTATAGTAGTTGCCCCAGATATTCAATAAGTCCTGTGAGCTTATCTGGTTAACTTGCTTGTCCGTCTTTGGCAATACCTCAACACCTAAAAAGCGCCTATCGCCTGTAAAGTCCCTTAAATGCCCTGTATCGTTTGTTGTCCGTGTGAAAACAAAATCAACGGGTATAATCTCTGTTGATTTTCCGTATGGTCGTCTGATTCTGATTTCTCTCATGGTGATAATCTGCTTTAATTCGTTCGGTTTGATTTTATTAGTGGCGACTAACTCATCATCATTTACCGCCCACAATTCAAGCATTTTCAAAAGGTCGTCTTTTTCGGTGTAGGAACTAATTTCACCGTAAAAGCCTTTAAAAACCTCACGTAAGAATGTTGTTTTGCCTGTTCCCTGCTTGCCAACCAAGTCAAGACAATAGTCAAACTGTATGCCTGCATGATAAACCCTTGCAATCGCTCCACGGAACATTAAATCAAAAACAATTCGGTTATATTGGTTATCTTCGATATTGATATACTTTTGAATAACCGCAAACGGGTCTACTGGTTCGGCGGTTGCTTTGGCTTTCTCTAAAAATATCTTGATAGGGTTATAGCTCTTGTTTAAAGCAATGATTTTCACAACGTTAGCTATGTCATTTTCTTTATACTCCAACCCCCAGCATTCGGACAAATAAGCCCATAACTGCCTAATGGTATCATCGGACAACAGCCCATGTTTGATAGTGATATAGTCGGATAACTGTTGATTTCGGGTAACCTCTACATTTTTGGTAGCTTCATTGTATTTAAACAGCTTATTTAACTTAATATCCTCCCCACGGAACAATAATAAGAGGTTGTTTCGGTTTTTGATAATTTTCCCGTTCTCATCTCGTTTTAGTCGTCTACTGTTGATACTCGTAACATTGGTTTTATGGTCTGGCACTTTTTCGTCAAGCTGATTTAAAAAGTCGCTCATTCATTTCCCCCTTAAAAAAATTATTTAATGTATTCAAAAAAATAACATTCAATTTATTGCTTTTAGTTAAATTGGTGTATAGCTGTATTATTTGCTCGTATGAATAGCCGTTTAGATAAAATAACTTAACAAAGGCTATCATATCTTCTTTGCTAGATAGTCCGTAAGCTATCCAATGGTACACAACGTCATTAATAGCTAGTGGGCTTCCTGCTCTCTGTCTGTTCAGGTATTCATGTTCTAACTCGTCTAACACGTCCGCTAGCTTGTCTTGTACGCTTGCTATCTGATAATCTCTAGCAATCTGCCAACCATCATCTAAATAGCTTTCTAGTTCGTCTGTGACGGTTACAGTTACCGTTATACCTTTATAGCTAAATGGCACTAGATGAAAGGCTGGTGGTTGGTAGTAGGTCATCATGACGTGATTGCCTTTGGCTATGGTTCGTGTTGGGTTGTCCTTTAGAAAATTAAATAAAGGTAAAACCTGTTTATTAATTTGTAAGTTAATGAGTTGGTACATTAGTTTTCTACTCCTAAAAACAATAAAACGTCATCAATTTTGTAGAATACGGTGCGCGTGCCTTCGATTGGTGGCATGTATCGCTTTAATCCTGCCTGTTCCCAACGTTGCAACGTGTTAAAGCTAACAGATAGGTCTGCTAGTAGTTCATCTTGTGTGATTAGCCCCAATGTTTTAGGTTTCGGCTTGGTATAGGACTTTAGAAAACCAGATACCAGTTTAAGCACTTCCATTTTTAGGCTTTCTTCGCTTTCTTTACTTAATCCAAACATACTTTATCCCCTTATTCCAAAAGTTCTTTTATAAGCTCCCGAGACTTTTCAGGGTCTGAATTGGCTAGGGCTGTCACTCGTTTCTGCTCCTCACTAATTTGGTTTATAAGAGAGGTTACGCCCTCCAATAACTCCGTTTGTGTTGTTGCAATAAATACCCCGTTAGTGGCTTTATTTCGTAACCCTGTTATGGGTATGCTGTATTTAATCGCTAAGCGTCTAAGAATGTCACGCGCTCCCCTTTCTGTGATTGGTAGCCCTCTGGATAATCTCTTTTGTGGTCTTTGCGTTTTCTTTACCAAGTCCCAACCGTCTTAGTAAATGCTTTTCGTTCTTTGATAAGCTCATAAAAGCACCTCCATATCATTTTCTAATACTTCCACTTTATCGCCTAATTGGATAAGTTGCTCTTGAATTGCAACATCGTTATCTTTTAACGTTTTAATAACGTCTATTATTTTTTCTAGCGTGTTAGAAATGATAATAAGATTGTTTGCGAGTTGTTCCGTGGTTAATGCTGTAGCTTCCTCAAAAGTGAGGCTTGATAGGTTGTAACGTGTTTTCTCTAAATCCTTTTGAATGTCTTGAAAGTTGATAACATTGTCTGTCATAACAATATTTCTCCTTTATCTAGCTTAGCAATCTGATTTTTAACCCATACTATTCTATCCGCTCGCTCTTCCAAGTGTTTGAAATCTTCTAATTCGGCAAACGTTACACGTTCATTGATAAGGTCAGCTATTTTATTTAATTCTTTATCTGTCATGGTCTGCCTCCTTAATTGTAATATCGTCCCTGTGATTGAATATAAGCCCCGTATCGCTCTTTAACATGGTTGTCGGGTATTTCTTCCTTAACTTCTTTTGGAGCTTCTACAGGCTTGATTTTGGCCAATTCAATGCCAATTAGAATAAGAATAGCCATAATAAGCAACTGCGCCCAAATTGGTAAATTAATTTCTTGGTATATCATGATTTAGCCTCTTCTTTCTTGCTTGATACCTGCTATTTTACCCATGAGGAATATTTTTTTATAAACTTCCCCTAAGCTATTTCCTTTCTGTGATTGGCTTAAAATGGTACTGCCATAATAATTTAAATCACTTTCTTCTTGTTCGGTTAAATCGTTGTTATGAAAGCTACTCTGTAAGAACTCATCATAAAAATTACCGTGAAAGCCTAGCTCTTTAATCCGTTTTAGTTCCATTGTGTTTTACCCCACTTTACATTTAATGATTTTTACTATACATATCAATTATTTTGTAGTTTTAAGAGTTATCGCTCTCTGTCTGGACACAATAGTCTAACTTTGATAAAATTAAACTATATAAACTTTGCTAAAACCCTTTTAATAATAGCTTGCCTGCTTTATTAATTTTGTTTTAGTTTCATTTCATAAAAGGCTTGTGAGTTTGGCGACTGGTAAGCCTTTTTTTGTGGGGTCATTAGAAATGAGCCCATTTTTTTAATAGTCTTCTACTAGCCATTCCATAGCTTTTTGATAAATGCTAGGCTTGACTTCGCCACCATTGCATAACTTGCGGTATGTAACTGGTACTACACCAATTTCAGCACTTGCCTGCTTAGCAGTAAGTTGCTTGTCCGCTTGTTTGCGTCTGATAGCTTTTGCTTGTTGCGAGGTGATAAGCATTTTTTAACTCCTTTCTACTCACATTATGTGAATATAATACACTCACATTTTGTGAATGTCAAGAACAAAATTCACATTTTGTGAAAAAATATTGGTTTTTTTATTCTTTTGAGTTATAATTTAAGAAATAAAAACAAAAAGGTAGATACAAATGGAGAACAGAATAGCCGAATTAAGAAAAGAAAAAGGCATGACTTTAAAACAACTAGGTGAAACACTAGGAGTAAGAGACAACACACTAAGTCAATACGAAACAGGAAAAAGAAATCCTCAATTGGGGTTATTGCAAGAAATTGCGGATTTGTTTCAAGTTTCTATTGAGTATTTAACAAAAAATACTGATAAAAGGGATTTCCCTGTTAACAATGATGAAGACATGTTAAAGATTCTTGATATGATAGACGACCACACAATATCATTGTTAAACTTATCAAAACTAACTATGTTAGAGTTAGCTTTAAGAATATTGAAAAAGCGTAAAGAATTTTCTGAAGGGAAATACCAAAAATACAAAGATACAGCTTTCACCACACTACATATCATTGAAAAAGAAGTTGAAGTTTTAGATAGATATAAAAAAGTAAGAAAAGAACACAATGATACTGTAGAATTAATTTACGAAAAATTAATACATGATGAGACAAATATAACTCCAAATGAAGTATTAACTTTTATCGAAGAGGCTGATAGGATTGATTTTAAAGAATTAAAAAAAATCCTAGATTACATGAAAAAACTCCCAAACGCCAAAGACTAACCCACGCGCCAACATTTTGGTTTACAGTAGCGCTCAATTTTGAGCTATTTCTATACTATGATTTTCTATGATTTCTGACCTGCCTAGATATTACATAGGTCAGCAATCTACTGCTTTTTACTACATTCTTAAACTTATACACTCACATTTTCCAACAAATCTGACACCCTAAAAAGCATGAATGGTTTTATAGTCATACGCTCACAAATGCAACTATAACAATGGTTACCGCTGTTTTAGGGACTTGCAAAAATTCATGTTTTTTTCATATTGGCTACCTCAAAAAACCTCAAATCTTTCCATTATGGAGACTACTAAAAATTACTAAATTCAAATCTATATATGATTTACACTGATATTTTCTAATATGGAGTACCGTTTTGTTACGTCATATACTAGGATTTTCTCGTATTTCATTCCAGTATTTTCCAGTATTTCATACCAACATTTTCCAACAATTCATATAAACCTAAAACCTTTTTAATAATGGCTTGCCTGCTGTAGAAAGGTTTATCATGAATATCAAAGAAGTTATTAAAAAAGACGGTACAAAAGTATACCGCTCAAATGTTTATCTTGGAGTAGATAGCATTACAGGAAAGAAAGTTAAAACGACTGTAACAGGGCGAACAAAAAAAGAGGTTAAAACAAAAGCCCAGCAAGCCCAAAGCAATTTCAAAACTAATGGGTCAACTGTGTTCAAAAGAGTAGAAGTTACCACATACAGAGAACTTACTGATTTATGGTTAGAAAATTATCAAATGACGGTTAAACCTCAAACACTCGTAAGCACGCGCCAATTTTTGAAAAATCATATTTTGCCCGTGTTTGGTGATATGCAACTGGACAAGATACATATAGCACACATACAAAGCTGGGTAAACAAGCTAGCTTTCAAGATTGTTAATTATGGGGTGGCTGCCTCAATCAACAAGCGTATTTTACAGTATGGAGTTAGTATGCAATTGATACCGTTCAACCCTGCGCGTGAGGTTATTCTACCAAGACCACAAAAGGCAGGCGCTAACCGTATCAAATTCATAGATAAGGAAGACTTGAAAACATTCCTAGACTACATGGAACGACTAGCACCAACCGCCTATAACTATTACTATGATAGTGTACTGTATAAGCTGTTGCTTGCTACTGGGTGCCGATATGGGGAGGCTGTAGCTCTTGAATGGTCTGATATTGATTTTGACAATGCAACTATCAGCATTACCAAGACTTATAATAGAATTGTAAAACAGGTTGGCACACCTAAAAGTAAAGCAGGAATTAGAACTATCAGCATAGATAACAAAACTATTCTCATGCTCAAACAGTACAGGAACAGACAACGTCAAGCATTTATGGAGATTGGTGCGCCTGCTCCTGCCTTGGTATTCTCTACAACGATATCACAATACCCAAACAGTGATGCTAGAACCAAGTCACTTAGACACCGTTGCAAGGAAGCGGGTGTCCCACAATTTACGTTTCACGCTTTCAGACACACACACGCTAGTTTATTGCTTAATGCTGGAATTGGCTATAAGGAATTACAACACCGCCTAGGACATGCAACGTTAGCCATGACTATGGATACTTATAGCCATTTATCAAAAGAGAAAGAAAAAGAGGCGGTACTATATTATGAAAAAGCTCTCCAAAATTTGTGAAAGTCCACAAAAAGGGGAGTAAATTCAAAAAAATAGACCTAAAAACACCCCTCAAACGTTGATATTATAGGATTTTAGATATCAAATAAGAAAAAATACTTCGTGTTAACATACTAATTAGCACAATCTTTACAGGCACCGTTGGGTGTCTGTTTTTTATAACAGCAAAAAAAGAGGGGCGGCTCCTCTTTTTTAGCTATTACGATGAAGAATCATATTAAATAAATTCACCAAAAGGAAAATTCCCACAAAAATAACCGTAATGGTTGCACTCGCAGGTGTTTCCCAGTAGTAAGACGTGATAATACCAGCTACCATACCAATAAAACCAACGATTACGCCAATAAGAATGACTGATTTAAAATTCTTCCCCAAGCGCATAGCAATACTTGCTGGCAAAACCATAATCGTTGAAACTAAAAGAGCTCCAGCCGCAGGAATTGTCAAAGCAATCGCAATCCCTGTCACAATATTAAAGAGAACAGACATTAAACGGACAGGCAAACCATCAACAAAAGCGGTCTCCTCATCAAATGTCAAAATGTACATCGGTCTAATAAATAAAATCGTTAGAAGCACAACAACAACTGCAATGGCAAACAACGCAATTACCTGCACCATATTTATCGTAATAATCGAACCAAACAAATATTGATCCAAATTAACACTACTACCATTTTCAGACTTACTCGTCACAATCAACGAAATCGCCAAACCAAGCGACATTAAAATAGCTGTTGAAATTTCAACATAATGCTTATAAACCGTCTGCAAGTACTCCAAAATAACCGCAGCAATCGTGACAACAAGAATCGTTGACCAAGTTGTTGAAGTCCCAAGCAAAATGCCTAAGGCAACACCGGCCAAAGAAACGTGGCTAAGCGTATCACTCATTAAACTTTGATGACGTAGGATAAGGAAAATTCCTAAAATCGGGGCAAAAATACTAATAGCAATTACTGCCATAATAGCACGTTGCATAAAATCATAAGAAAATATTTCAATCAACATCAGTAGCCCCTTTCACATCAGTACCATGCACATTAAAACAACGCCATGGCATCTTTTGATTACGTACCAAATGAATGTTACGGTCAGCATAATGTTTTACCTCATCTGGATCATGAGTAATCATCAAAACAGACTTTCCATGTTTATGCGCACTATGATGCATCAACTCATAAAAAGTTTCTGTCGTTCCAGCATCCATACCAGTAGTTGGTTCATCCAAAATAAAAATATCAGGATCAGATGCAAAAATTCTAGCAATAACAACACGCTGTTTTTGCCCACCTGACAAACTACCAATTCTCTTATGACGATTTTCCCACATGCCAACAGATTCTAAGCTAATCTTGACATGCTCGTCATCATGCTTGGTCAGACGACGAAACCAACCATTCCTTGGATAACGCCCTGATTTCACAAATTCATAAACCGTTGATGGAAAACCTGCGTTAAAACTCGCAATTTGCTGTGGTAAATAAGCAATGCGGAGCTTCTTACCCTCTTTATTCGTTTTTGAAATGGTTACTTGACCACTCTTTAGTGTCAAAATACCTAATGTCGCCTTTACCAACGTAGATTTGGCAGCACCGTTTTCACCTGTTAAAGTGACAAATTCTCCACTATCAAGATGATAGTTAATTCCTTCTAAAACTGGCTCGTTATCATATTGAAAAGACAAATCTTCTACAGTAATATATCTCATTCTCGCCCTTCTAACTCATCTGAAAAGACCTTCAAAAATCGTGCAATAACGTCTTGTTCGTCTTCAGAAAACTGGTTAAATAAATTTTTGTAAACAGCCAATGTTGCATCATGATGATGAGTATGCTCCTTGGCAACTGGCTTAGCAATGTCTGTCAATTCAAAATAGGTCACTCGCGCATCCTCTTTATTTTTCACAGACGCTAACATTCCTTGACTCACCAAATACTTAATTGCCTTCGTTACTGCCGCCTGACTAATATTCAAACGTTTTGCCAAATCAGAATTTGTCAAACGTTCATGTGACAGAAGCATTAAGATATGCTCTTGAGTATTTGTTATGGCTACACCACTCTGACAATCACCAAACAACAATTCATGCTGATTTTCTGATTTCAACAAAATTTGATTTACTAACTTATCTACTTGCTTCTCTAGCTGCATATTTCACACCTCATTTCATTAACCAGTTAATTATATCAAAAACTAAAAAAAGAATCAATGACTTGACTCTTTCCTCTATAAAATACGAACTTTGTAAACTTCCTTACAAAAACCACGCATACTATTGACCAGACGGTCGGCTTTTTTTTCCGAACGACACAAAGCATAAACTGTCGGACCACTTCCCGTCATCAAAGCAACATCTGCCCCACAACTCATCATCCGATCCTTGATTTTTTGAATAAATGGCTTACGCTTAATAGTAATATCCTCCAAAGAATTTCCCATATATGCAATCATTTTTTCGTAATCCTTAGCAAGCACCGCCTCTCGTAACGAAGCAATGTCTACACGTGAAATCGTCTTACAATCAATCTCAGGAAAAACCGTACGTGTTGAAACACCAAACTCAGGTTTCACCAAAACAACCCAAGCTGATAATTGATAATCAAGACATTCTACAATCTCTCCCTTACCAGAAATACACGCACAGCCTGCCTCCAGACAGTACGGAACATCACTCCCTATTTGAAATCCAACATCAATCATTTCATTCTTAGAAAGATTAAGCTGCCATAATTTATCCAAAGCTCGAATTGTAGCAGCAGCATCTGTTGAACCACCACCTAGACCAGCACAAATAGGAATTGATTTTTTCAATTCAATCTTAACTCCTGAATCAATCTGACAAGCCTCACGAATCAATTTAGCAGCCTTAAAAACGTCATTTTTACCATTTAAGGGCATTTTATGATTATCAGACTCAACCACAATCTCACTTCCATCAATTTCAGAAACCATAATATAGTCATTCAAATCAACACTAACCATAATCATAGATAAATCATGATAACCATCTGGTCGTTTTCCTATAATATCTAGCCCCAAATTAATCTTAGCTGGTGCCTTTTCAATAATAGCCATTCAATAATCCTTTTAAAATATTACATCTATTATATCAAATAATTTTAGAAGATAACAAAAATATCCATATTCATTCCAAGCCATAAATTTTTACGGTATAGCAATAAAATTAGCAGTAACAATTTTAAGACTTAGGTACTCATATTTTAAGCAACTGACACCCTTACAAAGATAGAATTTTCAGTATTAAGAACATACCATATTTTAAAATTAAACATTAAAAAAGCGAGAGCAAACTTTGCTCTTGCTAGAGCTCAAGTCCCATCATATACTATAATTGACAAAATTTTAAAAATAATTCAATCTTATCCTCTTCTTCAGGCAACCATTGGTAATCAAGAAAAGAGGTTTGACGGTATCACTTAACACGAGATCTGGTTCTAATTTCTTTTTTGTCCACAGTGTGATTTAGTAAGACGATAGACTGTTTGTGCCCTACTAGGTGAATAGTTGCCTTGTTTTGAATGACGTTGCCATTCTTTGAGAAAAGGTTATCCCTTGAGTACGATAACTAAGAATACTTTCACGCTCATCTATGGTAAAATGGTGATAGCTCATAAGATTTCCTTTCGTAATAAGAGGTTTGGTTAAGTCTATTTTACTAGAAAATCTTATGAGTTTTTATTATGCACTTATATTGTAAATTCAAGAATAAAAAATCCCATTATTCTTAACAAATAACAGAAAAATAGCAAAAAGTCCTAACCTATAGGACTTTTTGCTATTTTATACCGGCGGCCGGGGTCGAACCGGCACGTCCTTGCGGACACTGGATTTTGAGTTTGGCACTCGAAGTTTTAATAGGATAAAAACCGATAAAATCGGCATTATAAGCAACTACTTCTATCAAAAAAATGGTAGATTTTTTTATTTTTAGTAACTTTTTAGGATTTACTTTTCTTCAATTTATCCATTATTTCCTTACTTAACTGATTAAGTTCCTCGTCTGTTCCAAGTTCTTCTCCAAACAGCTTACTGAAAGTAAAAGATTTATAAACTTTACCACGACTTTCCTCAGTACCATCATCAAGTAATTTCAGATAATATTTAAAATCTCTAACTGCTCTTTGCTTTACTGTCTCAAAATCTTCATCTTCAGTAACTGAATAATTAACAGGTCTCCATTCCTCAACCCATTGGATTACATCATCCCAATATCCCATTTTGTCTCACTTTCCAATTATTATTTTACTATGTGTTGAAAACGAAAATTCTTCCAACGGACTATAGATACCCTGTATTTCCACTATCTTATTTTTATATCCTTCAAATATCTCTTCAATCTGCTGATTAGTATAATCATAATTAGGTTTATAGGCGGTATTTGCTATCGAGTTCATTGTTCCAAACACTTTACTAACTCTTGATTCAGCAATTGTTCTAAAATTATCGTTTTTTTCATTTTCCAATTTTGGAGATGAAAAATGAAACGAAGCAGATAAATTACGTTTTTTTTCATAAAACTCTGTTCTTGAGTTTGAATATTCTACAAAAAACCTTTTTATTTCATTTCCTTTATCTAATAATTTGAAAAACAACTCATTAACTTCCTCATCACTATACTCATAATATCTTGTATTTGATAAATTTCCTATTAGCGACAATGTTTTATAAACTTGTGTCATTCTTCTTTCTACTACAATAACAAAATTATTTGCTTTATCTACTGTTGTCATGTTAGTCCTCCAACTAACTATTATAACACGGTCAATCTTTTTTGTCTAAAATTATGAAATAAACGGTTTAATACCAATTATTTTTCAAAATTCTATATTTCTGCTTGACAGCATGTGTATGTAGTGATATTATACAAAGTGTAAATAAATATTTCAGAAACCGTATAGAAAGGATAGTTTGTCACATGAGTGCTACTCGAGCTTCACCGATAAAATAAGAGTCGTCCCAAGCCGTGGAAAAATACCACATGAATACATAGAGAAAAGGAAAAAATTATGTTCCAAACACTAATCGAATTCATCTATTCCGCAACAGATGAACAATTCAAAGCTTTTCAAACAAAAGCTAATGCATTGACAGGAAATGTCACAATCTCCCAAAATGTGGCACCTATTACAGATGCCTTGAAAAATCGTTTTGGTCTTAAGACTATCCAAACTGCTTTTGCACGCAAGCTTGCATATGCTTCTACTCGCCACCATTATAAAGACGGCAAAACCATGATGGAGGATATTTTAGATGGTAAAACACGTCGCCGTGCTAATAGTTATAGATAGTAAGTTGGGGACCTTCCCCCGCTTACTATTTAAAAAGGAGTTCGAATATGAAAATATATAAAATGCTGTTCTATCTAAGTTTTATCTGCTTAAGTGTAGCCTTGTTTATCATTAATTTTTTGATAGATATACAGTCCCCTCTATTTGAAACTAGTCATACTATTTTAGCTTTTAGTGGAATAATCTTTTTAATTATTTGTATAGATATGATAATTTCTGAAAGGGATAACAATGAAACTACTAAAACTGAAACAAACAGTACGGGTAAAGTTTAACCCTTACATCATAACTTCTCGAAGAATTTCTTGTATCAGAGTAGGAATGGAATTTTTCTTCGGTATTTTATTGATAAACACTTGGGTTTCTCCATGCTCAATCCCTGTTAAATCAGTGCTTTCATTGATATTTATTGGAATGATTTACTCCATCAAAAAAATTTTCAGGTCTACTTTTATTAGAAAAATTCAAAGCGTATTATATGTCAGAGAATCTCTATTTGATATGCTGATTGGCCTAAATTTATACGAAGAAAGTGATAATGTAGTAACCAATAGTGCAACATTAAACTTTGAAATCTTGCCCAATAATATTGTAATGGTCGAAGTACCATTGTTTGGGAACAAGTTTTTAAAACTTCTAAAAAATCTTGAAGAATATCTTGTTCCAACCTTGGGTTTACCTCTACTATCCAAATATGAATTTCCTGACCATGTTATTTATAAACTTGGAAAGATGGAAGAAATTGAGCAGTATATATTCAATAGCCAAACATTGACTAGAGATTTTTTTGAAGACATACCTACGCCAATAGTTAAACTATCCAATACTCAGCAATTTTCTCTAAAACAGAATACTAATTTAGGAATATATATGGAAGGACGGGTACAGGGAAGACAATAGCTCTACAATGGTACTTATTTAATGCACTAGCTAAAGGTTGTGGCACTAATGATAATACTTACCTAGGAATAGTGGACGGTAAGGCAGCGGATTTATTTGCACTTGGAAAACTTCTCCAAGAAGACTTAGGGGAGCAAATAGCAGTCGGCTCTTCACCTCAAATGTTAGCGAAATTATCAAGAGAATTTGTTGAGATTATGAATGAACGTTTTGAAATTATTGAGCGAAACAGCACACTAAATGCTGATGCTTATGATTTAGAGATGACTCCTAATTTTCTCTTTGTTGATGAGTTAGCTTCTATCCGTGACAGTTGTGGTTCTAGTAAACAAGGTAAGGAGCTGTGGAATGAAATTCTGCAAAACTTAGGCTTGATTGCACGCAAAGGACGGCAGGCAGGTTGCCACCTCTGCCTTAGTACCCAAGACCCAAATGCAGAGAATATTCCTGTTGAACTTAGAAACCAAATATCAGCAGTTTTATACCTCGGAAATATAGGGAGCGACCGATTGAAAATGGCTTTTAGTATGTGTGAACTGGAAAATGTTCCTACAATTTCAGATAGAAAAGGCGAAGCACTCTTTTATGCTGACGGATTAAATTCTGTTGAGCCTGTACTAACAATCGTTCCGTTCGTCGATATTAAAACTAAACAAGAATTTTTGCGTGTAGTTAAGAATTTATTACCAAATCAATAATTGCGGTCTTTTTCTCTGTTGGAATAGGAAGTCTTTTCAATAGAGAAAAAGAGCAAACCGACTGCTCCGCAGGAGGTCAAAAGAAAGGAAGTTATCTTATCATGAAATTAAATGATTTTTTGAAGCCAGAATTATTAGGTAATCGGTTCCTTGCTGTAAAAGGCTATACCGAAGTCCTAGACCGTGAAACAAATAAGCCGACTGCTTTACGCCTAAATGTATCCATTCAAGATGAAAACTCAGATTTCTTTATGGAAATGATTCAAGTCAAGGTCAATACTTTAACACCTACTGCTTCTGTTCAAGAGATGGCAAATAACAAAACTTGTCCTGTTGCACTTAAAGATTTGAACGTTGGACAATTCAATGGCAATCTTTGGTTTGCTTGCTCTGATGTCTTACCTGTAACAAAATAGTTGTGATAGAATACATAATAAAACAATAAAGGAGTACCAAAATGCAAATCTTCACTTACAGAGACTTCCTAAAGGATAAAAGTTCCCTAACTTTCGAACAAGCAGAAAAGATTTATGATAACTTAATCAGCTCGGTTAATATACATGACCCTAAATTTCAAGAATACTGGAAAAAATTGATTGAACTTTGTGCCCAATATTCCGAAGCACGTGGAAAATGGTTTACCCTAACTCGAGAAGAACAACATTCTTTTGATGGTGCACGAACTATTCTTCATAATGACATTAGAAAATTATTATTAGATATCAGAGTATGGATACAGGAACAAGATGGAGATGTATCTTGGTACACCGAATTTAATGACGATAGAAAACGAATGGGTGATTTTGCTAATTACTTAAATTATGTCTACGCAGTAAATGCAAGATAGGAGAAACCAATGATTGAAGATGTCAACTCCTATTCTCATCCTCCTGGAAAATATTCCGATTCAGAATTACAAGCAATAAAAGATTTATTAGAAGTAATGATATTTTTTATTGATGATACTCCTCATACTAATAATAAACGAATTTGGTTTGATACACTTAAATATTGGGAAAGTACAAATTATATAAGGTTCACACACCAAATTGACTTTCATTCTTTACATCGTATCGCTGAAGAAGATTTAAGTTGGGAAGGTGGATATAAGTTCAAACCTCAACAAATTGAAGATATATTAAAGTGGATGCAAACTCAAGAATGGATAAGAAATGAGTAAGAAGTCATTTCAGTAGGAGGTTATATGTCTAAAATTTATGCCATGTCCGATATTCATGGACATTATGATGAATTTATTGAAAGCCTGTCAAAAGTGGATTTATCTGATACGGACAATCGACTTATATTGCTTGGCGACTACATAGATGGCGGTACACAATCTTTTCAAGTTATCGCAAAAATCATTGAACTAGAAAAGAAGTTTCCTGACCAGGTTATCACTTTATTAGGAAATCATGAAGAATATTTTTCTGAGTGGTTATTTGAGGAAGACGGAGCTTCTAAATATACTTCCTATGATACTATAATTAGTTTCATTGGTCAGAATAAGCGAAAAAATATCGTTGATACAGTTATTTCAGATTTTTCTCTTTCTGATGAAGAATGCCTAGCCCAAATTAACAAGAAAATAAGAGACTGTGTTACTTCTGAATATCCTGAAATAGTAGATTGGTTTAGAAATAAATATTTTAATTCAGAACGTTTTTATGAGACAGATAATCAAATATTTGTGCATGCTGGAATTGATGAAGAGTTCGGAGAAAATTGGAAATTGTATTCTAATCCTGATATTTTTACTAACAAATTTCCAGCAAGTATCGGATTTTTTTATAAGGATATTATTTCAGGACACATTGCTTCTTCAGAGGTCGCAAATGACCCAAGCTATCTTGGGAAAATCTACTATGACCAAAAAAGTCATTATTTTATTGATGATTGTGTTGGCAAAAGTCATATCATACCCATTCTTTGTTATAATACCGTCACTCAATCATATGACTACTAGGAGGGGTACCTATGCAATATTTTATTGCTGACACTCATTTTTTTCATGAAAATATTATTTTATCTTGTGATAGACCTTTTTCAAATGTGGAAGAAATGAATAACACTATGATTACAAACTGGAATAATAGAATCAAAAATAACGATGATGTGTATATTCTTGGAGATATGTTTTTCCGTGCTGATATTAAAGAAATCAATAATACCCTAAAACAACTTAAGGGGAAAAAATATCTGATTCATGGAAATCATGATGATTATATAAATCACCCTGATTTTGATACATCTGAATTTGTATTTATAAAGCCCTACTATACATTTAAACACAACAAAAGAAAATTTATCTTATTCCATTATCCAATACTAGAATGGGAGGGTAAAAAACAAGGAAGTGTTCTTTTATACGGTCATGTTCACAATGATTGTCCTGATTACTATTCAAAAGTTTTGGGGAACAATGCGATAAATGTAGGGGTTGATGTAAATGATTTTTGTCCAATAAGTTTAACCGAAATATTAAATAATAATACATAATTACTTCTAATCATGTACCTAGGCAAAACTGCCGACTGGAGGTCGGCAAGCTGGAAGCGTGTTTAGCGGAGCGGTGCTTAGGATCACATGATAGAAGTAGGGAGGAGCTTTGCTCCTCCTAGTTTATTTATTATATAGACAATCTTTTGGCGAAAAGCCAAGCTAAAAGGAACTATTTTTTATGACTTCATATAATAAAAAAATAGTCCGCACTTCTTCCTATATTGAAATTTGGGAATATGAAAAGCCAATGTTTTCAAAGGGAAAATCAATTTTAGATACTAATGCTGAAAACAAGGAAAAATCAAAACGCAGAACATTTGACGAACTAACACCAGAAGAACAAGAACAACGTCTTGAACGCATGAAGAAAACTCGCTTAGAAGCAAAGTGGAATTTACTCCGTCTAGTCGATTGTAATTTTGACGATACGACTTCTTTTCTCACATTAACCACTAAAGAAAATATCAGCGATAGAAACCATTTCAAAGACTTACTCAAAACCTTTATTAAACGCTTTAATTATCACATATTTAAGACTAAGAAAAGCCAATTGAGATATATAGCAGTATTAGAAAAACAAAAACGTGGGGCATGGCATGCTCATATTCTGCTTTTCAGCGTTCCTTATGTTCCACACCGTCAACTCTTGGAACTTTGGGGACATGGGGCAGTACGGATAAATAAAGTTGATGTTGATAGCAAAGAAAATCGCGGTCGATATGTTACTAAATATTTTGAAAAAGGTATCGGCCAAGAGCTATTAGAAAACTTCGGTAAACAAGCCTATTTATCATCACGCAACTTGAAAAAGCCTGATGAAGATAAATTTTACACTTACGAAGATTTTAACTATGATAGTTCGGTCGTCCTATATGAAACGGAATACACGAGTAAGGTCTATAAAGACGGTCAGTATTTCGATAATCATGTAAAGTATAAGAAAATAAAACTAGATGAATAAAGGAGTAAGTCACATGATAGCAACTGTAACTAAGAATGACTTAGTTGCCCTCGGTTTCTCCGAGGGAACATCTAAACGTATTATCCGCCAAGGAAAAGAACTACTGATAACACGAGGCTTTACAGTCTATCAGAACAAGCGAATTGGCACAATCCCTGCTACCATAGCTACCGAACTACTTGGTTTTGATGTTCAGAACAGTGCCCTTCCCAAGGAGTAAGATATGGCAATTAGAAAAGGAAAAGACGGTAATTGGATAGTTGATATTAGCAACGGTTTTGACCCGATAACACTAAAGCAACGTAGACTAGTTAGAAAGGGCTATAAGACAAAAAAAGAAGCTACCGAAGCAGAACACTACCTACGAAGTGTAGAGCTAAAAGAACGCTTCTATGGGGCTAAAATAACTGTTTATATGCTCTATGAATTATTAAAAGAAGAAGATAGGATAAATCATCGGAAAATTAGCTATATCAACACACAAGAAAATAACTACAATAGACACATTAAAAATTATTTTTCAAAAGTTGATAATGTCGGAAAATTAACCTATGAAGACATTTATCAGTTTAGAGAACATCTTAGGCAAAAAGTTGCTCAAAATTCTGATAACCCCTTAAGCACAAATACTATCAATAAAATTATGATTTTGCTTAAAAAGATTTTTGATGTCGGCTTGCGAAAAGGATATTACACTACAAACCCAGTAAAGCTACTCAAAAAATTACCAATTGAAAAGACTAAAATGCAGTTTTGGACAGTCAAAGAATTTCAACAGTTTCTAACACTGTTTGAACCAGAAGAATACAATATCAAATTACTATTTACTCTTCTATTCTTTAGTGGGTTAAGACTTGGAGAAGCACTGGCACTAACATGGCAAGATATCGACTTTTCAACTAATACAATTCATATCACAAAATCTGTATATGTTAATAAAGGGGTAAGCTATATCAGTTCAACTAAGACTAAAGCAGGAACAAGAAGAATTATCATCAATAAAAAATTAAGTCAAGAACTGCAATATTGGCAACAGCAACAAAAGCATCTATTAGAGCAATTTACAAGTGATAGCATGAGCCTACAAGTGTTTCAAAGTAGTCCCATTATGATTACAAAAAATTCAATAGAAAAGCAGTACAAAAAAATTCTTGAACGTGATGCGACTCTTAAAAAGATACGCATACACGATTTTAGGCATTCACACGCTTCTCTATTGATAAATCAGGGGGAAGATTATTTAGTTGTGAAAGAAAGGCTAGGACACGCTTCTATAACAACTACAATTGATACCTATTCTCACTTGTATCCAAGCAAGCAGAAAGATTTAGCTGATAAATTAGATGACCTAATTTAAGGCTTTATATTTACAGAACTATCAAATAAAGGAATATGGAATTTATTATCTTCTAAAAATTTTGATACTTTCAACTTATCTTCAGCAGAGCATCTTTTACCAAAAGTAATTGTCATATTATTGAATATAGTCGGATTTAAATCTAAATCAAAGTATTCTTTAGGTTTAACAGAAATAAAACTATTAATTATTTCAGTCAAATCTCCTTTATTTGTATTCATTGATTCCAAAACTAAATCTATTGGTAATGGAAAAATTTGAAAAGAAAATCTTTGCTCATTTTGAAAACTCCACTCAGTTGTCTTATAGATACCATTTGAAGCTAAATTAATAGTTGTGAATTTATCATCTGAAGAAACTACTCGAGGAGTAATCAATGAAGCATCATCAGTATACCGTATTTGTTCCAAAGAAGGTACATATTTATTGTTTGTAACTAATAAGCCTGATTTTAAAGGATGTAATGCATTTACCATATCAATTGGTTCAGAAGATTCAGATAAAGAAAATTTTTCCGTTAAAAAGACATCAGTTTCTCTGTCAAAACTAATTCCTATACACACTCCTGTCATATTATCAGAATACATTGTCCATTGTGGAATACTATTAGGAGTATCAGTCCAACAAGACACATACTTAAATCCACCTAGATTACCAAAGTCTGAAGTTGAAGGTTCTAATGGGTCGTCAACATAAAGTAAACTTTTGAATCTCAATGTTTTATAATTTAATATCAGAAGCAATGTTTCAACTGTTGTATAATGATAAAGCGTCTTCATATAATGGCTCCTCCTCTTGCTTATATAACATATTATACTACAAAACATTAAGTAATTTTTAGTAACTCAACTTCAAATTTTAAAACCTCAAAACAAAAAGACAAGGCTTAGAAACCTTGTCTTTTAAACTATACCGGCGGCCGGGGTCGAACCGGCACGTCCTTGCGGACACTGGATTTTGAGT
>OHMN01000051.1_pt1 | contig 110319 bp, 85 predicted proteins | sample 1569361 | NCBI WGS metagenome assembly OHMN01 (sample SAMEA3541508, study PRJEB24748) | human gut metagenome | biome: human gut; feature: human-associated habitat; material: faeces | place: China | collected 2012
AGCCTACAGACCTTGGAGAGGGTCTATAAACACTATTACTTTATAATACGAGGAGGATAACCTATGATTTTCAGTGCAAAGGTAAAAATGGTTGGAAAGAGAGACCGCAGCTATGTTGATGAGGAAACGGGAAAATTAAAAAAAAGACTTTACGCCAATATATCCCAAGACCACGGAAGCATCATTCACTCGCTATATGTGGTTTCAGAAGATGTTTTCAATATGTTAGAAGAGGACAAAGAATATATTATTGATTTTATCGACGGAAAGAGTAAAGAGGGGCTTTATTTCAAAGTTGTTGGCGCAACACTCATCGAGTAATTCACGGAGGGGGAATCCCCCTCCAATTTCAAAAAACAAAGGAGGACAACATGAATCTTTGGAATCTTTGGATTCAATATATTGAGTATTTATGCGATTTATTTAACCAAAAAAAGTTCTGGAAACTGATATTGCACATATTGCTGATACTTTTTTGCTTGTTCTCGTTCACAATGGTTGTGAGCGGAATTTTGTATCTGGTTTCTGCAAACTGGGAGACCATCACGACAGTGGTTGGCTGTATCGTTATCGTGGCACTGTTTGTATTAGGCTTCTTCCCCAAGAAAAAAGCTGTTCCTGATTTGCCAGAACCAACACAGGCCAGCTATGACCCTGTTTTTTTGAACAGCACATACAACTTGTTGAGAACGAACCTGGTTTCTGTTCTTGCAGAAACTGCGGATATGCTCTGCTTGCGTGTTCCTTCTACTCCCAGCCAGATTGACGCTCCTGTGCACTATGATATTGTAAACAATGCCGCTATCTTTCATTTCCTGTGCGGAAAACAAGAGCCGTCTGTCAAAATAGACCCGTTTGAAGCTATGGGAATCATTCAGAGCGTGTTGGAACGACGCTTGAACAGCCATGAACTGATAGGGATAAATCAGACTACGACTTTTTACAATGGCATGGCGTATCCGGCTATTATGGTCGATAATGTCCAAGATCTAGGTCGCTATATTCAAATTGATGTAGCGATTACAAACGAAAGCTATTTGCGATATAGAACAAATCGGCTTTACAGCAACATGAACGACAGCAATACCTCTAATCCATACGACAGGAATTTCTAAGATGAAGTATGCGCTGTTTCTAAGCGAAACATACCTACAATATGGCATAGAGAAATATATCCTCTGGGATACAGATGTGGCCCCTCACGGGGCCATATTCGGAACCACTGGCAGCGGTAAAACCTATGCAGAAAAAATTTTGCTGGCTAGGATTTCCCTCAAATGCCCCAGCAGTCAATTTTTTATCTGCGATTTCAAAGGGGATTCTGATTTTTCCTTTCTCGCAGGTGCAGAAAGATTTTATCGTTACGCAGAATGTAAAAAAGGACTGGATAATTTTTATAACTGTTTTCTGAACCGGCAGTCTGGCAAAGACAGCAGTCGAAATTTTTTACTACTGGTATGGGATGAATGGGCAAGCTATATCCTCAGTTTAGATAAGAAGGTTGCTGAAGAAGAAAAAAAGAAGCTTGCCATCTTGCTGATGCTGGGGCGTTCCTTTAATATCCATGTGCTTCTATGTATGCAACGGCTTGATGTAGCCTATATCCAATCAAGAGATTGTATCAACCTTGTAATGGCTATGGGAAACCTCTCAGAAGAAGGCAAAGAAATGATGTTCCATGATTATAAAAAGCAGATGGAACCAAACCGCCGACAAGGTACAGGCTATTTGACTATCAACGGAACAAATTTTACTCCCTTTGTGGTTCCGCAAGTAAGGAACCATGAATTATTAAATGCGTATATCAAAAAAGCAGTACAGAGATAACTGCCGCCTGCGGGCGAAGCATAAGCAAGGCGGCGTGGTGGGCGGCTCTGCCGCCTGCCTTCTACTTGACTTAGTATCATAAAGTGACAGGAAGGTACTTCAAGATGGACAGAAATACATTCTATCCCATTTATGAAGGTACAAGGCCATATCAGAATAACATAGCTATTTTAAAGGACTATAACGGACAAAGACAGAAGTTGACCTACTGTTATAAGGTGCGCCAGAGTGGTGTTTGTGATGGAAGGGCGGCTCCTGCTGAAAAGAACACTGTCAACGAAAAGAAACTGGAAAACAATTTGATTCGAGCCAGAAATACAGTGTATGAATTGGCATTGTGCAACGAATGGGATTGGTTTTTAACAATTACCCTTGATCCAGAAAAATATGACAGAGAAAATCTCCCTAAATTTAGGACGGATTTTTCACGGTTTATACGAGAGTATGGAAAAAAGCAGAGATTGAATATCAAGTATCTGGTAATTCCAGAACAGCACAAGAAGGGCGGATGGCATATGCATGGATTTTTAAAAGGTATTCCACCGGATTATTTAAGATTATTTTCCTTAGAAGAAAAACTCCCTCAGTATTTACGAAAAAAATTGAAACAGGGTATGCATATTTATGACTGGCCAGCCTACCGCCAAAAATTTGGATTTTGCGATATTGAACCGGTAAGAAATTTACAGGCGGCCTCAGCTTATGTTACTAAATACATTACGAAAAGTTTCGGTGCAGGTGTCCAAAATCTGGGAGGTCATTTATACTATGCTTCTCAGGGATTGCAACGCGCAAAAGTGGTAAAAAGGGGAAAAATGAATCCCGATTCCATTTACTGGGATTTTGAAAATGAATATGTCAAAATCAAATGGTTTGATGGTGGGGATATAGGGATTTCAAATCTGGTACAGGAAGATACCCATATCAAAGAACTTCGGCAAAAAAGAGATGTTCTGTATGAATACAGAAAATGGGAACCAGAAGTAGACATAGAGACAGGGGAGATTTTATTTGACTCTCCATTCAAAGATTAAAAACAGGGTGTAGGGCTTCACTTAAATAAAACAAACAATTATAAAAACTACAAAAAATAACACAAAACAACAATTATATTGAAAACATATATTATTCCAAAATATTTTACATATAAAAATTCCAAATCAAAAAATCAATCAAAAATCTAATCATAATTCCAAAATCAAATATTATCGAATCCTTACACCACCAAAAGGTGGCGTAAATGAATAAAATAAGTGCAAAGGATATGGCGGTCTTGCAAGAGGCTCTTGCCAGTGGTATATTAAACATCGAGGATGTGCAACAGGTACTCAATATGAAAAAGGAAGAATATTATTTATCGTTGCACAAATATGACATATATGAGGGGAAAGACGGTAAATGGTACACATATCTGCCAGACAAGACCCAGAAGCAAGGGAGGCGAAAGCTGAAAAGAACTTCGGAAACAGCAATTAAGCAGGCTGTCATTGACTTTTATAAAGACTGGGAAAAGCAGGAAAAAGGGAAAGAATTGACTCTTAGACAATTATATCCCATCTGGATAGAATGGAAAGGCGCTCATACACGCGCCACAGCGTCCATACGGCGTTTTAATTGCGATTGGAAGAAATTCTATCTCCCATATCCAAAACTCATAGACAAGCCTATTATAGAGCTTACAGTAACAGAATTAGACCTGTGGGCGCATAAGATGATTAAGCAGCATAATATGACAAAGACCTGCTACTATACCATGACAATTCTGATACGGCAGATGTTAGACTATGCCGTTGACCCTCTTGGAATTATTTCGGAAAATCCATTCCGTCAAATTAAACTGCAAAAGAAAATGCTTAGAAAAACCGTCAAGAAAAATGATGAATCACAAGTATTTCTCTTGGATGAGACACCCAGAATTATAGAGGCGGCTTTGCAGGATTTTAATAATAATCCTCTGAATACTGCTCCCCTTACGGTTCCCCTTGGATTTCTGACAGGTCTCCGCTTGGGAGAGATGGCGGCTATCAAGGATTCGGATATAATAGGCAATGTTCTCTATGTTCAAAGGATGGAGGAAGAAGTGTATGATTACTCCGATTTAGAACATATTCGCCTAATAGAGCGGACGGTTGTGGATAATGCAAAAACTGATGCCGGTATCCGTGAGGTTCCTTTGGTTCCGCAGGCTCTCAAACTCATTGAGGCGATTCGGGCATCCAATCAGATGAATGGCTGGTCTAATAAAGAATTTCTGTTTCTGAATAATGGAAAAAGAATGACTACCCGTACAATCAAGTACCGGATTTCAAAATACTGTAAACAATGCGACATTATGGAAAAGAGTTTTCATAAGGTGCGGAAAACATATATATCTGCATTGATTGACAGCGGTATCAACATCAATGAAATTCGAAAAGTAGTAGGACATACAGATGAGCGCACAACATTTTCCAACTACTGCTACAATCGGATGGGGAAACAGGAGACAGCACAACTTTTTGAAAATGCGCTGGTTAATGAAAATGGAATTGCAGATTGCAGGATAGCGATTTGAGGTACTCAAAGGTACTCAAACCAAAAACAAAGAAACCCTTGATTCTTCAAGGGTTTCAGAGTAGCGGAAGGGAGATTCGAACTCTCGACACTACGGGTATGAACCGTATGCTCTAGCCAACTGAGCTATTCCGCCATATTCCATATAAATGGGGCCTATAGGGCTCGAACCTATGACCCTCTGCTTGTAAGGCAGATGCTCTCCCAGCTGAGCTAAGACCCCATTTCGCTGTCGCTCATTTGCGACTGCTTAGACAGTATAATATACTTTCCAGAGAATGTCAATACTTTATTTTAAATTTTTTAATAGAAATTTTCTTAGATTTTTATTTCATATATGTTATAATATCGTCAGATATTATAGCGCGCCGGTTTGTACCAGCGAAGCGAGAAAATACAGAATCAAACCGTGCGCATCTGCCGGAGGCGCATGTCTGCAGAGACATGTTATAATATCGTCAGATATTCTGAACGGATAAAGAAATAGACGGAGGCTGTTATGTATTGTTTTATCATAAATCCCTGCTCCGGCTGCGGACGTGGTCTCAGGGTATGGAAAAAAATAGAACAGCAGCTTATGTGTGAAGGGGCAGAGTACCGGGCGTTTATGGCGGAGGGGCCCGGACAGGCGTCGAAAATAGCGGGGGAGCTGACAAAGGGAAGAGGAACAGGACAGACAATAGTAGTAGTGGGGGCGGACGATACCTTCGGAGAGGTGCTGGACGGCCTGAATCTGGGAGAGAACGTGACGTTAGGTTATATTCCGGCAGGCAGCAGGAAGGATCTGGCGAGGAGCCTGCGTCTTCCCCTGAATTCCAGGAGATGCCTGCGCAGAATTTTCTCTCCCAGACAGTATCGCTGCCTGGATTACGGGCTGCTCACCTATGGAGAGGATTCGATGCGCCACCGCCGGTTTGCAGTGAGCGCAGGCATGGGGCTGACTGCAGCGGCGTGTAAGAGCGCGCCGGAGGGCATAAGTGCTGCAGAGCCGGGGATTTTTAAAAACCGGTTTGGAGCTGCCCGCCATCTGTTCAGGAGAGCTCAATATTTAGTGGGAGGAATCTGGCAGCTTATAAAGGCGAAGCCGTCTAAGGGATATATCCTGTTGGACAGAACGCGGAAGGTGGAGTTTAACCACATGTACTTTGTTTCCGCCCACATTCATCCATCAGAGGGCGGAGGCTTTTATTTTGCCCCTGAGGCGGATCCGGGGGACGGAAAACTGGAGATTTGCGTGGCAAGCCATTCGTCCAAGCTGCGCCTGATCCCTATGCTGATACGGAGCAGGCTTCCGCGCTTTGTCAAGAGAAAGGGAGTCCGCGTCTATGAGTGCAGGGAAGCCAGGATCCACATGGATCGCCCGGCGCCGATCCACACAGACGGGGAGATCTGCCGCTTCCAGAGCGATCTGGAGATTCAGTGTATTGAGAAAAAAATAAGAGTGATTGTATAAAACGCTTAAAATAAAGCGGATGTATCAGTATAGAAATCGGAGGAAACAGATATGAGAATCGGACAGGGATATGATGTCCACAAATTAACGGAGGGCCGCGACCTGATTTTAGGCGGCGTGAAGATTCCATATGAAAAGGGGCTTCTGGGCCATTCGGACGCGGACGTGCTGGTTCATGCGGTGATGGACGCCCTTTTGGGGGCCGCCGCGCTGGGAGATATCGGCCAGCATTTTCCCGATACGGATCCGGCCTATAAAGACGCGTCCAGCATTGAACTGTTAAAACAGGTGGGACGCATTCTGTCAGAGCATAATTATCTGATAGAGAATATCGACGCCACAGTGATTGCCCAGAGACCGAAGCTTCTGCCCTACAGGCCGCAGATGGCGGAGAATATCGCCCGCGCGCTGGGGCTTGATCCTGGCAGAGTCAGCGTAAAGGCCACCACGGAGGAGGGGCTTGGATTTACCGGCACAGGCCAGGGAATTTCCGCTCAGGCCATTACACTGTTGACGGAAGTGGACAACTATTGTTATGATAGAGAAATGACGGCGCAGACCGGGTGCGGAGGCTGCTGCCCCGGCGGGGGCTGCGGACGTTAAATACCTTATCCGGCTGACGCACGGAAAAGCTGCGAATGAAACAAGAGATTTTGTAGAGGAGAAACGCTATGAAAATTTTTAATACGCTGTCCAGACGGAAGGAAGAGTTTGTTCCGTTAGAGGAAGGCAAGGTAAAGATGTATGTGTGCGGTCCGACCGTATACAATTTTATCCACATTGGAAATGCAAGACCTATGATCGTTTTTGATACAGTCAGACGGTATTTTGAGTACAAAGGCTATGACGTCAACTATGTTTCCAATTTCACAGATGTAGACGACAAGATTATCAAGAAGGCCATTGAGGAGGGCGTGGACGCCCAGACCATTTCCGAGCGCTATATTGCCGAGTGCAAAAAGGATATGGAAATGATGAACGTAAAGCCTGCTACCGTACATCCCAAGGCAACGGAGGAAATCTGCGGAATGCAGGAGATGATCGAGACTCTGATTGAGAAGGGCCATGCCTATACGGCGAAGGACGGAACCGTCTACTTCCGCACCAAGTCCTTCAAGGGATACGGAAAGCTGTCCCACAAGAATCTGGAGGATCTGCAGTCCGGCTTCCGCGAGATTAAGGTAACGGGAGAGGAGGACAAGGAGGATCCGACTGATTTCGTGCTCTGGAAGCCGAAAAAGGACGGAGAGCCATTCTGGGAGTCACCCTGGTGCCAGGGACGTCCGGGCTGGCATATCGAGTGCTCCGTTATGTCCAAGAAATATCTGGGAGAGTCCATTGATATCCATGCAGGCGGAGAAGATCTGGTATTCCCACACCACGAGAACGAGATCGCCCAGAGCGAGGCGGCCAATGGAAAGCCGTTTGCGACCTACTGGATGCACAACGCATTTTTAAATATTGACAATAAGAAGATGTCTAAATCTCTGGGCAACTTCCGCACAGTCCGGGAGATTTCCGAGCAGTATGATTTACAGGTGCTTCGCTTCTTCATGCTGAGCGCCCACTACAGAAGCCCGTTAAACTTCAGCGCGGAGCTGATGGAGGCTTCCAGAAACGGTCTGGAGAGAATCCTCACAGGCGTAGAGCGCTTAAACGATCTGTTATCCAGCGCGTCCGAGAAGGAGCTGTCCGGTGAAGAGAAGAAGAACCTGGAGACAAAGGCGGAGCTGGTGAAGAAGTTCGAGGCCGCCATGGACGACGATTTCAATACAGCCGACGCTATTTCCGCTGTGTTTGAGCTGGTGAAGCTGAGCAACTCTACCATTTCAGAGGAGAGCGCAAAGGCTTATCTGTCAGAGCTCAAAAAAGAGATCGAAACTCTCTGCGGCGTTCTGGGAATTATCACAGAGAAGAAGAAAGAGGCTCTGGACAGCGAGATCGAGGCCATGATTGAAGCCAGACAGCAGGCCAGAAAGTCTAAGAATTTCGCGCTGGCAGACGAGATCCGCGGAAAGCTTCTCGATATGGGAATCGTCCTGGAGGACACCAGAGAGGGCGTTAAATGGAAGAGAGTTTAGGCTGTTTTAAGGAGGCTCTGAGGCTCAAGGAGGCGGATCCCGCCTCCTATTCTCCTCTTGTGCTGGCATATCTGGGAGACGCGGTATATGAGCTGGCGATCCGCACGCTGGTGGTCAACGAGGGAAACCGCCAGGTGAATAAGATGCACAAAGAGAGCGCTTCTCTGGTGAAGGCGGGGACCCAGATGGAGTTTCTGCTTGCCATAGAGGACGAGCTGACGGAGGAAGAGAAGTCCGTCTACCGCCGGGGCAGAAACGCCAAGTCTGTGACCATGGCCAAGCATGCCACCATGAAGGAATACAGGACGGCTACAGGCTTCGAGGCGCTGATCGGCTATCTGTATCTGCAGGGAAGGCTGGAGCGGCTGGCGAAGCTTCTGGGGCTGGGCCTGGACCGCCTGGGAAAATGGAAAGACGGGGAAGGCGCGAAGCCTTTGAAAAACGCTGAAGACAGCCGGGCACAGGAGCCGGAAAACACAGAACAGGCAGGAGAATAAGAAAATGAGATACGAGGAACTTACCATAGAGGGACGAAACGCCGTGCTGGAGGCTTTCCGCTCCGGAAAGACTATCGACAAGCTGTACGTGCTGGACGGCTGTCAGGACGGCCCGGTGAAGAGCATCACCAGAGAGGCCAGAAAGCAGGACACGATCATTAACTATGTGACGAAGGAGCGCCTGGATCAGCTGTCTGAGACCGGAAAACATCAGGGAGTCATCGCCCATGCCGCCGCCTATAAGTACGCGGAGGTGGAGGATATGCTGAAGGCCGCCCAGGAGAAGGGAGAGCCGCCGTTTCTGTTTATTCTGGACGGCATTGAGGATCCCCACAATCTGGGGGCGATTATAAGAACTGCCAATCTGGCGGGCGCCCACGGCGTGATCATTCCAAAGAGAAGGGCAGTGGGTCTGACTGCCGTAGTGGCGAAAACCTCTGCCGGAGCTTTGAATTATACGCCGGTGGCCAAGGTGACGAACCTTGCCGCCACTATCGAGGAACTGAAGGAAAAGGGACTTTGGTTTGTGTGCGCCGATATGGGCGGCGAGAGCATGTACAGACTGAACTTAAAAGGCCCTATCGGCCTTGTCATCGGAAACGAGGGCGAGGGCGTCAGCCGTCTGGTGAGGGAAAAATGCGATATGATCGCGTCCATTCCCATGAAGGGAGACATCGACTCCCTGAACGCTTCTGTGGCAGCCGGGATCCTGGCCTACGAGATCGTGCGCCAGAGAGTGATGGGATAATACGAATATATAATAGAGAAGAGGCGGATTTTCCAGGCTTGAGAAAGCCAGGGAGAATCCGCCTTTTTAGCTGAAATTTTTAGAAGCTGCAGCGCCATTTCCTATCATAAGGATAATGGTTTTAATATGCGGGTAACAGGACTTGAACCTGCACGGTCTCCCACCAGAACCTAAATCTGGCGCGTCTGCCAATTCCGCCATACCCGCAGAACTATTTTATTATACGGGAAGCAGCGGGAAATGTCAATTCCCATGCAGAGAGTGAGGAAGGAAAAATTTATGCTCCCGGCTGGCTCATCCAGTCTGCTTTTACATATTTATAAAAAATCCGTGAATAAATTTGCGAAAACCCCATGACTTTTTTCTGCTTCTGTGTTAGAATACTCCGGGATTATCTGTAAACAGGCTCCTGCCTCTGGCTTTTGAGGCTGGAACCTTTCATACAGGGAGGAAAAAATGAAGATTTTGGTGACTGGATTTGAACCCTTTGGTTCCCACCACTCCAATCCGTCCTGGGACGCAGTGGAAGCCCTGCCGGAGGAGATAGAAGGAGTTCAGATTGTAAAGCGTAAGCTTCCCGTCTCGTTTCGGCGTTTTTCAGCTCCTCTTGAGGCTGCCATAGAGGAAGAAAGACCGGATGGCCTGATCTGCGTGGGGCTGGCCGGCGGGGAGGACAAGGTGAGCGTGGAAAGGGTAGGGATTAATCTGATGGAGGCGAGAATCCCGGACAACGATGGTTTTCAGCCCTTCGATACGCCGATTTGCCCTGACGGCGATACGGCCTATTTTTCCACGCTTCCTGTCAAGCGCATGGCGAAGGCGGTGGAGAGCCGCGGGATTGCCTGCTGTGTGTCCTACTCGGCGGGAACCTTCGTGTGCAACGCGGCGCTGTATACGGGACTTTATCTGTCCTCGCGCAGATACCATTTCATGAAATGCTGCTTTATCCACGTGCCCTACGACGAGACCATGGAGGAAGCGCTGGCAGGACAGCCTTTTATGAAGAGAGAGACTTTGACGGAGGCTCTGACTGCGGCGGCAGGGGAGGCGGCCCGGGCGCTGAAGGCAGGGAAGGGAAGCGGCGATCTCCAGGAGGCCGCAGGCACGATTTTTTAACACATGAAAACTGGCGCCTGCATTTGGAGGCATATGGCCTCTCCATGGAACGCTGACAGGATGGTTCAGATTCAAAAACAGAAAGGAAACTGCCATATGATTTTGATAAAAGGAGTTCACATGTTTGCTCCGCAGGATATGGGAATAAAAGACGTGCTGGTGGGCGGCACGAAGATTTTAAAAATCGGAGATAACCTTCCGGCAGAGGAGGCTTACGGGGTAGAGGTAATTGACGGAACGGGGAAAATTCTGATGCCTGGCCTGATTGACGCCCACGTTCATATCCTGGGCGGAGGAGGAGAGGGCGGCTACAGAACCAGGACGCCGGAGCTGATGCTTTCCGACGCTCTGGAAGGAGGCGTGACCACCATTGTGGGGTGTCTCGGCACAGACGGCACCACCAGAACCATGACGAATCTTATCGCCAAGGCCAGGGGACTGGAGGAGGAGGGAATCTCCACGTATATTTATACGGGTTCCTACCAGGTTCCTGTACGGACGCTGACAGGAAATGTCATGGATGATCTGATTCTGATTGACAAGGCGGTGGGCACAGGGGAAATTGCCATTTCGGATCACCGCTCCTCCCAGCCGTCCAGAGAAGAGTTTGCAAAGATTGTGGCCGATACCAGAGTAGGCGGCATTCTGTCGGGAAAGGCAGGGCTTGTGAACATTCACCTGGGAGACGGGAAGGAACAGCTTTCCTATCTGCGGTATGTGCTCACAGAGACGCAGATCCCGGCCTCCAATATGCTTCCGACGCACATTAACAGGAGCAGAAGGCTGATGGAGGACGGCATTGACTATGCGAAAAACATGGGAGGCTACATTGACCTGACTACCAGCTCGGATCCGGATTTCCTGGACCCGGAGGAGGTGAAGGCCAGCACAGGGCTTAAAATGGCTCTGGATGCAGGTGTGCCTGCGGATCATGTGACCTTTTCCTCTGACGGCCAGGGAAGTCTTCCAGTTTTTGACAAGAAGGGAAACTTCCTGCATCTGGGAGTAGGGAAGGTTTCTTCTATTTACAGGGAGATGCGGGATGCGGTTCAGAAGGACGGCGTCTCCCTCACGGACGCTCTGCGGGCTGTCACGGAAAATCCGGCCTTCCTGCTGAAGCTTCCTGATAAGGGGAGAATTGCCGAGAACGCAGATGCGGATCTGGTGCTGGCCGACTCTGAGACGCTGGAAATTGACAGCGTTATGGCCCGGGGCCAGCTGATGGTTTCAGGCAGGCGGGTGTTAAAGCGGGGAACCTTTGAATATTAAAAACAGGAAAAAACAGGAGAGTATGAGATGGAAAAACAGAAGAAGAAATTTCAGATGCCTCACACGTATATTATCATTTTTCTGGTAATCTGCGCGGCGGCTCTGATGACGCTCTTTATTCCTCTGGGAACCTACCAGGAAAAAGAGATTACGTATATGCAGGACGGCGAGGAGAAGACGAAGACCGTTCTGGATCCGGACAGCTTTGAGTATGTTCTGGACGAAAACGGAAACAAGGTGACGAAGGCGGCTCCTCTCTGGGGAACCGAGGACTTCGGCGGCCAGGGTATCTTAAATTTCGTGTTTGAGGGAATGACCGTGGGCGATAAGAACGGCACTGCAGTGGGCATCATCGCCTTTATTCTGGTAGTAGGAGGATCCTTTGGAATCGTCCTTCGGACGGGAGCCGTGGACGCTGGAATTATGAGGGTAATCGCCATCACAAAAGGGCGGGAAATTCTGCTGATTCCCATTCTGATCACACTGTTCTCCCTGGGAGGAGCGGTGTTCGGCATGGGCGAGGAGGCCCTTCCCTTTGTCATGATTCTGGCTCCCATGTTTGTGGCCATGGGATACGACGCGGTGGTAGGCATCGTCTGCTCCTATGTGGCCACGCAGATTGGCTTTGGAACCTCCTGGATGAACCCGTTCAGCCTGGCAGTGGCTCAGGGAATCGCCGGAATTCCGGTTATGTCGGGAGCAGCGTTTCGAATCGCCCTCTGGGTGTTCTTCACAGGGCTGACCATTGTGTTCACCATGCGCTATGCGTCTAAAATCAAGAAAAACCCAAGGCTGTCAGTAGCCTACGAATCGGATGCCTACTATAGAAATGAGTTCAGCGCAGAGGGCAGAGAGGAGCTTCCCTTCACCCTGGGCCATAAGCTGGTGCTTTTGACGCTGCTTGCCACGATTGTATGGACCATCTGGGGCGTGCTTGTGAAGGGCTATTACATTCCGGAGATTGCGTCTCAGTTCTTTGTGATGGGCTTTGTGGCCGGAATTATCGGCGTGGTCTTCAAGCTGAACGGGATGGAGTTAAACGACATAGCAAAATCCTTTGACAAGGGAGCGGCAGATCTGCTGGGGGCGGCTCTCTGCGTCGGCATGGCTCAGGGAATTATTCTGGTGTTAGGCGGCACCAGCGCCACCGACGGAACCGTTTTAAACACGATTCTTCACACCATCGGAGAGAGCATGAAGGGACTGCCGCCAATGATTTCCGCATGGCTTATGTACGTGTTCCAGTCTGTCTTCAACTTCTTTGTGGTTTCCGGATCCGGCCAGGCGGCTCTTACCATGCCGATTATGGCTCCGTTAGCTGACATTGTAGGCGTTTCCAGACAGACTGCAGTTCTGGCCTTCCAGCTGGGCGACGCGTTCACCAACTTTATCGTGCCGACCTCAGGATGCCTTTTGGGCGCGCTGGCAGCTGCCCGAATGGAGTGGGGACAGTGGGCCAGGTTCCAGATTAAATTCCAGGCTCTGTTATTTGTCTGCGCTTCCGCGGCTGTGATCATTGCGGTTATGATTGGCTTTGCCTAAATTGCCTAAAATTCCTGATTTACAGGCTTGACTTTCCTATGGAAACCACGTACAATGAGGAAGTACAATCTGATAGATGGCAGTGACGGGAAAAAGTAGCTGTTTTACACCCCAGACAGAGAGCAGCCGGACGGTGAGAGGCGCCTGGAGGAAGAATCTGCGAATACATCCCAGAGCCCTGCACCGAAGGAGAGACTTTTCGCAAGACAGATTTCTGAATGGGAAAGCTGCACGGAAGACTTTTTCTGCGTAGGCTGCAGCGGGATTGCCGCACGTTACAGCGGCAGGAGTATAGGAAACTGTACTCGTTGAGGAAGAGAGGCGCGAGCGTCTTTTCAAACTAAGGTGGTACCACGGAAATTTAACTCCGTCCTTTGGATCAAGCGATTCAGGGGATGGAGTTTTTTTATTTCATAGGAAAAGCGTCCTATGAAATCAATGAAATTAAGAAAACAGCTGCAGGAAAGGAGAAAAAACATGCAGATTTATGAAGAACTGGTTGCCCGCGGCCTGATTGCCCAGGTGACGAACGAGGAAGAGATTAAAAAGATGGTAAACGAGGGAAAGGCTACCTTCTACATTGGCTTTGACCCAACGGCCGACAGTCTTCACGTAGGCCATTTCATGGCTCTGTGCCTGATGAAGAGACTTCAGATGGCCGGAAACAAGCCTATCGCCCTGATTGGCGGAGGAACCGGATACATCGGCGATCCGTCCGGAAGAACAGACATGAGATCCATGATGACTCCGGAGATGATCCAGCACAACTGCGACTGCTTTAAGAAGCAGATGAGCCGTTTCATCGACTTCTCCGACGGAAAGGCCCTGATGGTAAACAACGCAGACTGGCTTCTGGGCTTAAACTACGTAGAGCTTTTAAGAGAGGTGGGACCGCATTTCTCCGTAAACCGTATGCTGACAGCCGAGTGCTATAAGCAGAGAATGGAGAAGGGATTAAGCTTCCTGGAGTTTAACTATATGATCATGCAGAGCTACGACTTCTACATGCTGTTCCAGAAATACGGCTGCAACATGCAGTTCGGCGGAGACGATCAGTGGAGCAACATGTTAGGCGGAACCGAGCTGATCAGAAGAAAGCTTGGCAAGGATGCCCACGCCATGACCATCACTCTTCTCTTGAACTCCGAGGGCAAGAAGATGGGCAAGACTCAGTCCGGAGCCGTATGGCTGGATCCGAACAAGACCTCCCCGTTCGAGTTCTACCAGTACTGGAGAAACGTAGCGGACGCCGACGTATTAAAATGCCTGCGTATGCTTACCTTCCTGCCGCTGGAGCAGATCGACGAGATGGACAAGTGGGAAGGCAGCCAGTTAAACGAGGCGAAGGAGATTCTGGCTTATGAGCTGACTGCTCTTGTCCACGGCGGGGAGGAGGCCCAGAAGGCAAAGGAAGCTTCCAAGGCCCTGTTCAGCAGCGGAAATGCAGCTAACATGCCTACAGCAGAGCTTTCCGAGGAAGATTTCACAGACGGAGCCATTGATATTCTCTCTGTCCTCCAGAAATCAGGACTGGCTCCATCCCGCTCTGAGGCCAGAAGAAACGTAGAGCAGGGCGGAGTGGCTGTAGACGGAACACAGGTAAAGGATACGAAGGCATCCTTTACGAAGGATCAGTTTGCAGGCGACGGAATCGTGGTAAAACGCGGTAAGAAAAACTTCAAGAGAGTAGTTCTGAAGTAGGAATCAGAAAGCAGAACGCTGCATGGGAGAAAGATAAGACAGAACGGCTGGAAACGGCTTTTCTGTCTTATTTTTACTTATCTGAGGATTGAAGTTTTAAGCCCTCTGTGCTACTGTTAAAAAAAGCGCTAACGGAACGAGAGGGATTGAGAATGAGAAAGAAGACAACAGCAGGAAAAGAGAGAACGCGGAGGCAGCTGGAACAGACGATTGCAGCTTATCAGAAGCTGGCGGAGGAGGACTGGCTGACAGGTCTCTATAATGGCAGAGCTATGGAGGAGAAGGCGGGCGAATACCTGAAACGGAACAGAGCGGGGTCAATGATTCTCATGGATATCGACCAGTTTAAAAAGATCAACGACACATACGGCCACATTATCGGGGATCAGCTGCTCCAGGATATTGCGTCGGTGCTGAAGAAAATGTTTCCCTCCGGCTGCCTGATCGGAAGGTGCGGAGGCGACGAATTTGCAATTTTTATGCCTCAGACACTGGAAGAGGAGGATATCCAGAGACGGTGCAGGCAGATTCGAGAGCGGTTCGTGAGAGTGGAGGTGAACGGCACGGTGATTCTCCGGCTTTCCATGACCATCTGCGGAGGAAGCTATCATCCGGGCTTTGGGTACAAGGATCTGTTTGATCTGGCGGATCAGAAAATTGTGAAGGAAAAGAGGAGCAGAACCGGAGAGACGCTGGAGAGGGTGGCTGTGGCCGACGTAAACGGCGACGAGATACGCATTGACATGAAGATTCTGGCCAAGGAGATGCGGGAGGAGGATCCTCTTCCAGGCGCCTACTGCCAGGACTATGAGACGTTTAAGAGTATTTACCGGTTTGTAGAGAGAAAAATGATACGAAAGGACATGGGAGCCTTCCTGATCCTGTTCACGCTCACAGACATGGCCAATGAATTTCCCACCCTGGAACAGCGCGATTACCAGCTGGAGCTGTTAGGCCAGGCGATTCAGAATAACCTTCGTATGGGGGATCTTTACGCTCAGTACAGCAGCTGCCAGTTTTTAGTCATGCTGTCCGACACGACGGAGGAGAATGTGGAGATGATCGCCGGGCGTATCTGCCAGGCGTTTTACAAGGAGAATAAGATGGAGGATGAATTGATTCTCCACCACACCTATCCGTTAAAGCCGGCAGGAAAATAAGCTCCTGCCGGGCGGAAGAAGATTACAAAAACAGGTGCTCGATCAGAATTTTAAGCCCAATGAGAATCAGGATCACTCCCCCGCAGAATTCTGCCTTGGATTTGTACCGGGTTCCAAATACATGGCCGGCCTTGACTCCGGCTGCCGAGAAAAGAAAAGTAATAATTCCGATAAACGAGACAGCAGGCACAATTTCAACGCTTAAAAAGGACAGGGTGACGCCTACGGCAAGAGCGTCGATGCTGGTGGCCAGGGCCAGAATGCTCATGGTTTTAAAGCCCAGAGAGCTGTCCAGCTCATCCTCTTCCTTGGAACAGGCCTCCCAGATCATACTGAAGCCGATGGCTGCCAGAAGAAGGAAGGCAATCCAGTGATCGAAAGAAGCGATGGCGTCCTTGAAGTGGGAACCTAACAGGTATCCGATCAGCGGCATGGCCGCCTGAAAGCCTCCGAAATAGAGTCCTACTAAAACGGCGTGGCGCCAGCTTAAACGCCTGATAGACAGCCCTTTGCAGACGGCGACGGCGAACGCGTCCATAGACACTCCCACGGCGAGAATAAAAAGCTCTGTCAGTGACATGGTGAATTTCCTCCTGAGATTTGAGATAAATTAAAACACGGAGCCTTATTATACCATTGTCCCTTTAAGGAGGCAATCTTTTGTCGGGAATTGCAGGAAGAGCGCAAAAAATGTCTTGTCAATGAAATCATGTTTTGATATGATAAATTCGGTGAAATAATCAGTTATAAGAATAAATGGCTGGGAAAGCCTGATAACAAGGAGGATTTTGAGGGAATGAAGCCTTACAGCGAACTTACAAAAGAAGAATTAGTTGCGCTCAGCCACGAGCTGAATGCACAGTACCGTGCGTTTCAGGCCAAGGATTTAAAGCTTGACATGTCCAGAGGAAAGCCGTCTGCAGAGCAGTTAGACCTTTCCATGGGTATGATGGACGTGCTTAACAGCTCTACGGATCTGACCTGTGAGGACGGTACGGACTGCCGCAATTATGGCGTGCTGGACGGAATCAGCGAGGCGAAGGAACTGGTTGGAGATATGATCGAGGTTCCGGCGGCCAATCTGATTATCTATGGAAACTCCAGCTTAAATGTAATGTATGATACCATTTCCCGCGCCATGACACACGGTATTATGGGAAGCACTCCCTGGTGCAAGCTTGACAAGGTGAAGTTCCTCTGTCCTGTTCCGGGATATGACAGACATTTTGCAATTACAGAATACTTTAACATTGAGATGATCAATGTTCCTATGAACGAGGAAGGCCCGGATATGGAGCTGGTGGAGAAGCTGGTTGCAGAGGACGAGGCCATCAAGGGAATCTGGTGTGTTCCCAAGTACTCCAACCCAAGCGGAATTTCCTACTCCGATCAGACGGTGCGCCGTCTGGCCAGACTGAGACCGGCTGCCAAGGATTTCAGAATTTTCTGGGATAATGCCTATGGCATCCACCATTTGTACGAGGACAAGCAGGATCAGGTGACGGAGATTCTGGCAGAGTGCAAGAGAGCGGGAAATCCGGATCTTGTTTACAAATTTGCCTCCACTTCCAAAATCTGCTTCCCGGGATCCGGCATCGCAGCGTTAGCTACCTCCCACAACAATCTGGAGGACATTAAGAAGCAGTTAAAGATTCAGACCATCGGGCACGATAAGGTAAACCAGCTGCGCCACGTGAGATTCTTTAAGGATATCCACGGAATGGTGGAGCACATGAAGAAGCATGCCGATATTCTCCGCCCGAAGTTCGAGGCAGTTGAGGAGATTCTTGACAGAGAGTTAAGCGGACTGGGAATCGGAACCTGGACAAAGCCGAGAGGCGGCTATTTTATCTGTTTTGACTCCATAGAGGGATGTGCGAAGGCTATCGTAGCCAAGTGCAAGAAGGCCGGCGTTATTATGACAAACGCAGGAGCGACATATCCTTACGGAAAGGATCCGCACGACAGCAATATCCGTATTGCTCCTTCCTATCCGCCGCTTCAGGACCTGATTACAGCCACAGAGCTGTTTGCTCTCTGCGTAAAGTTAGTCAGTGTAAAGAAGCTGTTAGAGGATAAGTAGCCTGAGCGCATACCGGCGCTGAAATTTTCAAATATAAAAGGGCGGGGACATGTGATTTGCAGGCTCCCGCCCTTGCTTTTTGCAGAAAAACACATTACAATAGCAAAAGAAAAGCAAAAGAACGATCAATAGCTAAAAAAGAAGTTGAGGAAGTAAGTGCATATGATTAGAAAGATATGGAATCAGCTGGCGGCAAAATGCGTCAACCGCGAGACAGTATCTTATTTTATTTTCGGCGTCCTGACGACGGCTGTGGACTGGGTGGGATATTTCGCCCTCTACAACATGGGATATTCCGTAGTGTTTTCCCAGACCATGTCCTGGGCGGCGGCGGTTTTGTTTGCGTTTATCACCAACAAGCTGTTTGTATTTCAGAGTACTTCCCTGAAGCTGTCAAGGCTCTTTAGCGAGCTGGTTTCCTTTGTGGCCTGCAGGCTGTTTACAGGAATTTTGACCATTGCGGGAATGGAGCTTATGGTAAACGGCCTGGGATGGTCCAACCTGTTTGGAAAGATTGCGGTTTCTGTCCTGTCTCTGGTATTGAACTATATACTCAGCAAGCTGTTTATTTTCCGCGGCAGAGAGGCTGTCTCTGAAAAACGGGGAAAATAAAGAGGGCGGCAGAAGCTTTGCGGAGGTTGTATGAGAGAAGACGATATAACAGGGATTTCACAGGAATTTGATCTGGCGTTAAGCCGGATCATGCCGCCCAGAGGGAAGGGAGCGCAGGAGAGAGACATGGAGATGGCGAATCATCATAGAATGCGGCCGGAGGCGGAGAAGGAAGAACGGCTGGAGGAAAAAGACGTTCAGGCAGAAGAAAAGCGGCCCCACAGAGAAAAAACGTCTAGGCCGGAGGGCGGCCTTTTAAAGCCCAGAGACGGCTATATCGCGGCTTTTTTTGTGCCGGTTGTTATTATGATTATTATTTTTGCCCAGAGAGGAATTTTCCCTTTTGGGGAGGAGAGCTTTCTGAGAACGGACATGTATCACCAGTACGCGCCGTTTTTCTCAGAGTTCCGCCACAAGCTGGCGGAGGGAGGAAGCCTTCTGTACAGCTGGGACATCGGCCTGGGCGTCAACTTTGCGGCTCTTTACGCCTATTACCTGGCCAGCCCTTTAAACTGGCTTCTTATTTTATGTCCGGGCAAATATGTCATTGAGTTTATGACTGCCGCCATTGTGCTCAAAATCGGACTGGCAGGCCTTTCTTTTACCTGGTATCTGAGAAAACGCAGCGGCGTCTCGGATTTTGGCGCCTGCTTTTTTGGGATTTTTTATGCCCTGTCAGGATACATGGCGGCCTACAGCTGGAATATTATGTGGCTGGACTGCATTGTCCTGTTTCCGCTGATCCTTTTGGGGCTGGAACAGCTGGTGAGAGAGAAAAAGGGACTTCTCTACTGTATTTCCCTGGCGCTTTCTATCCTGTCCAACTATTATATCTCCATTATGATCTGTATGTTCATGGTGATCTATTTTGCCGTGCTTATGGTGCTGGACTGGGAGCATTTTAAGGACGGATGGGGGAAATGCATTGGCCTGTTTGCCGGATGTTCGCTTCTGGCAGGGGGATTGGCGGCTGTGGTGCTGCTGCCGGAAATTTCCGCCCTTCAGAGCACTGCTTCCGGGGAGATGAGCTTTCCCCAGACAGTTGAGAGCTATTTTTCCATTGTCGACATGCTGGCCCGCCATATTGGAAACGTACAGGTGGAGATTGGTCTGGAGCACTGGCCCAATATTTACTGCGGAACGGCAGTGCTGATGCTGTTTCTGCTTTATCTGGTCTGCAGAAATATTTCCCTCCGGGAAAAGGCGGTGTACTGCTCCCTGCTTCTGTTTTTTCTGGCCAGCTTTTCAGTCAATGTGCTGAACTTTATATGGCACGGCTTCCACTATCCAAACAGCCTGCCGGCCAGACAGTCCTTTATCTACATCGCTTTGATGCTGACGGTCTGCTTTCAGGCCTACAGGAACCTGGATCGGTTTTCCGACAGAAGCATTCTGGCAGCCTTTCTGGGGGCCGTCTCTTTTGTGCTCCTGTCCCAGAAATTCAGGGAGGGAGACGAGGCCTACCATTTCGCCGTATTTTACGGCGCGATTTTCTTCCTTGCCGTGTATGCAGGGCTGATGGTTCTGTACAGGAGGAGAGGGCAGGGAGAAAGGGGCAGAAAACGGGCGGCTCTGGCAGCTCTTCTGACTCTGTTTACGGTCTGTGTGGAGGCGGCGGTGAACACCACCTGCACCAGCGTGACCACCACCAGCCGGACGGCTTATACGGCCGATAACGAGGCGGTGGAGACGCTGGCGGCCAGCCTGAAGGGAAGCGCTGATTTTTACCGGATAGAAAAAACGGATCAGAGAACAAAGAACGACGGCGCCTGGATGCATTTTCCGTCTGTTTCCCTGTTTTCCTCTATGGCCCACGCCGATGTGACGGAATTCATGAAAAGCCTGGGCTGCGAAGGATCTACTAATGCGTACAGCATTACGGGGAGCACGCCGTTTGTGGACTGCCTTCTGTCTGTCAGATACGCCTTTTACCCCAGGGAACAGAGCATGGATCGTCTGGAGTACGTCCAGGATTACCAGGGCACCTATCTCTATGCCAACCGGTACGCCCTTCCGCTGGGCTTTATGATTCCCGATATCATGAAAAACGAGTGGCATTTGAATATGGCGAACCCGGCTGACGTGCAGAATTCCCTCTGCAGCCTGTTTGACGCGCCGGATGTGCTTCAGGAGGAGACTGGCCTTGGAAACGGCCCCAGCCTGATCTACACGCCGGAGGAGTCTGGGGAGTATTACGCCTTTGTCTCCAACAAACAGGTGAAATCGGTTTCCCTGAAAAAGGGCGAGGAAAAGGACACCTTTGACAATATCAACCGCGGCTATCTGATAGAAGTGGGAATGGTGGAGGCTGGGGAGACGCTGGCCTTCCAGAACGAAGAGGGAAATGAGGATCTGGGAATCCGCCTTTACCGGTACAATGAAGCGGGGCTGGAGCATGTATACAGAAAGCTGGCAGAGAGCCCTCTGACTCTGTCTGTCTGGGAGGATGACAGGCTGAAGGGAACGGTGGACGCAGGCATGGGGGGAACCCTGTTTACATCCATTCCCTATGATAAAGGATGGACCGTGACGGTGGACGGACAGGAAAGACAGCCTCAGGAACTGTTCGGCGCTTTTCTGGGCATTGAGCTGGAACCGGGAAGCCATGTGATAGAATGTTCCTACATGCCGGAGGGACTGAAAGAGGGAATGATGATCTCGCTGCTTTGCGCGGCTGTTTTGGCCGCCGCAGTTTTTATATCCCGAAGAAGACGTCAGAAGGAGCGCAAGGCTATGCGGCGTCGTCTTTCGGAGCGGAGAACCCGCCGGGAGGAGCATCTGACGAGAAAGGCTTTTGAAAGGCATCTGGAAGCGGCAGATGCAGAACCAGTGGAAACAGCAGAAGCAGCAGGGATCACAGAGTCGGAAGAGACAGAGAAAGACATAAATCAGGAGACATAAGGAGGAAACAGCCATGAAATTATGGGGAGGACGATTCACCAAGGAGGAGAACCAGCTGGTACACAACTTTAACGCTTCGATTTCATTTGATCAGAAGATGTACCGCCAGGATATCAGGGGGAGCATCGCTCATGTGACGATGCTTGCAAAGCAGGGAATTCTCTCTGAGGAAGACAAATGCGCGATTATCGAGGGGTTAAAAGGGATTTTAAAGGATGTGGAGGACGGAACGCTTCTGATGACGCCAGAGTACGAGGATATCCACTCTTTTGTGGAGAGCAATCTCATTGACCGCATCGGGGAGGCAGGAAAGCGCCTCCACACAGGCCGCAGCCGGAACGATCAGGTAGCCCTCGATATGAAGCTTTACACCAGGGACGAGATTGACGAGCTGGACGGCCTGGTAAAGAAGCTTCTGGAGACTATTCTCTCTCTGATGGAGGAGCATCTGGACACCTATATGCCGGGCTTTACCCATCTTCAGAAAGCCCAGCCGATTACATTGGCCCACCATCTGGGAGCTTACTTTGAGATGTTTTTCAGGGATCTTTCCAGGCTTCACGATATCAGAAAGAGGATGAATTACTGTCCGCTTGGCTCAGGAGCCCTGGCAGGCACGACTTATCCTCTGGACCGGGAATACACGGCAGAGCTTCTGGACTTTTACGGAGCGACCCTGAACAGCATGGATTCTGTGGCTGACAGAGATTATCTGATTGAGCTGTTGAGCGCGCTGTCCACCATTTCCATGCATCTGAGCCGCTTCTGCGAGGAGATTATTATCTGGAATACAAACGAATACCAGTTTGTGGAGATTGACGATTCCTACAGTACGGGAAGCAGCATTATGCCTCAGAAGAAGAACCCTGACATCGCGGAGCTGATCCGGGGAAAGACAGGACGCGTGTACGGGGCTTTAGTCAGCCTGTTAACCACCATGAAGGGCATTCCACTGGCATATAATAAGGATATGCAGGAGGATAAGGAGCTGGCCTTTGACGCTATGGATACGGTGAAGGGATGTCTGGCTCTGTTTACAGGCATGATCTCCAGCATGACCTTTAAGAAGGACGTGATGGAGAGGAGCGCGAAAAACGGCTTTACCAACGCGACAGACGCGGCGGATTACCTGGTAAACCACGGCGTTCCCTTCCGTGACGCCCACGGAATTATCGGCCGTCTGGTGCTGGCCTGCATTGAGAGAGGCTGCTCCTTAGACGACCTTCCGCTGGAGGCCTACAAGGAGATTTGTCCTGTGTTTGAGGAGGACGTTTACGAGGCCATCAGCATGGAAACCTGCGTGAAGAAGAGAACCACCATCGGCGCTCCCGGACAGGAGGCGATGAAGAAGGTGATTGCCGAATGCCGAAAGAGGCTGGAAGAATAGGAGAACAGAAAGAGAGAGGAAACAGCGTTATGAAGAAATTAGAGGAATATGTGAGAAGCATTCCGGATTTTCCGGAGCCAGGCATTATTTTCAGGGATATCACCACGATTCTTCAGGATCCGGACGGCCTGAAGCTGGCGGTAGACGGCCTGTTAAAGACCTTAGAGGGCGTGGAGTACGACGTGGTAGTGGGACCGGAGTCCAGAGGCTTTATCTTTGGAGTGCCGGTGGCCTACGCCGCCCACAAGGGCTTTGTGCCGGTCCGCAAGAAGGGAAAGCTGCCCTGTAAGACCGTTTCCATGAAGTACGATCTGGAATACGGAAGCGCGGAGGTGGAAATGCACGAGGATTCCATTAAGCCGGGCCAGAAGGTTGTCATTATCGACGATCTGATCGCTACAGGAGGAACCATGGAGGCCATCTGCAAGCTGATCGAGAGCCTGGGCGGAGAGGTTGTGCGCATCTGCTTCGTCATGGAGTTAGCCGGCCTTGAGGGAAGAAAGAAGCTGAAGGACTATCCGGTAGAGTCCCTGATTGTTTACGAGGGAAAATAAAGGACAGACGGCAGGCGCCGGAATGCTGCAGGAAGCGGCGTTCCGGCGCTTTGGGCGTATAGGAAGAGGAAAATATGGCCGCCTGTTTGGAAGGCGGAACATACGCCGGCCTGGCAGACAGAAAAACAGGGTATAAAAAGACCGAAACAGGGGAATAATCCTAGAAATTTTACAGGGAAACACCCAAAAACGCCTGCACGTCCAGGAGGAAGCAGAAAAGAATTGCATTTTCTGACAAAAAAAATTATAATAGTGATAATTCTCTATAAAACGACAAAGGCATGATGGGAGCAGATGCCTGAAGCTGGGAGGCGTATGTATGGAAAAGATGGATCAGATAAAACAACTGGATAGAGAGCTGGAGCAGCCTGCTGATTTTACAAGCCCGGAGGTATTGTATCAGGATCTGATTGACAGTATCCACAGATACCACCCGTCCGATGATATTTCGATGGTGGAGAAGGCCTACAGGCTTGCTTATGATGCCCATAAGGAGCAGAAGCGCAAATCTGGGGAGCCGTATATTATCCATCCTCTGTGCGTAGCGATTATCCTGGCTGATTTAGAGCTGGACAAGGAGACGATTGTAGCGGGTATTCTTCATGATGTAGTGGAGGATACCGTGATGACTACTGCAGGCGTGGCGGAACAGTTTGGAAACGAGGTAGCGCTGTTAGTAGACGGCGTTACGAAGCTGACCAATATTAACTGGGACAAGGACAAGGTGGAGATGCAGGCGGAGAACCTGCGGAAGATGTTTTTAGCTATGGCCAAGGACATCCGGGTTATTCTGGTAAAGCTGGCGGATCGTCTTCACAATATGCGGACTCTTCAGTATATGAAGCCGGAGAAGCAGAAGGAAAAGGCCAAAGAGACCATGGAGATTTACGCGCCGATCGCAGACCGCCTGGGAATTTCCAGAATCAAGACGGAGCTTGATGATCTGGCTCTCAAGTATCTGGAGCCGGACGTATACTACGATCTGGCGGAGAAGATTTCCCTCAGAAAGGATTCCAGGGAAGCCTTTGTAAAGAGCATTGTGGACGAGGTTAAGAGCCACATGGACGACGCGGGCATCGAGTGCAAGGTGGACGGCCGGGTGAAGCATTTCTTCAGCATTTATAAGAAGATGGTGAAGCAGAACAAGACTCTGGATCAGATTTACGATCTGTTTGCAGTCAGGATTATCGTGGATACGGTGAAGGACTGCTACGGAGCTCTGGGCGTAATTCACGAGATGTACAAGCCGATTCCAGGCCGCTTTAAGGATTACATCGCCATGCCGAAGATCAATAATTACCAGTCTCTTCACACGACTCTGATCGGAAGCAGCGGACGTCCCTTTGAGATCCAGATCCGCACCTACGAGATGCACAGGGTGGCGGAGTACGGAATTGCCGCCCACTGGAAATATAAGCAGAGCGGAAGCACGAAGGCCGCCATGGACAGTGCGGAGGAGAAGCTCTCCTGGCTGCGCCAGATTCTGGAGTGGCAGAAGGATATGTCCGACAATAAGGAGTTCCTGGATTCCTTAAAGAGCGATCTGGATCTGTTCTCAGACAGCGTGTTCTGCTTTACCCCCTCAGGAGATGTGAAGAACCTGCCAAGCGGTTCTACTCCCATTGACTTTGCCTACTCGATCCACAGCGCGGTGGGCAATAAGATGGTGGGCGCCAAGGCCAACGGAGTGCTGGTGAATATTGACTATGTAATTAAAAACGGCGACCGGATTGAGATTCTGACTTCCCAGAACAGCAAGGGACCTAGCAGGGACTGGCTTAAAATTGTCAAGAGCACCCAGGCGAAGAACAAGATCAATCAGTGGTTTAAAGCGGAGTTAAAGGAAGACAATATTATCCGCGGCCGCGATATGATTGACAAATACTGCCGCAATAAGGGCATTAACTACGCGGAGCTTAACAAGCCGGAGTTCATGGAAAAGGTGATGAAGCGCTATTCCTACAAGGACTGGGATTCTGTCCTTGCCTCCATCGGCCACGGCGGCCTGAAGGAGGGCCAGGTCATCAACAAGATGATGGAGGCCCATACGAAAAAGATAGAGAAGGAGAAGACAGACGCTACGATCCTGGATTCTATCGGAGACGGAAATAAGGTTCCCGTGGCAGTGTCCCACGGCAAGTCCAAGAGCGGCATTGTGGTGAAGGGAATCGACGATTTGGCGGTGCGTTTCTCCAAGTGCTGCAGCCCTGTTCCGGGAGATGAGATTGTGGGCTTTGTGACGAGAGGCCGAGGTATTTCCATCCACAGAACAGACTGCATCAACGTGATGAATCTGCCGGAGGACGAGAAGGCAAGGCTTATCGAGGCGGAGTGGCAGCAGCCTGTGGGAGACGAGGCAGGCAGGGAGCGCTACACTACAGAGATTAAGATTTTTGCCAATAACCGGATCGGCATGTTCGTGGATCTGTCCAAGGTGTTCACAGAGCGGCAGATTGACATTAAGTCCATGAACGTGCGGACGACCAAGCAGGGAAAGGCCACGATTTTAATGACCTTCGACATCCGGGGAATTGAAGAACTGAATAAACTGGCCGACAAGCTGAGACAGATTGAAGGCGTAATAGATATAGAGAGAACTGCCGGATAAGCAGTTTTCTCTATGTTTCCGTATTTTGCTAAACTTATGCTGAAGGAGAGGACAGGCGAATGCAGATTAAGAAGCTGACGGTAGGCTATGTGCAGACCAACTGCTACATTGTATCAAACGAGGAGACGAAGGAAGCGGTGATTGTAGATCCCGGCGACAGAGGGGATTTGATTATAGAGTGCTGTAAGCGCGAAGGGCTGGACGTGAAGGCCATTTTACTGACTCACGGCCATTCCGACCATATTGGAGCCCTGGACCAGGTGAAGAAGGCCTTTGGAGCGAAGGTTTACGCGCTTGAGGACGAGAAGGAGCTGATGGCGGACGAGAATCTGAACCTTTCCAAGAGCCTTTTGGGAACTGTGATCCGGACGGAGGCAGATGTGTGGCTGAGAGATAACGAGACAGTAAATTTGATTGGCCTGCCCTTCCAAGTCATTGCCACGCCGGGCCATACGGAGGGATCCTGCTGCTACTACATAGAGAGCGAGAAGGCGCTGTTTGCAGGAGACACGCTCTTCGAGGGTTCCTACGGACGGGTGGATCTGCCTGGCGGAAGCTCTGTCAAGCTGCTTCACTCAGTCCTTGACCGTCTGTTTGAGCTTCCGGAGGATGTGACGGTGTATCCGGGACATCTGGGATATACGACCATTGGAGACGAGAAAAAGTACAACCCGCTGGCTCCCTACAAGGGAAAGCTGTTAGAATAAGGGAAAGACAGGAAACAAGATGATAGGAATACTGCTTAGCGATCAATCATTTGAACAGGATATCAGGGAACTTCTCATGGCCTTCTGTCCGGGGCAGAAATTTACCCACGACGAGGGGGAGGCCCTGCAGGAGGCAGGACTCATTGTGCGGGGCGGACGGACAGGCAGCGGGTTCTGGCTTTCTGCGGAGCGCTCTGTGTCAGAGGATGAGAATCAGGACGGCGCGGGAGCCCAGACTGCGCCCCGCAGGTTTGAGACGGTTTCTGAGGGCAGGATTACAGTGGACGAGGACAGCCGTTTTGAGACGAAGAACAGGCTTAAGAGGGAGCTGTACCAGATGATGAGCCGTCTTACCGGAAAAGAGCTTCCCTGGGGGACTCTCACCGGCATCCGTCCCACGAAAATTGCCCTGACGAGGCTTTATGAGGGGGCTTCCGAGCAGGAAATCCACGATCACATGAAGGAAACCTACCTGACCAGTGAGGAGAAAATTGCCCTGAGCCTTGACGTGGCCAGACGGGAGAAGGAGCTTCTGTCGGCGGTAGATTATGAGAACGGCTACAGTCTCTACATTGGGATTCCATTCTGCCCTACCACCTGCCTCTACTGCTCCTTTACCTCCTTCCCCATCGGAAAATGGCAGGGGAGGACAGAGCTCTATTTAAACGCTCTGTTCCGGGAAATGGAGTATGTGGCGGAGAAGATGAGGGGCCGCGTTCTGGATACCATTTATTTTGGAGGCGGAACTCCCACCTCCTTGAGCCCGGAGGATCTGGATGCCATCCTGAATAAGGTGGAAAGCACCTTCCCTATGGATCAGGTGAAGGAATTTACTGTGGAGGCGGGACGGCCGGACAGCATTACCAGGGAGAAGCTGGAGGTTTTAAGAAAGCACGGCATTACCCGTATTTCCATCAATCCCCAGACTATGAAGCAGGAGACGTTGGACTTAATCGGCCGCCGCCATACGGTGGATCAGGTGAAGGAGACCTTCCGTCTGGCCAGGGAGCTGGGCTTTGACAATCAATATGGATCTGATTGTGGGACTTCCGGAGGAGGACGAGGAGGACGTCAGGGCCACTATGGAGGAGATTAAAAAGCTGGGGCCAGACAGCCTGACCGTTCATTCTCTGGCCATCAAGAGAGCCGCAAGGCTTAACATGTTCCGGGAAAAATATGGAAATCTGAAGATCACCGGAACCCAGGAAATGATCGATATGACGGCCCGTTATGCAAAAGAGATGGGCATGGAGCCCTACTATCTCTACAGGCAGAAGAACATGGCGGGCAACTTTGAGAACGTAGGCTACAGCGCGCCCGGCAAGGCCTGCATTTACAACATTCTCATTATGGAGGAGAAGCAGACCATTATGGCCTGCGGAGCCGGAACCACTACCAAGGTGGTGTTCCCGGCAGAGAACCGTCTGGAGAGGGCGGAGAACGTAAAAGAAGTCGAGCAGTACATCGACCGGGTGGATGAGATGCTTCTTAGGAAGGAAAAGCTCATCTGCCAGATGGAACAGAGCTCAGGAAAATAAACAGTTAGAAAACAGGAGAGATTACCATGGCTTTGAAGAAAAAACCAGTAACCGGAATGAAGGATATTCTGCCGGCAGAGATGGAAATCCGCGACTATGTGCTTGGAAAGATCAAGGAGACCTACCGCGGATTCGGCTTTTCTGCCATTGAGACGCCGTGTGTGGAGCACATCGAGAACCTGACCAGCAAGCAGGGCGGCGACAATGAGAAGCTGATTTTCAAGATTTTAAAGAGAGGCGAGAAGTTAAACCTGGAGACGGCGAAGGAGGAGGCCGATCTGGTGGACGGCGGTCTGCGCTATGACCTGACGCTCCCATTATCCCGTTATTATTCCAACAATTCCGCTAATCTGCCAAGCCCGTTCAAGGCACTGCAGGTGGGAAGCGTGTGGAGGGCTGACCGTCCGCAGAAGGGACGTTTCAGACAGTTTGTGCAGTGTGATATCGACATTTTAGGGGACGCCACCTCCCTGGCTGAGATCGAGCTGATTACAGCCACCACCACAGCCCTGTCCCGTATCTGCCCGGACAATTCCTTTACCGTGCGCATCAACGACAGAGAGCTGTTAAAGGCCATGGCATCCTACTGCGGTTTCCCGGAGGACGACTGCGACAAGGTGTTTATCACTCTGGACAAGATGGACAAGATCGGTCTGGACGGCGTGGCGGCAGAGCTTCTGGAGCTGGGCTATGCGGCTGAGAGCGTGGAGAAGTACAGGGCGCTGCTGGATTCCGTAAAGACAGACGCAGACGGCGTGAGAGCCCTGGGCGAGACATTAAAGGGCGTTTTAAAGGAAGGCACAGCCGAGGGGCTGGCTGAGATTATGGAGACCGTATCTTCCATCGCAGAGGTGAAATTCGGCATTGAGTTTGACCCGACTCTCGTAAGAGGAATGGGATACTATACAGGAACGATTTTCGAGGTGTCCATGGAGGGCTTCGGCGGATCTGTGGCAGGCGGAGGCCGCTACGACAAGATGATCGGCAAGTTTACAGGCATGGATACGCCGGCCTGCGGCTTTTCCATCGGTTTTGAGAGAATTGTAACCATTCTTCTGGACAACGGCTTCAAGGTGCCTGCGGCGGCAGGAAAGAAGGCGTATCTCTTCGAGAAGAACATCGGAGCGGAGAAGTTAGCCCAGGTTTTAAAGGAAGCTTCCGAGGAGAGAAAAGCTGGCGTACAGGTTCTGGTAGCCCAGATGAACAAGAATAAGAAATTCCAGAAGGAGCAGCTCCAGAAGGACGGCTACACAGAGTTTAAGGAGTACTACCGGGAGGGATTAAAGTAGGCTTTAGCCCCTACCGGATCTACATTTTTACAAAATTCAGGAGGAAAATAAATCATGGCAGAATCAATGCTGGGACTGAAGCGTTCCCACAGATGTACAGAGCTGTCCACAGAAAATATCGGTGAAAACGTCACCGTCATGGGATGGGTTCAGAAGAGCAGAAATAAAGGCGGAATCATTTTCGTGGACTTAAGGGATCGCTCCGGCCTGCTTCAGATTATCTTCGAGGAGGCAGACTGCGGGGAGGAGAGCTTTGCAAAGGCTGAGAAGCTGAGAAGCGAGTTCGTAGTCGCAGTGACAGGAAAGGTGGAGGCGCGTTCCGGCGCTGTCAATGAGAACTTAAAGACAGGAGCCATCGAGATCCGCGCCAATTCCCTGCGGATTCTTTCCGAGTCTGAGACTCCGCCATTCCCTATCGAGGAGAACTCCAAGACAAAGGAGGAGCTGAGATTAAAATACCGTTACCTGGATCTGAGAAGACCGGATCTGCAGAGAAACCTGATGACCAGAAGCCGCGTGACTACGCTCACCAGAAGCTTTCTGGCAGAGGAGGGATTCTTGGAGATCGAGACTCCGACTCTCATCAAGAGCACGCCGGAGGGAGCCAGGGACTACCTTGTGCCCAGCCGTGTGCATCCAGGCAGCTTCTATGCCCTTCCCCAGTCTCCACAGCTCTTTAAGCAGCTGTTAATGTGCTCTGGCTATGACCGTTACTTCCAGATTGCCAGATGCTACAGAGACGAGGATCTGAGAGCAGACAGACAGCCGGAGTTCACACAGATCGATATGGAGCTTTCCTTTGTGGATGTGGATGATGTGCTGGATGTCAACGAGAGACTGTTAAAGAAGCTTTTCAAGGAGATCTGCGATTATGATTTACAGCTTCCGATCCAGAGAATGACATGGAGAGAGGCCATGGACCGGTTCGGTTCCGACAAGCCAGATCTCCGCTTTGGAATGGAGCTTAAGAACGTGTCCGAGACAGTGAAGGACTGCCAGTTCGTCGTATTTAAGGGCGCTCTGGAAAACGGCGGCTCTGTCAGAGGAATCAACGCTGAGGGACAGGCCGGAATGCCGAGAAAGAAAATTGACGCTCTGGTAGAGTACGCCAAGGGCTTCGGCGCCAAGGGACTGGCTTATCTGGCAGTCAATGAGGACGGATCCTACAAGTCCTCCTTCGCCAAGTTCATGACAGAGGAGGAGTTAAGCGCTCTTGTGAAGGCTATGGACGGAAAGCCGGGAGATCTGTTATTATTCGCTGCAGACAAGGATAAGGTGGTATTTGACGTGCTGGGCAACCTCCGCCTGGAGCTGGCAAGACAGCTTGACCTGTTAAAGAAGGACGACTTTAAGTTCCTTTGGGTAACAGAGTTCCCGTTATTAGAGTACTCTGAGGAGCAGGGACGCTTTGTGGCTATGCACCACCCATTCACCATGCCGATGGAGGAGGATCTGGAGCTGATCGATGCCAATCCAGGCGCAGTCCGCGCAAAGGCATACGATATCGTGTTAAACGGAACAGAGATGGGCGGAGGTTCCATCCGTATCCACCAGAGCGATATCCAGTCCAAGATGTTCGAGGTGCTGGGCTTCACAGAGGAGCAGGCGAAGGATCAGTTCGGCTTCCTGTTAGACGCCTTCAAGTACGGAGTTCCGCCGCACGCAGGCCTTGCATACGGTCTGGACCGCATGGTCATGCTGATGGTGGGAGCAGACAGCATCCGCGACGTAATCGCCTTCCCGAAGGTGAAGGACGCTTCCTGTCTGATGACAGAGGCTCCGTCTCCGGTAGATGTAAAGCAGCTGCAGGAGCTGGGAATCGAGGTTTCTGAGGAAGAGACACAGGAAGAAAATTCTGAGAAATAAAAGCAGAAAAAAACAGAAAAAAAAGCAGAAGGGAACAGTTGGCAGGAGCAGGAAAAAGCGCTCCTGCCAGCCGGTTTCACACTGCGAAAGCAGCCCGCTGCAGGTGAAGAAGGCTTTTTTATAAAAAGCTATAAAAATTTTAACAGACAGTTGAAATATCACCCGGATTGTGATATGATGAGTACAGTTTCAGGAAACATTCTGGTTTCCTATTCTTTCCGGTCTGCTCAGACCGACGTTCCAGACAGTAATGAGAAGATAAAGGATATACAGGACAGCAGAGAACTGCAGTACCCTGATTTGACGGCTTTTTCCGTTTATGGGGAGAAAAGATCCTGTTTTGCGCTTCTTGAATTTCTATTGCCGAAGGCATTCTAAGACAAATCTGTTATCACAGCGCAATTTATCAAAATAATTCAAATAGTTTAAAATAACAAAATATTAGTAAAAACAGCAATCGTTCAGCCGGGAGAAACAGGAGGTTTAAAGGAAGGCTTAAATAAATGGTTTGGAACCGGAATAACGCGGGACAGGAAACAATAGGAAACCAGCCTGAGAAAGGAGGGGGAAAAGACGAGACGGGTCAATAGGAAGGCACCGCTCAGGACAAGCCAGATGGAGACAGCTCTGGCTGTATGTGTGTTCTGCCTGTCAGGAATGATGGGAAGCGGAGAAATGAAAAGCTATGGAGGGCCGCTTTCCGGTTTCGAAGCGGCGTTATCTACTGCCTCTGACGCAGAGGAAGAGGAGGAGACCACACGAGAGGAGGTTCCAAGGAGCCGCCAGCTTCAGGCATATTTTCAGACTGCCAGAGAATATGAGAGCAGACTGACAGGGGAGGCAGAAGACACAGTTCCGGACAGCCGGTTTATGATTACAGGGCAGGAGGAAAACGATATCAGGGTACTGAGCGCGGCGTCGCAGATTCCAGACGGAGAGGAGAGGACCTTCTATGTAATCGGAAAGAATTTTGTGCCAAACGGGAAGGCTTTGGCAGAGTGGTTTGGTTCCGGAGCTGTGTATGCGAACTATTTGGAAGCTGAGGAGAAAGAAGGAAAGGATACCTGGTACGCTGCCAGGATGAGCGTATGGAAAAATGGAAGCTTTGATGGGCTGAAGCACTGGGAGATGGTAAGGGAGACCAGGGCTTCCTGTCTGGGAAAGGGGACGGCGCTGTACCGCTGCCGTGAGACAAAGGAGGAGAAGGAGATTGTTACCGCGCCGTTTGGACACTGCGATTCGGATCAGGATTCCCTCTGCGACCGGTGCCGGTGGAGGGTCTTTGGACAGGAGGAGGGATCTAAGATTCACGCTGTTTTGGGTGGGCGGAACATGACGTTTACCTGCATTGACGCTGATTATCAGAGCGGCAGCCTGCCGGAGGGAGGGATGCTCTATCTGGCTGATCAGAAGGTGGAGACAGGATTTTTTGGAGGATATGGCTCCTGCGTGTATGAAGACAGCCAGATCAGGAGATATTTCCGCGATGGCTTTCAGAATGGATGTTCCCTGGGAGAAGCCCTGGAAGGGATTTCGGTTCCTGGATGCAGCGGGACCGATTACGCCATGAGCCTGTCAAGGGAGGAGTATGGGAGATACCAGAGACTGATTCAGGGAGGAGGCTTTTTCCTCAGGGATGATACAGGCAGCCAGGTGTGGGCGGTTGATGAAAAAGGAGAACTTCAGCCAGCGAATCCTCATGATCCAGATTACGGCATACGCCCGGCTATTGTGCTGAAAAAGCCATGGGCAGGCGAGGCGGAACGGATCCACTGGGAGTTAGGAGATCTGCAGCAGGCGGAGATAGACGGACAAAACATGCTGTTTCGCTGCATTGACCAGAATTATTCGGATCACATGGAAAACCATGGCCAGACGGCCCTGTTTCTCTGCGAGACGGTGATTCCGGCTGATTATGGATCCAGATACGAGCTGAGAGAACAGGAGGATGGAAGCCACGAATACGAATTTTGTCCAGGCCCTCTGGTAAATTTCGGACAAAGCAGCGATTACAAGCATTCAAATATCCAAACATGGCTGGAACAGGCGGGAGATAAAATTTATCTGGCAAAGCAGGTGCAGATTGGAACTGATATGGCGTTTACAGGGGAAACGCCGAAAGGAGAGTATTCCTCCTTTGACGCGGTAAATTTAAGCAGCCATCCGATAGGGGCTCAGTCGCTCTATGGAAAGCTGTTTCTGCTGTCTGTGGAGGAAGCGGTGAAATATAAAGAGTTTCTCTGGACCTTTGAGGGAGCACAGGAAGAAAATCCGGAGACGCAGCTGTCTTCCTTTTCAAAAGGATACTGGCTGAGAACTCCAATGGGAACAGGGGACGGAGCAGACATGGGATATGTGTACGGGGTGGATTTAGAGCGGGGACAGATTCGGCCGGAACGGATCCGGCCGACGGAAGGAACAGGAGATGCGGAGCTGGATGCGACGTCGCCTTTTGGCGTCAGGCCAGCCTTTGTGATGCCGCAGGATTAGAGAAAGAGGAGGAGACAGATTGAGAAAAAAATTATTATTGGGACGGACAGCAGCCTTTGTAATGGCTGCCGCCATAGCAGCGGGAAATACAGTTCCCGTACAGGCGAAGGGGGCCGGGGAACAGCGAAGAGAAGCAGAGAATCTGGCAGACGAGAAGAAGACGCATGAGGATAAAGAATCTTTTCCTAAGGCGTCGCCGTCAGAACCGGAGGAAGAAAGACCAGAGGAGGAAGAACCGGAGGAAGGAAGACCGGAAGAGGAAGAGCCGGAGAGACCGGATTCAGGACAGGATCCGGATCAGGAATCAGAGCAGGGCGAAAAACCAGGAGAAGATGCTCCGGAAGAAGAGGATGCTCCGGAAGAGGAGGATGAGGAGGCAGAAGAAGAGCCGGAGGAAATTCCAGAGACGCTCAGCTCGGCTACAGGCGATCTGTGGGAGGAATGGCATGGAGCGAAGACGGACTGGGAGGGAGAGGGAACCAGAAAAAATCCATATAAAATTACAAATCTTTCAGAGCTGATGGGGCTTTCAGAGTCAGTTTCACAGGGAGAATCCTTTGCAGGCGTTTATTTTGAACTGCAAAGCGACATTCATCTGGGAGATTTGGAGACAAACCATGGTTCCTGGAATCCGATTGGATGGTTCCAGAACAAAACAGATCTGGGGGGAGAACCGCACACTGCCTTTGAGGGCAGCTTTGACGGCGCGGAACATAGGATTTCAGGGCTGAAATTTACGAAAAATGATGAAAATTATTCGTATTTGGGACTGTTTGGGCTGATAAAAAATGGAACGGTTGAAAACCTGGAGCTGGAAGCAGAAGAGATTGCGGGGGACGATAATGTAGCTCTTCTGGCAGGCTGCGTGGAAGGCTCGTCCGTGATCCGAAATGTGACGGTAAACGGATCCGTCTATGCGGAGCAGGACGCTGGAGGAATTGCAGGAGAGGTGACGGGAGGAACCAATCGCGCTGTGATTGAAAACTGCACGGCTGACAGCATTACGGTTAACTCAGAGGGGCGAACCGGCTTTACGGGAGGAATTGCGGGAAATGTGCAGAAGGCGCAGCTGGCCGACGTGGCGGTCGTCACCCAGGACGGAGACAGCAGCCGCATTCAGGGAAAGGGATATGTAGGAGGCGTGGCAGGCCGCCAGAATCAGGCGGATATTTACAACAGCTCTGTCTCCGGAACGATAGGAGGAAACGGAAGCAGGGCGGCAGGAGGAGTGACGGGCCTTTATGAATCAGGCAATTTGATTGTATCCCGGTTTGACGGAGAAATCGGAAGAACCGGACAGGGAACGGCCGCTCACGAGGGAACTTTTATTGGGACGAGGGAGCCGAAGAACGGTTTTACCTATGGAACGGGAAAGAATGATCAGGTATCCTACCTGTTTGCAGGAACGGCTGCCCAGGCAAAAAAGGCGATAGGTTCCTCCATTGCAGATGACAACGCATGGACTTATGACGCTCACATCGGATACTTTACGGATTACCAGAGACGGTATGCCCTGGTGAGAGGAACGGGGGAGCAGGACGGAGGAGAGAGATTTTTCTATGAGGAACTGGAGGATGGGATTCAGCATATTATTACGCAGAAGCTGGGAGAAAAGCTGGACGAGCTGACAAAGAAACGTCTGTTCCATCTGGATCACTATGCGCCTGGAAACAGCGGAGAGCCTGTCAGAGGATATCTTGTCTCCATTCCCAGAATTGATACGAAGAATGCAAACGGAACCTTTGACAACGATGTGGCGGTTCTGACGGCGATCTCTTCTACAAATAACAGCTATTACAGGCAGATTGACAAGGATCATCCTTCAGCTGTCGCTCCTGGATGTACGGTTACTGCGGCGACTGCCCCGAAAAATCAGAATGGAAATAGGTACCAGCTGGTTTACGATGAAAATGAGCCAGGCCAGGCGAAGCCTCCGACCTTCACAGACGAGGAAGGAGAACGCCGCCCCATGGCATATGTAAATGGAGGTTCCTACTCGTTTCAGATGCCCGAGGCAAACACAGAGCTGAATGCCGAGTATGTGAAGGTGACAACAGAGCTTGCCATGACGCCCAAAGAAACCGTTATTTCTGTGATTCAGACGAGAACGGGAGACAGGAAGCAGCCGCAGATTATGACGGAGGTAAAGGATCAGGAAGGAAGGCTGATTGCAAAATATTTGAATGGAAGTGAAAACTCGGAGGTTCAGGTGCTTCCGGTCAGAATCCATGCAGAGCACAACGGCCAGGGTTCTGCGGCAGATCGGACGGTGCAGTGGTCCATTGACAACCAAGATCTGCTGAACTTTGAGGAAGGGTGGACGGAAGGATATACGCAGAAGGATGCCAGAGTGCTTCCAAACATAAACTCCAAATTTATTCAGGAAATTATTCTCAGAGAGACAAAAAACCAGGCAGACAGCGGGTATCAGGAAGCCATAAAAAACACGGTATATACAGATACGGCGGTAGTTACAGCATCTACGAATCCTGCCACAAGCGCAGATAATCAGGCTGTCACAGGAACCTGCAGAGTCAATGTTTCTTTTCAGATTGTAGATCGGACTACAGTGCGGGTAGAACAGATGGAGCTGAATCAGAGTAATCTGGCTTTCCATGTGACAAGGAGGTTAACTGGGGACAGAAAAAATCCGGAGGAGACATATACAGCTGACGCCCCCTATTATCTGGACGCCAGTTTAAAGCCGTCGCAGCCGTTTTTTAAAAATGTTTCTTGGAAAACCAGGGAGGGACAGAAAATTTTGTCTCTGAAACCGTTGGGACAGAATGAACAGAGCTGTCAGGTATCTGTCGTATTCGATGAGAATGGAGTCAGCCATCCTGCCTGGATTCAGAATATTGTGAATCAGGATAACAGCAGGAAGGAAGCGTCAGGCGGATATCTCAGGCTGTCGGGAACCGGCGGGGTCCAGGAGATGATTACGGCTACCTCTGAGGATCAGACTCACGGAGTGGTGAGCGCTGACTGCCGCGTCAATGTTTTGTTTCAGACAGAGGACGAGACGGTGATTCATCCGGAAGCCGTTCTCCTTGATAAAAATGAGCTGGATTACGATTTGTCGTTCCAGTTTGCAGGGGATACCCGCTCGGAAATTATAAAAAAAGAAGGATTTGGAATCAGGGACACGCTGAAAGCTTCTGTTCTGCCCCAGCTGGAGGACAGGGAAGAGTATGAGCCTTATAACAGGAAGGTTTTATGGAGCTCCAGCGAGCCGGACGCCGTGTCGGTGAAGGACGGCGTTTTATCTGTAAACGACAAGGCTGCATGGATTGAGGAGGCTCTTAAATCTTCTCCATACAGCGCTGACAAAGAGGTCGTCATAACTGCCAGGACAGAGGATGGGGGAAAGGAGACATCCTGCCGCATAAAGCTTCATTTTCAGGCGAAAGCGGTGCAGGCGGACCGGGAAGAGGAACAGTTTGACATCGTTCTTACAAAAAGCGGCCCCAGCTCAAACCCCTCCTTTACCTGGAAGGGAACGGACGGGAAGCAGATGAAGGCAGAACTGCATCCAGAGAGAAAAGGCGAAAAACCGATCTGGAAGAGCGGAGATTCTGCTGTACTTACAGTGACTTCAGACGGTCTGGCAGCGCCGAAAACGGCAGACAGCGCGGGGAACGCGGAGGCGGAATGGATTAAGAATGCGATGAAAACCTATCCTTATTCAGGAGAAACCAGGACATTTTTGGAAGTATCAGATCCGGAAGGAGTGTCAAAAGACAGGATTTTGGTCAGACTGACGTTTAAAATGTTTGATAGAACGTATGCTTCAGGAGGAGGCTCGTCCTCCGGATCAGGGGGAGGCTCTTCTTCCGGATCGGGAGGAGGATCTGCTTCAGGCCCAGGAGCTTCCTCCAGCTTAAAAGGCGTCTCTGGACCGGCAGGAGAGAGCGCTGGCTTATCTGGCCAGGCAGAAGGAATTTTTGGTCAATGGACCTGCACACCGGAAGGATTCTGGACATTTGAGGCAGGAAGAACATACAAGAACGAGTGGGCTTATATTAAAAATCCTTATGCGGCAGAAGGGCAGAATCAGGCAGACTGGTTCCGTTTTGACGAGGAGGGCCGTATGGTGACAGGATGGTTTACAGATACAGATGGAAACGAATATTACCTCTGGCCGGAGTCAGATGGAACGAAAGGCCATATGACAGTCGGATGGCAGTGGATCGACAGGGATCAGGACGGGGCAAGGGAATGCTACTATTTTAACCCTGTATCTGATGGGACAAAGGGAAAGCTAATAAAATCGCCAGAGGTTCCAGAAGGGTATCAGGTAAACGCTCACGGAGCATGGATGATAAACGGGACAGTTCAGACGAAAGGACAGAGACAGGAATGAAGAAAGCGGCAGGAGCAATATTGGCAGCGTTTCTGACAGGAGCTGGGGCGGTTTCCGCCCTGGCCGCTGAAGGATATGCAAACGGGGGATACTGGTCAAATCAGGACACGATGGAGTGGACTCTTCAGAACGGAACGGCGGAGGTTTACGGCAGAGGGCCTGTATTCAGCGAGCTGCATCCGGAAATTACAGATCCGGAGTACTATTTAGAAGAAAAATTCTGCCTGAACAGGGCGGAAGACGACGAGAACCTGGAAAAGGAAAGTTTGACAGAAGAAGAGGAAAAACGATTAAAAGAATTTCTCCACAGCTTTGACTGGATTCACTCAGACGAGGTCAGCAGGGCTCAGAAGGCCTACGAGAGGATTGCCAATGGGCATTCGGGAAATCAGTATAAAATGCCGGATCCTTCCCTTCGCTCCATCCGGTTTCCGGTTTTGACGGGAGGATTCGGGCTGTGTGAAAATTTTGCCGGCGAGTATGCCGCGCTGGCAGAGTTGATGGGCCTTCAGTGCGAGGCCTATGACAGCGATCTGAACCACAGAGCCTGCCTTCTCAAAATAGACGGCAGGTGGTTTCGAGTAGATCCGACCTGTTCCAGCGCATTTTTCAGCAACGCATCCTTTTATCCAGTTGACTATGAAAAAGAAAAGAGACGGATCGGCGAAGCGTCAAAGGAAAAATGGGACGCGTATTTTAAGGAGCATCCGGACCGCTTACTGGAAGAGGATTTTTTAATGATGGATCGCCTTGCGAGAGGGGAAATTACGGCAGAGGAGTATAACAGCTGGGCAAAGCATTACTATAAATAGCCTGGCAGGTTATCAGCGAAATTTGGAAAGAGGGGATGGGCAGTGGAAAAATTCAGCAGATATTGCTTCAGGGGAAAAGGCCGGCGCGCGGTATCTTTTGTTTTATCAATCGTTTTAATGTGGATGGTGTGTCTTCCGTACCTGCCTCCGCTTCAGTTCCAGGCAGCTGAAAACAGAAATGTGGTAACGTTGACGTCTGCCCATGGAGAGTTTGGCGGAGAACACAAACTGTACTGCATTGATAAAGGCGGCCTGGCAATCTGGGGAATTGCAGACGATGGAGATCAGTATGAGATGCACAGTCCTTCCACCATGAGGATTCCCCTGTCTCAGAGAGAACAGGAATATATTTTCTGGGGAATTTTGACGCTGCAGGCATCGATGGGGGTGACAGAGGCTGTCAGCGCAGTAAAAAATATAAAAGTAAATGCCGCTGCGCAGGGGAAAACTCCGATTACCAGCCTGGTGACGGAGGAGGATTTAAAAGCCCTTATTTACAGAGCCGACGTGAGGGCAAAATATTCCTGGATGGAGGAAGCAGCGGCTGATACAGAAGGCTACCTCAAAATGGCAGGGCTGATTTCAGAAGGAGGGGGCGTCTCTCAGAGCGGGCAGAAAATCCCGGATTTCCTGTCTGGCTGCACCTCTGAGGAGGCGGCCTATCCGGTAAGCGCTGACGACAGTACAATACATTTTGCTGAAGACGGTTCAGACGCCAGGTTTATCGCTGAAGTCCCGCTCCTTTTTTCAGGCGACTCCGGCCTGTCTTATACAGAGACGCCGCCTGACGGATGGATCTGCACAAAGACGGATAAGGAAATAAGCTTTTACAATCCGTCTCCTAATCCTCCGAGGCTTCTGGTGAAATTTGCAGTGGAGGGAACCGGCTACGCTGCTGCAGAAAGCGCCTACCGCTCAGAAGAGGAGCTGTTTGAGGACTGTCTCCAGCTGTGGGAGTGCATTCAGTGCTCTGGCAGGCATACGGGAGGAACGCCTCCAAACAGCCCCACAGAAATTCATCAGCGTATGGTTTGGCTGGATCTTAAGATGGCGCAGTCAGGTCTTTTTGCCTCTGTGGGAGGAACGGCGGTTTCAGAAGAAGCAGAGGGAAGCGTGGTATTTCATGTGTTCCGCCATGCAGAGGATTTCACGTCTGCCTATAATGTGCAGCTGTTTAAGTTTGATCATGAGACTGGACAGCCGCTGGAAAACGCCAGATTTGTTTTATACGAGCGTTTTGACGATAAAGGAGAAGTGAATACAGAGAGGGATGGACCGGCCCATATTTACAAAGGGGGAAGTCCGTATGCCAGCTATCACAAGGACAATCCCGTCATTTGGGATGATTTTCGGAGAGTCGGAACGATCGTAACGGATGAGAACGGCTATGGACAGAAGAGGATTACCCATGGATATCACTATGATAAAACCTTCTGCAACGGCCATCCAGCGCCTGTATTTCTTTTCGTTCCAGAACCGGAGGAGGATGAGGAGACAGGAGAAATCCTCAATTCTTCAGAAATTGAACAGGCAAAAGCCGTCAACCAGCTTACGGCAAAAAAATGGATGGATACAGCTGAAGACTGTGAAAAACAGGCGTCCGGGGCATTTGAAGGGGTACACTTTCACTGGTATATGGAAGGAGTAGACCAGGAAGCGATAGAAGAGATATCTGATTCAGGAGGGGAGGAAGGAACCGTGCCTTCTGCTGGAAATACGCAGGAAGCGCCGCCAGAGGAGGCATATGACAAGTCAGGCTGCCATCAGGATATGGAGGAAACTTACCGCAGGTTTATTGCTCTGAGGTACAGCTATGCGTTTTCAGAGTTTCAGGCCAGAGACGGGTATATCCGTCATGACCTGCATCCAGACGATCTTCCCATCGAGATTATTACAACAGATTCTTCTGAAAATGGTGCCAACGCTGTGTTTTCTGGTGAATACAGCAAAAAAGAGCAGCTGGAGGGGGAGGAAAAGGCAGAGCTTTCTGCACGCCCGAGAGATTTAGTACAGGCGCCTTTCTTAAAAGCCACTGAATCAGGCGCAGAAGAGGAGACGGAAGAAGAAAAAGACGAAACAGAGGAAGAGGGGGAATCCCAAACAGAGGAGGAAGAAGAGAAGCCAGAAGAAGCGCCAGAAACAGAAGAAGACAGATGGGAAGCAGAGGAGGAAAAAGAAGAGATAGAGGAGGAGAAGGCGACGCCGTCCGTCCCTGAGCTTCAATGGACCAGGACAGGTTTTTCATTCCGTATGCCTGAGATGCGAACAGGCGAAACTGCTTCGGACAGCCTGTTTCCGCCTGCCTATAAGGAGGGGCTTTTGTCCGGAAGCAAGGGGGAGGAGATAAAACCAGAGCCAAACGACAGGTACAGCCACTGCAGCGGAGCTGACGGGGAGAAGGAAGCCTGGAGGGTTTACGATCACAGAACAGAGATGGAATTTCACATCAATAAAAAAGATTTGGATCTTTCCGCAGGAGAATCGGAAGAATACAACGCTTACGGGGAAGCGCAGGGGGACGGAACCTTAGAGGGAGCGGTATACGGCCTGTTTGCAGCGGAGGATATCCGCCATCCAGACGGAAAAACGGGAGTGGTTTACCGCGCAGGAAATCTGGCTGCTGTGGCGGTTTCGGATCAGAACGGGGACGCTTCTTTTCTGGCCAATACGGAAGCCCCTGGGCGTACTTACGACTACAAGACAGGAACAATTGTGAACACACCGGATGTCTGGGCGGCTGATGCGCCTGGAAATTTATACACAGAAGATATTTCCTATGACGACTACACGCCGGATCATCAATATGAGAGAACCTATGCAGATAATGAAAAAAATAATGGAAACTGCTGGATTGGGCGTCCTCTTCTGGAAGGAAGCTATTATGTAAAAGAGCTGTCCCGCTCGGAAGGGTATGAACTTTCTGTGGGAAACAAAAGGCATCCTTTGACCAACAGGGGGCAGGAACTTCAGACACAGACAGCCGGGAAGGGGGACGGATATGCTGTGATTGCTTCGCCTCTCTATGCAGAAGAGCAGACTGCAGAAAACGGCCCCGGAGCAGGCCCAAACGAACTGTTTTTTTCAGTCCGATCCAGAGATACAAAGGATCAGCGCTATGATGTACTTTTATCACAGCTTCCAGAGGGCGTCAGATTTTACCGGAAAGAGACAGGAATGAAAAAAACAGAGGTTTCTGCAGGTACGGGAATTTATGAGAAGGTGTTTCTGAAGAATCCGGACGGATCTCCCAAGTATGTCAGAGCAGAGTACGAAGGACAGTATCCCAGGTATAATGAGGATGGAAGCCTGATGACCAAAGAATTTCCGGTTGACTGTGGGGCAGAACAGATCAGGCAGGTTCCGGTGAGAGGACTTGACCTGGATATAGTCCAGGAGATGATGATGGAGCCTGAAAAAGGCATGACAGAGGCGGAAAATCAGGAAGAGCTTTTAAAGCCTGCGTCAGAATCAGAACTTTTATTCATAAAAGGGAAGACGGAAAGGATTCTCAGGAAGCATGGGAAGGCAACTCCCAAAAACAAAGAAGGAGGAAAGACAAGTTATTCTGACATTTACAGAGGCATTTTTGACAGAGGTGTCCGAAAAGGAGAGCCAGATCCAGGAGGAATTTCAGGCGTAAAGCCAGGAGAACCGGCTACCGATACCGTATATGGCGCTCCTGTAAAAACTCTGGTTATGGATACTGAAAAAGAAGACGGTTCTTTTCTTACAGTGGGAGACGCTGTGTCAGCCGTACTGGATTATTATAACAGCCACCCCTATTACAGCTATGGCGGAATAGACGCTGCAGAGGAGAAGAATGGACAATTAGTATTTACTGTATATACAGGAATTTCTGGAAATCCAGAATATTTTATGGTTCTGGGCTCAGATCCGGAGAAGGACAGCCTGATTTTTAAGTCGATTCCCTGGCTTCCGGCAGATAAAACCCGTTCTCCTCGTCTGATTTATGCAGATTATTCCAATAATTCAGATTATGGAACGTTCGGAACTTATGAAGAATACAGGGAAACGCAGACGGAATCCGCTGTATTTGCCTCTGCGCGCCTGATTTCAGATGCAGAAGCAGCAGCGGATGGAACCCTGATTCCTAAAACAGTATTGAAAAACGAATACTATAAGCCAGGAGAGCTGGTGAGGGATAAGAATGGAAATCTGATTCAGGCATTTGAGTATCAGGAAATTTTAAAAACAGAGATTATAGAGGTGGAGGAGACCGTGTGGAAGGAGATTCCGGCAGAGCGGAGGCAGGATGGAACGTATCTATTCACAGCAGACGCCTCCTACACAGACTCCTTTGGCGTGCCGCATACCAATCAGGGACGGGATCAGACCATAGAATTTAAAGCGGTTCTTCCTGAAAAAAATATAATTTTGTCAGAGGACGACGTAAAGATTCTCGCGGAGGATCTAATGCCGGGATTTACAGCCGGAAAACCCATGGGAAGTGCTTCCTACTTTATCCATGTCAAGAAAGCCAGAGCCAGGGCGTGCCTGGACGCGGACACCATGGAAATGCAGGGTGAAAATTCCTATGTGGTTCAGGCAGATTTGTCTTATCCTGGACAGGAAAAGCTGTATGAAGATCAGAAAACCAGAACCTACCCATCCCAGGTGTTTGAACGTCCCATCCGTCAGAGAGTTAAGATCTTTAAGGACATTTATACGAATCCAGACGGAACCTATGACAACAATACATATGGCGCTGATGAGACAGAAGCAGAACCAGGTTTTCAGTTTAAGGCATATCTGAAAAGCAATCTGGAGAGGCTGTATCGTGATGAAGAGGGAACCATTGTCTGGATGGATCGAAACGGAAATGAACTGCTGTATGAGAACATGCTGCATTCCCTCTGTCCGCAGTCTGCGGGAAACGGGAAGCTGAACGTGCCAAAAATTTATACAAAGGTTCTGCATAATGTGAAATCTACCCTGACAAGCATCAATGGAAATAACATTCTTGCTGATTATCAGGATCCGGAAACGGCAGATGAAAATGCCGCGAAACAAACTCCGTTTTCGACCTCCATTGCTCCGGGAGGAGCCGGAGTGATTGTCAATGCGGCTCTGTACAGCTATCGGGGAAACAATGAAAATACAGAAAAAACCCATCAGATAAGGAAACAGGCCAATAAGGGCTATACGAGGCTTCTGGAGACGGAGGACAGGCTGGTACAGGGAGAAGACGGGCCAGTTACAATACAGGAGTATAATTACGATAAATTTTTTGATGCTCTGGAGACGGTAAATACAGATAAATGGGATACGAAAGCGCAGACCTACACATCCTGGAGACCTTTGGGCAATCAGGCGAAGAGAACCGAGTATGCTGTGAATAATGCAAAGGCCTCTGATGGGGTAAGACAGTTTGCGGTAACCTGGTATTTAGACGACGAGGCAGCAAAGCTGTTAAAGGATAATGGGGAGAAGGAGGATGAGTTCAAAAATGACAGGGAGCAAAACCTGTCGTCAGAAACCGTCTATGACGAAGCCCTGAACGCTGCTCTTGAGAAAGCGTATCATTATCTGAAACCATTTTTCCAGTATGATCTGGATCAGATCTATGCCATTTGCTGGGACTCAGAAGAGGGTGGAGGCTCAGACGGAGATAAGACGACGCTGGAAGCTTCCCAGAAGGATGGGGATCAGTCCAGTTATTACGGACTGTCAGAGTATCTGCCTTACGGGACTTATGTGGTGGCGGAGCAGCAGCCGAAAAAGAGGATGGAAAACCGCCAGTATAAAATCGACTGTCCGAAGGAAATTCAGATACCAAGCGTTTATGAAGCGAAAAAAGCGAAAGACCAGGAGACTGCCCTCAGCCGGAAGTACGTGTATCAGACGGCTCTTTCACTGAACGAACAGGCGGAAGAGGAGCGTTTTTTGATCCGCTTTGGAGAGGAATGGGATCAGCATGCGTCCGAACAGAGAGAATATGTAATCCGCGCTCATAACCATACGGGAGATTTTGAAATCTATAAATATGGGCTGGAGCCGGATAAGCTGAAAGGGACGATTTCCTATGATGGAGGAAGCTATGATTATCAGGGCTTTTCGATTGGACAAAAACCTTTTAAACCGTGGAAGGATTATTATTATCCAGCGCGTCAGCTTTCAGGACAAAGTCGGATGGGAGAAGAGAAATACTGCAGCTATGGTTCGGTGTCAGAGCAGGCAGGTACTGCAAAAAAGGTACGGTTTGAGAAAAAAACGGAAGCAGTTTATAAGGATGTCAAAGCTATGCAGGGAATACAGACTGCCTGTGAAGGGAAGTATGGCCCTATGCTGGTTCCATATTCTGTGCTGGATCCGATAAAAGGAACGTATGAGCCAGAAGCATTCCGAGGGTATGCGGATCAGAAATTCAGAAATACTTTTTATTCGGCAAGGCTCAGAATTGAAAAACTGGACAGCGAAACCCATGAGAATCTGCTTCATGACGGGGCTGTTTTTATGATTTATAAGGCTGCCAGAGACAAGGAAACGGGAAAAGCGCAGTTTTATGAAAAAGATACCCTTATTACAGGGAGCAGAGAATTCCTGGAGGCGATGGGGGCGTCTGACATTACTCCTATAAAGAGAGAAAAAGAGAGAGGGGAGAAGGAGAGACAAAAGGCAGAGGAAAAAAGAACGGCTCCAGGAACGCAGTATTCCGGAATCGTGAAAGCTCAGACTCCTGTGTGCAGAGAGGAAGATAAAATTGTCATGAAAGATACAGTTGGAAATGAGACGGGACAGTTTGCAGCGTTCTCCACTCTGCATGAGATAGAGATGAAGAAGGAGGACACAAACCAGGAACCAAAGGAATACCGCCTGCAGGCGGCCGGTTATCTGACGACTCCAGAGCCTCTTGGAGCAGGCGTTTATGTGCTGGCAGAGATTCCGCCCAGAGGCTATGTCAGGACGGCTCCCATTGCCGTTGAAATCTATTCTGATCAGGTATCTTACTATGAGGAGGGAAAGAGAGAGCAGAGGGTTCTTGCGGCAGTTTACGAAGACGGAAAAAACGGAGAGTCCGAGGATAAGAAACCGTCTGAAAAAGCTGGAACTGCCCAGATTTATGTGGAAAATATTCCGATTAAACTGAAGGTAGAGAAGCTTAAAAAGAAGGGAACAGTTACGTTTGAAATTGGGGAGAGGATTGACGGAAGCCTGACAGAAATTGGAGGAAATCCAGCGCTGCAGTATGCCTACGACGATAATGGCGTATATCTGGGATATGCTTACCCGAAAGGGACTCTGGAACGCCTTTCTGCCCTTAAAAAGGCAGGAGAACAGGTGGAGCTGGTTTATGACGGAACCCACTTTGCAGGGTACGGCTATGTGACAAAAGACAGAGAAACAAATGATGACAGGAATCCATATACGGCAGGGGCCAGAATGACGCTGTTTGACGCGATTGAGCTGAAGCCTTCTGGAGATACAGAGGATTTTTCCTATGAAGGTCTGGAGATTCGAAGAAGCGTAAACGGCAATGTGAAGGAAATGATTGTCAAAAGAGGGTATGCAGGGAAAAAGACAGAGTTAGTGAAGGAAAAGGGCCATATATGGAAGGAGGGGACGGTAGAACGGCCAGATACGGAGATTTTATACTATGATTTAGACAATCTTTCGCTTACATGGAAAGAACGGATAGACGGGAAAACGAAACTGCTTGGCTGGGATAAATCTCACCAGAAGGTTTCAGTGGATCAGATACAGAAAGATGAAGAAGGAACGCTGTTTGCCTTTAAGGGAGGAAAGCCTTATCTTGAGTTTTCTGGAGGAGATCTGACGAAATTAAGCTATCATCCTGTGGATAAGGTATTAAAGGGAACCTTCGCCACTCCCTGCCGTATTACAAAAACGGGAGAGTGGAAGATGGGAGAAGGAACCCTGGTTTACCATTTAGATTCTTATGGAAACAGAGATTCTCTGGTAGATCCGCAGACAGGAATGGCTTATGTAGTGGAACCGAAGTTTGACAAGGAGGGAAAGCACACAGCAGATAGAATTCTCGTGTGGCCGGTCGAGACGGCTAAAGATAAGAATGGAATGGCAACAGCCAGGGATAAGATTACAACCTCCCGCATTGCCACAGTCGGGGAAAACAGAGAGGGGAAAAAAGACAGCGCTGTGATTGAACCAAACAACCAGTCGGATCAGAAGCTGGAGGAATGGGAAAAACCGCAGTACAGCCATACGGAAACAGGATTTGTTAATGGAACCTGGGGTTCCCAGGAAGAGAGCCATAAGGAGCAGACGGTGGTACAGAATAAAAAAGGCCAGAACATGAACCGGGAACCGCTGTTTGACTTAAATAACGGGAAGCTTTTAAACTTTATGGATCCAGTTTATGATGAACATGGTCTGGTGCTCTATTATCAGAGAAGCGATTCCTGTTATGACAAGGGGACAGAGCTGTATGACAGAAACGGCGATTTTGTAAGATACAAAAATTCTGACAATCTGGAGGAATACAACAGAGGAGCCTATGCTTTGGACGGCCATGACAAGCTGTTTGATGGAAAGGCAGATGCTGAACATCAAATACAGGATCGGCTGTACCACCGCCTGGGTGAAAGCTATCTTTTGGAAAACTCCTGGATTTCTTCAGATAAAACCCCCAATGATCCCTTTGAAGAAGAGCTGACAGAAGGACAGCCGGATCTTCTTAAGAGGCTTCCGGCAGGAACCTACATTGTAGAAGAGCTGGAAGTACCATCAGGAAGCGGATACACGAAAGCATTTCCTGTCGGAGTGACTGTGGAGGAAGAGGAAACAGTAAAAAGTGTCAGCATCTGGGACGATACGACCAAGGGATATTTTGAAAAAATAGACGGTCAGGAGGGAAGTGGGGAAGAAACCTTCTGCTTTACCAATAGGCAGATGGAAGGCGCCGAACTGGCTCTGTATCCAGCAAAGAAGGTATCCGATCCCTCTGAGCCGGACGGCTGGAGACTGGAAAAAATTTCAGATGTTCCCTTCCGTTTTGAGACGACAAACAGCCGGACAGGATCCAGAGAGTATCAGGAGATGCTCTGGCGCACAGGCAGTATTCCCCATTATGTGGAGGGAATTCCAGCCGGCCCCTATATCCTGGAAGAACTGAGCGCGCCTCCTGGATTTCTCAGGGCACAGCCAAAAGAGATATGGGTGGAGCATACGCCGGATCTTCAGAATTTCAGGCTGTATAATGATCATACCAAGACAGCCTTTTATAAATACAGGAAGGACGGGACAAAAAAGCAGCTTCTGCCAGGCGCGGAGTTTACGCTCTATGAGGCAGAGACAGACGAAAATGGAGCGGTGGTATATGACAAAAATGGAAATCCGGTGCCAGATGATTCAAAGAAAATAGATTCCTGGATCACAGATGACGCTACAGATTATACAGATACCATTGATCTGAAGAATTATCCCAACGCAGGAGGAATGAAGGGGCAGACAGGCTTTACCCTGGAGCTTCAGAACATGTATGAAACCTACGGCGTAATGGGAAGCGGATTCTCATGGAGCGCAGAACGCAGGGCGCAGCGGGAATCAAAGAATTCACGGGTGTGGATATTAGAAGACGGAAGCCGCGTGATCACAGGAAAAAACGAGGAGACCGGGGAAGAGACGGTTACGTTTCCGCTGTCCATGAGCCTTGAGGAGAGAGCGGGCTTTAAAGCTGCCTACGAGGCGCGAAAAGAAGGACAGCTGGCTTTGAAATGGGTGATTTCCAGGAGAGCGTCTGTGGAGAAAATAGAGAGTCTGGATGCGTCTCTGGAGGGAGGAAAACCGCAGAAATATCCGGAAGCTGCGAAGCTGTTCCTGCGGGTAGCGGAAACAGGGAAAACGGTTCTTGCGGATATCAGATATAACGGAAGCAGCTTTGAATATCATTATAAATTTGATTACTGCGCTCTTCCTCATGTGGGACCGTATGCAAATGCCTGGCTGTCAGAGGACGGCGGCAGGAGAATCGACTATCTTCCGTCTGGAACCGCCTATGTGCTGGAAGAGACAAAAGCGCCGGAAGGCTTTATAAAGGCGGATCCAATTCTTGTGAAGGTGGGAGAAGAACATGAAATTCAGCAGCATGAGATTTTCAATGAGAAAAATGCGCTGGCAGTTTCCAAACGCTCCTCTGTCACTGGGAAAGAGCTGGCAGGCGCAGAACTTGTCCTCTACAAGGCAGATGAACATGGAATGCTGAATCAGACAGAGTCCTATCTGATTGATTCCTGGATTTCAGGAACAGATGGAGTATATACGGAGAAGGATTTCATAAACGGACTGATTCCAGAGGGCTTTGCCGAGGGAGACTTGAAGCCTCACACTCTGCTTCACCTGTCAGAAGGATACTACTACCTGACGGAACAGAAAGCTCCCGCCTACTACCAGGCGGCTGTTCCTGTAAAATTTTACTACAGTGGAACGAAGAACGAAGCAGTACAGATAGAGACGATGTTCAATAAGCCTATAAAAGGGGAACTGATAGTACATAAAACAGATCAGAAAGAAAATTCTCTGCAGGGCGTTGTCTTTGAACTGTCCGCTTATGACGAAAAAGGCCGGATGGTATCTGGATTTCCGAGGAAGGTGTCAGATATCAACGGAACCGTTCATGTCATGGAACTGCCTGTGGGAAGGATTGACAGGGAAAATGGAAACATTGAACCGTATCAATACAGGCTGAAAGAGATTCTCCCTCCAGAAGGATTTGCCGCTAATCCGCAGATTTATACCTTTACCTTCGAAAATGGAGAAGGCGGTTACTGTGAGGATGGAACGCTCCATACTGTGATTCATGAACAGAACGTGAAAAATGACGTTACGAAAATTTATCTGGAAAAGAGAGAACTGGAAGGACTGGGAGATTCCGGAACAGAAGGAATATTTGTGGAGGGAGCCTGCATGGCAGTCTACCGGATTTCTGAGATAAACGATAAGGGGGAGTATACTTACACAGAAGAAGATTTGGTAACAGAGTGGATTACTTCATCAGAGGAGAAGAGACACCTGATTACAGGGCTGACAGCAGGATGCAGTTATGTTCTGGCAGAGAAGAAAGCTCCGGAAGGATATGCGCTGATGGAACCGGTTCTCTTTACCTTAAAGGAAGACGGAAGGGGAATATCTTCCATTTCCAACAGTCTTTCTGCTGTCCGGGTACATTACAGAAAAGAGACAGCCGAAAATTCAGACAGCGATTCCATTGACAGCATCGCGTTCAGGGGAAGAACAGCTGTCAGAACAGAGCTTACGGTTTTCGATGAAGAAGGAAGGGATATTCTGACCATAGCGGAGACTGGGGGATCGCACCAGCTGAGCCGAAAGGACGGATTGAAGGAAAACGAGCTGTATACCTTTGAGGAGCGTACCTTTTACTCAGATGGAAAGAGCTGCATTTCGAGAAGAATTACAAAGATGGTTTATTTTGATGAAGATGGTTTCTTTGTATTTCAAGGAAGAAGAGCCGTGGGAACGAGAATTGCAGTGACCGATCAGGATGGAGTATCTATCACAGAGTTTGAACCTCTGCCAGAACAGATGGAAACTGTGATTCAAAATAGGGTAAATCCTGAAAATCCTCAAATAATTCTCAAAAATAAGGGGGCGCAGGCTGGAGCTCCCATAAAAAGAGGGCAGCCGGCAGAAGGAATTATTACCTGGCATAACACGTCTCGCAAAGCGCAGGATATTGTAATCAGGGCTGAAATTTCTGATAATTTAGAAGTTTTTGACGCCGGAGAAGGGACAGAGGAGAGTGGAAATGGAGGAAAAAGGAATCTTGTCTGGAAGATCAGACAGGCGGCTCCTCTGAGTCAGGGAAGCGTAAAATTTATAGCAGAGACGGTTTCAGGAGAATCGGCAGAGATTGCTGCAGAACTGGAACTGGGGAAAGAAAAACAATTAAAAGGCAGAAAGACGGTTCCTGTTTTGCAGGAACACTGTCTCACGGTTTACAATGGACTGACAGGTTCAGCCGCTGAACAGACAGAAAAAGAAACCTCTCTTTTTACCGTCCAACTGTGGAATCAAAAGGGAGATGAGCTGGCAGGAACTTATTCTTATACAGGCAGCAGAGAAGGAACGCTGAAAAGCGGAGATACGATCGAGCTGGCTGAGAATGAATTCGTCACAATTGATCCTGTTCTGAAAGGATGTACCTATCAGGTGAGCCGGAAGGAGAATGGCGTAAAAACGGAGTCTCATGAGACCGAGGGCGTGATTTCTGAGGACGGAACGGCGGCATGGTTTACCAGAAATACAGAAGATACGTCAGAGAGAGCTGTCTTTTCAAAGGGAGAAACCTACCTGATTACAGAAACTACCATTTATTCAGGTGATCAAACAGAAGTCAGCAGCTGCCTATCTTTTACGCTGAACGATCAGGCGGATATTTCGGTTGTGGGGGGATATGATAAACAGACAGAGCTGGAGGTTCAGAAAACCGATCTGCTTACAGGAAAAGCGGTAGAGGGCGCAGTTTTGCAGCTGTATCGTCTGGAGAAGGGAGAAGAGATTCTGGAGTGCCAGTGGACGTCTGGAGAAGATGCATTTTCAGCAGAGGGACTGCTTCCTGGCCGCACATATCGTCTGAAAGAGAAAGAAGCTCCGAAGGGATATGGTTATGCCATGGATATCACGTTTACGCTGAATCCGTCCGGTGCGCCGGAGATTCTCTGTATGGAGGATCGTCAGACTCAGATTGTCATATCAAAAAAGGATATTACTAACCAGGAGGAACTGCCGGGAGCGCATTTGCAGGTGCTTGACAGGAACGGAATTGTACAGGAGGAGTGGATTTCAGAACGGACTCCCCACAAAATACAGGGAAAGCTGACTGCCGGAGAAACCTATATTTTGAGAGAGACCATACCGGCTGACGGCTATGCCCTGGCAAAGGATATTACGTTTACAGTGAATAAAGATGGAAGTGTGAACTATGTGGAAATGAGGGATGATACGACAAAAGTCAGAATTTATAAAAACGTATATCAGGGATTGGACAAAGAAATACAGAAGGCGTTGTCTTCTGATGCAAAGGAGATGCCAGTGAAGGGAGCTATCCTGCAGATTTTAAACGAGGACAAAACGCCGGCTTTGTTTGAAGGAAGGGAGATGATTTTTACAACAGGAGAAACCTTTGCGTTTCTGGAGCGTAAGCTGACCGCAGGAAAGACTTACTGGCTTCATGAGGTAAAACCGGCGCCTGGATACGGCTATGCGGAGGACGTAAAATTTACGGTCAGCACAGATGGAGCAATCGATATTGTAGTAATGGAAGACAAACCTACAAAAGCTGTCATTTCGAAAAAAGATATAACAGGAGAAGAGGAGATTTCAGGCTGTGAGATGAGACTGGCAACAGAAGATGGGAAGGAGATTGAACGGTGGATTTCAGGAACGAAGCCCCATGAGATTACAGGAAAACTGGAGGCAGATCGAACATACATTTTGACGGAGATAAAACCGGCTCCTGGTTATTCTTATGCAGAGGAGATAAAATTTACGGTCAGCCATGATGGAAGCGTCAACCGGGTAGAGATGCGGGATGATGTGACAAAAACAGAGATTTTAAAAATTGACGGCAGCAGTAAGAGGCCTCTTGCGGGAGCTGAACTGGAAATCCTGGATGAAAAAGGAAACAGCATCGAGCGGTGGATTTCAGAAGGAGAGCCCCATAAGCTGTATCAGAAACTGGAGGCAGGAAAAACGTATATTCTCCATGAACGAAAGGCGCCAGCCGGTTATGCGCTTATGGAGGACCAGAAATTTACGGTCAGCCGTCTGGGAGAGACCACAACAGTGACAGCTGAAAACAGGAAAAAGAGAGGAGGCGGAGGAAACGATTTTGTGATCAGAATAAAAAAGACAGACGAAGCCGGAATGCCTCTTTCAGGCGCAGCTTTCACTGTGACAGATGAAAATGGGAAAGAGCTTGCTTTGGAAACAGAGTCAGATGGCACAGAATTTAAACTTCTGCTTGAGAAGCCTCAGACAGTCATTGTCAGGGAGACGGCAGCGCCGGACGGATATGAAGCTCTAAATAAATCATACAAAATCCGAATTCCGGCCAAAGGAGATGCAGAGCTTCTCGGAGGGGACCATATGTTTTGCCAGGATGCAGAAAACAGCTATGTATTTATCGCGGTAAATCAGAAGAAGGAAAAGATGAAAGGAAAGATTACGGTATCCTATGACGAAACATTATATGGAAACGGCACGTTAAGCATACGGGGCCAGGGGACGGAAATTCTCCCTGCCAAAACAGGAGATGATTTTCCAGTGAAGCTTTTAGAGGCGCTGTTTGCAGGCTCAGCAGCAGGACTTTTGATTTTATGCAGCCGCAGAAAACGGAGGAAGGACTCTTAAAAAGGGATAGATGAAAGAAAAAAACAGCGGCATTGGAAACAGACTGAAACATATGTGCGCAGCCGCAGCTGCCGCCATACTGCTTGTAGTTATGCTTTTGAGCGCAGCTTTGCTTGCAGGAAAATACTGCCGTGATCAGAGGGGAAAGGCGGCATACCAGCTTACCAGGAAAATTGCCGGGGTGGAGGAGCGCGAAGACGGGGAGGAACAGGAAACGGACATTCCGGTCCCTCTTCTAGACGAAACCAGGCTCCTGCAGATGAATCCTGACTATGCGGGATGGATTTATATTCCCGGAACGCCTGTCAGCTATCCGGTTGTGTATCCTGAGAATAATAATGAATATCTGGACAGAACCTTTGACGGACAGAAAAACTCGTGCGGATGTCTTTTTTTCGAGGCTTCCTATCCTCCGTTGTCTTCAAAGAATACAGTGATTTACGGACATAATATGAAGTCTGGAGAAATGTTTGGAAGCCTGAAAAAATACAGAGAGGAGGAATTTTTAAAGAAAAATAAAACAATTTATCTCTGCGTTGAGAAAGAATGGACAGAGTATCAGATTCAGAAGGTCTACCTGGCGGACAGCAGAGATAAAAGCCCCTATGAATCGGACGGAGGCGCTTTGGGAAAGACGCGGCTGACATTATCTACCTGCCATGGAAGAAAACAAAGACTGATCATCCAGGCAGAGAGGAATGGATGAAAAATAGAAATACAGGAACAAAGCAGACAAGCCGAGACAAAAATTTTCCTCACCCTGTGTTGACATCTTATTTTAAAATTGATACAATAAATTACTATCACAAAGATGTTATTAATTAAACTTATTAATAAAGCTAATACGAAAGTGAGGAAAAATTAATGGGTACAATTATCGGTGATGGCATTACATTTGATGATGTCCTTCTGGTGCCGGCCTATTCAGAGGTTATTCCGAATCAGGTTGATCTCAGCACATACCTGACAAAAAAAATTAAGCTCAATATTCCGCTGATGAGTGCGGGCATGGATACTGTAACAGAGCACAGGATGGCGATCGCTATGGCAAGACAGGGCGGTATTGGTATCATCCATAAGAACATGTCCATCAAGGAACAGGCAGAAGAGGTGGACAAGGTAAAGCGTTCTGAAAACGGAGTCATCACAGATCCATTCTATTTATCCCCAGAGCATACATTAAAAGATGCAGATGAACTGATGGGAAAATTCCGTATTTCTGGTGTTCCGATTACAGAGGGAAGAAAGCTGGTAGGAATCATCACAAACCGCGATCTGAAGTTTGAGGAGGATTATTCCAAGAAGATTAAGGAGTGTATGACTTCTGAAAATCTGGTTACAGCTAAGGAAGGAACTACAATGCTTGAGGCGAAGAAAATTCTTGCCAAGGCCAGAGTGGAGAAACTTCCGATTGTAGATGACGACTTTAATTTAAAGGGTCTGATCACAATTAAGGATATTGAAAAGCAGATTAAATATCCTCTGTCTGCCAAGGACGCCCAGGGAAGACTTCTGTGCGGAGCCGCAGTAGGCATTACAGCAAATGTGCTGGAGCGTGTGGAAGCCCTTGTGAATGCAAAGGTTGATGTCGTTGTTTTAGATTCTGCCCACGGTCATTCTGCAAACGTAATTCACTGCGTGAAGATGATCAAGGAAGCCTATCCGGATGTACAGGTGATCGCTGGAAACGTGGCAACTGGAGAGGCGGCAAAAGCTTTAATTGAGGCTGGAGTTGACGCAGTTAAGGTTGGTATCGGACCTGGCTCTATCTGTACGACACGTGTGGTTGCGGGAATCGGCGTGCCGCAGATTTCAGCAATTATGGACTGCTATGCAGTGGCAAAGGAATATGGAATTCCTGTTATTGCAGATGGAGGAATCAAATATTCCGGAGATATTACAAAGGCGATTGCAGCAGGCGGAAGCGTGTGCATGATGGGTTCCCTCTTTGCAGGATGCGACGAGAGCCCGGGAACTTTCGAGCTTTATCAGGGAAGAAAGTATAAGGTATACCGCGGCATGGGATCGATTGCAGCCATGGAAAACGGCAGCAAGGATCGCTACTTCCAGACAGATGCCAAAAAGCTGGTTCCTGAGGGAGTGGAAGGCCGTGTCGCTTATAAGGGAATGGTGGAGGATACAGTATTCCAGCTTCTGGGCGGCCTGCGCGCCGGAATGGGCTACTGCGGAGCTTCCAATATCCCTACTCTTCAGGAGACAGGAAAATTTGTTAAGATTTCCGCCGCTTCCCTGAAGGAAAGCCATCCGCATGATATTCACATTACAAAAGAGGCGCCCAACTACAGCATTGAGCAGTAAAAGAAGGGACTTCTGACATAATAATCGCAGTTTGCAAAATACGCAGGTGATGCTTTTTAGCATCACCTGTTTTATCGCGGGAGAAGATGGCGGAAAGGGAGGGGGATTTTATGGAGAAACTAAATGGGAGAGAGCTGTGGAAGGATATCAGCCTTCTGCTTTTAGGCTCATTGATATATGGAATAGGAACCTACGTTTTTGTGGTACCTGCCAATATTGCGCCAGGAGGAGCTACAGGTGTGGCTTTAATGGTTAATTATGTGACAGGGCTTCCAGTAGGAATTCTGACACTTCTGCTGAATGTGCCGCTTTTAGCGCTGGCCTGGTTTTACCTCAGTAAGAAATTCGCCATATCCACAGCAGTAACTACGACGCTCTGCTCATTGGTTCTGGATTTTGTGGTGCCGTTTATAGTACCGGCTTATTCGGGAGATCGGCTTTTGTGCAGTCTTTATGGAGGCGTTATTGTAGGCGCGGGAATGGCCCTCATCTTTATAGCGGGAAGTACCACTGGAGGCACGGATATCCTGGGATATGTGCTTCAGAAGAAACGTCCCCATATATCCATTGGCCGGGCGCTCATGATTGTGGACGGCATTATTCTGGCCGTATCTATTTTTGTGTTTGGAAATATTGAGGCGGCTCTGTTCGGAATGATTGCGCTTTATGTACAGACGAAAGTTATTGATACAATTATTTACGGCGGAGAAGCGGGGAGCATGGCTACCATTATCACATCCAATCCAGACGATATTTCTGATAAGGTGATTGGAGAGCTGGATCGGACGGCAACGCTGATTCCGGCCAGGGGAATGTACAGTAAGCAGGATACAAGCGTGCTTCTCTGCACAGTCAGAAAATCTCAGTTCAGCCGTTTAAAGAAAATTGTATATGAAGCAGATCCCAATGCGTTTGTAATGGTGACAGATACGTCAGAGGTGTTTGGACTTGGATTTAAAAATTTTACAGAGTAGATGGAAGAAGTGTCTCTGCCGGAAGTTTATTCCGGCAGAGATTTTATCTTAGATTCATCTAAAAGAGAACATGCCGAGACAGGAGGAGAAGCATGGAGAGAGACAGTTCCAGATATCTGGATGACGAGGGAACCCTCAGATATATGAGAGTCTACCAGTATTACCGCAGCCTGATAGAGGAGAAAAAACTGGAGGCAGGAGCAAAACTGCCCTCTATCAGAACCTGCTCAATACAGCTTAATCTTTCCAGGACAACGGTGGAGACCGCGTATTTGATGCTGGCAGCGGAGGGATATATTGCGGCAAAGCCGCAGAGCGGATATTATGTGACAAATTTAGGACAGGCCAGGCGGGCAGAAAGCCGGCAGCAGACAAGGAAAAAGAAAAAAGAGCTGTTATTTGACTTCTCCTCCTCCAGGGTGGATCGGGAAAGCTTCCGGTTTGAGGTCTGGAGAAGATATGTGAAGAGCGCTCTGCGCCAGGATGAGCGTCTCCTGTCTTATGGAGAGCCTCAGGGTGAGGGAGAACTGAGAGAAGAGCTGTCGCGGTATTTGAGAAGGCACAGAAATGTAGTCTGCACGCCGGAACAGATCGTGGTGGGAGCGGGAGTCCAGAGTCTTCTGCATATCTTATGTCCCATGATCCGGGAAAGGCGTCAGGTACTGATGAACAATGAGAGCTTCCACCAGGGGCGCACAGTGTTTGAAGATTATGGCTTTTTGGTGTCGGGGATGGAAAGCGGCCGGGAGGAGCTGCCGGCAGACAGTATTTTTTATCTCACTCCATCCCAGATTACCAGCTGGGGAGAGGTCATGGGAATCGGAGAGCGGACGAAGCTGATAAAGACGGCCATGGAAAAGAATCTGCTTTTGATTGAGGATGATTATAACAGCGAATTCAGCTACTATAATCGGCCGGCCCCATCTCTTCAGGGACTGTCAGGCGGAAAGGGAGTCGTTTATATGGGAACCTTCTCCAGAATGCTTCTCCCGTCCATCCGTATGAGCTTTATGGTGCTGCCGCCAGAATTGCTTCCCGTTTATCAGAGAAGAGGAGAGTTTTATAACCAGACGGCCTCCAAGGCAGAGCAGATTGCACTGTGCCAGTTCATCAGGGACGGCCATCTGGAAGCTCAGATAAGAAAATCCAGGCGGCTTTACCTTCAAAAGGCAAAACTTTTGTGTGAGGATATTCAGGAACTGTTTGGAGAAAAGGCAAAAGCATATCCAGGAGAAGCGGGCTTCCTGGTTCTGGCAGAGCTTCAGACAGAACTTTCTGGAGAAGAAATCAGACAGAGGGCAGAGGAAGCAGGCGTAGGGGTGAGGACAGTTGACGAGAAAGAGTGGAACAGAGCGTTTCTTTCAAGGGGTTCTTCGCCGGATTCTACAGAGACTGCCATCGGCCTGCCAATCCGCCGCATTCTTCTGTCCTGTGCCTCTGTTCCGGCTGAACACTATAAAGAGGCTCTGCTTCGCCTGAAACAGAGCCTGGGTATGCAGCTGCAGTAAAGCTTTTTTAACGGTCTTCCTCTCCCTGCCCGTCTGCATGGGGGAGGCGCGTGCGGATCAGCCGCTTTTTCAGCTCAGAGAAGCTGAAGGGAATCAGGGGATAAATGTAGCTTTTTCCGGCGATGGTCTTATTAAAGACCAGGGCGAGGAAGCAGAGTACGGTGCCCAGAACGAATCCCCACAGATTGAAAAATGCCGTTATAATCAGCAGAAAGACGCGCATGAATTTCAGAGCATAGCCCAGCTCATAGCTGGCCTGGGAATAGTTGGCCACCGTGACAAAGGCCATGTACAGCATGGTTTCGCTGTTGAACCAGCCGGATTTCACAGAATACTCTCCCAGCACAATGCCTGCGATCACACTCAGAGGAGTGGTCAGCATGCTGGGCGTGTTGACTGCAGCCAGCCGCAGTCCGTCAATGGCAAATTCCAGAATGAGCAGCTGAAAAATCAGCGCTACATGAATCTCGTCGGACAGCCGGATAAATTCCAGCCAGCTGGGAATCCAGTCTGGGTTCTGCATAAACAGAAGCCACACAGGAGTCAGAAACAGGGTGAGAAATGAGATCACCATTCTGGAAACGCGCAGATAGGTTCCGGTCAGAGGCGGGAAATAGTAGTCGTCCGCTTCCTCCACAATATCAAAAATCGAGGAGGGAAGAATCATGGCAGCAGGCGAGTTGTCCACCAGAATGACAAGGTTTCCCTCCAGAATAGAGGCAGCAGCTGTGTCAGGCCGCTCAGAAAAACGGAATTTTGGAAAAGGGTTAAACCATTTGTGAGGATAAATACACTCTGCCAGGCTTTCCTGGTTCATGGTAAGCGCGTCCACATGAAGGCGTTCAATCCGCTTTTTGATAGTGCTTAAAAGATCCTGATCCACCCGTCCTTCCATGTAGCAGAGGGCGATGTCTGTGTGGGATTTGATGCCGGCCTGCATTACTTCTATGGTCATCTGCGGATCCCGGATGCGGCGGCGTATCAGGGCGGTATTAAACACCAGAGTTTCCACAAAGCCGTCTCTGGAACCGCGCAGAACCTTATCCTTGTCAGGCTCAGCCACGCCTCTGGCCGGATAGGTGCGGCAGTCGATGGCAAAGCATTTGCTGTATCCGTCCACAAAAAGGCAGGGAACGCCGGACAGGACCTGGACCGCGATTTCGGCGTCGTCAGTCAAAAGATCCACCTCTCCATAGGGAATAAACAGCTTGGAAAACTCATGGGCTGTCTGGGGAACCGCGTCAGGCTTTAGGGAGGTAAAGCCCTGGAGAATCCGAAGCAGGGTATCGTCCTTGGCAAAGCCGTCTACAAAATAAACGCAGGCGTCCCGCCCTCCGATCTGAATGACCCGGTACACTACGTCAAAGTTTTCGTTGACTCGCAGAAGCTGATGAAAATGGCGCAGATTAGCGTCCAATTTATTAGAAATTTCCATAAGATAAAAAAGCTCCTCTCAAAATCTGGTTTCTCTACAGTATTCCCAGATGGATGAAAAATATAAGCGCTTCAATAAGGACTTTTGCCCTTACATATTCAGGCAGGGCGAACAGGCGGGACGAATCAGAAATCTGGCGGCTGGATTGTAAAAAATTGTGCAAAATGACAAAAACAAAGTTGACACAAGGGGATAAAAATGCTATATTTAACAAAGCAAAACTATTTAATGTATCGGTTGATGAACGTGACCGGGAAGAGCCGTTTTCTAGGGGGAGAAGCGGTTCTTTTTTTCTTTATTTAATTAAAAACAGGAGGGAGAGGGATGTGGGATACATCCCTTTATTTGATGATGAAGACAGAAAGAATGGAAGAATTTGAGAGAACGGGACTCCTTCTGGGAGCAGAGGGGCTTGCAAGGCTTGGAACCAGCACAGTGGCTGTGTTCGGAGTGGGAGGAGTGGGTTCCCACTGTATTGAGGCCCTGGCCAGAAGCGGAGTGGGAAGACTGATTTTAGTGGACAGCGACGTAGTCTCCAGAAGCAATATCAACCGCCAGAGCGTGGCGTTCCAGGAGACCATTGGAACATTTAAGACAAAGGTGATGGAGGAGATTATCCGTCAGATCAGTCCGGAGACAGAGGTTATTACCATTGAAGCCTTTGTGCTTCCTGAAAATCTGGAAAAGCTTCTTTCAGAAGTGGAGGGAACGATCGATTATATAGTGGACGCCATTGATACGGTGGCCGCAAAGCTGGCTCTGGCAGAATATGCAAAAGAGCACGGCATTCCCCTTATCGCCTCCATGGGAACAGGGAATAAGCTTCATCCAGAGCTGTTTCAGATCGCAGATATTTCGGAGACCTCCGTGTGCCCGCTGTGCCGTGTGATGCGCAGGGAGCTGAAAAAGAGGGGGATTGAGCGGCTGAAGGTGCTTTATTCCAGGGAAACTCCCATAAAGCCCAGGGAGCAGACAGAGAAAAGTAGTGAATCCGGGCTGGAGGAGCCGGAGAAAATAGAGGGAACGGCTCCCAGAAAGAGGGCGGTGCCGGGCAGCGTTTCCTTCGTTCCTCCCGCCGCCGGCATGATGCTTGCAGGCTGCGTGATCCGAAGCCTGGCAGGAATAGATGACAATTTGTAAGAGTAATGGTATACTGAAAACCAACAGAGGAAGACAGACAGGTTCCCCAGTAAATCAATGAATCATACAACAAGGAGACAGACTATGAGAGATGGTTTTTTACGCGTGGCCGCGTCCACGCCGGAGGTAAAAGTAGCAGATGTGCAGTTTAACCGGGAAGAGATCTGCAGGAAGATTCAGGAGGGAAGGAAGAACGGAGTCAAGATTATGGTTTTTCCAGAGCTGTGCCTGACTGCCTACACCTGCGGCGATTTGTTTCTGCAGAAGTCTCTTTTAACGGCAGTGAAGCGTGAGCTGAAGGCGTTGGCAGACTTCACTAAGGGAAGCGATATGCTGGTATTTGCAGGGCTTCCCTGGGAGTACAATCACAAGCTTTACAATACAGCGGCGGCGATTCAGGACGGAAGGCTGTTAGGCATCGTTCCGAAGCTGTGGATTCCTAATTATGGAGAGTTCTACGAACGCCGTCATTTTAATCCCTGGGAGTCTGGAAATGTGACGGTAGAGTTTGACGGCCAGAAGGTTCCTATGGGAACAAAGCTTCTGTTCGCCTGCAAAAATGCAGAAAATCTTGTGGTAGGAGCTGAGGTGTGCGAGGATGTGTGGGTATTAAATCCGCCCAGCAGCGCTCATGCGGCCGCAGGCGCTACCGTGATTGTCAACTGCTCTGCCAGCGATGAGACTACGGGAAAGGCTGATTACAGGAGAAGTCTGATTTCAGGACAGTCAGCCAGACTTTTATGCGCTTACGTCTACGCCAACGCGGGAGAGGGAGAGTCCACCCAGGATTTAGTGTTCGGAGGACAGAATATTATTGCGGAAAACGGCACAGTCTTAAAAGAGTCCAGACGTTTCTGCAGCGAGACGATTGTCTGCGACATTGACCTGGAGCGTCTGGAGTGCGAGAGAAGAAGAATGACCACCTACCAGACGGAGGGACAGGCAGATTATGAGATTATAGAATTTGAGCTGGAGGATGAGGAGGCGGAGCAGGAAAAAGAGTATTCCCATCTGGAACGGTTTGTAGATCCGTCTCCGTTTGTGCCGGGCAGTGACGCCGAGCGGGCGAAACGGTGTGAGGAGATCCTGATGATCCAGGCTATGGGACTGAAAAAGCGTTTGGTTCACACTCACTGCCAGAACGCGGTGGTGGGAATTTCAGGCGGTCTTGACTCCACCCTGGCTCTTCTGGTGACAGTGAAGGCCTTCGAGATGGCCGGCCTTCCAAAGGAAAAGATTTATTCTGTCACCATGCCCTGCTTTGGAACCACAGACAGAACCTACCATAACGCCTGCCTGCTGACGAAGAAGCTGGGAGCCACGCTTCTGGAGGTGGACATTAAGGACGCTGTAAACATCCATTTCCGCGACATTAACCACGATCCGTCCGTCCACGATGTGACCTACGAAAATTCTCAGGCCAGAGAGAGAACCCAGGTTCTCATGGATATTGCCAATCAGACGGGAGGCATGGTAATCGGAACGGGAGATATGTCGGAGCTGGCTCTCGGATGGGCTACCTATAATGGCGACCATATGTCCATGTACGGGGTGAACGCCTCTGTGCCGAAGACTCTGGTCCGCCATCTGGTCCGCTACTATGCGGATACCTGCGGGGAGGAGGAGCTGAAGGCGGTGCTGCTTGATATTCTCGATACTCCGGTAAGCCCTGAGCTGCTTCCTCCGGAGGACAACGGAACCATTGCCCAGAAGACGGAGGATCTGGTGGGCCCCTATGAGCTTCACGATTTCTTCCTTTACTATGTGTTAAGATACGGCTATCAGCCGGGAAAAATTTACCGTCTGGCCCTGTACGCCTTCCAGGGAACGTATGACAGGGAGACAATTCTCAAGTGGCTGAAGGTATTCTACAGAAGATTTTTCAACCAGCAGTTTAAGCGTTCCTGCCTTCCGGACGGACCGAAAGTAGGATCCGCCGCTGTTTCCCCGAGGGGCGATCTGAGAATGCCCAGCGACGCAGTCAGCCGCCTGTGGCTGGAGGAACTGGAGGCGTTATCATGATTACCAGCACGTCAAATTCACAGGTAAAGCAGGTGGGCGCGCTGGCCAAGAAAGCCAAGGCCAGAAAGGAGAGCGGCCTGTTCCTGGTAGAGGGGGAGAAGATGTTTTCCGAGCTGCCCAGAGAGCGGCTGGACCGGGTTTATGTGTCGGAGAGCTTTTTAAGGCAGCAGGGGGAGAGAGCAGAAGCGCTTCTGTCCGGCTGCCGGTACGAGACAGTGACGGATGAGGTAATGCGGGCCATGTCGGACACCCAGACGCCCCAGGGGATTTTGGCTCTGTGCCGCCAGTTTTCCTACCAGCTTTCCGATATTCTGGGGGGAAACCAGATGCATCTGGCTGTTCTGGAGACCATCCAAGATCCGGGAAATCTGGGAACCATTTTAAGAGCCGGGGAGGGCGCCGGAATCACAGGCGTTATTATGAACCGCACGACGGCAGACATTTACAATCCCAAGGTAATCCGTTCCACCATGGGCTCTATTTACCGGGTACCGTTTCTCTATACAGACGATCTGCAGGAAACAATCAGACAGGTGAAGAAGGCAGGTGTCCGCCTGTTTGCAGCCCATCTGAAGGGGGAGAGAAGCTACGACCAGGAGGATTACACAGGCAATACGGGCTTTCTCATCGGCAACGAGGCCAACGGCCTGAGCGCCGAAACGGCCGATATGGCTGACTGCTACATTAAAATTCCAATGCTTGGAAAGGTGGAATCGCTCAACGCCGCCGTAGCTGCCTCGATTCTGATGTATGAGACGGCAAGGCAGAGACGAAATGATTAAAAAACTTACAATTTTCTGACATTGATTGAATAAAGTCGGAAAGAAGTATATAATAACAGATAGATACAGAAAAACAGAGCGGAGAAAGGGGGAGCAGATTTGGAGCGGATTATCTGGCTGACAGCTTTCGTGGTATTGATAGGAATTGAGGCCGCTACTATGACGCTGTGTACCATATGGTTTGCCATAGGAGCTCTGGTTTCGTTTTTTCTTACTCTGGCAGGAGTGGGAAAATATGGCCAGCTGGCGGCGTTTTTTGCGGTATCCTGTGTGCTGTTCTTCTTTACAAGGCCGGTGGCGCTGCGGTATGTCAATCCAAAGACAGTGAAGACAAACGTGGACGAGCTGATTGGAAAGAAGGCTGTGATTACAGAGGACGTGGATAATGACAGGGCGGCAGGAACCGCTGTGCTGGACGGACGCGAGTGGACTGCGCGTTCCGCAGACGGCTCGGTGATTGAAGCCGGCGCTCTGGCCGAGATTATGGAAATTCAGGGTGTTAAGCTGATCGTAAGAAAAATAAGGGAGGAGAAGTAGTATGTTCATATTGTTTGTCGTGCTTGCAGTGGTGGCGCTTTTAGTGCTTCTGTCCTGCATTAAGATCGTTCCTCAGGCTCAGGCGATTGTCGTGGAGAGACTGGGGGCTTATCTGGACACCTGGTCTGTAGGCGTGCATTTTAAGATGCCTTTCGTTGACCGTGTGGCCAAGAGAATTATTTTAAAGGAACAGGTAGTTGATTTCCCGCCTCAGCCGGTAATCACCAAGGATAATGTTACCATGAAGATCGACACGGTGGTGTTTTTCCAGATTACCGATCCGAAGCTGTTTGCCTATGGAGTGGAAAACCCCATTATGGCGATTGAGAATCTGACGGCTACCACGCTGAGAAATATCATCGGAGATCTGGAGCTCGATCAGACATTAACCTCCAGAGAGACGATTAACACGAAGATGAGAGCCGCTCTCGATGTAGCTACGGATCCATGGGGAATTAAGGTAAACCGTGTAGAGTTAAAGAATATCATTCCTCCGGCAGCGATCCAGGACGCCATGGAGAAGCAGATGAAGGCAGAGCGTGAGCGAAGAGAGGCCATCCTCCGCGCAGAGGGAGAGAAAAAGTCTACCGTCCTGGTGGCAGAAGGACAGAAGGCGTCTGCGATTCTGGAGGCAGAGGCCGAGAAGGAGGCCGCTATTTTAAGGGCGGAAGCTGAAAAACAGAAGATGATCAAGGAGGCGGAGGGCCGCGCAGAAGCCATCTTAAAGGTGCAGCAGGCCAATGCCGACGGTATCCGCTTTATCAAGGAGGCAGGAGCGGACAATGCGGTTCTCCAGCTGAAGAGCCTGGAGGCCTTTGCCAAGGCTGCCGATGGAAAAGCCACAAAGATTATTATTCCGTCAGAAATTCAGGGAATCGCAGGTCTCGTAAAATCTCTGGCAGAGATTGGAGAGAAGGACGAAGCTGCCAAATAGCAGACTGTTTTATAAAATTTATGAGGGAAGCAGGAAGAGCCGCTGTACATCTTTGTCAGCGGCTTTTCTGACATCCTTTATTTACAATCAGGCTGGATTCGGTTAAAATAAAAGAGATTACTGAGAAAGAGAAGGCCCAGAGAGAGGCGTTAGGAGAACAGATGCTGATGACAGAAGGACAGAGAAAAAACAGGGCGTCCAGGTTAAAGAAGGAGACGGCCGATATTGCGGCAGGGCTTGGGATTGTAATTTTTTCCATTCTGGTTTTTATCAATCCCGACAGGTACAGGCTTTTGTTTCCTGTCATTTTTTTGATGGCTGCAGGGATTAATCTGGTTAACGGCATGGACAGGATGAGCACGTCAGGCGGCAGGAGAGCAAAAAAACGCCGGACAGGGTTCCTGTTTTTAGGGCTGGCTGCAGCGCTGCTTCTCATGGCTCTGTTCAGCGCCGCATCGATTCTTTGGGGGTAAAGATAACATGAAGACAGAAATTCTTAGATATTTAAAAGAAGCGGACGGATATATTTCCGGGCAGGAGCTCTGCGGGCAGTTCCACGTGTCGAGAACAGCCGTCTGGAAGGTGATGAAACAGCTGGAAGCCGAAGGCTATGAGATTGAGGCGGTGCGGAACAGAGGATACAGGCTGAAGACGGCCGAGGATATTCTGAGCAGGGAAGAGATTTTAAGCAGCATGAAGGGCCAGTGGGCGGGGAAAGAGGTGCTCTATTTTGACGAGACAGATTCCACCAACACAGAGGCCAAGAAGGCAGCAGAAAACGGCGCGCCTCATGGAACCCTTACGGTAGCTGAACGTCAGACAGGCGGAAAGGGCAGGCGGGGAAGAACCTGGGATTCCCCAGGTGGAACAGGAATTTTTATGAGCCTGGTCCTGCGTCCGGATATGGCTCCGGTTCACGCTTCCATGCTGACTCTGGTAGCTGCTCTGGCTGCAGCCAGGGGGATTGAGCAGTGCGCTCAGGTGAAGCCGCTTATTAAGTGGCCTAATGATATTGTGATAAATGGCAGGAAGGTTTGCGGAATTCTTACAGAAATGAGCGCAGATCCCGACTGTATTAACTATGTGGTTACAGGGATTGGGATCAATGTCAATATGGAGCAGTTTCCAGAGGAAATCCGTCAGGTAGCTGCATCTATCTACACAGAATCAGGGAAAAAGATCAGGAGAAGCGTGCTGATCAGCGCAGTAATGGAAGCTTTTGAAGAATACTACGACGTTTTTATGAAGACGGCAGATATGAGCGGACTTCTGGAGGAGTACAATGGAAAGCTGGCTAACTGCGGCCGGACAGTCCGGGTGCTGGATCCGGCTGGAGAGTACAGCGGCACAGCTCAGGGGATTAACAGCCAGGGCGAGCTTCTGGTGGAGATGGATGATAAGACCGTAAAAACAGTTATTTCCGGAGAGGTTTCTGTAAGGGGAATTTACGGATATGTTTAGGCGGCAGGAACGTTTAAAGGCTTCCCGGCAGCGGGCGTAAGAAATTGAGAAAGCAGAGGAAAGACTACATGGAAAACAGCTGGATAAAGCGCCAGTACGGCAGCCTGATGCAGGTAGAAGCAGAAAACCAGACGATGGACAGAAATGAGCGGCTTCTGGCAGTGAGAGAGCCGCTTCTTTCCTGGTATCACAAAAACCGCCGGATCCTGCCCTGGAGAGAACAGCCGGAATCTTACCGGGTGTGGATTTCAGAGATTATGCTCCAGCAGACGAGAGTGGAGGCGGTAAAGCCGTATTTCGCCAGATTTATGGAGGCCCTTCCGGATGTAAAGGCTTTAGCTTCTGTGGAGGAGGAGACGCTCTTAAAACTCTGGGAAGGTCTTGGATATTACAACAGAGCCAGAAATCTGCAGAAGGCGGCCAGAGTCTGTATGGACGAGTATGGAGGACAGCTTCCGGCTTCCTATGAAAGCCTTCTCTCCCTGCCTGGAATTGGGAGCTATACGGCTGGCGCTGTCGCCTCCATCGCCTTTGGAATTCCTGAACCGGCAGTTGATGGCAATGTGCTCCGGGTTCTGTCCAGGCTGTTTGAGAGCAGAGAGGATATTGGAAAGCAGTCGGTAAAAAGAAAGATGGAAAATGAACTGAGAGCGGTCATTCCAAAAGAGCTTCCCGGAGATTTTAATCAGGCCCTCATAGAGCTGGGAGCCATTGTCTGCATTCCGTCTGGAAAGCCTCTCTGCAGCCAGTGTCCATGTTCGACGCTGTGCCTGGCAAGGCGCCGCCAGACGACAGGAGAAATTCCTGTAAAGGCAGGAAAAAAGGAGAGGCGCAGAGAGGAAAAAACAGTTTTTATCATAGAGTACGAGGATAAGGCTGCCATCAGAAAGAGAAGCGCCAAGGGGCTTTTGGCGTCCCTGTATGAATTTCCGAATCTGCCGGGGCATCTGAAGGAGGAGGAGATTCCGGACGCTCTTGCCATTGGCCGGGAGGACATTCTGGCGATTGAGCCTTTGCCTGAGGCGGTCCATATCTTTTCTCATGTAGAGTGGCATATGACAGGCTTTCGTGTTATGATAAAAAGAGAACTGCCGCATCAGTATCCCATGAAGCGGGTGGAAGAGATTTTTGAAACATATCCTTTGCCCAACGCATTTCAGGCGTATACGGCGCTTTTAAAGAGGAATACTAAGCACATACTGCCTTGACAGAGCGGGAATGGGCATATTTGCGGAGCAGACAGAGGAGCGTAGGACAGATGAAGAAAATGCTGTTTATTTTCAATCCCAGATCAGGAAGGGAGCGGCTTAGAACAAAGCTTCTTGATATTTTGGATTTATTCGTGAAGGCGGGCTATGAGGTGACGGTTCATGTAACTCAGAGCGCCGGCGATGCCCAAAAACAGGTGGAGAAGAAGGGCGGCGGCGTGGAGCTTCTGGTGTGCAGCGGCGGCGATGGAACGCTGAACGAGGTGGTTTCCGGAATGATGGCGTGGAGCAGGGAAAAGCGTCCTCAGCTAGGGTATATTCCAGCCGGCTCTACCAATGATTTTGCCGCCAGTCTGGATCTTCCCAAAAATATGCTGAGGGCCGCTGCAATAGCCGTTGCGGGCCGTCCTTTTGCCATTGATGTGGGAAAATTTGGAGACGGACGGTATTTCGTGTATGTGGCTGCATTCGGAGCCTTCACAGAGGTTTCTTACAAGACGCCGCAGGAGACGAAAAATGTGCTGGGGCATCAGGCCTATATGCTGGAGGCAGTCAAGAGGATCGCTGGACTGAAATCTTACCGTATGAAGTTTTTTTGGGACGATCAGGAGCTGGAAGAGGACTTTATTCTGGGAATGGTGACTAATACGATCAGCATCGGAGGATTTAAAGGGCTGGTACAGCCCAGAGTGGCTCTAAATGACGGAGAGTTTGAGGTTATGCTGGTGAGAAAGCCGAGGACTCCCAAGGATATTCAGAGCATTGTAAGCTGCCTGATTAATAAAGATGCGGAAAATGACTGCGTGTATATGTTCCGCACCTCCAATCTGAGAATGGAAAGTGAAGAAATCGTGGATTGGACGCTGGACGGAGAATATGGAGGCGGAGTAAAGGAAATCTGCATTGAAAATCTGAGGGAAGAGATTGTGGTGAAGAGGTAGGGGCAGGCAAGCTTTCTATGAGACTGGACTTCCGGCGTTGTCCGGGAGGGTTCATGTTAAATCTGAGCCGGGCAAGCTCGAAAACAGGAAGTTTTCTCGCTTATAGGCTTCGCCTGATGGCCAGAACCGGAGAGCCAGTCTTCCTGGCAGGCAAGCTTTCCGTGAGACTGGCTCTCCGGTTCTGCTGCCCGGCTCAGGTTTTTAAAAAGCTGCCCGGCTCAGGTTTTTAAAAATGTTGTTGAAATCTGTAGAAGATTAGTATATAATATAAAGTCGGTAAACTTTTTATAAAGCTTCTGATAGCGAAAGGACGTTAATTCGTGGAGAAAGAGAGAGACAATTTTTTAGAAAAATTAAAAAAACTTGTCGATCTGGCAAAAACGAAGCAGAATGCTCTGGACATTACAGAGATTAATGACTTTTTTGCCGCCGACAACCTGTCACCGGAAAATATGGAGCAGATTTACAACTATCTGGAACAGAATAATATTGATGTGATTCCGGAAGTGATCGACGAGACTGCACTCAATGATGATCTGCTGATGCTCGATGATGTGGACGACGACTTTATGAAAAACGGGGAAGAGGAGGAGATCGACCTGGATGCCATTGACCTTCTGGAGGGAATTGGCACAGAGGATCCGGTCCGCATGTACCTGAAGGAGATTGGTACAGTTCCGCTTCTCAGCGCTGAAGAAGAGCTGCGCCTTGCTAAGAGAAAGGCAGAGGGCGATGTGTCTGCAAAGGAACGCTTAATTGAGGCCAATTTAAGGCTTGTAGTAAGTATTGCGAAGCGCTATACCGGAAGAGGCATGAGCTTTCTGGATCTGGTTCAGGAGGGAAATCTGGGCCTGATTAAAGGAGTAGAAAAGTTTGACTACACAAAAGGATATAAGCTGAGTACATATGCGACCTGGTGGATCCGCCAGTCTGTGACGAGAGCACTTGCAGATCAGGCGAGAACAATCCGTGTACCGGTGCATATGGTAGAAACGATTAACAAGATGTCCAAGATGCAGAGGAAGCTGACTCTGGAGCTGGGTTATGAGCCGTCAGTGGCTGAACTTTCAGCAGCTCTTGATATGTCAGAGGATAAGGTGATGGAGATCATGCAGATCGCCAGAGAGCCTGCTTCCCTGGAGACGCCGATTGGCGAGGAGGACGATTCCAATTTAGGCGATTTCGTTGCAGACGGAAATGTAGTAACGCCTGAAGGAAACGTGGAGTCTGTGATGCTCAGAGAGCACATTGACGCTCTGCTTGGAGATCTGAAGGAGAGAGAGCGCCAGGTTATTGTACTGCGCTTTGGACTGGAGGACGGACATCCTAGGACTCTGGAAGAAGTAGGCAAGGAGTTCAACGTGACGAGAGAGCGTATCAGGCAGATTGAGGCTAAGGCGCTCAGAAAGCTCAGAAACCCTGTGAGAAGCAAGAGAATCAGGGACTTCCTGTAGTGGAGTCTGACTTGCAGCTTTCAAGGCTGTTTCATGGAAGTTTGAATATCACGTACCATAAAAACGACAACAGGGCCTCAGATATAAGAAGGCCGTTTAGTTAGATGAAAAAGTTAACATGGGCGAAAAAAGACTGCTGAAAGAAGTTTTGGCAGTCTTTTTATTTCGATAGAAATTACAGCACTATCGAAATAAAAGAGGCAGCAGGATGCGAAAAAACAGAGGAGATTCGAGGAGAGGCAGAAGATGAACGAAATTATAAATGAAATTCATAAAAATATAAATAAAAGCAATAACAACAGAAACTTTCAGAAGGAAATGGATCGGCTGATTGAAAAAAATCAGGGGAAGGGAATTATTCCTACATTGTTTCTTCACAGCTGTTGTGCTCCCTGCAGCAGCTATGTGCTGGAATATTTGTCTCAATATTTTAAGATTACAGTTTATTATTACAACCCGAATATTTATCCTCCTGAGGAGTATGAGGAGAGGACCATGGAAGTGGAACGCCTTATTCGAGAACTTCCGGCAAAATATCCGATTTCCTTTATTTCAGGGGAATACAGGCCTGAACTGTTCTATGAGGCCGTGAAAGGCCATGAGGGAGACAAGGAGGGCGGAGAAAGGTGCAGTATCTGTTTTTCCTTGCGTCTTGAGGAGGCGGCAAGACTGGCAAAGGAAGGAAACTTTGATTATTTCACTACGACACTCACTATCAGCCCTCTGAAAAATGCTGCAAGACTGAACCAAATTGGGGAAGAAATGGGAGAGAAATACGGGGTATCTTATCTGGACTCTGATTTTAAGAAGAAAAACGGATACAAACGCTCCACAGAACTGTCTAAAAAATATAATCTTTACCGACAGGACTACTGTGGATGTGTTTTTTCTATGCGGGAAAGGCAGACAAAAAAATAAAATTTTTCTCTTGACATCACAGTCTTACAGTGATAGAGTATTAACAACAGATAAATACACAGCGTTGAAGGAGAAAAGTAGCAGGCCTGAGCAGGTTCAGAGAGCTGCCGTTTGGTGCGAGGCAGTCCAGCTATCTTGTGAAGATCACCCCTGAGCTTTCGGCTAAACAGCTGGGAACAGATTTCCGGCTTAGTAGGTTTGAACGGCTGATAACCGTTATATTATCCCATATTGTTTGATATGTGGGCGGAGCGGCTGGTTTTGCCAGCAAGAAGAGTGGTACCGCAGAGGATTTTAACCTTTGTCTCTTTATGAGACAGAGGTTTTTTTATTTCAGAGGAAATCTCATCCTGTGAAATAAAAATGCTATGCAGGAATTAACTCTATTTTGCCAGGCGCTGCAGAGCCTGGCAGCCGGAATGCTTCGCAGAATAAAAAGGCTGTGTCTGAAAAGGATAACAGGAGGAAAGATTGAAAATGAAAGCATTAGAAAAGATCAGTGATTTTTTTGGAAAGTATATGGCGTTTATCGTGCTGGCAGTAGCAGCTCTGGCTCTGTTTGCACCTGATACCTGCCTGTGGGTGCAGACCTCATGGGTTAATTATCTTTTGATGGTTGTTATGTTCGGCATGGGATTGACCCTGAAGCTGGAGGACTTTAAGCTGGTATTCACGCGTCCGAAAGATATCATCGCAGGCTGTATGGCTCAGTTTACTATCATGCCTCTTCTGGCATGGCTGTTAGGAAAAGCTTTTCATCTGGATCCTGCGCTGATGGCTGGCGTAGTGCTTGTAGGTACATGTCCAGGAGGAACTTCCAGCAACGTAATCACCTATCTTTCTAAAGGAGATGTACCGTTGTCTGTAGGAATGACAAGTGTCAACACACTGCTGGCTCCGTTCCTCACACCGGCGATTACCTATTTACTCCTGCGCACAACGGTTACTGTTGATATGGTCAGCATGTTCATGTCTATTGTGCAGGTAGTTATCGTTCCGATTGCTCTGGGCTTTATTATCAATAAGATGTTCGGAAAGGCAACACAGAAGCTTGTAAAGGTTCTTCCAAGCGTTTCCGTAATCGCTATCTGTCTGATTGTAGCTGCTGTTGTATCTCACAATGCAGAAAAGATTATGTCTACAGGTGCTCTTGTGTTTGTAGTAGTAATTCTCCACAATCTGTTAGGCTACGCCTGCGGCCTGGGCCTGGGACGTGCTCTGGGACTGAGTGTTCCAAAGATGAAGGCTCTCTCTATTGAAATTGGTATGCAGAATTCTGGTTTGGCTACATCCTTAGCAGGAACTGCTTTCCCGACTCTGGCGATGGCTACAGTTCCGGGAGCTGTGTTCTCTGTATGGCATAATATTTCAGGAGCTGTGTTAGCAAACCTGTACAACCGCTGGGAGGAAAAACCAGCTAAAGAGAAGAAAGCAGGAAAGGCAGTCAGCCAGGCTGTTTAAAAAAAGAAGAGTTTTTTAAAAGTGAAGAAGAGAAGAATTTTCGGAGAATATAGAAAAAGCACGGCGGACTGGTTACAGGCCGCCGTACTTTTGTATATACTGTATCAGAGTATTCATATTTCTGGGAATTTCTAAACTGTTTTTTAAGATTTTCTTTTGACAGAGAGCGTCAAAAAGTGTCAGAACTGCCGGCTGTTCCAGGCAGGCGTCATGGAGAAGCTCTTTATTTGAAAAGACAGAGACTGGATCTCCCTGGTCCAGTACGCGCCCGTCTTTCAGAATGATAATTTCATCTGCCCAGGAAAAGGCGTAATTTACATCGTGGGTAGCCATCATAACTGTAATGCCTTCCGCTGTCATTTGACTGACCGCATGATTGACGAGAGATGTATGTTTCGGATCGAGAGCAGATGCAGGTTCGTCCATAATGACGATTTCCGGTTTCATAACCAGAATATCGGCAATAGAAACCTGTTTTTTCTGTCCTCCTGACAGAGCGTGAACTGGCTTGAAACGGTAAGGAGTGATTTCCAGCTGCTCCATTATTGCCTCTGTCTGTTTGGCAGACTCCTTTTGTTCAATCCCCAGATTGAGAAGGCCAAAAGAAATTTCCTGGTAAACGCTGGCAGAAAACAGCTGATTGTCAGGATCCTGGAATACAATGCCTACCTTCTGTCTCAGCTCCAGCAGAGCCTTTTTCGTATAGGACACAGGCTTTTCGTGAAAATACAGACATCCTGACGAGGGCCTGCGGATTCCGTTGCAGCACAAAAAGAAGGTGGATTTTCCAGAACCGTTAGGGCCCAGAAAGGCTGTTCTGCTTCCCTTCCTGATTTCCAGGGACAGGTCATTTAAGGAAAAACTCTGTCCGTCATCATAAGAAAAACATAGATGTTCCGCTTTTAAAATCACATCGCCTTGTTTCACAAGCTTCCTCCCTTCAGGCTGTCAGCCAGAGAACGAAGAGGGCTGACAGCTCATAAAAAATAATAAAGCAGATTTCACGTTTTCTGGGACGCTGTTCCTCTGACAGAACATTTAAAACTCCGTCATAGCAGCGAGACTCCATGGCATCGTAGAGTATACTGGAACGACTGACTGCCCGGATAAAAAGTGAAGATATCAGAGCGGAGAAAGAACGCAGAGAAGTTTTGAAGTCCTTATTTCCAAGGCGGGCTCTCTGGGATATGGAAATAGCACGAGCGCAGTCCAGAAGAATAAAAATAAAACGATAAATGAGTACCATAAGCTCGATTAAAAGAGCGGGAACATGGATCCGCTTTAGAAAGAGAATAAAATCTGTCATAGGTGTATGACAGGACAGCGCGTACAGGCAGGAAACGGACGCCATGGCGGTCAGGAATATCCGAAGGCCGTAGAGAACAGTTTCTGTACTGGCTGTCAGATACCATTGTCCCATTGAAATGGCAAACAGCTCCAGGGGTTCCCGGCAGATGGCGATCCCTAAGACCAGAGAATTCATTCCCAGAAAGACCAGGGGGACTCCAAGGAGCTTTAAATATTCAATAACTGGGATTTTACCCTTGTAAACAGTCAGGATCCCAGTTGTCATAAATACATAGACGGCCAGAGGGATGGAGCGGCTGCCCACACAGAGAAGCAGAGTGAACAGCGAAAAGAAAAATTTTTCTCCTGTATGTACAAAACGCAGCCGTGACTCATAGCTGAGTCTGTCAATGGTGGGCATAAGCCGCCTCCTTTTTTGCGTTTTTCTTATGACAGAGCGCCGCCGTCATTTTCTGTATCTTTCATCCATTTTTTGCGTTCTACAAAGCGTCCCATAATAAAGGCAATAATGCCCACACCAATACCGGTTTGAACGCAGAAGAGCATACTTTCTACTTCTCCGGGAAGCTCCCCGCCGAGAATGACCTCCAGGATAGGAGAGGCCCATGGCTCATAGTCTGGATCTGTAGTTTCGATCAATGTATTTCCGCGGTTATCCGCCCCGCCGAATTCAGCATCCTTCAGAACAAAAAGAGGGGCGAAAGAAATCAGCGCGGCCGTAACCAGAAGGATAATGACAAGCGCAGCATTGCTTTTTTTCTTTTCCATAATTAATATTCCTCCTTTAAAAAGCCGACAGCTTTAAGCTCTGGTCTGGCATAGGCTTCCAGTCCAATGATAACTACTACAGTAAGAATTCCCTCTACTACAGCCAGGGGCAGCTGCGTACCAGCAAAAATAATCATATTTTCCCGCAGAGCGGCAGAGAAGCTGGTGGCGGAATTGTGAGCTATGGCAAGCTGGAATGCAGTAACACAGTAGGTAATCAGATCGCCTAAGAATGCTGCCAGGAAAATCGAAATTTTTTTATTTACAGGCAGCCTTTTTAAAACTGAAAATAGGAAATAAGATACAAAAGGACCTGCGACTGCCATGGAAAAAGTGTTGGCTCCTAGGGTGGTAAGCCCGCCGTGAGCCAGCAGAACGGCCTGGAACAAGAGTACAATCAGTCCCAGAACAGACATGGCCGCAGGACCGAACAGGATAGCTCCCAGTCCAGTTCCTGTCATGTGGGAACAGCTTCCGCTGACAGATGGAATTTTAAGGGAGGAAATTACAAAGACAAAGGCTCCTGACATGGCGAGAAGAGTCAGCGCTCTTCTGTTTTCCTGCAGAACCCTCCGGATTGAGAAGAATCCGGCCAGAAGAAATGGAAGACAGATCAGTCCCCAGGCGATGCAGTAACCGGCTGGAAGTGCGCCTTCCATAATGTGCATCGCATTTGCCGTGAAGGAAACTCCAAGGCAGGCTGCCAGCGTCACAGACACGGCAATAATTTGTTTTTCGTGTTTTGTCATAATGACTCCTTTCATTCTTTGTGGGGCCCATCTCCACAATGCATCTGTCCCTGCTGTGAGATGAATTTACAGGGCAGACTGACGGCAGGGCATACACCGTCCTGTGTACCGTCCTTTCACGGGAGCGGCAGGCAGATTTTGCCGTGGCAGATCATTTCGCACTCTGTCAGGCGGGAATCTCGCAGGCGAGATCTTCTATTCTGGCGGGCAGTTCTTCTGACTCAAGCGTCCACATTTCCTCTCGCCTTCCCCAGTATCAGACTCAGTGGCATAAAAAGAGGAAACTCTTCTTTTACAGCGGCGTGACCGTGGAGGAATTTCACCTCGCTTCTCTATTCTTCTGCGGAATGAAAACGCAGACACCGCACCATATAGAATCGAAACTATTATAGGGAAAACAGGATAGAAAGTCAACCGAAAAGAAACATATGAATATCTGTAGAAATGTTAAAAAGATTGCAACTTTTTTTGTTTTGGAATATGATAGCGTCAGTGTACAAAGGGCAATACGGCATGTTGCTCCTTGTACACTGACGCTAGACAAGATCAAAACAGAAAAAATGCAGCGTTACTTGCGGAAAGGAGAATGACTTTATGTACAAGCTCTGTATTTTTGATTTAGACGGAACCTTATTGAACACGCTGACTGCTCTGACCTATGCGACGAACCTGACGCTTCGTACATTCGGATTGGGAGATATTACAATAGAGGATACAAAGCGTATGGTGGGAGATGGTTATAAAACTCAGATGGAGAGAGCTCTCAGCCATTTCGGACAGGAGAATATGAAGTATTATGACCAGTCTCTGACAGAATATATGAAGAATTTTTCTGCTAACTGTATGAGGGGAGTGGAGCCCTATGACGGAATCCCCCACCTTCTTTTATTTCTGAAGGAACAAGGGATCAAAGCAGCTGTATTTTCTAATAAACCTCATGATCAGGCAGTGGAAAATATTGAAACGGTTTTTGGCAAAGATATCTTTGATATGATTCTGGGACAGAAGGAGGGCCTTCCGAAAAAGCCGTCTCCGGAAGGCGCGCTCTTGATCTGCAGAGAGCTTCACGTAAAGCCGGAGGAGTGCCTGTATCTGGGAGATACAAATACAGACATGGAGACAGGCATTGCGGCCGGTATGGATACGGTAGGAGTTACCTGGGGCTTTCGGGACAGGAAGGAGCTGGCTTCCTTTCACCCAAGGTATCTGGCAGACCATCCGGCCCAGGTGGAGGAGATTCTGTCTCATGACTAGAAGAGGGATAAATCGGGCGGCGTGGGCCGCGGTATGGGCTGCCTCAATTCTTCTGTCTGGCTGTTCCCGCGCAGAGGTTCAGTCAGAGAACCCGGCAGACGATGGGACACTAAAAATAGTAACGACGGTGTTTCCCTATTATGATTTCACCAGGCAGATAGCAGGTTCCCTTCTGGATTCCGGTGAGGCAGAGCTTACTCTGATGGTTCCGGCGGGTATGGACAGCCATTCCTTTGAACCGACTCCGGCAGATCTGATCGAGCTTCAGAGCGCAGATATTATTATCTGCAACGGAGGAGCCATGGAGCATTGGTTTCAGCAGGTCTCCGATTCTCTGGACTTAGATGAGCAGCAGGTTATTACCATGATGGACTATGTGGACACTGTGGAGGAGGAGATTGTGGAGGGAATGGAAGCGGAAACTCACGATCACGCAGAGGATCATATCCACGAGGCAGGAGAAAATGAGGAGGAAGGTGGGCACTATGATGACGGACATCAGGAGGAAATCGAGTATGATGAGCATATCTGGACGTCACCTGTCAATGCCATGAAGCTTTCTGCTGTGATTGCTGACACTCTTTGTATGTCAGATCCTGACCATGAGAAAATTTATCGGGAAAATCTGTCTGCCTACGAAAGACAGCTTTCAGAACTTGACCAGACTTTCAGAGAAATTGTAGATCAGGCGGACGGAAGGCTGGTGGTGTTTGGAGATAAATTTCCTCTCCGGTATTTTTTTGACGAGTATGGTCTGGAGTATCGGGCAGCATTTACCGGCTGCAGCACGGATACGGAACCAAGTGCCAAGACTATTGCCTATCTGATTGATAAAGTACGGGAATTTCAGATACCAGCTGTCTACTATTTAGAACTTTCCAGCCACCGGGTGGCTGAAATCATAGGGGAGGAGACGGGGGCGCAGCCTCTTTTATTCCATTCCTGCCACAATGTGACCCGGCGGGAATTTGATTCAGGCGTCACCTATCTGGAACTGATGGAGCAGAACGCCGTAAATTTGAGAAAAGGATTAGATAAATGGGAATGTTATTAAAATGCGAGCACGCAGATTTTGGATATGAAAACCAGGACGCTGTGGTGGACGCAAATCTGGAGGTAAAGACAGGAGATTACATCTGTATTGTAGGAGAAAATGGTTCCGGAAAAAGTACCCTGATGAAGGGGATTTTAGGGCTTTTAAAACCTACATCCGGGAAAATTACGGTGTCTGATGAGCTGAAAAAGGCGGGGATTGGATACCTTCCACAGCAGACTGCAGCCCAGAAGGATTTTCCGGCTACAGTAAGAGAGGTGGTGCTTTCCGGCTGCCTTGGAAAGCGGGGAAACCGCCCCTTTTATTCCAAAAAGGAGAGAGAGCTGGCAGATTATAATATGCATCGTCTGGGAATTACAGATTTGAGAAAACAGTGCTACAGGGAGCTTTCAGGAGGCCAGCAGCAGAGAACTCTGATCGCCAGGGCGCTCTGCGCGACAGATAAGCTTTTAGTGTTGGACGAGCCGATTACAGGCCTTGATCCGTCTGCGATTCAGGATTTTTACCATATGATTAAGAAGCTGAACAGGGAGGAACAGGTGGCAGTTCTCATGGTATCCCACGATATTCAGAACATTGTCCACCAAGCGGACAAGATTCTCCACCTGAAAAGGGAGACACTGTTTTACGGTTCTGTATCAGATTATGTAAAAAGCCGAGTGGGAAAAGGATTTTTGGGAGGTGAGGAAGAATGAGCACAGTGATGGAAATGCTTTCGTATCCGTTTATGGTTCGGGCGCTGCTGGGCGGCATTCTTGTTTCCCTGTGCGCCTCCCTTCTGGGTGTCAGCCTTGTGTTAAAACGATATTCTATGATTGGAGACGGTCTTTCCCATGTGTCCTTCGGAGCGCTCTCTGTGGCTCTGGCTGCAGGCTGGTCGCCTCTCAAGGTATCGATTCCGGTGGTAGTGCTGGCTGCCTTTTTTCTGCTCCGTATTACGGAACGGGGACAGATTAAAAGCGATGCGGCTATCGCCATGATTTCTGCCAGTGCGCTGGCTGTCGGAATCATCGTCACCTCCATGACCACAGGAATGACGACAGATGTAAGCAGCTATATGTTTGGAAGTATTCTGGCCATGAGCCGGGAAGATGTGGAATTTTCTGCTGCGCTCTCTGCAGTGGTTCTGTTTTTATTTTTATTTTGCTACAATAAGGTATTTGCAGTGACCTTTGATGAAAATTTTGCCAAAGCTACTGGCGTGCGGGTAGGCTTTTATAATGTCCTGATAGCCGTCCTGACGGCTGTGACCATTGTGCTGGGAATGCGAATGATGGGAGCTATGCTGATTTCGAGCCTGATTATTTTTCCGGCCTTAACTTCCATGCGGATATTTAAGAGCTTTCATGGAGTTGTGGTATCATCGGGTATCCTTTCCATTATCTGCTTTTTCATTGGAATGGTGATTTCCTATATCTATTCTACGCCTGCGGGAGCCAGCGTAGTGGTGGTGAATTTGGGATTTTTCCTGCTGTTTTCACTGATTCAGACAGTTGAAAGAATTATTAAAAAATAATAAATAAATGAAATTAAATCAAAAAATCAAGTAATTATTTAGACAAAAGAATAAATATTTGCCCACGAAATTTTGGCAGTTTTTCAGATTTTGTTCTGAGCCAAATAGGCGTATAATAGGGGGCAATTAAGGGGAGAAGGCGGAAAAAGCATATCATGTGTTTTTCTGCCTTTTTCATGACATAGGAAAATTCGTCCTATGTCATAAAAAACGCTCCGCTTAGGAAGCGCACTCGCGCGAAGAAGAAACATGCCGCAGGCGGCTGTGATCGGCGCGGGAATGTGCCTGAGTACATTTTTTATTTGAAAAGGAGGGATTAAAACGGAAGCTCTTTCAAATGCCCTGATAGAGGAACTTAACTGCAGGGTGGCCTTCACGATTCCGTTGTTTGGCGGCATACCGATTTATGATTCGGTAGCAGTGACCTGGGTAATCATGGCGGCGCTAGTTCTCTTATCAAAGATCCTGGTGAGAAATCTCAGGGTAGAGGATCCTGGAAAGGCCCAGCTGTTTCTGGAAAGCTCCATTGGGTTTCTCAGAGACTTTTTCCTGGATTTAGTGGGGGAGGAGGGAAAAAATTATATTCCTTATCTGATTTCTACAGCTGTTTTTATCGGTGCAGCGAATCTCATAGGAATAGTCGGATTTGTACCTCCGACAAAGGATCTGAACATGACGGCAGCCTTGGCTGTGATAAGCATTGCAGTAATTGAATATGCTGGATTTCACAAAAAAGGAGCCAGGGGATTTTTAAAAAGTTTTGCTGAGCCTGTGGCGGTGATTCTGCCAATCAATATTTTGGAGATTTTTATCAGACCAATATCCCTCTGCATGCGTTTGTTTGGAAATGTGCTGGGTTCATTTGTAGTGATGGAACTTATTAAGCTGGTTGTACCTGTAATCATTCCAATTCCATTTAGTTTTTACTTTGACATATTTGATGGGGTGATTCAGGCGTATGTATTCGTGTTCCTGACGGCTCTGTTCATTAAAGAGCAGCTGGATTAGGGAAAAATTAAAATTATATTATCAGAAGAGGAGAAAAAATTATGACAACATTAATCGCGATTGGAGCAGCTGTTGCAGTTCTTACAGGTATTGGAGCAGGAATTGGAATCGGAATTGCCACATCAAAAGCAGTGGAAGCCATTGCAAGGCAGCCGGAAGCAGAAAGTAAAATTAGTAAAGCACTTTTGCTGGGCTGCGCCCTGGCAGAGGCAACTGCGATTTACGGCTTTGTTATTGCACTTGTTATTATTCTGTTCCTGAAGTAATTATGAAAGGCAGGTGAAATAAGGTGCTGCAATTTAATATGAGCTTGGTTTATAACATTATAAACCTGATTGTTCTCTGTCTGCTTTTAAAGCACTTTCTCATAAAACCTGTTTTGGGAATCATGGATAAAAGGCAGGCCTTCATAGAGGCAGGATTGGCGGAGGCAAAAAATGCCAGGGAAGAGGCAGATGTTCTGAAAGAACAATACGAAGCCGCCTTGAAGGATGCCAGAGCCCAGTCAGGCCGTATTCTGGAAAATGCCAGAATAAGAGCTGGCGAAGAATACAGCCGTATTCTGGAAGAGGCGGATATGAAAGCTGCAGAAAGCCTTAAATGCGGCAGGGAACAGCTGGAGGCTGAACAGAAAAAGGCCATGGAGCAGCTGAAGTCAAGAATTGCCGAGACAGCTCTCTGTGCAGCCGAGAAAGCGGCTGGAAGCGGAAGAGGGGAACTGGCAGATTTGGCAGCCTATGATCGTTTTATAGAGGAAGCAGGTGAAAGCCATGGCGGGAACATTCGATAACTATGCAAGAGCTCTCTGGGAACTTCATGTGCCGGAAAATCGCGTTTCGGAAGCGGCAGAACTCTTGAAGGATAATCCTGTTCTTTGGGAAGCATTGAAAAATCCTGTCATATGTTTGAAGGAGAAAGAACGGATCATTGATCGAATCTTTCCGGAGGAGATGCGGGGATTTTTAAAGACAGTCTGCAGCCATGGAAGAGCGTCCTCTTTGATGGAGATTTTAGCCGCGTATGACAAATATAAGAAGGAAGGCAGAGGAATCCTGAAAGCAGTGATTACCTGCGTAACGCCTCCTGAAGAGAAACAGCGATGTCAGATTGAAAGTTTTCTTAAAAAGAAATTCGGAAAAATGGCAGTAGAGTTCGAAATCCGTATAGATCCTGCCCTTTTAGGTGGATTTATCCTGGAAGCGGAAGGCGTAGAGTATGACAGAAGCCTCAGAGGTTTTTACAGGCGGTTAAGAGAATATTTATGCGGAGGTGAAAGCGCGTGAGTTCGATCAGTTCAGAGGATATTATTTCGATTCTGAAGGAAGAGATTAAAAATTACGATGACAGATGCAGGGGGGAAGAGACAGGAACCGTCATTTCCGTGGGAGATGGAATCGCCAGAATTTATGGCATGGATCAGGCGATGTATGGAGAAATCCTTCTGTTTGAAAATGGATTGAAGGGAATGGTCCAGGATATCAAAGAGGACAGCATCGGCTGTATTTTGTTTGGAAAGGATACAGGAATCAGCGAAGGAAGCCGTGTGTACAGGACGAAGAGAAAAGCAGGAATCCCAGTGGGAGAGGCGTTTATGGGGCGCGTAGTGGATGCCCTGGGAGCGCCGATTGATGGAAAGGGAGAAATAAAGGCAGAGGATTATCGTCCGGTGGAACAGGAAGCTCCTGGAATTGTGGAAAGAAAATCAGTAGACAGACCGCTTGAGACAGGGATTCTTTCGATTGATTCCATGTTTCCCATTGGACGGGGACAGAGAGAACTGATTATTGGAGACAGGCAGACAGGAAAAACTTCTATTGCTGTAGATACAATTTTAAACCAGAAGGGAAAAGATGTAATCTGTATTTATGTGGCGATTGGCCAGAAGGCATCTACTGTAGCTAAGCTGGTATCCACCCTTGCAGAACATGGGGCAATGGAGTATTCCATTGTTATGGCGGCTTCAGCCAGTGACTGTGCGCCCCTTCAGTATATTGCTCCCTACTCTGGAACAGCTCTGGCAGAGTATTTTATGTACAGAGGAAAGGATGTATTAATTGTCTACGATGATTTAAGCAAGCATGCGGTAGCTTACCGGGCGCTGTCCCTGCTTTTGGAGCGTTCGCCAGGACGTGAAGCCTATCCGGGAGATGTATTTTATCTTCATTCCAGGCTGCTGGAGCGATCCAGCCGTTTAAGCGATACTCTGGGAGGCGGTTCTATTACCGCGCTTCCGATTATCGAGACGCAGGCTGGAGATGTATCAGCCTATATTCCTACAAATGTAATTTCCATTACAGACGGACAAATTTTCCTTGAGACAGACTTATTTTTTGCAGGTCAGCGCCCAGCTGTTAACGTAGGGCTTTCTGTGTCCCGTGTAGGAGGCGCTGCACAGACAAAGGCTATGAAAAAAGCATCGGGAAGCATTAGAATCGATCTGGCTCAGTACCGGGAAATGGAAGTATTCACTCAGTTCAGCTCTGATCTGGACGCCTCCACAAAACAGCAGCTTCAATATGGAAAAACATTGATGGAACTATTGAAACAGCCGTTAGGCAGTCCTTTAAGTCTTCATGAGCAGGTGATTACACTCTGCGCTGCCAGACATCAGGTGTTTATGGGGATGGATGTGAAAAAGGTCCGGGCGTTCCAGAGAGAGCTTTTAAATTATTTTGACGGAAGTTTCCCTAAGATTGGAGAGGAGATTGAAAAGACGGGTGAGCTTTCGGATGAAATGGAAAAGCAGATCTCTGAGACTGCAAACCAGTACAGAGCGGATCAGACTGTTTAGCAGCAGAGAAAGGCGGGTGATTAAATGGCCGGCACAAAGGAAATTCAGACAAGGATGAAGAGCATCCAGGATACAATGAAGATTACGAATGCCATGTATATGATTTCCTCTTCTAAAATGAAACGGGCCAAGAAGATTCTGGCTGATACGGAACCTTATTTTTTCGAGGTTCATACGGCTCTGGAGAGAATTTTGCGCCACTTGCCGGAGGAGGAGAGGGAGAGCCGTTATCTGGACAGCCGGCCGGAGATAAAGCCGGAAGACAGAAAGCGGGCGTTGATAGTAGTTACAGCGGACAAGGGACTAAACGGCTCGTATAATCACAATATTATTAAAATGGCAGAAGACGAGCTGAAAAAGCCTGGCCACACAAAGCTCTATGTGCTGGGGGTTGTAGGACGCCAGTATTTTTCCAAAAAGGATGCAGATATGGATGGAAGCTTTCGGTACACAGTTCAGAAACCAACCATGCACAGGGCGAGGATGATTACGGAAACAGTAGCAGGGGGATTTCTGGACGGAATGTTTGACGAAGTGTCGATTCTTTATACTCAGATGGTAAATGCCATAAAGGAGGAACCTGTGCTTGAGACGCTTCTGCCATTAAAACATCCATTTCAGAAGCGGATCTCTCTTCCTGTAGATGTACATCGGGAAGAAATACGTCTGTTTCCTTCCGCAGGAGAGGTAATGGATAACATTGTGCCGAGCTATATAGTAGGAGTCATTTACGGCGCTCTTGTGGAATCCTATGCCAGTGAGCACAATGCCAGAATGATGGCAATGCAGGCTTCCACAGATAACGCAAAAGCGATGTTGAAGGAACTTTCTATTCAGTATAACAGAGCGAGACAGGCGGCGATTACTCAGGAAATTACAGAAGTAATTGGAGGAGCCGGGGCTCAGAAAAAGAAGCGTTAGAGGAGACGGTGTATGAACAAAGGCAGAATTATACAGGTTATGGGACCTGTTGTAGATGTTTTATTTGAAAATGGGGATCTTCCCCACATAGAAGATGCCCTGAGGGTAAAAAATGGAGAAAAAACCTGTGTGATGGAGGTTTCCCAGCATCTGGGGAACAGAACCGTACGGTGCATTATGATGTCCGCCAGCGAAGGACTCTGCCGCGGCATGGAGGTGGAGGCTTCAGGAAAGGGAATACAGGTTCCTGTAGGAGATAAAACTTTGGGACGCCTGTTTAATGTTCTGGGAGAAACTCTGGACGGAGGCAGTTCTCTGGAAGAAGAGGAACACTGGGTAATCCACAGAGATCCTCCTTCCTTTTCAGAGCAGAAGCCGGTAGTAGAGATTCTGGAGACAGGAATCAAAGTGATTGACCTTTTGGCTCCTTACGCTAAAGGAGGAAAAATCGGTCTGTTTGGAGGAGCGGGAGTTGGCAAAACGGTGCTCATTCAGGAGCTGATTCAGAATATTGCCACAGAACATGGGGGATATTCCATTTTTACTGGAGTCGGAGAACGATCTAGGGAAGGAAACGATTTGTGGACAGAAATGAAAGAATCAGGAGTTCTCTCGAAAACAGCCCTGGTATTTGGGCAGATGAATGAGCCGCCGGGAGCACGAATGCGTGTGGCTGAGACAGGTCTTACCATGGCAGAATATTTTCGGGACAGGGAGCGTCAGGATGTACTTCTGTTTATTGATAATATTTTCCGCTTTGTGCAGGCAGGATCTGAGGTATCGGCTCTTCTGGGGAGAATGCCGTCGGCTGTAGGCTATCAGCCAACGCTGGCGACAGAGATGGGAAAACTTCAGGAGAGAATTGCCTCCACAAAGGAAGGAAGCATTACCTCCGTTCAGGCGGTATATGTGCCGGCTGATGACTTGACTGATCCAGCCCCGGCAACAACATTTGCTCATCTGGATGCGACTACAGTACTTTCCAGAAAAATTGTAGAGCAGGGAATTTATCCGGCTGTAGATCCACTGGAGTCTACATCCAGGATTCTGGAAGCTGACATTGTGGGTGAAGAGCACTATGAAACGGCAAGACGCGTCCAGGAGATACTGCAAAAGTACAGAGAACTTCAGGATATTATTGCCATCTTGGGAATGGAAGAACTTTCAGAGGAAGACAAGAATATCGTATTCAGGGCCAGGAAGGTTCAGAAGTTTCTGTCACAACCCTTTCATGTGGCTGAAAACTTTACAGGAATTCCAGGAAAGTATGTGCCGCTGAAAGAGACAATTCGTGGGTTTAAGATGATTTTGGACGGAAAAATGGATGCCTATCCGGAAAATTCATTTTTCAATGTAGGAACCATTGACGAAGTAATCGCAAAGACAGAGGAGGGGAAAACAGAGCAGTAACCAGGAACCTGTTTTGAGGAGGAGCTTTATGGATTCAGAAAAGAGTTTTGGTCTTGAAATTTATTCCAGCAGTGAACGGTTTTTTCAGGGAAGGGCCAGGTTAATTACCCTTCCCTCTACAGACGGAGGACATACCTTTCTGCCGCATCATGAAAACACCGTTATCGCTCTGGTTCCTGGAATTACCAGATTTATTCCAGCAGAGGCTCCGCAGAAATACGATGGAGACAGAGAAAAGCAGGAAGAAAGAGTGATTGCTACAGGGGCAGGATTTGCGGAAATGGTGAATAACAGGATGAAGGTATTCGTCCATTCGGCAGAGAGACCAGAGGATATCGATGTTAACCGGGCCCGGGAGGCAAAGGAACGAGCGGAGGAACAGCTGCGCCAGGAACAGTCTCTTAGGGAATACTACAGAAACCAGAGGGAACTGGCCAGAGCCATGTCGCGTCTAAGCGCAGCAGGAATGAAAAATAAAACACAATAAAAAACAGCAGAAATAAAAATAAACAGGAAAATATAGAAAAAAATACAGAAAACGGGCGCATAGAGAGCGCGGATACCGCTTTCTGTATTTTTTTGCTGAAATTTATACAGAAATAGTGCATAAATCTTTCTTCAAACGGTTGTCTGCCCAGACAGTTGATGATAAAATAAAAGTCAGAAATAGAAAAGGGGAAGCAGTTATGAAGAAGAGATATTATAGTTATTTTATGAAAATTATCCTTGTATTCATGATTTTTGGATTTGTGCTTACTTCTTTGCTTGATTTTAACAGAGCAATGCAGGCTAGGGAATATCAATTAGAGCTGGACGCTATGGTGCGTGTTGCAAGTCAGGGAAGCCTTGTGCTGGAGACAAAGCTGAGCGGATACTTAAAAAAGCTGAGTGCGATGGCGGAGTTTTTTCAGGAGGGAGAACTTCACACAGAAAAGAATATGGAGATCCTGAGAAATATTTCAAACGAAATGCAGCAGGATTTTCAGAGATTTGCTCTGGCAGATCTGGAAGGAAACTCCTGGGTGACAAATGGATCACGGCTGGACGTATCAGAACAGCCCTATTTTAAAAATGCCCTTGAAAAAAAGTATACGATAACAGATAACAAACATTCCCAGGTGATAGAAAATAATCATATTTTTATCATTTCAGTACCGATTTTAGATGGAAAAGATCAGGTGAGGGGAGTTCTCTACGGGGTAGTAGAGGTGGATAAATTTCAGCTTCACCAGGATATGGATGGTGAGGAGCAGAAATACCGCGTTGTTGATCGGAACGGGGATTACATTCTTCGAGGAAATCCAGATTTTTTTCATTTTGACAGCAACAACCTGTTTGAGAATATCAGCAATATCAACATGAGCCAGAGCATAGATCAGGTGAAGGCGAGGATACAGAAGGGAGAAGCGTTTCTTGATGAATTCAGCAGAGATGGAATCAACTATGTGATTTATTTTTCTCCTCTTAAAATTAATGACTGGTATTCTATTACCGTAATGAAGCAGTCTCAGATTCTTGATTATATAAGAAAGATGTCTGGAAAAGATATCTACATCATAATGGCAAAAGTAATGGCAGCCGTAGCTCTGCTTTGCGGTACTATTATTCTTTTCCTGATGAAAGAAAAAAAGGACGCGCTTTCTATGTACCATCAGATGAAGGTAAATGATGAGATGCTTCGGGCTGCAATTGGAAAAAGCGACGCTCTGATTCTTATTTATGATCTGAAAACAAGACAGCTCCGGTGTCTGAATCCGGAATGTGTGGAGGAATTATCTCTGCCGGAGATAATTGAGAATGCTCCGGAGCAGATTCTGCAGTTTCTGCCAGAAGGTGAAAATTCTAAAAGGCAGATTCAGGATCTGTTCGCCAGCCTGGAGGAGATCCGGGGTACGCAGGTATTTCAGCCGGTTTTTGAAGACGGGGAGAAGCGATATCACTATCAGATCCGTATCAGCGCTTTGCTGGATGACGAGAATAAGGTATTTCAATGTGTGGGACTGGCTGAAAATATCACAGAACAGCTGGTGATGAGACAGGAAATAGAAATTTTCCGGCAGAAGGCAGGAACAGATTACCTGACAGGTTTGTATAACAGAGGAAAGGGAACAGAACTAATTACAGAGCTTCTTAATAACATGGATCCTGAGACAGAAAGCCATGCGTTTATTATATTAGACTTAGATAATTTTAAAGGGCTGAACGATACGCTGGGACATCAGACAGGAGATGCGGCACTTCAGGATGTGGCATCTATTCTGCAGCGGCACTTCAGAAATTATGATATCATCTGCCGGCTGGCTGGAGATGAGTTTGTGGTGTTAATTAACAACATTCCAGAAGAAATCGTACAGAAAAATCTGGAAATTTTGCTGAAAAAGCTGAATCTTTCATATGGACAGGAAAAAACAGTTCAGATTTCAGCTTCCATTGGAGTAGCTATGGCAGCCAGAGATGGAAGAGATTTTCAGACTCTGTACCAAAAAGCAGATGAGGCTTTATACGAGGCGAAAAAGAGCGGAAAACAGACAGCGGTAATTTACGGTAAAAAATAGCAGGAGACGATAAAGACAATGAAAAAACAGACACAGGAGAAAGGAAGGTGCAGTTTAAAGGATCCAGTTGTTACATATTCTTCTGAATTACTCTATCACGCATTGGTAAGGAGTACAGATGATTTTATCTATGTTTGTGATATGAAAACAGGAGTGTTCCACTATTCCCCTCAGCAGGTGGCAGAGTTTGAACTGCCAGGGGAAATAGTGGAAAATCCTTTGCCTTTCTGGAAAGAGCTGATTCACCCAGATGATTGGGAACGATTTAAAAAAGTGAATATGGAACTAGGAAAATGTGAAAAAGACAGCCATCTGATTGAATTCAGGGCGAGAAACAGGAGAGGGGAATATATCTGGCTCAGATGCCGGGGACAGCTTATGAGAGATCCAGAGGGAGCTCCTGCTCTTTTTGCAGGAATTATGACTCCTCTGGGACGTCAGAACAAGGTGGATCCCCTGACTCAGCTTTTAAACCGCAGTCAGTTTGTTAACGATTTGAACCGCATGATGAAGGAAGACATGGTAGAACAGATGGCGGTAATGGTGCTGGATGTGGACAGTTTCCGCCGGATTAATGAAGTGTTCGACAGAAAATTTGGAGATCAGATGTTAAAAGATCTGGGAAGGATTATTCTTGGAATCCTGCCTGGAAATGCCGCCTTATATCGTATGGAAAAAGATAAAATGGGTGTGATTCTTGAAAATGGTTCTGCAGAGGAATGTATGGAATTGTACAGAGCTATCCAAAAGACTCTGAAAAATCTGAGGGAGTGGCGCCAGAATAAGGTGACAGTAGGAATTTCAGGCGGCTGCGCCATGTATCCCGCAGACGGGGTGACTGTAGATGAACTGTGCCGTTATGCAGATTACGCACTCCAGTATGCGAAATCTCATGGCAAGAACCGCCTGGAAATATTTTCTAAGCAGATTTTAGAAGGGAAAAAGCGTTCGTTATCACTTCTGTACAGCCTGCAGAAGGCTGTCATACAGGATTATGAAGGTTTCAGCCTTTATTATCAGCCTCAGGTAGATGCCAGAACCTGCCGGATCACAGGTGTGGAAGCGCTTCTCCGCTGGAAAGATGAGACCGGACATCCTGTCTCATCGGCAGAGTTTATCCCTGTTATGGAAGAAAATGGAATGATTATTCCAGTGGGAATGTGGGTGATGCGGACTGCTTTGGAGGCTGGACGTCTCTGGGTTAAAGAAGATCCGTTGTTTACTGTAAGCGTCAATGTATCTGCCTTACAGATTTTGGAAGAAGATTTTACAGCTGTTTTGAAGCAGACTGTGGAAGAAAAAGAATTTCCATACCAAAATTTGATTATCGAGTTGACAGAGAGCTGCATGGCGAAAAATCTCTGTATGTTTGAGGAGCGTTTTGAGGAACTGAGGGCGCTCGGAATCAGGGTGGCTATGGACGATTTTGGAACCGGCTATTCTTCTTTGGAGCTTTTGAAGACAGCTCCTGTAGATATTGTAAAGATTGACAGAGGGTTCGTCAGAAATATTTTAAACAGTACCTTTGACGCGGCATTTATCTCATTTGTGGTGGCTATCTGTCATGATGCGGGAATTAAAGTATGCCTGGAAGGGGTGGAGACAGCTGTAGAGTATGAATTTTTGAAAGAAAGGGATCTGGACAGCTTTCAGGGATACTATTTTGGACGGCCAGTGCCGGAGAATGAGATTGTTTTGCAGAAACTGGTCTAAAAACGGACAGAGCTGGCGGGCAGATTGACTTTAGGGACATTTTGTGTCAAAATAATAACGCAGCTTCAGCCGGGATTGTCCGGCAGCCGCATCAGAAACTGCAGTAAAATTTCAGAAAAGAAGGTAGATAGACATGACAAAGATTGATATTATTTCTGGATTCCTGGGCGCAGGAAAGACCACATTTATTAAACGCCTGATTGGGGAAGCGATTTCTGGCGAAAAGGTAGTTCTGATTGAGAATGAATTTGGCGAGATTGGGATTGACGGAGGATTTTTAAAGGATGCAGGCATCGAGATTCGGGAGATGAATTCAGGATGTATCTGTTGTTCTCTGGTAGGTGACTTTGGAAAATCTCTGTCTGAGGTTCTCACAAAGTATGCTCCGGATCGCGTGATCATTGAGCCTTCAGGCGTGGGCAAGCTTTCTGATGTGATGAAGGCAGTCAGAGATGTAGCTTCTGAGATTGAAGTAGAGTTAAACAGCGCCGTTACTGTGGCAGACGCAGGAAAGGTGCGTATGTATATGAAGAATTTCGGCGAGTTTTTCAACAACCAGATTGAAAATGCAGGGACTATTGTTCTTAGCCGAACGGATATTGCAGATCCTAAAAAGGTGCAGAAGGCAGTGGAGATGATCCGTGAAAAGAATCAGCGCGCAGTGATTGTGACTACTCCAATCAGCCAGCTGTCAGGTTCTCAGCTGCTTGAGATTATTGAGAAAAAGGATGATATGATGGAGGATCTGCTGAAAGAGGCGAGGGATCACGCCCATGATCATGGCCATCACGATCACCATCATGAGCACGGCGAAGAGTGTGGCTGCGGCCATGACCATCACGACCATGCTCACCACGATCACGATCATCACCATGAGCACGGCGAAGAGTGTGGCTGCGGCCATGACCATCACGACCATGCTCACCACGATCACGATCATCACCATGAGCATGGTGAAGGCTGTACTTGTGGCTGCCACGACCATCATCACCACCATGCAGATGAGGTTTTTGCAAGCTGGGGACGTGAGAATGTGACAGGAGTGGGAAGAGAGAAACTGGAAGAAATTCTGGATGAGCTGGCATATGGCACGAAATACGGAGAGGTTTTGAGAGCTAAGGGTATGATACCAGCTCCAGACGGAACATGGCTTCATTTTGACCTGGTTCCGGAGCAGGTGGAAATTAGAGAGGGATCTGCCGACTATACTGGAAAGGTGTGCGTAATCGGAGCTGATTTAGATGAGAAAGCTCTGGAAGAGGCTTTCAGCGCCAGATAGCAGACAGGAGGAATAACAGATGCAGGAAGAACGTATGCCGCTGTTTTTAATTAACGGCTTTCTGGAGGCTGGAAAAACAGAGTTTATCAAGTTTACCATGGAGCAGGAGTATTTTAAAACAGAGGGAAAAACCCTTCTCATTGTCTGCGAGGAAGGCGAGGAGGAGTACGAGGAAGAATTTTTAAAGGAGAACAGGACAGAGGCTGTCTATGTAGATGATTTGTCAGAGCTGACGCCAGAGTACCTGTCAGATCTGGAGCTTCTCCATAATCCGGAGCGGGTTATTATGGAGTGGAACGGTATGTGGAATCTGGAAGAACTGAAGCTTCCGGCAGACTGGGATCTGTACCAGCAGATCACAATAGTTGACGGTTCTACCTTTGATCTATACCTGAATAACATGAAGCCGCTGATAGGCGTTATGGTGAGAAATTCAGAGATGATTATTATGAACCGCTGTGACGAAGCAGAGGATCTGGATTCTTACAGAAGAATTTTAAAAGGCATGAATCCACAGGTGGACATTATCTTTGAGGACGAGGAAGGGCAGATTGAGGAAGTGACAGAAGCAGACCTGCCTTATGATGTTAATGCAGAGGTGATTGAAGTTTCCCCGGAGGCCTATGGAATCTGGTATATTGATATGCTGGACAAGCCGGATCGCTACAGAGGAAAGACTGTGGAGTTTACAGCTATGGTCTTAAAGACACCGGATTTTCCGAAGAATTACTTTGTGCCGGGACGTATGGCCATGACATGCTGTGAGGCAGATATGACCTTCTTAGGTTTTATGTGCAAGGCTAAAAATGCCCGGCTTTTAGAGACAAAGCAATGGGTAAAGGTAAAGGCCCGCGTAGAATATGAGTATAGTCCAGAGTACGAGGGAGACGGCCCTATGCTTTACGCCGATTATGTAGAGCAGACGGAGCCTATCCAGGAGATTGTACAGTTTTAAACTTGAGATTTGGTGAAGGACACTTTTAGATAGCAAAAAAGGAGCGCTGCCTGTCATCTGGCATGGATGACAGGCAGCGCTCCTTTCTTATGACATAGGAAACTGCGTCCTAATGAAAGTTTCTTTTAGCCCATAGGCGGGACAGGAGTCGGCCTGGAGCGGTCGAATACCTCTTCTACATTAAACAGATCATCTAAATGCGTTTTTGTAGGATTAGATTCCGGCAGATCATAGTACATCCGGTAGCCGTCCAGATTCCGGCGGCCCTGGCGCATGTGATCGGTACCGATCTGCACATAATACTGGGAAGAATCTACATTACAGAAATAGCGGAATCCCTTAGATTTCAAATATTGGAATCGCTCATTGTCATCCTTATATGGACGCCAGTCACTGATATCACTGCCGAAGGGGAAGAGGATAATATCGGTGCCTCCGATGAGAGGTGCTACCTCTGTATCCCACTTATTCGTATCTGTGACAAAATCTTCCATGGAAATAGCCCCCATATCACGATGCCCCCAACTGTGGCTGGCCAGTTCGTAGCCATCATCCTTCAGAGCCTGAGCAACTTTAGCAGCCTGTGCTTTCTCCTCCTCATAGTTGAAATCAGGATGTTCGGCCTGATACTCCGCTGTGCCATAGGAGGCGGCGGTACGGTATCCAAGAATTCCATTGTAGCCGGTGAAGGCTAAAACTGCCTTAGCTCCGCGGTAGGAAAAGTCAGGGTGTTCCTCAATAAACTCATCTAAGAGAGGAACCAGATCGTAAGCGCCTACAGAGATGCTGCCATCGTCCATCTTCATTTCGCAGACAGGCTTTCCGTCTTCCCCTACAACAATGCGTGATGCAAAGCCGTCGCCGTCCATATATTCATAGTAGCACACATCATCCTGGGACATGACAAAGGCCTGTTTTCCAGGCGGAAGCATAATATCCCCTGCTTTAAATACTGGATTTCCATTTTCGTCTGTGGTTTCATAGGCAATGTCATGAAGCCGTACAAGGACGAAACCACGGTCATACATAGACTGGAGAATCTTCTCAAATTCATCCTTCGTGGTCATCATCTGGTTGTATCCGTTCTGCTTCCTGTCTCCGTCGAAAGCTTTGGAAGTGTCCATGATCAGAGAGTGGAAGAAAACATGAGTTACCTTAGAGGGATCAACCCGTACCAGAGTGGATTTGATTTCTTCATATTCAGCGGCAGCGGCAGCGGCTTCCTTCGTATCCTTAAACTTCTCGTTTCCTGTAAGGAGAGCGATTGCTCCGTCATAGTCGTAGCCTGCAGCCAGACGCTTCGCCTCGTCCAGCAGATTCTGGAGCTCCTGCTCCTCTGTAAGAGGCTCCGTCTCCTCTGGCGTCTCGGAGGCCTGTCCTCCAGGCGCGTTGGAGGGAGAAGCGGGAAGAAGGGTAGGAAGGCCGCCATTGTTCTTAAAGAAGAAAATACCGCCGGCTAACAGAATGAGAGCCAGTACGGCTCCCGATAAAATAAGGGGAAGGTTATTCCGGGTGCGCCCCCTGCGCCGCCGGCTCCAGCCCCGTCTTCGTGAATACTGGTTCATAGTCATACTCCTTTAGATGTTCCGAAAACAGCTGTGAGATTACAGTACAGTTTCAGCCGTATATGGAACATTGTTTTTTATCTTATTATAACATATTTGAAAGAAACGTGCCATTAAGGTTTATTACGAATTTTAAAAGTTTTTGTGATGCTGCGAGAAACAGGCAAAACAGGGAATAAAGAGGGAGGTTCGTTTCATATGCTTGTGAAAGAAGATAAGATGTTCGTTTGGGGGATATGTATGAAACGAATCCTGGCTTTTCTGACTGCAGTGGTTCTGACAGCAGTGATTCCGGCACAGGAGATTTATGCCCATAGTCCGGGAATTGCGGTGGAGGTTGCAGCGGCGGCAGAATCAAACGCAGGGGATGGCCCTGTTATCCAGGCGCCAAGCGCTATTTTGATGGAGGCTTCTACCGGAACTGTGATTTACGAGAAAAATGCAGATGAGGCGAGAAATCCTGCCAGCGTGACGAAGATTATGACGCTTCTCCTGACATTTGACGCTCTGAAAGCGGGAAAAATTAAGCTGACGGATCAGGTGGTGACAAGCGCCCACGCTAAATCTATGGGAGGTTCCCAGGTATTCTTGGAGGAGGGAGAGGTTCAGACCGTAGAGACATTGATTAAGTGTATTGTCATCGCTTCGGGAAACGATGCTTCTGTGGCTATGGCAGAGCATATTGCAGGGGACGAGGCCTCTTTTGTCAAAATGATGAATGAGAGAGCCAGGGGACTTGGCATGGAGCACGCGAATTTTGAGGACTGCTGTGGTCTGACCGATTCTTCCACTCACGCCATGTCAGCCAGGGACATTGCTCTGATGAGCCGGGAACTGATCACAAAATATCCGGAGATTTTCCAGTATTCTACTATCTGGATGGAAAATATTACCCACATTACCAAGCAGGGCACGAAGGAATTCGGCCTGTCTAATACGAATAAGCTTTTAAAGATGGCCACAAGCTTTGAGACTACAGGGTTAAAGACAGGTTCTACATCTACGGCAAAATACTGTCTGTCAGCCACTGCAAAGAAGGACGGAGTAGAGATGATTGCAGTGGTTTTAGCGGCTCCGGACTATAAAGCGAGGTTTGCAGATGCAGTGACATTACTCAATTATGGTTATGCCAACTGCCGTCTGTATACAGATAAGGAGGAAGGGGAAATTCCGGAAATTCATGTGGCGGGAGGTGTCAGAGACACGGTGAAGGCCAGGCTTAACGGAACTTTTTCTTATTTAAGCACAACAGGAGAGGACTTTTCCGGAATAGAAAAAGAGTGGATCTTTGAGACCGATCTGGAGGCCCCTGTCCACGAGGGGGATATTGTGGGGCATCTGTCGTACCGGCTGGAGGGAAAGGAGATTGGACAGACTGACATAGTAGCCGCAGAGGAGATAGAAAAGGCAGGATTTCTGGATGCGCTGAAAAAAGTAATAGCAATGGTTCTTTAATTTTATTTGCTTTATTCTTGACAGAACAGATGGTGTTTTGTATAATAAAACAGAGAAAAATAATAAAAATATGTGAAAAATATACAAAAAACTAAATGCGCCAGTGATAAAAAACAGGAGGGGAACCATATGGCAGACTACAGCAAAATGAAACCGGGAGAGGTCAGAGAGCTGATCCGGAAGGGAGAGATTACCATTCCCACAGCGGGAATGTGCGGCGGCTACGCCCAGGCGAATTTGGTCATTCTTCCTAAAACATATGCAGATGATTTCAGGGAGTTTGCGAGAAAGAATCCAAAGCCCTGTCCAATTCTGGAAATCATGGAGGGAAGTCCTGAGGTTCACGATATGGGAGAGGGGGCAAACCTGGTCACAGATATTCCCAAATATTTCATTTATAAGAATGGTGTGAAGGTGGACGAGGTCACAGACGCTTCCGCTTACTGGGAAGATGACTTTGTGGGATTTTTGATCGGCTGCAGCTTTTCCTTTGAGGAGGCCCTGTTAAAGGAGGGCATCGACGTGCGCCACATTTCCATGGGCTGCAACGTGCCGATGTACAAATCCAATATCCAGTGCCAGCCGGCCGGTGTGTTCGAGGGACCGACAGTGGTCAGCATGCGCCCGATGACTCCGGAGAATGCGAAGAAGGCTTACGAGATCACAGAACGGTATCCCAATGTGCATGGCTGCCCGGTTCATATGGGCGATCCGGCAGAAATTGGCATTAAAGACATTGCAAAGCCTGATTACGGCGACCCGGTGGAGATCAGAGAGGGAGAAATTCCCGTATTCTGGGCCTGCGGCGTGACTCCACAGGCTGCAGTAGAGAATGCGAAGCCTCCGATTGTCATTACCCATGCGCCGGGCCATATGTTCATTACAGATATTCCAAACGCTGAATTAAACGATTTCCTGGAAGCGAAGAAGCAGGGGAAATAGACTGCAGAAAAAACAGAGAATAAAAAAGCTGAAAGAAGGCGGAGGGGCGAAAGCCCTGTCCGCCTTCCGGCTGTTCCTGCGGCTTTTTGAGAAGCCGTTTTACAGGACGTCTTTTGCCGCTTCTGAAAACTCGGTTGTCACCAGATCCTCATAGGGAACGCGCATATTTAAGGCGCCGGCTTCTTCCAGAATATTCTGGAGCAGGTCAAAGCTCTCCTTCTCAAAAACCGTATCTTTTTTCCAGGTGTCCTGATCCTTATAACGGCTCACAATGGCGGCGATGGTCTCCACATCCGTCTCTGGGAACTGAGGGCTGATCACAGAGGCAATTTCCTCCGCCGAATGGGAATTTACATAGGAAAGTCCCTTCTGAATGGCGTTTGTGAAGGACTGAACTGCCTCTGGGTGCTCAGAGAGAAAGCTTTTCTTTGCACAGTAGGCGGTGTAGGGCACATAGCCGGAGTCTACGCCCAGGGAAGCTACCACATAGCCCTTCTGATCCTGCTCCAGAGCCGTGGCGTGCGGCTCAAATTCTACCGTGTAGTCGGCGTCGTTTCCCGAGAAGGCGGCTGCAGTGAGACCGAAGTCGATGCTCTTGTCAATGGATAGATCCGTCTTTGGATCCAGCCCGTTTTTCTTCAGAATAAATTCAAAAATCATTTCAGGCATTCCGTTTTCACGTCCGCCCAGAACAGTTTTTCCCCGTAACTGCTCCCAGCTGAAATCAGGATCCGGTGTTCTGGACACCAGAAAATTTCCGGCTCTCTGGGTGAGCTGGGCGAAATTGACGGCGTAATCCTCCGATCCTTCCTGATAGACATAGACGCTGGATTCCGAACCCATAAAACCAATGTCAGCGTCCCCTGAGATCAGGGCAGTCATCACCTTGTCGGCACCTTTGCCGTTGACAAGAGCCAGGTCAATGCCCTCCTCCTCAAAATATCCCAGCTCAATGGCAGCATACTGGGGAGCATAGAAGATCGAGTGGGCCACCTCGTTTAAAGTGACAGGCGTAAGGCCGTCCGGATTCTGGGAACAGCCGCCCAGAACAGAGGCGGCCAGAAGAATGGAGAGCGCCCCCTTAACAGCAGATAATTTCATAAAATAAAAGCCTCCAGAGGAAAATTTGATACTGTTATTCTATGCGGAAGGAGGGGAGAAGGTGAGAAATGAAGCCTGTCTTCTGACAGCGGACAGGAAGCATAGGGCATCCGCCAGCCTCGTTTCCAGGGCTGAATTGATATAAATTAATAGTTTCTTTATTTTTTTGCTATGGACTTCAGAACTTTAGTATGCTAAAATTAGAAACAGGAATCATATTGATAGAGAAGGAGTTGCACCTATGAATAAAAAGATAAAGACAGAAGCAGTGGATCATCTGTTCCAGGCGATTCTGGCGCTGAAGAGTCCGGAGGAATGCTACAGCTTTTTTGAGGATGTGTGTACAGTCAATGAAATTCTTTCCTTTTCACAGCGCTATGAGGTAGCGAAGATGCTTCGGGAAAAGAGAACTTATCTGGAAATTGCGGATAAGACAGGGGCTTCCACAGCTACCATCAGCCGTGTCAACCGCTCTCTGAATTATGGAAATGACGGATATGACATGGTGTTTGCACGCCTGAGCGGAGATGCGGCTCCGAAGAAAGAAGAAGAGTAGGACAGGATTATTTCCTGTCCTTTTTTCGTTTCCCGTCAGAAGAAGTTTCCTGTCTTAATTCTTCAGCAATCAGCTCGATCATCTGCTTTTTCAGGTATACGTCAAAGGCCAGCTCGCATACGAAAGCGAACAGCCGTAAATATTCCCTGTCTCCTGCGTCTGCATGTTCTGTAAATTCTGGAAAATTCTCATCTGAAAAGGTCTCCATGGCAGAGGCAAATTTCGCCTTTACATCCTCTACCAGACGCCCTCTCTGCTCCGCCTCCAGGGAGAAGATCTCCTCGTACAGCCGGGCCAGCTCAGGCCGGGATCCGAGGGCAAAGCAGCGCTCGGAAATAGGGGAGAGCAGCTGTTCAATATCCCGGAGGGAAAGCACATTTTTAAAATAATAGATAAAGGTCAGAAGCAAAATGTGGTTTCTGGAGTATTTTTTCTTTTCCGGAGGGGGCAGAAGATTGTTTTTTGCATAATTATTAATCATGGTTTTGGTAAGGGCCTTTTCCTCTCCGGGCTTTAAAGAGGAAGCCAGATGGGAGTCCATAAAGGTAGTCACCTGATCCATGTACAGGTTAATATCTGGAATGTCGGCGGCGTTAATCCGCGACAGACTGTCAATAAAATTCATCAGATCATCGAGTCTCTGTTCGTTCGTCTTCATAGTTTGTCACCTCGTAGTTATATTATATAGTATTCAATACTAGATGACAAGATAAAAATTTTTCTTGACTTAAATCCGATTTCGGACTAAAATAAGGAAAGCAAGTCCGAAATCATACTAAACGGGAGGAATTTTATGGAAGAGAACTTTGCGGAAGGGAAAAAAGAGAAGGAAGAAAGCTGCAGACCGTTGATCCGGGATGCTGGACGGTATGGCCTGGATGGAACATCGGGGCAGGAGCTTCGGGAATTTAACCGCCTTTACAAGAGACTGGATGACCTGTACCACAGTCTGTCTCTGAAAATGGGAATGTCAGACAGCACCTTTATCATTCTTTACACCATTGCGGAGCTGGGGGACGGTTGTTCCCAAAAAGAGATCTGCGAACAGGTGTCGATCAGCAAGCAGACGATCAATTCCTCCATCCGGAAGCTGGAAGGAAGCGGCGTCATCCGCCTGGAAAAGGGAACCAGAGGCAGGGAGCTGCACATCCTCTTAACTGAGGCCGGAAAACAGATCATAAGGGAGAAGATTTATCCCATTATGGAGGCGGAGGATCGGGCTTTTACTCATATGCCGGCAGAAGACAGGGCGGAATTTCTGCGGCTGAGCCGTCTGTATGTAGACGAGATGATTTGTCAGACGAGACCGTTTTTGTCTGAAGAGGAGGATGCATGAAATATATTTTGAAGTTTGTCAGGCCCTACAAAGGGCTGACGGCCCTGGCGCTTCTGTTTGTAACGCTGGATGTGCTGGGAGCTTTGGTTATCCCCACGATCACGGCTGATATGATCAATGTGGGAGTGGGGAGCAGAAATCTGAATTACATTATGGAAAAGGGCGTCCTGATGCTGATAGTGACCGTGCTGTCGGGAGCCAGCGCCCTGATGGGCAGCTATTTTTCGGCCAGGCTGTCGGCCAGGATTGGACGGGATATGAGAAACGCCCTGTACGGGAAATCGCTGGATTTTTCTATTCACGATTTTGACCAGTACGGAACGGGCTCTATGATTACAAGAATGTTAAGCGACGTATCGGTGATTCAGCAGGCTGTGGTCTGGTGCGTGACGATGGTGCTGCCGGTTCCTGCATTGTCTCTGATGGGAATTGCCATGGCGTTTTCTATCGATCCGTCCATGGGGCTGGTGTTAGGCGGCGGAGTCGTATTTGTCGTGTGCCTTACAGTGTTTATCAGCAAAAAGGCCGCCTCTGTATTTGGACGGCTGCAGCGCTTTTTAGACAGGATGAACGTGGTGATGCGGGAAAATATTACCGGCGTCCGTGTAATCAGGGCCTTTAACAAGGAGACGTATGAGGCAAAGCGTATGAAGAAGTCTTTTGAGGATTACGCCAGGGCGGCGGTGGAGACGAATCTTTTGTTCGCCGGCCTGGACAGCTTCTCCTTTTTTGTCATCAGTATTCTGGTAGTGGCGATTCTGTGGTTTGGAGGCAACCGGATCGGGGCCGGAACCATGGAAATCGGAGATATTACGGCGCTGACAGAGTATACGATATTGATTTTGTTTTATCTGATGATGGCGCAGATGGTTATTATTCTCCTGCCCAGGGCGAGGGTGTGCCTGGAGCGGATTGGGGAAGTGCTGGACCGTGAGCCGGAGATCAGGGACGGAGAAGAACAGCAGGGAGAAGGTCTGCCGGAGAGAAGAACAGTGGAAGAAGGCGAACCGGTTGTTTCTTTTGAGAACGTGTCCTTCCGGTTTGCAGACGCAGACGAGGACACGCTGAGCGGTCTGGCCTTTTCCTGCAGACGGGGGGAGACCACGGCTGTCATAGGGGGAACGGGAAGCGGAAAGTCTACCATTGGCAGACTTATGATGCGGTTTTATGATGTCAGCCAGGGGACGGTGCGGATCTGCGGCAGGGATGTGAGAGAGATGAGGCAGCAGGATCTGCGGGAGCGCGTATCTTATGTGCCTCAAAAGGCGTGGCTGTTTTCCGGAACCATTGCCGACAACTTAAAATACGGAAAGCCGGACGCTTCTGAGGAGGAAATGCTCCACACCCTTTCTGCGGCCCAGGCTGATTTCGTCACAGAGCTTCCAGAGGGCCTTTTCTCTCACACTGCCCAGGGAGGAACCAATTTTTCTGGAGGACAGAAGCAGCGCCTGGCCATTGCCAGAGCTCTGATGAAGAAGGCGGATCTCTACATTTTTGACGACAGTTTCTCTGCCCTGGACTTTAAGACAGACAGCGCCCTGAGAAAGGCTCTGAAGGAGGAGACAAAAGGAGCCGCAGTGCTGATTATCGCCCAGAGAATCAATACGATTTTAAATGCGGATCAGATTGTTGTGCTGAACGAGGCAAAAATTGCCGGAATCGGAACCCACAGGGAGCTGATGGAAGGCTGCAGCGTGTACCAGGAAATTGCAAAATCACAGATGAGAGGAGGGGAGGAATAATGGATCAGGAAAAGAGAGAGACGGGAGAAGAACTGGAGCTGGAGGTTCCAAACCATGCCGTAAAAACATTAAAAAGAATGTGGGATTCTTCGAAAGATCAGCATGTAAGGCTGTATCTGGTGGGAGCTTCCGTAGTGTTTTACACGCTGTTTTCCATTGTGTCGCCTCTTTACAGCGCTCATCTGGTAGACTTTATCTGGAACGGAGTGAAGGAGGCAGAGGCGGCGGGAACTGTATTTTCCTTTACATGGGAATCTGGAGGCGCGCAGCTTCTTATCATGTTTTCCCTCTATTTTATCAGCTGGCTGTTCTATACAGCGCAGAATTTTCTCATGGCAGGTTTTGCGGAGAGGCTGAATTTAAGGCTGAGGGAGCAGCTGAGCCGTAAGCTTTCCAGGCTTCCTCTGTCCTACTTTGACGGCCATCAGCCGGGAGAGATTTTAAGCCGGGCAGTGAACGACCTGGATAAGGTGTCGGAGGCGCTGCAGACAGGACTGCTAAAGCTGTTTACATCAGTGGGACTGGTGGCAGGCTCTCTTCTCATCATGTTTTTCTACCATGTGCCCCTGACGGTTGTGTTTCTGATTTTTACGGGACTTTCCATGGTTCTGACAAATTTCTTTACAGGAAAGACGTTAAAGACTGCGGCCAGACGCCAGAGGGCCTTGAGCAGGCTGACCAGCTGCGTGGAGGAGAGCATGAGCGGCCGCATGATTATCAAGGCGTTTAACCGGGAAGAGCAGAGCCGTCAGGAAATCCGCCAGGCGGCGGAGCAGCTGGCAGAGGAAGCCGGAAAAGCCGATTTTCTTACCCAGGCCATCAACCCGGCTATTCGGTTCGTAAACAGGGTGGGGCAGGTGCTGATCACAGTGATAGGAGGAAAGCTTCTCATAGACGGAGTGATGACAGTGGGAGCCATTCAGGCCTTTCTGCAGTATGTGTACCAAGCGGCGGAACCACTGACAGAGGTTTCCTATATGATCAATTCCATGCAGTCTGCGCTGGCTTCTGTGGAGCATGTGTACCAGATGTTAGACGCGGAGGAGATAAGCCCTGAGCCTGAAAAGCCAGAACTTGTGAAGGGAGCAGAGGGAAGCGTAGTCTTTGAGCAGGTACAGTTCGGATACTCTCCGGAACGCCTTCTCATGAAAAACCTGAGCTTTACGGCGAAACCGGGGCAGAAGATTGCCATTGTGGGAAATACGGGAGCTGGAAAAACAACGCTGATCAATCTTTTGATGCGGTTTTACGAAGTAAACGGAGGACGGATTCTTCTGGACGGGGTGGATACGGCTCATATGACAAGAGCGGATCTCAGGCAGAATTTCGGTATGGTGCTTCAGGACACCTGGCTGTTTGGAGGAACCATTGCAGAAAATATTGCCTATGGCAGGCCGGAGGCCTCCAGAGAGGAGATTACAGCCGCCGCTAAGGCAGCCCACGCCGACTTTTTCATACGGACCATGCCGCAGGGCTACGACACTGTTCTGGACAATGAGGCGGAAACGATCTCAGCCGGTCAGAGACAGCTGCTCACCATTGCCCGGGTCATGTTATGCAGTCCGCCGGTACTGATTCTGGACGAGGCCACCTCCAGCGTGGATACCAGAACGGAGATGGCCATCGGAAAAGCCATGCAGACGCTTATGAAGAACAGGACCAGCTTTGTGATTGCCCACCGCCTGTCCACGATTGTGGACGCGGATCTGATTCTGGTGATGAAGGATGGAGACATTATTGAGCAGGGAAACCACAGAGAGCTTCTGAAGGCAGGGGGCGCTTACGCAGAGCTGTACAACAGCCAGTTTGCGTAAGGGAAGGCGGTAAAAGATAAAAAACGGATTGAAAAAACAGGGAAGAGTCCATGACAGATACGCTGCGCAGGTGTATAATAGCTGTATACTGGGACGGAAAAGGAGGAATTATCATGAAAATTGCAATTATTTATTACAGTCAGACGGGACATACCAGAGAGATGGGCTCTGTGATTGCAGAAGGAATTGAGAGAGCCGGCGGCGAGGCCAGGCTGTTTTCCATCGAGGAGCCGATAGACCAGGAATACGTGGATGCCTGCGACGGCGTGATCATCGGAACTCCGACCTGGGTAGCCAATACCTGCTGGCAGATTAAAAAGTGGTTTGACGTGGACAGCCGCTCCCTCAATCTGGCCGGAAAGCTGGGAGGCGTTTACGCTACCGCCCACTATGCCCAGGGAGGCGCAGATGTGGCGCTCCTTACCATGATTGGCCATATGATGGTAAAGGGCATGGTGCTTTATTCCGGCGGAGCGTCTCTTGGAAAACCGTTCATTCATTTAGGACCGGTAGCCCTGGATTCTGTGGGAACCCACTTTGAGGACTGCAGGGAGGATTTCCGAATCTACGGCGAGCGGTTTGCAAAGAAAGCCGGAGAATTGTTTGACAGATAGATGAAGTGCCAGAGCCAGAGGCCAGATACGCTGGCGCTGAAGACATACAGATACATATAAATATAAGAAATAAAAGAACAGGCCGGAGGCCCCCGAAACAGGAGGTTTCTGGTCTGCTTTTATTTGGTCTGCAGCTTCCGCCTCCTGTCCTGCTGAAACAAGGATGACACAGGAAAGAAAATATATTATAATGGGAAGGCGGATAAAACCGCAGCACCATGAGACAGGTTTATAGGAGATAATATGGATAATAAATTTGAACTGTTAAATCCAAAGCAGAAGGAGGCGGTCTTTCACACGGAGGGGCCTCTGCTTGTGCTGGCCGGGGCAGGTTCGGGAAAGACCAGGGTTCTGACCCACCGGATCGCATACCTGATTGAAGAAAAAGACGTGAATCCCTGGAACATTCTGGCCATTACCTTTACCAACAAGGCGGCTGCAGAGATGAGGGAACGCGTGGACAAGATTGTGGGATTCGGCGCGGAGAGCATCTGGGTGAGCACCTTCCACTCCTCCTGTGTGAGGATCCTCAGACGCCACATCGACCGTCTGGGTTATGAGACCAGCTTCACGATTTATGATACAGACGATCAGCGCACCCTGATGAAGCAGATATTTAAGCGTCTTCAGGTGGATACAAAGCAGTTTAAGGAGAGAACCGTCCTTAGCCGGATTTCTTCTTTTAAAAACGATATGATTGCTCCGCAGGAGGCCCTTCAGAACGCGGGAGGAGACTTCAGGGAGAAAAAGGTGGCGGAGCTCTACGTGGAATACCAGAAAGAGCTGAAAAAGAACAATGCCCTTGATTTTGACGATCTGCTTTTAAAGACAGTAGAGCTGTTCGAGCAGGAAAACGACGTGCTGGAATATTACCAGAACCGGTTCCGCTACATTATGGTGGACGAGTACCAGGATACGAACCGGGTGCAGTTTAAGCTGGTGGATCAGTTAGCCGGAAAATACAGAAACATCTGCGTGGTAGGAGACGACGATCAGTCTATTTACAAGTTCAGGGGAGCTGATATTGAGAATATTTTAAGCTTCGAGTCGGCGTTTCCCGGGGCCCATGTGATTAAGCTGGAGCAGAACTACCGCTCTACCCAGAATATTTTAAGTGCCGCCAATGAGGTGATCCGCCACAACCGGGGCAGAAAGGATAAGACGCTGTGGACCTCCAACGGGGAAGGCGACCAGGTGAAACTGGCTCAGTTTGACACCGCCTATGAGGAGGCGGATTACATAGTCAAGGATATCTTAACAGAGACGGAGAAAGAAAACAGGCCGTTTTCCGATTTTGCCGTGCTGTACCGGACCAACGCCCAGTCTCGTCTTTTGGAGGAAAAGTGCATTCTCTACAGCGTGCCCTACCGCCTGGTGGGAGGCGTCAACTTCTACCAGAGGAAGGAAATCAAGGATATTCTTTCCTATTTAAAGACGATTGCCAACGGACAGGACGATCTGGCGGTTCAGCGAATTGTCAATGTGCCGAAGCGGGGGATTGGAGCTACCTCCATGGGAAGGATAATCGCCTTTGCCTCTGCCGGCGGAATGAGCTTTTACGATGCCCTTTTAAGGGCCAGGGCGGTGCCGTCCATCGGAAAGGCGGCTGACAAGATTGCCGGATTTACCGATCAGATTGAGGATTTTAAAGCCAGGCTTTCAGAACTGAGCATCAAAGACTTGATCAAGGAAATTCTCGAAAAAACAGGATACAGGAAGGAAATCGAGGAGGAAGGCGAGGTGGAGTCCGAGACAAGACTCCAGAATATTGAGGAGCTGATCAACAAGGCGGCCGCCTACTGGAAAGGCGCGGAGGAACCGACTCTGGGAGGATTCCTGGAGGAGGTAGCTCTGGTGGCAGAGGTGGACAATATGGACGAATCAGAGAACCGGGTGGTTTTGATGACTCTTCACAGCGCCAAGGGACTGGAATTTCCCTATGTTTATTTAAGCGGAATGGAGGACGGACTGTTCCCCAGCAGCATGTCCATTCTGTCAGACGACGCCGACGCGGTGGAGGAGGAGCGCCGTCTCTGCTATGTGGGAATTACCAGGGCCAGAGAGCGGCTGACCATGACGGCGGCCAGACAGAGAATGACAAATGGAGAGACCCGCTTTTCCAAACTGAGCCGTTTCGTGGAGGAGATTCCTCCCATGCTTTTAGACAGACAGAACCAGAAGTCCATGTTTGCGAGAGGAGGATCCTGGGCGGAAGGCCAGGAAAGCGGAAAACGCTCTGGAAACAGCTTGGGAGAGGGACTTCATTTTGCGGACGATTTTGACGACAGCGGACTGCCGTGGGGCGATGACTTTGAGATGGAAAGCGAAGAGAGAGGCGCTTTTGGCAGAGGCTCGTCCCGCAGGGAGGACAGTTCTTCCTGGGCCGGCAATTCCTCCTGGGGAGGCAGTTCCTTTGGCGGCGGATCCTTCGGAGGGGGAGGAAGCTCCTTTGGAGGCGCTTCTGTCTCTGGAAGAGACTGGGATCGTTCTACAGAGGGGTGGACGGCTCCGAAGCGCTCCTCAGGCATCAGCGCTTTTGGCCAGAAACCCAATGCCTATGCGTCTAAAACCGCTTCCACGGCTCCTTCCTTTGGAAAGGCCTTTACAGTTCAGAAGGCAGAGCGCCTGGATTACGGAGAAGGCGACCGGGTGCGGCATATGAAATTTGGGGAAGGAACCGTTACGGCCATTGCAGACGGCGGCAAAGATTATGAGGTGACTGTGGACTTTGACAGAGCGGGCGCGAAAAAAATGTTTGCGTCATTTGCCAAATTGAAGAAGGTGTAATGTTTCCTGTCCAAAGCTTCGTATGGATGAATTGTAACTAAAAATCTTTTTTCGAGATAAATATATAGTAAAAAGAGCGGGATGATGGTATAATATCATTAGAAAAATCTCAGAAAGAAAGGACGTGGAACGATGAATAAATTCGATATGATGGGCAAGGACGCCTTTAACCGTGTGGAAGAGATTATGAACGCCACAAAGCTGAATGAGTTCCTCCACAGAAAAGAGGAGGAGGAGAAGAAAAAGACCTGCGTACTCTGGATTTTGGCAATTATCGGCGTTGTAGCCGCCGTAGCCGCCATTGCTTACGGAGTGTACCGTTTCTTTACGCCGGATTATCTGGAGGATTTTGAAGACGACTTTGAGGACGATTTTGACGACGACTTCTTCGATGAGGAGGAAGCTAAGGCAGTAGAGAAGGAACAGGATCAGGAATAAAGCAGAGGCCGGAGACCGATTGGTTTCCGGCTTTTCTACTAGTCAAACATATATTTTTTGTGTATACTGTTGAGAGCCAATGATGCGTACGATGGAAAGGAATGACAAAGAGAATGAAAAAAGGCGAAATTTATGAAGGAATCGTTGAAAATATGGATTTTCCAAATAAAGGAAATATTTACATAGAGGGAGAGCGCGTTATTGTAAAAAACGCTCTGCCGGGACAGAAGGTGCGTTTCCTGGTAAATAAGAGAAGAAAGGGAAAGTGCGAGGGACGCCTGCTGTCTGTGGAGAAGAGCTCTCCGTTAGAGAGGACAGAGCATCCGTGTCCCCATTTTGGAATCTGCGGAGGCTGTCTGTACCAGACGATTCCCTATGAGGAGCAGCTGAAAATCAAGGAACGCCAGGTGAGAGACATTCTGACGCCTGTGCTTGGAGAGCCTGAGGAAGGAAACTGGATCTTCGAGGGAATTATGGGAAGCCCGATTTCTGAGCGGTACAGAAACAAAATGGAATTTTCCTTTGGAGACGAGGTAAAGGATGGCCCGCTGGCTCTGGGAATGCATAAGAGGGGCAGCTTTTACGATGTAGTGACAGTGGGGGAGTGCCGGATTATCAACGAGGATTTTACGAAGATTCTGCTCTGCACCAAGGAGTTTTTTGAGGAGAAGCAGATTCCGTTTTATAAAAAAATGCAGAAGACAGGTTATCTGCGCCACCTTCTTGTAAGGAGAGCGGTGAAGACAGGAGAAATTCTGATTGACCTGATTACTACGACGCAGACAGAGACACTGAAAACAGAGAGCTGGAACAGCGGGGAGGAGGAGCTGCTGGCTCAGTGGAGAGACCAGCTTCTGGCTCTTTCCTTAGAGGGAACCATGGCTGGAATTCTCCACACAAAGAACGATACCCTGGCCGATGCAGTGAAGGACGAGGGAACGGAGATCCTCTTTGGCCAGGATTTCTTTTATGAAGAGCTGCTGGGACTGAAATTCAGGATTTCCCCATTCTCCTTCTTCCAGACCAACTCTCTGGGAGCCGAGGTGCTCTATGAGAAGACGAGAGAGTATGTGGGAGGCGTAGACGGAAAGGTGGTGTTCGACCTTTACAGCGGAACAGGCACCATCGCCCAGATTCTGGCCCCTGTGGCGGAGAAAGTAGTAGGCGTGGAGATTGTGGAGGAGGCCGTGGAGGCGGCTAAGGTAAACGCAGGGCTCAACGGCCTGTCAAACTGCGAATTTATCGCAGGCGATGTGCTGAAGGTTGTGGGCGAACTGAAGGACAAGCCTGATTTTATTGTGCTGGATCCTCCGAGAGACGGCATCCATCCCAAGGCCATTGAGAAAATCATCGATTTCGGCGTGGACCGGATGGTGTACGTGTCCTGCAAGCCCACCAGCCTGGCCAGGGACCTGGAGATTCTCACAGCCCGGGGCTATCAGGCGGAGAAGGTCTGCTGCGTAGACATGTTTCCAGCGACGGGAAACTGTGAGACGATGTGTCTCTTAACTCGCATAAAATAAGGGGTTATGAGAGTTAAGAGGGTAGAAAAACAGGCTGATGCCAACGTTTTGTCAACGCTTTTTTCATCCGTTGTCAAAGGTTGACGGTATGTTCGAAGATATCTACGCTTTTGGCTGCCATTGCATCTGTGGCGTGGATATAAATTTGAAGTGTGGTGCTGATGTCAGCGTGGCCTAAGCGGGCCTGCACGTCCTTGATATCAGCGCCATTTTCTATTAACAGAGTAGCATGAGTGTGGCGGAGGGAATGGTAGTCGAACGCCATTTTGAGTTCATGGTGGATAACCCTGGCGCAGTATTGGGAGTATCCCAAAGTGAGTTTATCAACAGGCTCCTACTCTTTGATGATACCATTAGAAAGTATCAAAAAATGCTTGATTCTTCAGGGAAAAAGAAGTATTCTGATGATGTAGAAGCACATTTAGCAGCATTAGAGCAGCTGGGAAAGGATTATGGTATATGGTATGAAACCAGGTGATAAATATTATGATGGCCCAATTGTAGATGATGGAAGAACATTGGAAGAACTCGAAAGAGACATTGAAGCAGAAAAAGAGAAAATGAAGCATATTAAATGGGATCCAAGTATGCTTGAAGAGTAAAAGCATCAGATATTTGTAGTCTGGTGTTTTTTTGCACCTATTTTTATGATGCTGGCGAGGAATTGAAACGTTTTGGTATCAAGAAAGGCTTGCCCCTGCCACCTGTGCGAAGCAGGCATTTATCCTTCTGGAAGAAAGGCATGATCCATACCCATACATCGAATGCCGGAGCGAAACATTACAGATGATGAAATCCAAAGCTATATGAATAATGAAAAAGGGATGTTTGTTCAGTGGAAAGGAGAAAGACAAACATTTTATGGAAGAAAGATGATTTCGACGAGGACACAGTAAAAGCATTGGAGGTGATGATAAAATATGGCTTTCAGTGCAGATTTATGCTATGATTCTCCGACGTGTTTGAACCGAAGTTTCAAAATATCTTCAACAAAGGAACTTGCAGATATTGCAGAGGCATGAAAAATTTGCGCAAAGTGCCCATGCAGTGAGTTGTAAAATAACGCACGAATCTGTATCGGGCAAAGGAGGTTTGATTATATACATGGCTAAGAGCCAAACTTAAAGAAAATATTTGAAAATATAAAAGAAGTTTTATAGTCTGACTTGAGATTTTAAAAGGATATAAGCAGTAATGGTTAAAACTACAGGGGGGGTTGTAGAATGAAACGGACAAATCATATAGGAAACAGCGGCCGTTTCGTATTGTTAGCAGCTGTTCTGGCAACTGTTGTCTGCATGGCAGCTTTCGTTTATTTCAGGAGCGATTCTATGTCTGGGAATGATGTGGTTATGGGCGCGGAATATGATATAAAAAAAGTACTTTACGCAGTGACGGTAGGAGATGAAATTTCCACAGAGCCGCCTGCACAGTATTGTGTGTCTGCAGACGCCCGCCTCTATGATAAGCAGGCGGAAGACGGGGAATGGAATCTGCTGGGGGAGCTTTCCAGTTATGCCCTGACAAACGATGAACTGTATGGCTATATGCCGGCAGAGGAGCTGCGCAGGAAGGTGAAGATTCAACCGATTACAGCTTCTTATATTTTAAGAGTCAAAGAGGACAGTTTTTACCTTGTATTTCAGACAAAAGACGGAAAAACCTACCTTGCTTACGGGTGGGAGGACGCCAAAGAAAGAGGGCAGACTGGCTTGGGTGATACTAGACTGCGCCGCTTGTACCAGCTGGAAAGAAGATAGCGCTGTGTTCTCAAAGCTCCCTGTAAAAGTGCAGCGCATTATAGAACAGAGACGAATGGCGTATGGACCGGGGATCGTACCCGGTCCTGGCCTGGATCTGCTTCAGACGGTTCTGCAGGGTGTTTTTGTGGATGAACAGCTTGTCAGCCGCCCGGCTGATAGAGCCCTCCTCATCGTAATAGATTTTAAGCAGCTGCACAGCCTTGAAAATTTCTTCGTCATTCATACCTTTAAAAATTTTGTGAACATATTCTGATTTTACTGTTTCTGAAAGCTCGTCAGTGAAAATTTCCATATTTAAGTCGTCGTAAAAACGCAGATCATGCAGGTGGGTTCTCAGGCAGGCGTGAAGGGCTTTTTTAGCCTGCGCACAGGCCTTGCAGGCGAGAAGATAATTTCCATTTCCTGAGGAGCTGTCGATTCCAATGGCAGTTTTGAGTGAAAAGCGGGAGGCGATAAGAGACTGAAAATCCAGGGCCATTTTTTGAAGCGACCTGTCAGACTGCATGGAAACTCCCGCCAGGATAAACGAGGAAGAGGGCATGGAAAAATCCTTGGAACCGTAGGCTGCCAGCTGTCTGAGATACTGCTGTGCCGCGTCTATTTTTCTTAGAGTATCCATAGAGAATTCTGGCGTCTGGCTGTAGACGGACATGGCCAGAAAACGCCTGGGAATCCGGATGTCGATGCCGATGGCGAGCCCGCGCTCGATAAACGGGAGCATCCCAAAGTGGATCTGTTGACAAACGAAAGAAAAATGGCTTTCTGTATGGTATACTTATTATAC